>Ga0157369_10000124_pt1 | contig 110693 bp, 106 predicted proteins | sample C25metaG_FD_113461 | JGI IMG/M metagenome (GOLD analysis project Ga0157369, IMG submission 113461) | Corn rhizosphere microbial communities from Kellogg Biological Station, Michigan, USA - C2-5 metaG | ecosystem: Host-associated > Plants > Roots > Rhizosphere > Soil | place: USA: Michigan... | reverse complement strand
TGTTCTCAGTGTTTCAGGTCAGAAGCTTCCCGGCGCCAGGCTGTACACACGTACAACAACATGTACAACACTGACAGCGCATTGAGCGAGAAGCGTTCATCGATTCCGTATATCGTAGGGACTGACGTCCCACCGTGTCAATGTTACTGATGACGATATGCCATGCAAAGTTTCAATCTTGCTGATCGAAATATCGAAATTCCGGGCGATTTTAGTGCGCCATTGGCGGCCCCTTGCCCGGTTTCGGCTTCTTCATGAGGAACAATAAAGGCAGTAATAACAGGAACATACCTCCCAGAAAGCGGAAAACATCGTTGTAGGCCAGCATGGAAGCGTGGCGCAGCAACATGCCCCAAACCACTCCATGTGCCTGTTGGGCAGCCGTTACCGCATCGGCCCCCCCTGCCATGAATGCCTGCTGGAGGCCGGCAATGGTCTGCTGAGCCATGGGACTGGTGCTTGAAACGTGTTCCCCGAGGACATTGATATGTATTTGCGTCTGCCGGAATTGCAGCGTGGTAACCGCCGAAATCCCTATACTGGCACCCAGATTACGCATGAGATTAAAGAGGCTGGTCGCGTTTCCCATGCGCTCGCGCGGAATTGGGTCATTGGTAACCGTGGTAAGAGGCACAAAGATGAGCCCCAGCCCGGCTCCTTGAATCATGAGCGGCCACCAGAAATTCCAGAATCCGACATCCAGGCTAAAACTTGAGACCATAAACATGGCTATGGCCGTTGCCGTGAGGCCCACGGCAAGGAGTTTTCGCGCGTCCACCTTACCCGTGAGGATGCCGACCAGAGGCATGAACAGGAATGACGCCAAGCCTCGGGGGAGGTTGGTCACTCCGGCATGGGTGGCCGTGTACCCGAGCAATTCCTGCATGAGAAGCGGCAAAAGCACCGTGCTACCGTAAAGCACAAATCCCACGATGGTCATTAAGAAGGTACCGACGGCATACGATCGATAGGTGAAAACCGTGAGATCGATGATGGGGTGTGCCGTCCTCAGTTCACGGAGAATCAGCCCGCCTAGTCCGAGGATGGCCAGCACGAGCAGGACGACGATGAAACGCGATCCGAACCAGTCTTCCTCTTGGCCTTTGTCGAGCATGATCTGCAGAGCTCCCATGCCAACGACCAGTAGGCTGATTCCCCAATAGTCAATCCCGGTTTTCTCGCGCCGCAGGTAGGGCGGATCAAAGACGAAGGCTTGGGTGAGGAGAATCGCGATGACCCCGATGGGGACATTGATATAGAAGACCCAGCGCCAGCTGTAGTTGTCGGTCAACCAACCGCCGGCGACCGGGCCCAGCATTGGAGCCACTACGATTCCCAGGGCCCAGAACGCCATCGCTTGTCCGCGCTTCTCCGGCGGGAACGACTCCAGCAACACCGCCTGGGACAAGGGCTGCAATCCGCCGCCACAAGCGCCTTGAATGATCCGAAAGACGATCAGGAACGGCAGGGAGGGTGCCAATCCACAAAAGAAAGAGGCAGTCGTGAATCCGCTGACCGCCATCAGCAGCAGCCGCTTGCGGCCGAAGCGACCCGCCAGCCAACCCGTCATCGGAAGAACAATGGCGTTTGCTACCAGATAAGAGGTCAGCGTCCAGGTCGCTTCATCGGTGCTGGCTGACAGGTTGCCGGCGATGTGCGGCAGCGAAACGTTCACCACCGTCGTGTCCAGCACTTCCATAAACGTGCTGGACATGACCGCGATCGCGATGAGCCAGGGATTAATCTGTGGCAGGGCTTGCTGTGATGAGCTCATCGTCTTTCGCCAATTTCCCTGAACCGAATCCAACTTACATTCGATTCCCTGGCTCGGCAACTCGGTGCACGGGTTGCATGGTTTGCCTGGGAGTAACCGTACCAGTAATCAGGTATGCCCAGTATTGCTTTTAAGAGGTGCAGCTCCAGCATAATGGGTTCTGCTTGGGCCTGTGTACCCTTTGCATCGAAGTTAGCAGGGGGCGTGGGCTGAGCCCTCCCCGGTTATGGCTGTACGCATTCTGATTGCTGATGACGATGTCGCGATCCGACGGCTCCTCCGCCGCTTGTTGGAATCGCATGCGGAATGGCATGTCTGCGCGGATGCCTGCGACGGCAACGAAGCCATCAGCAAAGCCGCTGAACTGAACCCGGACATCGTTGTTCTCGATCTGGCAATGCCTCACTGCAATGGTCTTCAGGCGGCTCGAGAGATTACCCGGGCATTGCCGGACGTGCCCATGCTTCTGCTCACCGTACAGGAAGTTTCGCGTGAACTCACCAGGGAAGCAGTTCATGCTGGCTTTCGAGGCGCCGTCTCAAAGAACACCGGCAGCGAAGTGGTGCGGGCAATCGAGAGCCTGCTGAACCATCAGAGATTCTTCTCGCCCACGCACAGTAGCCTATACGGACGGCCGGTCTAGTCGATTTCCGCCAATGCTGCGAGCAGGCCTTCGTCTGGAGCCGGGGGCATTGCGCCCGAATTCGACGCCAGCCATGCTCCCATTCGATTGGCGAAGTCGTTGGCTTCGGCAAGCGATTGACCGTGCAGGTATTGGTTCACAAGGGCGGCAGTAAACGCGTCGCCAGAACCTACGGTATCGCGCACTCGAACCCGGTAGCCGGGATGATCATGCTCTTCGGAGCTACTGACGAGCAAGCTCCCCAATGCTCCACGAGTCACACAGATCAGCGGCAGCTTGAAGTGGTGCAGCGCTTCTTGGCAGAACGATCGGGGCTCATCGCCGGCAAAGCCGAGAAGGGCCGCTACTTTCGGCACCTCGTCCTGATTCAGCTTCACAATCGTTGCCCGAGAAAAAGATTCTCGCAGTACCTCGGTTGAATAAAACGATTGGCGCAAGTTCACGTCGAAGACTCTGGCGGTGTCTTTGCGAACCTCGTCCAGAAACTTGCCAATGATTTGTCGCGACTTGGGGGAACGCTGGGCTAGCGATCCGTACGACACTGCGTCGGCAGATCTTGCCAGGTGCGCGAGGGCAGGATTCCATTCCAAGAAATCCCAGGCAGAAGGATAGGTGATGGTGAAGTCCGGTTGCCCGGCCTTGTCGAGCTTTACTTTCACGGTACCGGTGGGATGTTCCTCGTCGCTCTGCACGAAATCATCGGAAAGGCCGAAGGTGGCAAGAGATTCTCGAATGTCGTTGCCGAGTTCGTCCGCACCGACACGGCTCACGACAGTACCGCTGTCGCCTAATAGATGGGAGCAATAGGCAAAGTTCGCCGGCGCGCCGCCGAGCTGGCGTCCCGAAGGAAACAAATCCCAAAGAAGTTCTCCCAGACCCACGATGGTGAGGGGCGCGTTTACCGAGGGCCTGTCGGTTGCTCGCGTCTCGCTGTTAGTTCTCGCCTGCGGGCTCATGGTTCAGGCTCGTTCTCAAACAAAGCGCACCGGCGGCACCGAGGACCAACGCAACCGTCCCCGCGCATTCTGCAAGCCGCCAAGTCTTTCCTCGCTGTTTGAAGCCAATCGCTACTTCTTCCGTTCCAACTGCGCCTTTGCGGCCAGCAATTGCTTCCGTTGTTCAAGGCTGACGGTAGGATAGGCAAGGTTCAGGTCTTTCAAAGTATCCACGACGGCGGCAGCAACGACTAGGCGCGTGTACCACTTGTTATCCGCGGGAACCACGTACCAGGGAGCATGCTTCGTCGAAGTCGCCGCAATCATTTCTTCGTAGGCTTTCATGTAATCGTCCCAGCACGCGCGCTCGCGAACATCGGCAGCCGAAAATTTCCAGTTCTTCTCGGGGTTTTCCAGGCGCTGCAGAAAACGGTGTTTCTGTTCCTTCTTTGAAAGGTTCAAGAAGAACTTGCGGACTGCTACTCCGTTGCGAGACAGGTAGCGCTCGAAATTACGGATATCCTCGAAACGATCCTCCCATAGGTTTTTGCCAAGCAGCTGCTCCGGCACTCTTTCATGCTTCAGGATTTCCGGATGCACGCGCACAACCAGCACTTCTTCGTAGTAAGAGCGGTTGAAAATTCCAATGTGCCCACGCTCCGGCACACGCCTGGTCGTTCGCCACAAAAAGTCATGATCCAGCTCTTCCGGAGTAGGCGCTTTAAACGAGTAAACCTGGCAGCCTTGCGGGTTCAGGCCTGACATCACATGCTTGATCGCTCCGTCCTTGCCCGCGGCGTCCATGGCTTGAAACACCAGCAACACGCTCCAGCGGTCCTGAGCGTATAACTTGTCCTGCAACTCGGCCATTTCGCGGATACTGTTTTCGAGCAGTTTCTTCGCGTGCTCTTCGGAGTGAAGATGGGATGTGTCGTCGGGATCGAAGTCCTTCAGGCGGAAACCCTTGCCCGATTCGATCCTGTAGGGCTTGGAAAATTTGTTAGCCCAGCTCATGCACCCTCGCGACTTCAGAGATAACGCCGGAAGTTATGCCAACTTCACCGCTTTGCCGGTCCGCGCCGACTCATACACCGCCTCGATAATCGTCAGGTCTCGAAGCCCCTCTTCCCCCGGCGTCAATGGTTCCTTATTTTGCATGACGCAATCAGACATGTGGTCCATCTCGGCGGCGAAGTGATCGACTTCGTTTATCTCGATCTGCTCGATCTTTCCGTCGCGTTCGATCCACATACGATTTCCGTTGTACCAGGTGGCCGGGTCCATCTCCAGCCGTCCTTTGGTGCCCATCACCCGGTAATGGCTCTGGTGGAAATAGCAATAGCTTGAAGAGCAGTTCGCAAGAATCCCGCTGGGGAACCGCAGTTGGAAGATTGTATTCCCCTCCACTTCCTTGAAGCGGGGATCATTCGGAGCGCTGTAGGTCAGGGCATTCACTTCGACCGGCTCTTCTCCGGTCAAATAGCGAGAGGCGTTCAACGCATAGATCCCGATGTCGAACATGGATCCGCCGCCGGCCAAGGATTTCTTCAATCGCCAAACGTTTGGATCCCCCATGGCAAAGCCGGCGTCGGCAAGGATCATCTGTGTGGGCCCGAGTTCCTGGGAGCGAGCGATGCGGATCGCCTCTTGATTCAAAGGCTCATAATGGCAACGATAAGCAATCATCAGCTTGCGACCGGCTTTTTTAGCAACGTCGATCATCTGCCGGCATTCGGCTGAGGTGACTGCCATCGGCTTCTCGCAGAGTACGTGTTTCCCTGCCTGCAATCCGCGGATGGTGTATTCGGCGTGCATGCTATTGGGGAGGACGACGTAAATGACATCCACTTCGGGGTTATCTTTGATCGAGTCGTAGTTCTGGTAGTTGTAGATGTTCTTCGGATTCACGCCATAGCGGAGAGCAAGCTTGTTCGCCTTGTCCGGATGGCCGCTCACCAAGGCGACGACTCTTGACTTCTCGCATTTTGCGAAAGCAGGAAGAATCTGGTTGATGGACAAACTTCCCAAAGCCACGATCGCCCAGCCCAGCTTTTTCCCGGGTGGGTCGGGCACTCGCAATTGCGCGTGAGCCTGCTGCACGAGCGGTGCTGCAACGTTTGCGACTACCAGGCCCTGGCCTACCCGGGTGATGAATCCGCGCCGCGTAAGTTCTTTCTCGGAAATCTTGATCATCACTTCACCTCGCTTGGATGCTTTTGAGCGCGCTGTTTGTGGAGTTCATCGAGCCGAGCCTTGAGATACTCCGCATATTCTTGCTTGAGTTTCGGATCACTGGGCGAACCGTATATCTCACTGGACTTGTACTTCCCTTCCGCGAACTTCTTTTTCGTCCATTCATCATGAATGTGCGTCTCGTCGGCCCTATCGAGAACCTCTTGCACAAACTGCGGCGGAATGAAGTACACGCCCTCGCGGTCACCGACAACTAGATCTCCCGGCATGACGGTGACCTCCCCGATGCGCACCGGAACATTGATTCCCGTCAACATGACGTTTCCGATCGGAGTCGGATCGACCGCGCGGAAATAGGCAGGCATGTCGATTTCCGACAGCCCATTCAGGTCGCGCACGCTGCCATCGACCACCAAACCGCCATCTTGGGTGGCCTGCTTGATATAGAAAAACAAGTTGTCGCCGACGATGGTGCCATTCACCTTCTTGCCGAAGAGATCAACGACCAAGACGTCCCCGGGCTGCAGCATGTCGATGGCAGTCTGGTTCATCAATCGCGGTATCCCTTTCGCTTTCGCCTTGGCGGCCGCAACCTCGCTCACATCCTCGCGAACCGGCATGAACTGAACCGTGAAAGCGCGGCCAACCAGCATCTTCCCCGCATGTAAGACCTGAAACCCGTCGGCGTACTGATTGTTGTAACCCTTGGCCTGAAGAACCGCCCATACCTCTTCCGAGGACAAACCGCGGGCCCGATCGATCAGATCGTCGGGAACTTTGGGCCGGCCATCCGGCAAGCGTCCGAATGGATTCTGCGCGGTGTAGTCGGTCAGGTCCTGCTTGGAAAACTGAATCAGTTGCGCCGCGGTGCTGATGGGGGTTGCAAGAATCAATACCAGGCAGGCAGGCAGCAGGCGCGCGTGAAGAAAAACGTTTCGCATCAGTATCGGCCTCCGATAGAAGCGCGTTCACGAAACTCTCAAATTGAGGAAAATTTGTCAAACGCAAATCGCTGCATGCGGTTACAATGCTTGGCTTGCACTCCCGATGAGCACTCGCCCAAGCCGCGTTCGCTGGTTGCTGATCTTCTGGATGTTCATGATCAGCGCCATCGCCTTTCTCGACCGCGTGAATATCAGTGTCGCGGCCACCTCCATAGAGCGCGCCTACGGATTTGACCACGTCGAATTCGGGATTGTTGCGAGTGCGTTCAACTGGGGATATGCGCTTTTCCAAGCCCCCGGGGGACGGTTAGCAGATCGATTTGGAGCTCGCCGGATCCTGGCACTCGGCACGCTCTGGTGGGCCATTTTTACGGCCCTTACCGCGTCGGTCCCGGTTGGATTCCCTCTGGCGATCGCCCTCATCATCGCGATCCGCTTCTTGCTTGGCATTGGGGAAGCTGTTGTTTATCCCGCCGGCAATCGCTTGGTTGCAAGCTGGATTCCGCTTCGGGAACGCGGCATTGCGAATGGACTTATATTCGCGGGGGTCGGCGCCGGAGCCGGTATCGCGCAACCCCTCATCACCTATGTTCTCCTGCGCTGGGGCTGGCGCTCGTCTTTTTGGGTCAGCGCGCTCATCGGACTCGCAGGCGGTATCGTCTGGTTTTTGATCGCACGCGATAAACCCGAAGATCACCCGGCCGTCAATCGGGAAGAGGCAGCCTTGATTCGCCAAGGCCTGCCCGCAACCGGCACGTATTCCGCTAAGCCCGTCGCCTGGCGGGCAATCTTCACCAGCCGAGACGTGGCCGCGGTCACAGCGAGCTATTTTTGCTACGGCTATGTCGCGTACATTTTCTTTACCTGGTTTTTCATCTATCTCAACGCGGTACGCGGGCTCAACCTCAAGACCACAGCCGTCTATTCGATGCTCCCTTTTATCGCCATGGCAATCTGTTCCTCGCTCGGAGGATGGATCAGTGATCGCATAACGGCCAGGGTCGGGAAACGTGCAGGCCGCTGCGGCGTTGCCGGTGCCGCAATGGTGTTATGCACCGTTTTCCTCGCCCTGGGGATGTACGCTGCCGATGCCCGTCTGGCGAGCGTCGTGCTCGCCGGCGGCGCAGGAGCACTCTACCTTTCGCAGAGCTCGTTCTGGTCCGTGAGTTCAGAAATGGCGGGCGCATCCTCTGGATCCGTGTCCGGCGTGATGAACATGGGTGGCCAGATCGCCGGCGCGGTCACCGCGTTCATGACACCCCTGATTGCAAAATATTTTGGCTGGAACACGCCGTTCTTCGTGGCGGCGGGATTGTGTTGTTTGGGTGCGCTGTTTTGGCTATGGGTCGATATTGATCGCGGGGCGGCTTCCTTAACTCGGCTAAAAGTCGAAACCCCGAAGACACAAGCTTTAGGAGCACAAAATGTCTAGAAAAGTCATTGCCACGCAACCTTCCAAACATTTCATCGTGCGCGTGGTGACCTTCTCAATGCTCTTTCTCGCGGCCATCTTCGTGATCGACGCTCCCAAAGCGGTTTCGCGGCCAATCGACCCCGCTTCCGATTCCGCGCTGCTTGACGGATTCCGCCATGTCGAAGTGGCCTCGATTTCTGATGCCTTGGAAAAGATCACGGGGCAACGGATGTACCTCTCGCACCGCTTGCGGCCGATCTTCTCCACGAGGTTCGTGGGCCTGGCCTTGACCGTGAGCCTACACAAGGAAGAAAACCAGGACCCCCATGCACTCGATGGCATGCTGGCCGCCATCGATCAAGGTGGTCCCAATTCGGTTTACCTGATGGTAGTCGAAGACGGAGCAGACATCGCAGGCATGGGCGGGTTGATGGGGACGGCCATGCAGGCACGTGGCTTCTCCGGTGCGGTGATCGACGGTGGTGTGCGCGATACCGCTTACCTGACCAAAATAGGATTTCCGGTGTATGCGCTGGGCAATGTACCGTCCACATCGGTTGGACACTACCGCTTCGCGGGAGCCAACATTCCAGTAAAGTGCGATGGCGTCATGGTTTCAGCGGGTGACATTGTCGCCGCAGATTCAGACGGCGTGGTCGTGGTTCCACGGGCAAAGGCCGCCGCGGTCTTGACCATGGCCCAAGACATGGACTTCAAAGAGCACTCGATGTATGCCTACATCGAAAAGCTGAAATCGATTGAAGAGGCCGTGAAGAAATTTGGGAGACTGTAATAACTGAAGTTTCGGCGCGAAAGACAGGAAGGCCTGGGTTGCTCTGCTTCCTGGACGCCATTCTGGAAGGAGGCTTTTTGGCCAGCAAAAGGCGTAAGGACTGGCGAATACTCGGAGGTCGAGCATGAGCAAAAAGATTCTTAATCGTCGCGACGCAATCAAAACCTCAGCATTGGCTCTCGGCGCCGGGCTGTTGATCGATGAACCGGCCTACCCCAAAGGCGTGAATACGAATTCTTCCCCTTCTACCCTGAAGATCACCGATATGCGGGTTGCGACCGTCAAGAAACCCGGCCCGAGTCCCTGCCCCATCATTCGCATCGATACGAACCAGGGCGTGTACGGACTGGGCGAGGTGCGGGACGGCGCCAGCGCAACCTATGCTCTGTTTCTGAAGAGCCGCATTCTCGGCGAAAACCCGCTGCAATTGGACCACATTTTCCGCAAAATTAAACAATTCGGAGGTCACGCGCGCCAAGGCGGCGGGGTATGCGCCATTGAGATGGCGTTGTGGGACATCGCCGGCAAAGTCTATAACGCGCCGGTGTATGCGATCGTCGGGGGCGGAAAATTCCGGGACAAGATTCGAGTGTATGCCGATACGACTGAGTCAAAGGACCCTAAGGTCTACGCGCAGCGGATGAAGGAGCGCAAAGAAGTGATGGGCCTCACCTGGCTCAAGATGGACCTTGGCGTTGAAATGGTTTCCGACACCCCCGGCACCGTCACCGGGCCCTCCGACCTCACGCAATGGGAACAGAACCAATGGGAGCACCCGTTCCTCGCCATGGAGGTCACCGACAAAGGGATTGCGATGCTTTCCGAGTACGTTGCCGCGGTCCGCGATGCTGTCGGCATGGAGATCCCGCTCTCCATGGACCACCTCGGTCACCTGGGAGTGCACTCAATCATCCGGCTGGCCAAGGCGTACGAGAAGTTTAATCTCTCCTGGCTCGAGGACGTCATCCCCTGGCAATACACCGAACTGCTCAAGCGGATTACCGACGAGAGCCCGTTACCGATTCTTACCGGGGAAGACATTTACCTCAAGGAACCCTTTAAGGTTCTCTGTGAACGGCACGCGGTCAGCAAGATTCAGCCGGACCTTGCCACCTCAGGCGGAATTCTTGAAACGCACAAAATCGGCGACATGGCCGAAGAATACGGGGTGCCGATGGCGATGCACTTTGCCGGAACGCCCGTCAGCTGCATGGCCAATGTTCATTGCGCCGCCGCCACCCAGAACTTCCTCGCTCTCGAGAATCACTCCCTCGACGTGCCCTGGTGGTCGTCGATGGTACAGGAGTACACAAAGACGCCCTTGGTGAATCATGGCTGGATTGAAGTTCCTGACCTCCCGGGACTCGGGGTTACGCTCAACGAAGATGTGGTGCGCCAGCACCTGGAGCCAGGAACGGGTTACTTCGAACCTACACCACAGTGGGACCACGAGCGCTCGTGGGACAGGCTTTGGAGCTAGGTCGGGCAGGGCCATGCGCAAGTCTCGCCGGGGCCCTCGAAACCCAGGGCTCAACAATAGGCTTGTGGAGTGAAACGTTCCGAGCATGGCGCCAATGACTTAGCGCCTTCGAAGCGGCTAGCTCGGTTTGACTTCGGGCTGGGCCCTACCAAATAATCTTCCCGTGGACATTTATGAGGAGATCGTTGCCCTCCGCCAGCAAGGACGGAAGGGGGCGGTTGCCACGATCGTCAACGTGCGCGGCTCAATCCCATCGTTTGAGACCGCCAAGATGCTGGTCCGCGATGACGGATCGATCGCCGGAACCGTCGGGGGAGGCTGTGTCGAGGCCGATGTGTGGCAGGCGGCTCGCGAGGTGATGGAATCGGAAAAGCCCCGAACCCTAACCTTCAATCTAAATCAAAATCCGAAATACGATACTGGCCTGGTCTGCGGTGGCACCCTTGACATCTTCATCGAGCCCGTAATGCCTCCAGCGTTACTTTATGTTTTTGGAGCAGGGCACGTAGCTTTAAACCTTTACCGGACGGCAAAAAACGCCGGATTCGACGTCACTGTGGTCGATGATCGCGAGACCTATGCCAATCGCGAGCGTTTTCCCGAAGCAAAACAAGTTATCGGGGAGGACTTTGACAAAGCCATGGCCCGGCTTAACCCGACGGAGACTTCTTTCATTGTGATCGTCACTCGCGGACATCGCGATGACATGCGCGTTTTGCGCTGGGCGGTGCAGACACGCGCTCGCTACGTTGGCATGATCGGATCAAAGCGCAAGACAATTACCATCTTCCGCGAACTGGTAAAAGAAGGCATTCCCGAGCACTTGTTCGAGCGCGTTCATGCCCCAGTAGGTTTCGATATTGGGGCGATCACGCCGGAAGAGATCGCCGTTGCAATCACGGCCGAACTGATCGCCGCGCGCCACAAAGTTGAACGTCCTCTTCCCCACATGAGCTGGTTTCATTCGAGGAAACTAGGATCAGGAACGCCGGAACTACCGGAACTAGAAGACGAAAAGAAAAGCTGATTCGCCAGAGGGGAGCCGAGGCCCGGGGAGCAATCCTTGCAATTTTTCCCTGCAGTCCAGTGTCCCTGCGGCAAACCGTTTTCAGGAGACCTCATGGCAACTCTCGGCCTCATCGAATATAAAGACGCTTCCCCAGAAGTCCGTGCCGTCTATGACGACATCATGGCCACTCGCACGACGGATTGGATCAATAATTTCTGGAAGGCACTGGCGAACGATCCCTCAACCCTTAAGCGCACTTGGGCAGATATCAAGCAGATTATGGCTCCGGGCGCACTCGATCCCCTGACCAAAGAATTGATCTACGTTGCGGTGAGCGTCTCGAACCAATGCGGATATTGCATCGCATCGCACACCGCGGGAGCCCGAAAAAAAGGCATGACCGACGATATGTTTCGCGAGCTGATGGCCGTGGTAGGAATGGCAAACGAAACCAATCGCCTCTCAGCCGGATATCAGATTGCAATTGACGAACAGTTCAAAGTGTAACCGCTAGATACCGGATATCGGCAACAGACAGGAGATTGTTATGGCCCATCAATTTTCAACTTCCTACATTGAAGATTCGCTCTCGCTCTTTCGCTACTACAAAAAGCTCGGCGAGGGTGCGATTGAGCAGGTTAGCGACGAGCAGTTATTCGCCTCTTTAGACCGTGAGATGAACTCGATCGCGATCATCGTGAAGCATATTGCGGGGAACATGCGTTCGCGCTGGACTGATTTCCTGACAAGCGACGGCGAGAAGGCGGACCGCAATCGCGACACCGAATTTGAACATCCCCCCTCCACGCGTGGCGAGGTGCTCAAACTCTGGAGCGAGGGCTGGGATCGCGTCTTCTCTGCCTTGGAGCCGCTGTCTGATTCTGATTGCCAACGCACCGTCAGCATCCGCGGCGAACCGCATTCGGTAATGCAGGCAATCAACCGGCAGATCGCCCATTACTCGTATCACGTCGGTCAGATTGTGTTTCTCGCAAAGCACTTGCAGGCGGAGGGCTGGAGGTCACTCTCGGTACCGCGCAACCAATCGGCTGATTTCAATCGCAAAGTATTGGCGGGGGAAGCCAGCCAAAGATAAGAACGACGGAGATCCCCCCTTTTGAGAGTCACCGTTTGGCAAACTGGTACTCGTGCGCTTTCATATCTACGCGACGTCCGCGAAAACGCACGCCTTCTGCTTCCAAGCGGAATCGCTGCTCCAGGCTGGAGTCGCCGCGAAGCTTAATCTCTCCCCCTGATCCGAGCACCCGCTGCCAAGGTAGGCCATAGGCACCGCGCAAAACTCTGGCCACCTGCCGGGCATGTCCAGGAAGACCTGCGGCTTTGGCGACCGCGCCATAAGTCGAGACTTTCCCACGCGAAATTTGCAGGATCGCCGCACGAATACGCGTTTCCGGAGAAAGCTGCTTACGCGCAGGCAAGCTTATGCCGCGGCTCCCTTTCGAAACGACTGCACGGCCTCGTCCTCGCTGTGATAAACCTCGAAAACGGTTAGAAGCTTTGTAACCTGCAGCAGGTCGCCTACTCTCTGGGTGAGTCGCGCCAGCTTGATGGCCCCCCCGGCGTTGCGCGCGGTGGTATAGAGCGCCACCAGCGTTCCCAACCCACCCGAATCGATGTAAGTGACGCCCGAGAGGTTTAGAACAATGTGGCTTCCATCCTTCACTAGCGCGCGTACCTGGTCGCGCAACGCAGCCGTTTCGTCACCAAAAATCAGGCGTCCGGCACAATTCACCACGAGAATCCCGTCGTTCAGCTGGCGAACATCAATCTTCAATTGCATAGCCAACTCCTGAGACCAAACTCGGCCTGCTGAAGGGTAAACCCAAATTCCGCCTCTCGCAAGCCAAGCATTCCGGCCTAAGCCTTCACGTATAATCAGGTGATCTTCCTGCCATGAGCTACCAGGTTCTCGCCCGAAAATACCGCCCGCAGAAGTTCTCTGAGGTGATCGGGCAGGAGCACGTTACCCGTACGCTTAAAAATGCCATCGAGCAAAGCCGGATCGCGCACGGCTACATCTTCAGTGGACATCGGGGGATTGGGAAAACCACCGTCGCCCGCATCTTAGCCATGGCGCTGAATTGTCGCTCAGGCCCCCAGCCTGTTTCCGAGCCATGTGGCGTATGCGATTCTTGCGTCGAGATCCGAGCGGGAAATTCGGTCGATGTAATCGAGATCGACGCTGCCACAAATCGCGGAATTGACGAAATCCGGGAACTGCGCGAAGCAGCGCGTTATCGACCGGCACGCGACCGGTTCAAGATCTACATCCTCGACGAGGCTCACCAGATCACCGACGCGGCGTTCAATGCGCTGCTTAAGACCTTAGAAGAACCCCCGGGCCACGTAGTTTTTATGATGGCAACGACTCAGCCCGAAGACATTCCGCAGACCATTCGCTCCCGCTGCCAGCACTTCAGCTTCCGGGCAGTAAAGTTCGATCAGATCATCGATCAGCTGAAGGACCTTTGCCAAAGGGAGAATATCGCGGCAGAAGAGGAAGCTCTCGCACTTCTTGCCGAGGCCGGGGATGGCTCCATGCGCGACGCGCTTTCACTGCTGGACCAGGCCATTGCATCAGGCGAAGGAAAGCTCGTCGCGGAGTCGGTTCGACACCTGACCGGGGTCACCTCTTCCGGAATTCTCGAAGAAATCATGCAAGCGGTTGCGCGCAGCGCCAGCGACGAGATCTTGCATACCACGGACCGACTGCTGAGCGAAGGCCAGAATCCCTCTCATTTTGCCAAGCAGCTGGTGCGCTTTCTGCGAAACGCAATCGTCGCCAAAGTCTCGGGCAACGACAGTTCCCTGCTGCAGATTTCCTCCGACGAGCGCAACCGGGTAGCGCGCGTGGCAGAACTGTTTTCCGAAGAGGATCTGGCCCGGCATTTGCAAATCATGTTGCGGACACACGCCGAGCTTGGTTACCGGCAAGAACAGAGATTCCATCTCGAACTTGGCCTCTTGAAGTTGGCCCACGCTCAACGGCTCTTGCCGATCGAACAATTGCTCAGTGGCGTCGAGCCGGCCAAGGCAGGCACTCCGGACCGCAAGCTTTCTCTTGCCCCAGAGCCGAAGAAGACAGAACCCTCCACAACCGCGCGAGAGTTCGCGTCTCCCTTTGCCGCCGATTCCGCTCGCAAAGGCAAGCCTCGAATGGAGGCGGTTTCCGAACCGCAGAATGCGAGCCCCCGCCCGCCTGCGCCGGTCAGTCCCCCGGTAGTCATGGGCTCGGCAGCGCCTGCCGTGGCGCGTGAGCTTCAAAACCAGCCGTCAGATTCCGAACCAACGACGAACTCGGCGAAGGTCGATGGGGTGCGTGCAGCGGTGCTGAATGCAGTCGAGTCTGCGGGGCTCAACATGTTTTCCTCAATGCTCTCTGCCGGAGAGTGGGCGATTCATGGCAACGAATTGATCATCAAAGTTGCCGCGTCAGCAGCGCTGATCGACATGTCGGTCAGCAATGAAGGCCGGAAAATTTTAGCCGCAGCGGCGAGTGGCGCGCTTGGCCGCCCCATAAGACCGCAGGTGCTGCCGGGACTAACGCCGCAGCCTGGAGCTCCACGTCCGGCGTCCTCCGGATCCAACGGCAGCCCGCGCGGGCGCGCAGAACAGGAACCCGTGGTTCAGCGCATGATGGAGAAATTTGGCGCCGAAATCCGGGCCGTGATCGATTACGCGCAGAAGAAGTAAAAAAAGTGGCCAAGTGTCACGAAACAGCTGAGGTCTTATGGGCGGATTCAACATTCAGGAACTAATGTCGAAAGCTAAGCAGCAGTATGAAATGCTGCAGAAGAAAATGCAGGAAACCGTGGTGGAAAGCACTTCAGGCGGCGGCACCATCACCGTCAAGATGGACGGCCGCAAGCAGGTGCTGAGCGTCAAGATCGACCCTGAGGCTATGAAGTCTGGCGACGTCGAGATGCTTGAGGACCTGATCACGGCCGCGTTTAACGGCGCTTCCCAGAAGGTTGACGAAAGCATGAAGTCCGCCATGGGCGGAATGTTGGGAGGAATTCCAGGGATTGGCTGAAAAGGTCATTGGGTGATCGGGTGATCTGAGACGCCGTTCTGAGTTCACCCGATGACCCGATCACTCCGCACCAACGGATTCCCATGTCTCGTTTCGCTGAACCCATGGCTCGTCTGATCGACGAGCTCAAGAAACTTCCCGGCGTCGGCAGCAAATCGGCGCAGCGGCTGGCGTTTCATATCCTTCGCTCGACAGAGGATGACGCCAACGCCCTCGCCCTTGCCATTCAGGACGTGAAGGCGAGCTTGCGCCTGTGCTCGGTGTGCAACAACATCACCGACATTGATCCCTGCGTGTATTGCTCAAGTCCGACGCGCAACCAGCGACTCATATGCGTGGTGGAAGAGCCCACGAACATCGCGGCAGTAGAGAAGACCCGCCACTATAACGGCGTATACCACGTTCTGCACGGATCGATTTCGCCAATTCACGGAGTGGGGCCAGATCAACTCCGCATTGCCAACCTGATGAAGCGCGTCGAGGACGGACAGGCGGATGAGGTGATTCTCGCGACCAACCCAACCGTCGAAGGCGAAGCCACCGCGACCTATCTCTACGGCCAGCTCCGCCGTGCGGGACTCAAAGTAACTCGCATCGCAACCGGCATCCCGGCTGGCAGCGATATCGAGTATGCCGACGAAGTCACCATGCTGAAGGCGATGGAAGGGCGACGGGAGTTGTGACCAGCAGCGTCAACCACCATCCCTTGCCAAGCGGGCGAATATCCCCCACCAACGTGCTCACGAAAACTCAAGGGGAGCTTTCGGATTGCACTCGACTTCGCAACTGCTCTCTGCCCTTTTGCGCCAAGTTCTTACACCCTTCGCCGTCAATGAGGGGATCAGGCTTTGCCCCTTGATGGCGTCGTTCCAGGCTGCTCCACAGTCCTGAAACGTCGGGATGCGTCGTAATCAGAATGTCACACGGGGTACTGTCAAGAAACGCAAAACTCTTCTCAAATTCCTGGAGAGCTGCCGGATGTACCATGAACTTGAATTCCGGCGCCGAGACCGCGGTCACGCTGTCGGCATAAACCACAGTCAGGCACTGGTCGCCCTCGCAGGATCTCCACGTCCAACTGGTTCCGCCGGGAGTATGACCGGGTGTGAGATGTGCGGTGATCGCGAGGTTCCCGGCGTGAACAACCTCTTCGTCAACCAAAGGGTCCACGTGCTTGACCTTGGCAATATCAGGGAGAAGCCCGTACTGGGGATCATCCCTGGCGACTCTTCCTTTCCGCAAGACCTGCGCGCTCCACTGGCTGGCAGCAACTCGCGCATGGCTCCAGCGCTGCAGCTCCGCAATCCCGCCCGCATGATCGAAATGAACATGCGAGTTCAGGATAAATTTCACGTCCTCGATTCGAAATCCGAGCGCGGCAATATGGTTTTTGATCTGCTCGGCTGATTCAGGAAGCGCTCCGTCGATCAGAACATGCCCGGTTGGCGAGGTGATGAGGATCGAACTCAGGCCATGCGTGCCTACGTAATAGGTATTGCCGTAGATTTTGAAAGGCTCCTGCGGTTGGTTCCAGACTTTACACGGTGGACAGTCGTTCTTGCTGTACTGACCCCGAAGCGGCGGCGAGGTCAAGTGCAGAATCCCCAGGGAAAAAATTACGAGGATACAAAATTTTGCCGTGTCGGCAGGGATCAAAGGCCTCAAGATCTAGTCTCCATCGGCCCCTGGGGCCAGAAAGTTGTTGGACTCATCTCGCGCCGGCAAAATGCCCTCCGGAAGAGTCCCGCGATTGTATTCCGCCATACGATTCTTCCACTTCAGAAATTCGGTGATGGACTGCGGCTCGATTCGTAACTCCACCCGGCGCAGACTCGCCAGTAGCAGGTTCATTTCATAACGGAAACCGATCGCCGTCCGCATCTTCTTCGATCCCGCGGCCAATTCGACTACTTCCCTCGCGCGGAGTTCGAGCAACCCCCAACCGGGCGGAACTTCGTTTGCTGTGATCAGCCCGCCGGGAACGAGGTAAAACCTCTCGCATCCCATGCCTCTCTCGGGTTTCATGCGGAATGACTTTTCGCGATCCGCCAGAAAATCAGAGCGCGAAACCTTGCACTCAACGACAACCGAGTGGCAGGCTCGCTTCCATCCGATGGCATCCGGAGTTTCGCCGCTGGCACAACTTTGTTCGGACAGTACGACCCCACAGCCATAGCGCCGAAGCCAAGCCACGGCCGCCCTGACCAACCTCTCATGCGTCATGCCATTAGATTCCACTCTCCCCGTTCCTGCGAGAAGTAACTCCGCAGGGTCCGTCTGTCAGCAAACGCTCCTTTTCCGTTTAACTGTGGCACACTGAAGGGTGAACGTTGGCGAATTTACATTCCTTGTCTGGGCAGGTTCGCTCGCCGCTGGGTTCCTGGGCGCCCTCACCGGGCTCGGCGGCGGCGTGGTGCTGGTTCCACTCCTGACGATTTTCTTCAAGGTGGACCTCCACTACGCGATTGGGGCCTCTCTGGTCTCGGTCATCGCCACTTCTTCAGGCTCTGCTGCCGCCTACGTCAAAGAAGGGTTCTCCAACATCCGCATCGGGATGTTCCTTGAGATCGCCACCACTTTTGGCGCGTTGCTCGGAGCCTTTCTGACGGCCCATGTTCCTACCCGAGCGATTGCGATTATCTTCGGCTTGATGCTGATGTACTCGGCTTACGTTTCACGCAGGACGCGCTCGCGAGCCGAAACCGACCAGGCGCCCGATTCCCTGGCGACCAAGCTTAAGATGAACAGCAGCTTTCCCGATACCAATGGCATCCGCCACTACAACGTCTATAACGTCCCCACCGGCTTCAGCGTTATGTTCGGCGCGGGCACTCTTTCCGGACTCCTCGGGATTGGTTCCGGCGCTCTGAAAGTAGTCGCGATGGACCAGGCGATGAAGATTCCATTCAAGGTCTCGACAACCACCAGCAATTTCATGATCGGTGTTACCGCCGCCGCCAGCGCGGGCATTTATCTTAGCCGCGGTTACATCGATCCTCATCTGGCAATGCCAGTCATGCTGGGCGTACTCATCGGCTCACTGATGGGCACTCGCGTGCTTGTGAAAACAAAAACCAAAAGCCTTCGTCTGGTATTCAGCGTGGTGATCGTTCTGCTGGGAATCCAAATGCTTTTCAAAGGACTGACGGGGACCATCTGATGAACGATTTCATGAATCCGGCCGCGCTGCGTGACCGACTGCAGGAGTGGCTCGACCAGCGCATCGAGATCGTACTCGCGCAACTTCTCCGCGCCGGAGTTCTGGCTTCAGCGTTGGTGGTCATAGTGGGAGCCGTGCTTTACCTGGGGAACAACCCCCGCGCCCGCGTCGACTATCACACCTTCCGCGCCCAGCCCGAGCAACTGCGGAGCGTGCACGGAGTTTTTGATGCTGCACTTCAAGGACAGACAGCCGCGATCCTCCAGCTGGGCCTGTTGTTGCTGGTTGCCACCCCCATCGCAAGAGTCCTCTTCTCGGTCTTCGCTTTTGCGCTCGAGGGCGACCGCATGTACGTAGCATTTACCCTGACCGTGCTCGCCGTCCTGCTCTACAGCCTATTCGGCTCGTTCCTGATCGCCTAGCTGCGGAAGATGCACCGGCTGCGAAGCCTTGCTCGCCGTCGCGCGTCATCCTCGTAGCAGGTTTCGCGACCAGCGCGAGAGAGCCTACGAGGCTTCACCCATACGAGGCTTCACCGAAGACACGCCCCGCGGAATTTATGGCGGGGAGGAAAGTAGCCGGCACCGGAGCGCGCACAGAACTCAGATTTGCCCAGATCGCAAGGTAATCAGCGTCACCTCTGGCGGGCAGTTTAGTCGAATGGGGGCCCGGATCGTGCCGATTCCCAGGTTTGTGTATAAAGTCAGCTCTTGAATCCGGTAAAGTCCGCGCGGGTACCGCCTTGACATGGGTGGTAACCAAGGGGCTCCAATGCCCGGAATCCAAATCTGTCCTCCATGGGAATGCCCCGATAACTGAAGGTCCACAGGGAGATAGGCGGCTTGGTCTGCGTAGTCGGGCTCATGTGCCAGCAGAATCGTCGCTTCGTCCGGTGGAATGCGAGCCAACGTCAAATCGATTCGCGGCATGCCGCGCAACAAGTCATCGATTCCAGCCAGCCAAATTCGGCCATTGCCGCGTTCGATGGGCAAAGACCGGTTGCGCAGGACAGGAATTCCCTTTTCCTCGAGCGAACGTACGATCAAGGGCGGGTTCGCCATGGCATCATGATTTCCGAGGATGGCGTACTTTGGGCCCTGTATTTGCGCCAGAAGCGCGGCGCACGGGATCGCCGTCTGTGCCGATTTGCGCAGAAAACGCTCACGATCGAAGATCGGTACCGTGACAAAGTCACCGGTCAGCACAGTCAAATCTGGCCGCACGCCGTTTACGAGTTCTACCGACTTGCGGATCGGCACCACCGAAAAGTGAGACTCGTAATGGAAGTCGCTGAGATGCGCGATGGTGAAGCCGTCGAAGGCGCGCGGCAGACGTTTGAGGGTAATCTCTCGCCGCACCAAGTGAGGATGATTCGATTGAACAAAGCCGTCCGCAGAAAGCACTGCTCCAACTCCTACGACGGCGCCCGCGTATAGGAATTTCCTGCGGCTAATTTTGCGTGTGATGACCAAAGACAAGTCAGGAGGGGCGTTCGAGCCTTGGGGCCTGCCCAAGCAAAAATTCTACTGTATGTCCGCAGCTCCCGTATCGCGCTTCTCCTGGTGGGGAACATAAATACGCAAATAGAACATAAAAGCCACAATCGCAAGGTTGATGACTAACACGGCCGCGTGGAGGGCGCTGGGGTGGCGCCATGTGACCCTGGCCTCGAGCGGAAGATAAATCGCACCGGAAACCAGCGCAACCCACTCCGCCCAGGCCCGCGCCTTCCACAGCCCCACGGCTTCGGCAAAACGGAGCCCCGAATAACATAAGACTCCCACGGCAAGGTGCCAGAACCTTATGTTGCTCAACCTTTCCGCCATGTTCAGGAGAAAGCGGGCAAAGTGGCGGTCGGGACTAATGTGGAGCAATTTGAGGAAGGCACCTGCCACGTCGCCCGGCACGAGCCAGTGCAATGCCACCAACGCCCCGATTGCCAGCACCCCCTTGGCGAATTCAAACATTGCCACGCTGCGCAAAGCCTGAAGGCGCGCCCGGTGTGCTTGGGGGTGCAACGTAGCAGATGCTGGCAAGAAGTTCATTGCGACGTGGCTATGGAGTTACGAACGCTGGTCCGGAGTTCTTCGACGATTTCCTTCGCGGCCGTGCGGGCTTCTGCCTGCTGGTTAACGTCAAAAGAGACTGCTCCCACGCGAGCATGTCCGCCGCCGCCGTACCGTTCACAAATCTTTGCAAGATTCACCGTGGGCGGCGACGGCGCCCACGGGTTTGACCCCACAGAGACCTTCATACGAAAACTGCTCTTGCTGAGACCCACGCTGTAAATGGACTCAGGATGAAGGAAATACGGCACAAACTTGTTGTAGCCTTCCAGTTCGCGGTCGGTCACGTCGAAGAATAATGTTCCATCCTTCAATTCGGTCCTCTCACGAAGCAGGGCGATAGATTTTTTGTGTCGATCCAAGAGCGGCGGCAGCAAAGGGGCGATAAATGGAGCTTGGATCACCTCGGCCAGCGGCTTGGTCGCGAGCAGCGGAATCACCTGGGGAACGAACCCGGCATCTTGGGTGGACTCAATCACCATCGTGAGCTGCATCGCGGGCTCCTTCATCTCCACCGCAGTCTTTGCGTCGGGATAGAGCGCGCCATCAATGATGTCAGCCCACTTCACCAGGTCGGCCACCGGGGACGGATTAAATCCAAAGTGTTCGGTGGCAATCATGGAAATGAAGCTCGTGCACGATTTGAAGCTGGGATCGTAGAACTTGCGGTTGCTCTGCTCCTGCTCGAAATGAGCGGCATCGGCTGGGCTCAGGAATGCGCTCTCGTGATGATCAAACCACCAGGTGATCTTGGGCGACGGAGAGTACTTGAAATCTACAATCGCGTTCTGATCCCCGGTGAAGTCGGCCTCATTAAAGAGGGCGCCGGCACGGTGCAGCAACCCGGAAAACTCAAACTCGACATCTTCGCTGATTCGCTCACGGTAGAAACGCGAAAACAGAGCGGCCGAAGACGCACCATCGAAGCAGCGATCGTGGTAGAACACCTTGAGTTTCAAACGACCTCTTTCCAACTACGACGTTGCGTCCGGGCCGGTCACCGCACGCTCGATGCAAAGCAAATAGGAATGCCATCTGGAAGGGGGGTCTGTCAAGCCTCCGTCGGTCCCCTTCACGGGATTGTTTACCGATTCGCCAGGCTGGCAGCCCGTTCGCCAATGAAGGGAAGCTCGTAGGCCTCTCCCAAGGCAGCCTTGGTGACAATCGCGATCCATAAGAAAAACATCGCGAGAGCCACTAATCCAGATAGGAGCCACGCGAGTAAAAAACCAAGGAATGGCAACAATGCGAGGGCCACGAAAAACAGTTTCGCCACGATTCCCACCACCAGTGTACCCGCCCCAAAGAACAACGATTGCCAAGCGTGAAAGCGGACAAAGGGGTGCTCCTTCAGGGTGGGCAGGGCCAGTAGAACGATCGCCGGCAGGATTCCAAGGTAGGCAACAACCCCCAGAAAAGAATCGCGGGAAAGTGGCGCAACCTCGGGAGTACCGGTTTCCAAGCCTGCTGTAACCGCGCGTCCGCACCCCGGACAAAACGCGCTTACTTCAGGCATAGTGGCGGAGCAGTAAGAGCAATTCATGCGGACATAGAATCATACCGGCGTTTCTAGTTCGCGCCAAATACGCAATTTTCTCAGCCGAACTCCGAACCTTCCATCCTCGTCTCATCACCCTTGTGCTTGCCTCGGCTGAGACCTACAATCGAATGCTTCCATGACAGCCGAAATCCTCGTCCAAAGTTCCTCTTCCCCCGCTAAGTATCGCCTCCGAGGTATGATTCCGCTGCTGGCGATTGTTGCCATAGCGATTCTGGGCACGGCAGCCATTTTGCTTTCCAGCTACGCCCATTCCCCGTTGCCACAGCTCGACGGAACCATTTCGGTTTCTGGCCTTTCGGCGCCGATCAGCGTGACCCGCGATCGCCAGGGAGTGCCCACCATTGAAGCCACCACCTTGCGGGATCTCTTTTTTGCCCAGGGGTATGTGACCGCACAAGACCGTCTTTTCCAGATGGACTTCCTGCGTCGCGCCGCGGCGGGCGAATTGTCGGAGGTAGCCGGTGAAGGCACGGTCAATCACGACCGCCAGCAACGCATACTTGGAATTCGCTCCGCCGCCGAGCGAGGAGTCGGATCGATGTCGCCCGAGGACCGCCAGCCGTTTGAGGCGTACGCCCGTGGGGTCAACGCATTCATCGACTCTCACAAGGGGAAACTCCCTCTTGAGTTTCGCCTGCTGGACTACTCCCCTAAACCCTGGACCGTCCAAGACTCGGTCCTCATCGCCTATCAAATGGTCGAGACCTTAAGTCTCAGCCCCCGGGCAGCACTGACGCGAGAGAAGATTCTCTCCAAACTCGGCCCCGAACTCACGGCGGATCTTTATGTCAACAATTCCTGGCGTGATCACCCGCCGACAGAACCACCACCTGCACTCGATCAGGCTCCATCGGAACAAAAATCCTCCCCTTCTGCTGTGACTTCCCTTTCGCGACCATGGCGGGGATCTCCCAACCAAACCTGGCAGGAAATGCCCCAGCTAACACCGTTTTTTCGCGACCGATGGCTCCCCATCGGTTCGAACAACTGGGTTCTGTCTGGCATCCACACCGTTTCCGGAAAGCCGCTACTCTCCAACGACATGCATCTCGGTCATCAAATGCCGAATCTCTGGTATGAAGTCCATCTACATTCCGGCAATTTTGACGTCGCGGGGGTGAGCCTTCCCGGCCACCCGTTTGTGGTCGTCGGGCACAATCGCCGCATCGCTTGGGGTTTCACGAATGTGGGGCCCGCGGCTGAAGACGCTTACATCGAAACCTTCAACGACGCACACCAGTACCTCACTCCGGATGGGTGGAAAGATCCAGAGGTCCGGCACGAGATCATTCACGTCAAAGGAAAGCCGACGGTTTCTGTCGAAGTCCAAATCACTCGCCACGGTCCCATTGCCACCGAACTTTACGCCGGGGAATCGCGCAAGATCGCACTGAAATGGACGCTTTACGATGGCGTCCGGGATCCTTTTTTTCGCGTGGATTCCGCGCAGAACTGGGAGGAATTCCGCCAGGCGCTCTCCGAATTCGACGCCCCTGGCCAAAATGTTGTCTTCGCTGACATCGACGGTAACATCGGGTACCAGACCACCGGCAAGATTCCAATTCGGGCGAGTGGGGATGGCAGCCTCCCGGTGAACGGTAGCGACAACACTCACGAATGGATTGGCTACATTCCTTTCGAGAAGCTGCCGAGTATCTACAATCCGCCATCCGGCATCATTGCCACTGCCAACGGGCGCATCTCGCCTGACAACTATCCCTACTCGATCAGCGCCGAGTGGGAGTCGCCATGGCGCACGGACCGTATCTATCACGTCCTGCAGTCGGGGAAGAAATTCTCCGCTGCGGACATGCTGGCGCTAGAAACCGACGTTTATTCAGAGCTGGACCGCTATGTCGCCGATCGCATTGTCTACGCGGTGGATCATGCACAGGCAGCCTCTTCTCTGGCGCGTCAGGCTGCCGACATTCTGCGCGAGTGGAACGGCCAGATGGATGAAAACATGGTTGCACCCACCATCGTCTCGCGGGCGCGTGAAGAACTGCGGCGATTGCTTCTTGAGCCGAAACTCGGCTCTTGGTCAGATCATACCGACCAACTCAGTTGGAAAAACTATCACTGGATGATGGAAACCGTTTGGCTGGAAAACGTGTTGACTCACGAGTCGGCGCGATGGCTGCCAGCACAGTATGCAAACTACAACGAGCTGATTACCGCGGCCTTGGAAGATGCGCTGAAAAACGCTCCCAAGCGGCTGGATTCTTGGAAGTGGGGCGCACAGAATACGGTCACCATCCAGAACCTGGTGCTTTCCAAGGTTCCTTTAATCGGAAGCTGGACGGGGCCGGGAGAAAGCCCCCAATCGGGAAGCGTGTACACGGTGAAGGCCGTAGGGGCGGCACACGGCCCTTCCGAACGTTTCACTGCCGACCTTGCGAACCTCGACGCTTCCACACTGAACCTGGTGACTGGCCAGTCGGGAAACTTTCTCAGCCCCTACTACATGGACCAATGGGTTGCCTGGTACAAAGGCACGACATTCGTCCTGCCGTTTTCAAAAACCGCAGTGGAGAATTCGGCGACCCATCGCCTGATGTTGGAGCCAAGATAGGTGAGCCTAAAGCCGGAGGTCTCAGAAATCGATCACCTTTACGTCGACTGCCTCGCCGGCCAGGTTGGGTTGGCCATTGGGGGGAATCTGGGCTAACTGGTCGGTCCGGGTGTCGTAGACACGCAGCATCGTCCCCTGGCAAACGTACACCACGTTCCGGTTCGGAATCGGGGCAATACCGGTTACATCGCCTGCGGTATTTGCCGACGGCTTCACGATCTGGCCGGTGAGGGTGTTCAAGATCGTCAGGCAAACGCCCGAACAACCCCTCGACCCTACAAAAAGACGTCCGTTTGCGCCCATTTGGATCATGGTGTGATAGCCGTCAGCGACACCATCGGCAACACCAAAGAGCTGGCAATTCGCCGGCGTAGCAGATGAGCAGTTCACCGATCCTACGCCCCCCGCCAGGTTCAACACCGAGAGTACTCCGCCGCCTGCAACCTGAGTACCCGCGACATAAAGCGTGGTCCCCTGCAAGAACGCCGTTGTAGACGCGCTCAGCGACACCCCACCGAGCACCAGGCTCGCGGCGTTTCCAGTATTGGTCATATCGATGGCTGTGATCCCGGCATTTGTGCCACCACACTCGGAGCCACAGTTGATGACATAAGCAGTCGCGCCACTGGGGTCGAAAATTGCTCCCACGGGGCGATCAAAGGTCGCAGGCAAGGTACATGCCGGCACTTGGGTCGCTGTACAGGGCGAGATCGTCGCTGGCTGACCTACCGCCCCGATGAGTCCTGGGGTAAGCAGTATTGCCGTATCCGTGTTGTCCGAAAACACAAGAATCTGATTGCCGCTGGGGCTTTGCACGAGATAATGCGCCGCTGGAATTGGGATCGTCGCATCCACGGTTCCGCCTGAACTGTTGACCTTTTCGACGACTCCCGAGGCTTGTCCGTTAACCGCAGCACTGGGGATAGCGAGGAATGCCGTATTGTTGTCGCTGGAAACGAAAAAACTCTCGCTGGGACCGGGCAAGGTGATGGTACCTACAACCCCCTCCTTGGTGTTATCCACGACGGCAAGCTTCGAGTCGCGGGGACTCATCACCAGCGTCCGGTCGTGATTGGGGCTCAAGGCCATCATTCCGGCATCGGCAACACTCCCGCTCAAGCTCGAGAGCGACACGACGTAAAACGACAGCAGGTCCTTCGAAGCGTCCATGATGTCCAACGCTGGAGACCCGCCGCCGGTGATGTTGGGATGGACGGGATTGGAAACAAAGGCGCGGAATTTTAGGCCACTCGAAGTGCCGCCACCCGAGCCGGAATTGTAGTTGCTGCAGGACAAAAGCCACGCAGCCGAGATAAACACAGCTAGGGTGCTTAACGCCCGGTGTAACCTTGGAAATTTCGAGAGCATTGACGGATAGAGAGTTAGATGCGAAGAGCGGATTATATCAGAGGACCGAGCTGAACTTTTTCCTGGCCCGAGTCCTCCGGGGCAACCCGCGTCCCAGTTTTCTACTGTATTCTCAATACTATGCCCGGGAAGTTTCGCGAACGACTGAAAGCCTCGCCCGTTCTTTGCGACGGAGCCACCGGTACGCTTCTCTATGGGAAGGGGATTTTCATCAACCGTTGCTATGACGAGCTCAACCTATCCCAGCCCGATCTGATCCGCGGCCTGCACCACGAATACTTGCAGGCCGGGGCCGAGGTGATCGAGACCAACACCTTCGGTGCGAATGGCTTCCGTTTAGAGCGTCATAGCCTGGCTGACAAAGTTAGGGAAATTAATGTCGCCGGGGCACGGATCGCCAAGGAGGCTGCCAAGAGTTTTGACGCATGGGTTGCCGGGTCGGTGGGCCCGCTCGGCATTCGGATCGAGCCCCTGGGCAAAACTTCTTTTCAGGAGGCTCGGGAGGCATTTCGCGAGCAAATCAGCGCCTTGCTCGAAGGCGGTGTCGACCTGCTGATCCTAGAAACGTTCGGATACGTGGAAGAACTTCACCAGGCGTATCAAGCTGCGCGCGAACTGGATCCCTCCATTCCGTTGATCGCGCAGGTCACGGTGGATGAAGAAGCCACCTGCCTCGACGGATCCACGCCCGAGGTCTTTGGTCCCCGCATTCAGGAGTGGGGCGCCGACGTGATCGGTTGTAACTGCAGCGTGGGCCCAGTGGCGATGCTTGACGCCATCGAACGACTGCGAGCCGCCACCACCTCGCCCATCTCCGCCCAGCCGAACGCGGGAATCCCCCGCTCGGTGGAGGGACGCAATATCTACCTGTGCTCGCCCGAGTACATGGCGAGCTATGCCCGCAAGTTTGTAGCGGCAGGGGTAAAGCTTGTGGGCGGATGCTGCGGCACAACTCCCGAGCATATCCGTGTCATGAAGTCCGGGCTTCGTGTCTCGCAGGCACGCGCCAAGATCGCTGAGGCCCAGGTAAACGCAGAAGTCGCCCATGCAGTACCGGCTGTTCTTCTCGAGCAGCGCTCAAAATTGGGAGCCAAGCTCGCGCGCAAGGAATTCTTCGCCATGGTGGAGATCGTTCCCCCCAAAGGCACAAACATCGAGAAAGAGCTGGAGGGAGCGAAGTTTCTCAAGTCGGTTGGAGTTGATGGAATCAACATCCCCGACAGTCCCCGTGCGTCGGCTCGCATGAGCAATCAGGCGCTCTCACTGCTGTTGCAGCAGCAGGCCGGAATTGAAGCCATCCTGCACTATACCTGCCGCGACCGGAACGTGCTGTGCATCCAGTCGGATTTGCTTGGCGCGGCGGCCATGGGGATACGGAACCTGATCTGCATCACCGGGGACCCTCCAAAAATGGGAGGCTACCCCGACGCGACCGCCGTCTTTGACGTAGACGCGATTGGCTTAGTGAATATCGTGCACAACCTAAACCGCGGTCTCGACATTGGTGGCAATCCGATCGGGGCTGGCGCGAGCTTCGTCATCGGCGTGGGAGCCAATCCGGGAGTGCCGAACCTCGACGAAGAAATTCGCCGCTTCGAATACAAAGTAGAGGCGGGCGCCGAGTACGCCGTCACTCAACCCGTCTTCGACCTATCGCTGCTAGAAAATTTCATTCAACGGATTGAGCACTGCCGAATCCCTGTCATCGCCGGGATTTGGCCGCTGGTGAGTGCCCGCAACGCGGAATTCATGAAAAACGAACTGCGAGTCTCTGTTCCTGATTCCATTTTGGAACGCATGACCCGCGCCCCGAACCCCGAGGCGGCTCGTCATGAGGGCGTCGCGATAGCCCGTGAAATGCTCGTGGCCGTCCGCGGGATGGTGCAGGGCGCCCAGATCAGCGCCCCGCAGGGCCGTTACTCCTCGGCTGTCGATGTGCTCGAGGCGCTTGGCAGCGACGCCGCGCGCGCGTGAGGTGCGGTAATCGTTTGCTATGTAATTTTTTTAAATTATTTGTCCGCAAGAACGTTTTTGCTACAGCATTCCCCCTATAGACTCTCAGTACGTTAGGTGTAGACTTCGCTCAGGAGCTGACACTCATTTGCCAAAATTTGAAGACTGCATTCAGCGCCTCGAGAATATTGTTCGAGAGCTGGAACAGGGCGAAGTTCCATTAGAACGATCGCTGACCTTGTTCGAAGAAGGAATGCAGTTGTCCGCCACTTGCAGAAAGGAACTCGAGGAAGCGGAAGGCAAGGTCGAGGTTTTGCTCAAGCAAAACGGGAAAGTTCAAGCCGAGCCATTCGAGCGTTAAGCGTGCGTTCACGACCTTGTGCAAAGGCTGCATGGTTGAGCGTTCAGGAGGATTGTATGCCGTCCAGTAATGTAGTTTTACTCCAGAGCGACCCAGACATCGCGCGGATCCTCGCCACTTCCCTGGCGAATTCATTCCACGCGGTACATGTAACGAAGTCGATCGACGAGCTTCGCCATGCGGCAGCAAAACTCCGTCCGCATGTCATGATCGTGGATCTGGAAACTGCGTCTCTTGCGGACGTGGAAACCCTCAAGCAACAATTTGGAACGACCCGCATCATCTGCAACCATCGCGTAGCCGACGAGGAAATGTGGACTCGCACGCTCGACGTTGGCGCTGACGATTGCTGCCCTTCCTCGGATACCCGCGGCATTCTGTCCTCGGCCGTCCCCCACAAACCGACAGTCACAAGCGTCGCCGCATAAATTCAGACCGCTCTCGGCCAGGCGCCTACGCAAAAGGCGCTTTGCGGTCGATGAGCGCAAACCCCAGGCCAAGAGCACAGGGGGAGCCGATCAAGGCTGAAGTCCCGCTCACTTTACCCCTTTCTCTGGATTCCAACTGCCTTGCGCCTTTCGTACCATGACGATCTCGCCGATGTGGTATGCGTTGTGCGCGCCGATATGGGCAATGCTTGACGCCCACTCGCTCAGCTTGGAGTCAGAAGCGGCTTGCACGGCATTCTCCCAATCGCTCAACACCTGGTCTAAGTGCTTGACCGTTTCGTCCCATTTCTTCGGGTCGTAGTTGTTGAAGGTGTCATCATTTTTCCCGCTGTACTTGACGGGAGGCTCGCCGTTGAATTTGGCCAATTCTTCCTTGTCCCAGAACCAAATGTGATACGCCAGTTGTCCGACCGAGTGATTCCCTTTTCCGTCGGTCCAGGCAGCCTGCTCGGCGGAGAGCCCTTCGACCGCCGTATTCACCGGCACAAACCATCCTGCCTGGTTGTGCGTCGAGCGCAATTGCTCGAGCAAGATACTCTTCAGACTAGTAGGCGGTTTTTTTGCCTCTTTGTTTTGGTCCTGCGCCAAACATGGAACCGCTAGTGCGATGACAAGAGCGACAAATAGACCTTTCATAATGTCTCCTTTTGACTGGCAGCACAATCCGGTGGGCAGCATCATCGCACATGCGCGGGTTATGGTTGTTAACCGGCGTCTTCGTGCCGTGCGCCCTCCGGCGATTCGAGTTACAATACGCCCTTGAGGAAAGCATGCTGAAGCGCACGCTGATGTTGAGTTTGGTGATCGCGGCCACGATGGCTGTTTCCGCCCCCTGGGGGATCTCCGCCGTTGGTGAGGAGCGGGTGCCGGCTTATCATCAGGGATTTCCGCCCTCTGGCGCGAAGCTCCCTCCGATCCTGGGGAAAGAACAGCTGTGGGGGGAGAACGAGCAGTACGGGTTCCAATCTCGCGCTTACCAGATCGCAGCGAAAATTCAACCGATCCTTTACCAGATGCCCTGCTACTGCTATTGCGACCGCATGGGGCACAAGAGCCTACACAGCTGCTTCGAAAACACGCATGGCGCGCAGTGTGCGACCTGCATGAAGGAAGTTTTTTACGCGTACCAGATGAGCAAGCAACGCAAGACTGCTGCCCAGATCCGCAAAGGCATTATCGCGGGCGAGTGGAAGCAGATCGACCTGGAATCAGCGGCAAAAGCGAATTGAATCATTAAACAAGCGGTCACGACATCCTTGGAACCGGTTCCCCGATGAACCTCCAATGATTCAATGGCTGAATGACGAAATGATTCAATGAATCAATCCGAATGTCTCCTTCAGGAAAAATTCTGCACATGGCCCAGAAACCAACCGCCAAACACACGCTTGTCAGTGATCCACAACTGGCGCAACTACTTCAATCCTACGAGGGTGGTCTGCGCGCGATGCAGGAACACAAGTACGACAAGGCAAAAACCCTCCTGCAAAAAGTTGTCGCCGGCACCAACCGCGAGCTCGCCGACCGCGCCGCGGTGCATTTGAACGCCTGCAATCAGCAATTGGAAAAAACCTCGACACAGTTCAAGACCCCGGAAGAGCACTACGATTACACGGTTTCACTCATCAACTTAGGCGATTATGTCGGCGCCCGCGAACATTTGGACTCCTTGTCCAAGCAGGTTCCGAAGGCAGACTACGTGGCCTACGGTTTTGCCGCCCTCGATTGCCTGACCGGGCACGCAGAGGATTCTCTGCGTCATCTGGCTCGCGCGATTGAACTGAATCCTGCGCTTCGTTTTCAAGCGCGCAATGATACCGACTTTCAGAATCTTTCCGAGGATCCCCGCTTCACCGAGTTGCTATATCCGGATCCGGGCGCTGAAGTGCCCATTCCGGTCGAGCCGGAATTTGGGGATCTCGACTAGGAATCAATGCAAGTTTCTACGGGCCGGCAGCACTCCAGGGGATCACGCGACTTGCGCGTGGTTGCAATCGGCGGGGGCACAGGCCTTTCCACGCTGCTCAAAGGATTGAAGAAATACGTCGCAGCCCAGCCGGGGGCGTTCAGCGCTCCCGGACTTCCCCACAAAACGTATGCAAGCGCCGCTGGCAGTGCCACCATCGAAGAACTGTCTGCTGTAGTCACCGTCAGCGACGATGGCGGCTCGAGCGGGCGCCTTCGCAAAGAATTCAACATGCTCCCCCCAGGCGATGTGCGCAACTGCATTGTCGCCCTTTCCGAAGACTCCGCCTTGCTTTCCAAATTGTTCCAGCACCGGTTTGAGAAGGGCACGGGGCTGGAGGGCCATAGCTTCGGCAACCTGTTTCTCGCCGCCCTGACCTCTCTCACCGGAGATTTCAGCGAGTCGGTTCGCCTTTCAAGCGAGATTCTTGCCACCCGGGGACACATCTATGCCGCTACCACCGCCAACATCGAACTCGAAGCTCTGATGCAGGACGGGGACCGCGTGCGCGGCGAGACGCAGATCACCGCCAGCAAGGGGCATATCAAAGAGCTTTTTCTTCTCCCTGCAGATCCCGATCCTCTGCCCCAGACTCTGGATGCCATCGCCCGCGCTGATCTGATCACCATGGGTCCCGGTTCCCTTTTCACCAGCCTGATTCCGAATTTGCTGGTCCGCGGAATCCCGGAGGCAATTCGCGACTCTGCGGCAGTCAAGGTTTACGTCTGCAACTTGATGACGCAGGCGAACGAAAGCCTGGGGCGGACCGCCGCCGACCACATCCGCGCGCTGAACGATCACGCGCACTGTCAGCTTTTTGACTACGCTCTGGTAAACCGCGCGTCCTTGTCGCCCGAGCTGAAAGCAAAATACGCCCTCGAAGGTGCAACCCAAATCGTTGCCGACCTGGACGCCATTGAAGCCATCGGGGTCTGCCCGGTCCTAGGGAACTATCTTTACGAAGATAATGTTGCCCGTCACAATACCGAGAGCGTAGCGTCCGATTTGATGGAACTGGCGATTACCGCCGCCGGCAACCGAAAAGCACCACGCTCACTGAACCGAATGTAGGAAGGGCGCATAGGGTCCCGACGAACCGCGCATCGTGATAACCTCCAGTCACGTCGTAGGTCCAACCGCCTTTCGCGTTCGCATCTCATGATCAAGGGAGTGTCGCCCAAGTATGGCTCGTAACCAACAATTCTGGTTCGCCAAACGGTTGATCTTTCCTTTGCTCGCTTTGGCCATCTTCCCGCTTGCCCAAATCGCACGAGGTTCCCAAGATCTCCAGGGCATCGGGGTGGCGGATATTGACCGCTCTGTCCAGCCGGGAGATGACTTCTACCGATACTCAAATGGGCGCTGGCTGGCTACCGCCGTCATTCCGCCGGACCGGCCATCGATCGGTGTGTTTGCGCGGCTCACCGAGCTCAGCGATCAGCGCACGGCAGCTCTCATAGAAGATTTGGCGAAATCCGGTGCCTCGACGCCAGGGGAAAAAAGAATCGCCGACCTTTATCACGCCTACATGAACGAGGCTGGAATTGAAGCCAAGGGCCTGAAGCCCCTGGAGCCGATATTCTCGGCCATCAATAACATTCACGACCAGCGCGAATTAGCCCGCGCCCTTGGTGAGAGCCTCCGGGCCGACGAAGATCCGCTCAACTACACCAACTATCACACCCCGAACTTTCTGGGCCTGTGGTCAGCTCCGGATTTCAATGATCCTGACCACTACACCGCCTATCTGATGCAAGGCGGCATCGAGTTGCCGGACCGCGAATATTACCTGCAGGACAGCCCCAGCATGCGCGAGCTTCGCGAGAAGTACCAGGCGCACGTGGTTTCCATGCTGAAGGCGGCGGGCATTTCCGACCCTGAGTCGCGGGCAAACCGCATCATCGCGCTCGAGCACGCCATCGCCGAGAAGCACTGGACGCTTGCCGAAGACCAGGAGGTCCGAAAGGCGAACAATCCCTGGAAGCCTTCCGAATTTGCAACCAAGGCCCCGGGACTCGATTGGGCCGAGTTTTTCCGCGCTGCCGGCCTTTCGACTCAGCCCGCGATTATGGTGTGGCAGCCAAGCGCCATCGTCGGTGAAGCCGCCCTCGTTCATTCGACCCCTCTCGAAACTTGGAAAGACTACCTTATGTATCACGCCGTCGAGGACCATGCCGACGCCCTCCCCCGGGTGCTTGCCCAGGAACATTTTGCCTTCTTTCAGGGGGAGATTTCGGGAGTCCCCGAACAGAGCCCCAGGCGGCAGCGTGCGATCGACGAGGTGAACTTCTTTCTCGGAGACGAAGTGGGCAGGCTCTACGCTGCCAGATACTTTCCGCCCGAATCGAAGGCCCGCCTGGAAGCAATGGTGGCCAACATCGTGGCTGCATTCCACAAGCGTATCGACGCGCTCTCCTGGATGAGCGAACAAACCAAGGCACAAGCACATACGAAACTCAGTTCCCTCTATGTGGGGATTGGGTACCCGGAAACATGGAAAGATTATTCGCAACTGGAGATCAGGCCCGACGATCTGTTTGGCAATGAATTGCGCAGCGAATTGTTTGAGTACAACCGCGCCGTCGCGCGACTCGGGAAGCCGGTAGACCGCCGCGAGTGGTGCATGACGCCGCAAACCGTCAATGCCGTCAACCTCCCGCTTCAAAACGCTCTGAACTTCCCGGCCGCGATTCTTGAGCCGCCTTTCTTCGATGCGCAAGCAGCAGACGTCGTCAACTACGGAGCCATTGGCTCGATTATCGGCCATGAAGTGAGCCACACCTTCGATTCCCAAGGCAGCGCATTCGACGCCAAAGGCCGGTTGCGCAACTGGTGGATGCCCGAAGATTTTCGTCACTTCGACGCGGCCACCGCCAGCCTCGCCCGACAATACGACCAATATCGTCCCTTTCCGGATCTCGCGCTGAACGGGCACCAGACTTTGCCCGAAAACATCGCCGATCTCGCCGGGTTGACGGCCGCCTACGATGCCTATCGCGCAACGCTTAAGGGTGGGGAGCTTCCCGCCGTGGAAGGATTCTCAGGCGATCAACAATTCTTCCTGGCCTACGCCCAGAGCCGGCGTTCGAAGATGCGGGATGGTGAATTGCGGCGCCGGGTGATGACCGATGAACACTCCCCCTCGGAGTATCGCACCGACACGGTCCGCAACCTGGACGCGTGGTACAAGGCATTTCATGTGCGCGAAGGACAGAAGCTCTATCTTTCCCTTCGAGAGCGCGTGAAAATCTGGTAAGGCCTCTCCTAGGCTAGGGAAGCGAGTTGATGTAACAGGGGCCGCTGGTCGGCTGGGATGGGGGCGTGGGCGGGCTCAAGTTCGGCTTGTTCGTGAAATCGAAAAATAACTGGCTGATGTCGGGCTGCGCCGCATCTCTCGCGGTGAGAGCCTTCACATTGAAGCGAATTTCGATCAGCTTCAAAATGGCCGTCGTATCGAAGGCAGTGTGATCCACGTAATGCACCTTGGAAAATGGCGAGATGATGATGTTCGGTAAGCGAAAACCCGTGTAAACGAAATCGCATGCTGGCCCAGTCGTGACCGTACAGGTGTCCCCCGCCCCTAGCACTGGCGGGATTCCATCGGGCGAGATCGCGGCGGCCGGTGCAACATGGTCGTAGAACCCTCCGCCTTCGTCAAACGAGAGAAAGAAAATCGAGTCCTGCCAGGCGCTGCTGTTCATCAGTGCATCGATAATCTTCTTCACGTAGGCTGCGCCTTTTTGGATTTGCACTCCTCCTGGGTGCTCGTCTAAGCCGTTCTTGGAGTCCCGGTCGATGAAGACGACCTGCGGGAGGGTTCCATTCTGCAAGTCCGAAAAGTAGTCGGTCATGGGCACGATACGGGTTCCTATGTTTTTTGCGTAGGTTGGGAATGGCTTGAGCGAACTGCCATTCGGATAATCAGGCACGTAGTTCTTCCAGGTAATGCCGGCCGCCTCAAGTTCATCAAAAATGGTTGGAATATTAATCTGGGTTAGCGGCTTATTGACCACGCCATGCGAAGTGGCGGCCATGGCATACAAACGGTTGGCAGGCGTGTTGGTCATGACCGGAGAGAACCAGGCATCGGAGATCGCAAACTGCGTCGCCATGAAATAGTAGTAAGGCAAGTCGGTGTCATCGTAGTAGCCCATCACGCGTTGGCCGTTGATGTCGGCGCCGCCGCTGTTCAGCGAATTTCCTCCCGCCGCATGGGCAAACCCGTCCATCATCGCTGTCGCCGACGTCGGGTCAGCGTGATTGCGCGCATTGTGACTCTCGTTCCAGTAGGGGCTCAGGTCTTCTACGCACATGGAATTCATGTGAAAAGGAGTCAAAATCGTCACGTTGTCGCGCGCCACCTGCTGTGCGTTGGCAGGCGTCCCGTTCACGTCTGGGCTCAACCCCTGGGATGTGCGGTAGTTGTTCAGCTGCCCGAAATACTCATCAAATCCGCGGTTCTCCTGCAGCAAAAGAATGATGTGGTTCACATCATTCAAACTTCCCTGGGGCGGAGGGGGGTTGGTGTTGGGCGGCGGGGCGGAAGGCTGACTCTGCGTCATTCCTCCGCACCCGGCCAGAACTCCGGCCAGCATCAACGTGAGGACACCTGCAGCTTTGTACATGCAGGATCTTCGATGAAAGCTGCTGCTCAGGTGTTGTCCCAGTGAGATCTCTGGACCCTCTAGGACGCTCGGTCCGCGGGCAAGCCTAGAAAGAACCGTACAGGACTCATTTTTGCGGCTTCGCGGTTCCTGGGCCTAGAGCCAAAAGCCTGCCAGGGCTTCTCTCGCGTTTTTGTGCCGGCGGCCTACCTCGAACCTGCCACCCTATCCGCAATCCACTCAGCCGCTTCCCGGGTTCCTAACCTTCCGCCCACATCCTGAGTCGTCTGTTGAGCGCGGACCGCGTCTAGCACAGCGGCTTCGATCCGGGCGGCTGCCGAGAGAAGTCCGATGTGCCGAAGCATCATGGCCGCGGTGAGTACCGCCCCGATTGGATTCGCGACATTCTTACCTGCGATGGAGGGCGCCGAGCCATGTACGGGCTCGAACATCGAGGTTTTTCCCGGATGAATGTTCCCGCTCGCCGCCATGCCCAAACCACCCTGGATCGCCGCTCCGAGGTCGCTGATAATATCACCGAACATGTTATTGGTGACAATGACATCGAACGTTCGCGGATCGCGCACCATCTGCGCACAGAGAGCATCCACGTACATGTGCTCTGCGTGGAGCTCGGGATACTCGCCGGCAACGAGCTTGAACACCCGCTGCCAGAGACTACCCGCGTAGGTCATTGCATTTGACTTGTCGCACAAAAGCACTTGGCTTCGAGCTCTGCCTTCCATCCTGCTTTCGCTCTTGCAGTATTCAAAAGCGAACCGGATGATGCGCTCGACTCCTTTGCGTGTATTGACATCCTCCTGCACGGCCACCTCGTCGGCACCACCTTGGTTCGTGATTCCACCTCGATCGACGTAAAGTCCCTCGGTGTTTTCGCGGATCACGACCAGGTCAATGTCATTCGGCTGCCTGCCCTTCAACGGACACAACCTAGGATCCAGTAGCCGCACCGGGCGCAGGTTGGCGTACAAGTCCATCTGGAAGCGCATTCCCAGCAGGATTTCTTTGGCATGAATATTGGTGGCAATGCGAGGATCGCCGAACGCCCCCACAAAGATCGCATCGAATTTTTGGCCGAGCATTGCGAAACCATCAGGCGGAACCGTGGTCCCATCGGAAAGGTAGCGGTCCGCGCCCCAATCGAAGTATTCGAATTCCACTGGCGCCCGCGACGCCTCAATGACTCTGATGGCTGCAGGAATCACTTCCTTACCGACGCCGTCACCGGGAAGGGCTGCGATTCTTTTATTGCTGCTCACGGGAGGAAAGGTAACACAGAGATTGGGCATTTCGGGGCTAGACGCAACCAAATCCACGCTGCCGATGGTCGAACCGTCGTTCCCCCTGCAGGAAGCGGTGGGCCACCCGAGGTTGTTCCCTGCGACCTAAACGCCTTGGCTATAATCAAACTGTCGAATGAGCCCGGTGACCCAACAGGAAATTCTGCCCGGTGAGCGCGGCCAGCTTCGTTCGCAGCTGCACTCGCTCCTGTCTGGATGTGCCGCCTACAAGCCCGATCGTATCCTGGTCGCGTTCACCGGCAAGGATCGCACGCGTTGGCTAAACGGGATGGTCAGCAATAACATACGAGACCTTCCCGCGCGCCATGGGGTGTACGCGTTCGTTCTCAATCCCCAAGGGCAGATTCAGGGCGATCTCTACGTCTTCCACCGCGGGGAAAGCCTGCTTGTCGAAATTGATCGCGCTCAGGCCGGCCTTATTCCACAACTTCGGCGCTACATCATCATGGACAAAGTCGAGGTCGAGGAGTTAGGCGATCGCGTGTCTGTTTTCGGAGTCGCTGGCTCCGCCGCCGACAAGGTGCTCTCCTCACTTGGAATCAACCCCCCGGCAACTGCTCTCGAGTTATTGGAAACAACCTGGAACGGCGTGGCGGTCACCGTGGTTCGCGGCGACAATCCTTGTGTTCCGGACTTTGAGTTCTGGATCGCCCAAGACCAGGCGCGCCAGTTTTGGAATTCGCTCCTCGAGGCGGGGGCCGCGGAGGTCCATGAGACCGCGCTTGAGGCATTCCGGGTTCTCTGTGGAATCCCAAAAATTGGCGCCGACATCCGCGAACGTACGCTGCCCCAGGAGACCGCCCAGGACCGCGCCCTGAACTTCAACAAAGGCTGCTACATCGGGCAGGAGATCGTGGAACGAATCCGAGCGCGAGGCTCGGTGCACCGCGTCCTCACCGGACTGGCCATCAGCGGATCCGTCCCGCCTTCCGGAAGCTCAATTCAGGTGAATGGAAAAGACATCGGCCTGATGACGAGCACCGCCCTGGTTCCAACGCGCGAGGGTGATCGCATGATCGCACTCGGCTTCGTGCGTAAAGAACATTTGTCAGGCAGCGTAAGATTCGAGGTGGCCGGAAGGGAGGCAATCCCCGTTCCGCTGCCGTTCTCGAGTGTGATTCAACAACTTTAGTTGAGCCGCAAATGGCTCGCGAATTACGACCATGTCAGAAAAGAAAACTGAAAATTTCACAGTAACCGATCGCAGGTTATTCACCTCCGAAGGCGACCTGCGCAGCGAGGCATCCGAAGAGGAATCACCGGCTCCGGCCTCGACCGCAACACCGGTGCAGCCAGAGCCGCCCGCTCCCCCAGCGCCGTCCGCCGACGAGCAGCAGCAACAGGCAGACGCCTATGCGAAATCCGCGCGAGACCTGGACCGCCAGGTGGAACTGAGCGGCAATTCCGCCCAAGACCTCGAAATCACCTTCGAACGGTTCTTGGCCTCGCTCTACATGACCGGGATGCTGCAACTTGGACTCATGCACGAGCAGGGAGGGCAGCCGGGGCTGGATCTGATCGGCGCGCGTCAAACCATCGATACCATTGGCTTGCTCGCCGATAAGACCAAAGGCAACCTCACGCCCAAGGAACAGAATTTTCTTCAGAACGCCTTATATGAGCTCCGCATGGCGTACGTAGAAGTCACGAACGCGATCGCGCGCGGACCGCAGCAGGCGCCACCGTCGAGATGAAAGCTACCCTGACCGTGCTTGGAAGCGGCACTTCGATGGGCGTGCCCACGATCGGCTGCACCTGCGCCGTGTGCCATTCAAGCGACCCTCATGACCGCCGCACCCGGCCTTCGGTGCTGGTGGAATACAACGGACATGCCATTCTCATCGATACGACGCCTGATTTCCGCGAGCAGGCGATTCGCGAGAACATTTGCCACCTGGATGCCGTGCTCTATACACACACCCACGCCGACCATATCCTCGGCATCGACGACTTGCGTCCGCTGAGCTTCCTGCACAAGCCAAATCGGCTCCCGCTCTATGCGCACCCCGACGCGGCAGAGTTCATCCGCAACATGTTCCGCTACATCTTTGTTGCCGATTACAAGTTCGGCGGGCTTCCCTTGGTGGAAATGAAGCCGCTCGACGGACCACTGGAGCTTTTTGGCGCAACCTTCACGCCCATCGTTCTGATCCACGGAGAAGCCGAGATCTACGGATTTCGGTTTGGTTCGGCCGCCTATCTAACCGATCACAGCAAGATTCCGGAGAACTCTCTCACCCAACTCGAAGAGCTGGATGTCCTGTTTCTGGATGCGCTTCGCTATAAGCCACACCCCACGCATTCGACGGTTGAGAATTCCCTGAAGGTGGTCGAGCAGCTGAAACCTCGCCGGGCTTTCTTCACCCACATTTGCCATGATCTGCCGCACCAGGCGACCAATGCTTCCCTGCCGGAAAACGTCCGGCTCTGCTATGACGGCATGAAACTGGAGTTTGAAATCTGATGCTCGTCTTCCGGCAGCTGACCGACATTCCCGCAGACTTTGCCCCAACCTTCGTCAGCGTCGGCAATTTCGACGGCGTGCACCGCGCACACCAGTGCGTGCTGGAACAGATCGTGACCCGTGCTCGAGAGCGCGGAGGAAAATCCGTGGCCGTCAGCTTCGAACCCCATCCCATGCGGATTCTGCGGCCCGACTCGGCGCTGAAGCTGATCACGCCTACAGGGGACAAATTGCGGCTGCTTGAGCAATCTGGAGTAGATGCGACGGTTTTGCTTCCCTTCACCCGGGACTTGTCGCTTATGCCGCCGCGCGAATTCGCGGAGCAGATCCTCTCACACCGCCTACACGCCGTCGAAGTCCACGAAGGCTACAACTTTCATTTCGGACACCGAGCCTCCGGCAATGTTTCCATGCTGGCTGAGTTTGGCCGAGAACTGGGATTTGAGGTGGTGATCTATCCCGAGATGCGTATCCGGGGTTCTTCCGTGTCGAGTACTCGCATTCGGGAGCTGATCTCCAGCGGCGATATGCACCGTGCACGGGTTCTGCTTACTAGGCCCTTCAGCATTGTTTCTATTCCGGGCCGCGGTCGCGGATACGGCTCGAAATACACCGTTCCTACCATCAACCTTGCTCGCTACGAGGAACTAGCGCCGCGCGATGGCGTCTACATCACCAGGACACGCGTGGGAGAAGAATGCTTCGATTCGGTCACCAACGTGGGCAACCGCCCTACCTTCGGGGCCGATTCCTTTGCCATCGAAACTCATCTATTGCATTTCCATCCTCTCGAACTCACTGCCGAAACCCCCATCGAGCTGTCATTCCTCTCACGGCTTCGGGATGAGATCAAGTTCCCCTCCGTACAGGATCTGCGCAACCAGATTGCACGCGACGTGAAGAAGGCGGACCGTTTCCTGCACAAGCTACGGCAACAGGAAAAGCACGAACCAAGCTCTCAGCTCTAATGTTCGCGGAGAGAATCGGGATCTTGGGAACCCGTGTGCGTTATAGGAAAGCGCTGTCTTGACCGGGACCAGCTACACGCCGACGGCCTCTGCCGGTACTCCGCGTTGCTTGCGAAGTTCCATCTGGAACACCTCGGATGGCAGGTCAGTCTTGGTGCGGAACAACGAGAGCAATGGGTCGATTCGTTCATCCGGCAACTGCCAGAATGAATATGCGTCACTGCTGTTATCGATGGTGTCTGGTTTCACGTCGATGTCCGGTACAGCGTCGGTGGTGCTAACCAGGGTGCGAATAAAGTCTTCCACGCGAGCCTTTTGCACGGAGGTGTTCTTCGTGAATTCCACCCCCATGCCGGTTCCCGGATGCATCAACCTGACGATGCCTTCGGTCTCGACGACCAATTCCCCGACTTTCATGGCCAACTGCAAGCGCGTACGCACAGGAAATGGCGATTCAGTTTGGAGGTAACAGGCGCTCGGGCTCAAGTCCGTCAGTTTGGAGTTGACCGGTATCTCTTCGGCTTCGGCGCCCAACAATTGTCGTGCTACCCACTGCTTGAGTTGATCTTTCGTTTCCATGGCAACGTCGCAAAAGCGGATGCCTAATACTTGTCCGCCTTCCCAGGCAACCTCGCCGTTGCATTCAACACGAATTCCGCCGCCCGGAAGTGCGAAGCGCACTGCAAACGAGGATGGCAACCTGCGGCCGCGAGTGTTGACCGCCATGCCGTTTTCCCCTAGGTCCTGAGTGTTGGCTTGGACCGAAGACGATTGCTGCTCTAGGTAGAATTCAACCGGGATGTCGATCGGAATTCGCGCATGCCGCCGCCGCTCGCGTTTCATCAAAGCGCGCACCGCGCGAAAGCTGGACCGCGTCCGCTCGATCGAGATCGGTTTGAACAGGACGAAATGTGCGCCCAGGCCGAAGGCTCGTTTCAATGCTGCCTGACTGTCCGCCGCACCCACGGCATCTAGGATCGCCACCGTGATGGCTCGGCGATTGGCCGGCGCCGAACGCGTGCCGCTGAGCACCTTCCCTGCAGTGTCTGGGACCGTGCAATCCACGATAACCGCCTCGAAGCGTTGGCGGGTGAGCTTCTGGGTAGCGCTGTCGGCATCGGAACAGTGCTCGACAGCGATTTCCATCTCGCTCAGAACGCGCCGCAGCACGCGCACGACCTTGTCGTCGTCGCATAGGAGCAATGCCTGAAGACCTGGTTCCACTGAAACCTCTACTTTCCTCAGAGGAATGTAAGCAGTTCCGCCTTTGCGGTCAAACACTTACGTCCTGACGGAGGTTACTCGGGTAACCACTCCCCTCCGCGAGTCTAGACTTTCCATGCAAACGGAACCAGAACTCGCGACTCCTCTTCCAATGGGAAGGTACTCCCATTTATTCAATAACTTACGAGCCGGTGCTCCCCTAATCATTGACTTTACAGACATCTGACGTACAATCCTTAGTTCCGGCAGGCCGTTTCACATCCCAGCGGGCTTTCTCTGTTTATCTGTGCACAGATGCGAAGGAGCGGAATCCTTCGCAGGGCCATCGGAATCTAAACTCATAAGAACCAGGCACCGAGGCAAATATTCATGGCAAAACGACGCGGAAATCCAAATTGGGGGAAACCGGAGCCCATCGGGCCCATTGTCCCCACGGTCACCGAATTCGAGCAGGTGGTAAAGGAGTACAAGCTGACTCCGGACCAGTACCTGCGTTCAACCCGCTTGCGAGAGTGGGCCCGTCGCAATAAGAATTCTAAATACATCCCTGAGCCATTGCTCGAAGCTTGGGGATTTGAGATCGAATCCACTCTCTAATCGAGCCAGTTGAGGGAAGGCCGCCTGCGGGCGGTCTTTTTCATTTCCCCTCCCTGTCATCGTCTACAGCAAGCTTCTCCTCGTCTTAGGGAATGTACTGTATCGAACAGAGGGTTCCACCTGTCGAAAAATACGGCAGCCACCTAGTCCACTATCTACAACGATCGTAAGCCGTCGTGCGTCAAATTGGTTTCTTTAGCAGCGCTACTCGCCTCAGCTGTGTGAGGACCTACTCGATGGCACATACGTTTGAATACAGAATGCTCATTGTTGATGATGACGCGGTTTTCTGCGAAATCGCCGATCAGCTCTTCAGCTCACTCGGTTATACGGTGCGCTGCGCCGACGATGGGTTCGAAGCGCTCGCCATGATGAAAGAGGCGCTTCCAGACGTCATTATCTGTGACTTGAACATGCCGCGCATGACCGGCTTTGAATTGCTCTCGATCGTGCGACGGCGATTTCCCCATGTTCCTGTCGTGGCCATGAGCGGCGAATATCTAGGTACGGAGCTGCCTACCGGAGTTCTCGCTGACGCCTATCTGCAGAAAGGAGGGGAACATTCTCCCGAGGTATTGGTGACGAAAATCCGAGATCTGCTCGAGAATTCCCCGCTTCGCGCCAACATCATCAAAACCCCTCGGGCCGCGGTGTGGATTCCTTTGAACGGCAAATCCTACTTTGTACTGACTTGCCCTGAGTGCCTGCGCTCTTTTTCCCTGCCGGTGCCCGGAAATGCGGGGGACCCAGAACGTGAGCGGAAAGCGAAGTGCGAATCCTGTGGACAACAAATCACCTACGTGTTGGATTCTGGAGTCATGCAGCAGGTCAAACGGGCGGCGGAATGAATTCTTTCATGGTCAACTTCGATAAATCCCGCGACGGAAGGAATGTAGTCCGCTACGACCGTCTGCGGCAGGGCTCCTTTTACGCCGACTTCAGACGCGACAAACGGCTTTATCCCGAGGTCTACCATTGCATCATCCAGAAGGAGGGTTCGACCCAAATCCTCAGCTGGAGTCAGTTCCGGACGCTTGATCGCGCAAGGTTGGCGGCTGAGCGCGAACTTCAGCGCCTGGTCGACGTAGAAGCGTTGAAAACGAAAACGCAAGCATAGGCCCAGCCTCGCAATCGCCCGCAAAGCCTCATTGCAAGACCCTGGAAGAGCAGATCCAGGTGGCTCGGGCACGATCGACCGCCCGGCAGGACGGGATCTTGCGCGGGACGAGAGGCTAAACCTCCCCAGCAGGCGCCCAAACACCCTCCTGAGGCTTAGCACGTTATAATCGCGGGTTCCGACCACTCTTCTGGGGAAAACATTGGCCTATAACGACCTTCGCGATTGGATGGCCGCGCTTGAACGTGCCAGCGAATTGAAGCGCATCAAGACCGAAATCGATCCCGTGCTTGAAATTGCCGAGATCACCGACCGTATATCGAAGAGCCGCGACAAGAACGGCGCCTATGGCGGCCCCGCATTGTTGTTTGAAAATGTTAAGGGCAGCAACCTTCCCGTCCTGATCAATCAATTCGGCTCAGAGCGGCGCATGAAGATGGCACTCGAGGTCGACTCGCTCGACCAGGTTGCCGACCGTATACGCCAGTTCATGGACGTGAAATCTCCGCAGGGTTTTCTCGACAAGGTCAAAATGCTGCCCATGCTGGCGGAGATGGGCAAGTTTTTTCCAAGAACTGTTTCAACCGGCTCCTGCAAAGAAGTCATCCGCAAGGATCATTTCAGTCTCAGCCACTTCCCTGTTCTCAAATGCTGGCCGAAGGATGCCGGTAGGTTCATTACGCTGCCTTGCGTGGTGACCCGCGATCCCAGAACCGGTAAGCGAAATCTGGGCATGTATCGCATGCAGGTGTATGACGAGCGCACGACCGGAATGCACTGGCAGCGGCAAAAAGTCGCGGCGGAACACTATCGGGAACTCCTGCGACGTGGCAGCGCGCCGGAGGATGCTTCTCAAAAACCTCTTGCTCAGAGGGGCCACTCATCCAGGAATGTGGACATCATGGCCCGGACCTCGGGCGGATCGCTGATTCCTGACGGCGAAGTCCCTAAAGGCAAAATGGACGTGGCGGTTGCAATCGGCACCGATCCCGCACTTACCTTTTCGGCAATTGTTCCCGCTCCCCCCGACATCGAGGAATATCTCATCGCTGGCTTCCTGCGGCAAAAACCGGTCGAACTCGTCAAATGCGAAACCGTGGATCTCGAGGTTCCCGCCACATCGGAGATTGTGCTTGAAGGCTACGTCAACTTGGACGAACTTCGGAGCGAGGGTCCTTTCGGCGACCATACCGGATTCTATTCGCTCGAAGACCTGTATCCAGTTTTTCATCTGACCTGCATCACGCATCGCAATAACCCGATCTATGCGACCACGATCGTCGGCAAACCGCCGCAGGAAGATGCCTACATGGGTAAGGCAGTGGAGCGCATTTTCCTGCCGCTGATGCGACTCACGATTCCAGAACTTGTTGATATCAATCTTCCCATCGAGGGCGTGTTTCATAACCTGATGATCGTATCGATTCGCAAGTCCTATCCCGGCCAGGCGCGCAAAGTGATGAATGCAATCTGGTCGCTCGGCCAAGCCATGTTCACAAAGTGCATCCTGGTGGTGGATGAAGACGTGGATGTGCAGGACCTCGGCGAGGTGACTTTGCGGGTCACAAACAATATCGATCCCGAACGTGACATTCAGTTCACGCTCGGGCCTATCGACTCTCTCGATCACGCATCCCGCCTGCCCAACTACGGATCGAAGATGGGCATTGATGCCACGCGCAAGTGGTCGAGCGAAGGCTTCGTTCGGCCTTGGCCGAATGAGATCGCGATGGATGAAAAAACCAAAGCACTGGTTGACAGCAAATGGCAAGCCCTGGCGAAAGAGCTCGGATGGTCCTCATGAATGACAAGAATTTGACCGGATTTGCCACCGCCAAGGCGATCCGCCTGCTATCGTAGGTGCTGCCCGAGCAACCCCCTTCTCGACATGAAGCGGACGCCCGGGACAACAGGTCCAACCGAGGGCACATGAAGCGGCGCTGCGTAATCACCGGCATGGGGGTTGTGAGTCCCAACGGGATTGGGACTTCTGCATTCACCGAAGCGGTTTTGGCTGGAAAGAGCGGCGTGCGCAGGATCTCTCGATTCGATCCGTCTGCAATTGAAGTTCAGATTGCCGGGGAGGTTTCGGATTTCGACGAACTTGCCTGGGTCGATAAGAAGGAACGCAAACACGTGTCCAGGGTGTTGCCGATCGCCCTCTGCGCAGCGTCAGAAGCGCTCTCGAACGCGGGAGTGGATTCGGCTTCCCTCGCGCTCAGCGAGCGCCAAGGCTTCGGCGTGATCATCGGCACGGGAGGAGGATCGCAGGAGTTTACCGAGGAGCAGTACAGGCTCTACTTCCACGGACAGCTTAGCAAGATGAGCTTGTTCTGCGTTCCCACGGGGGTGATGGGTTCGATCTCCAGCGACCTGAACGTGCGCTTCGGATTAAGAGGGCCCAGTCATGTCATCACCACAGGTTGCACATCATCCACGGATGCCATCTCCTATTCCATGCGGCAAGTTGAGTCCGGAAGACTCGACTGGGTACTTACCGGCGGCGCGGATGCGCCTATCTCGCTCGGAACGGTGCGTGGCTTCATCTTGATGAGGATCCTGACGGAGAAATGGAACTCCACCCCGGAGAAGGCGTCGCGGCCGTTCTCGGTGGACCGCGACGGATTTGTTCTCGCCGAAGGATCCTGGATGTTTGTACTGGAAGAGTATGAACATGCCAAAGCCAGGGGTGCGAGAATTCTTGCCGAAGTGGCAGGTTACGGATCCACTTGTGAGGCCTACCATCGTGTCCGCCTGATGGAGTGCGGCGAGGAGCCAGCCCGAGCCATTCAGCTGGCGATGAATCAGGCAGAGATCGGCCCCGAGAATGTCGATTACGTAAACCTGCACGGAACCTCGACTCAGCTCAACGACCGCATCGAGACCCGGGCGCTAAAGCTTGCCCTGGGAGAGGATCGCGCGCACCAGGTCCCTATGTCTGCCTTAAAATCCCAGATCGGCCATCCTCAGGGCGCTTGTGGAGCGGCAGGCATCGCCGCAACCCTGGTAGCCATGCAGACAGAACAAATCCCCCCCACCCTGAACCTGCACAATCCCGACCCCGAATGCGACCTTGACTACGTTCCAGACGCTGGAAGAAAGAAGAAGATCGAGCACGCGGTGTGCAACTGCATTGCATTCGGGTCGAAGAACTCAGCGCTGGTACTGCGACGGGCCGTGTAGAAGTAGCGGCAACTCAGCCGTGAGGCAGGTTCTTATGGCGTACAGCAAAAAATTCGTGCCGGCAAGATATTCAGCGGCTGAAAGTCTTGCTCTACCGAAGTGAAATTGGATCGCAAATAAGGCAGAACGGTCCGGGTGAATTGATACACCAGGAGCGCGCCCTCGGGATCGAGCAACTCGCGGGTCTCTTTCAGAATTTCGTCACGCATCGAGTCTGCCATGGTGCTATACGGGATACCCGAGATTACATAATCCGCGCGATCCAGCCCCAGGGCAGCAAGCACCTCACGAACATCGGTCGCAGAACTATGAATTACACGTAGCCGCGGGTCTGTGATCTTCTTGTCCAAGAATTCCACGAATTGCGTGTTCAATTCGATCGCAACCAGAATCGCGTCCTCGCGCATGCTTTGAAGTATTTGCTGGGTCATTGTTCCGACCCCAGGTCCATACTCGACAATCACCCGAGCCCGTTCCCAGTTCACCTGTGACAAAACAGCTTTGACAAGAAAACGAGAGCTGGGGATGACTGACCCAAGCATCGTCGGGTGTTTGAAGAAGTTCATTGCGAACAGCAAGAGGTGCGACCCTAATGACCTGCTTCCGCCATTCCGTGAAGTGCCCATATTCTCGCCTTCTTGCTCAAAACTTCGGATCTATTCATTCCTAGCAGCGAAACCTGCTAAGAAAAAGAGTACATCAGTGATCCCTCGTGTTCGCAGCCCATTCACTAGCCTTGTACCTTGATCTACGGTAACTTGCAACTGGCGCACCCGCCTACGGAAAATCGGTGCATTCGGTGGTTTGAGTAACTTTGGAGGAACGGTGAGAACCTGGGCAAAAATCGCCCTGACATTGCTGTGGGGCAGTTTTCTTCTGCTCACCTCTGTTTACTGCCTGCTCTCGTACCTACCCTATACGTTTTACGCTCTGATCAAAGCCCCTCCCTATGCCTGGATGCCGTTCTTCGTGCGGCATCATGCCTTCTTGTACTGCACAATAACGGCCATGGGGGCGCTGGCATTTTGGCCCAAGAGGATTACCTGGGATTGGATGCCAGGTCTGAGCATGGCTGTAGCCGTGGGTGGTTATTTTGCGGCAAAACCGGTGCTTTGGTCTCTGCAAAACGATACCGCTGCTTATATATGGAGTTTGATTCCCCTGCTATTGGCGATCGCTTTGTGCACGCCAGCCTTATGCGGCCTTCTTGCAAAAATGGACGAATCCATCCCCCCGCGCCTGATTTCACTCCGGCTGGTTGCACCGGTCGCTTTGCTGGTCGGAATTGCCTCCGCTGCCGGATTTCGAGTGCGCCATTATCTGGATGTCAGAGTCTTTGATTTCCATGCCTTGGAGGCCGAACTGACGGCCTGGAGCATCGCCACGCATCTCGTGGTCGCAGTCCTCATAGTGACTCTCGTCAACGTCGCCACCCTGGCGGTCAAAAGAACCCGGCGGCCACGAGCTACTCGCGTTCTGCTGATTTTCCTGATGTTGTGGATTGGCTTGGCGGTCGGATTATCCCGCTTCCTCGCAAACGCTCTCGGGTTTGAAGGTTGGGAAGCAAGGATTTACGCAACACTGTTATCCGCAACTGTGAACTCCATCGGTGCGTGCCTATTACTATCGCTCGCGACGAAAGAGTCGCGCGAATTCAAGATTGGCCGCTCTCCGCTGTTTATCGGCATGGGCGCGCTTGCTCTCGTGTCGATCGCGTTGCCATCGATTGTGGCTGGCGGAGACTGGAACGGGGTACAGCAAGCTACATTCGCTGTCGTGTTCTGGTGTGCTGCAGCCGCATTTATGTATCACATGCAGCGGCAGGTCTGCGAGTACAAGCTTAGAACTGTGGTTGCTGTAGCCGTTTTCGCAGTGGTCGCGTATGGCACTCTGTACGCATCCGCATTTCTATGGGCCAAACCGCTGGGGAACACCGCAGACGACGTAAACCGAGCTCTCGACAACTATGCGGTCCAGGACGTGTCGTTCGGACTCGCTCATCACCTGCTGGGGAATGGCCACGTTGACCCTTGTACTGATCTTTGCCGCATCCTGCGGGAGTATACGAACATCCGTGGCGCCGAAGCGAAGCACGATGTCAGCCTGGTCGAAAAGCTCGCACCATCACTTTATGAGCGCCCGAACATCTTCATCTTCGTCGTGGACTCGATGCGCCCTGACTACCTGGGAGCTTACAACCCACAGGTCGATTTCACCCCGAACCTGGACGGCCTTGCGCGAGACAGCGTTGCTTTCCGGAACGCGTATACCGAGTACATGGGCACGACACTTTCCGAGCCCGCGATCTGGGCGGGAGCACGCCTGCTGCATGCGCACTATCTCCAGCCTTTTTCGAAAGTGAATAATCTCGAGAAATTGGCACAGACCGATGGCTACCAACTGGTAGTGAGTTATGACACCGTGCTGAGCGAGGTCCTCTCCCCGTCCACCCAGCTGGTTAAGCTCGACCAGGACAAGCTGTGGAATGCATATGACGTGTGCTCTACGGTTAGGGAGATGGAGAACTGGGTCGAGCACCGAACTGACTCGAGTCGTCCCATATTGTTCTATTCCCAACCGATGAACTTGCATCAGTTCGCTCGCAATGACGAGCCTGGGCCAACGGCCAAAAATTGGAGAATGAGGTCTGGATTTAACAACCGAATCGCGTACGAGCTTTCGCAAGTGGACAACTGCATGGGTAGTTTTGTGGGTTACCTGAAACAGAACGGGTTATACAACAACAGTATTCTCGTGGTGACCTCCGACCATGGAGATGCGACGGGAGAGTTCGGCCGATTCAGTCATTCCCTAATCATTTATCCGGAAGTGATGCGGGTGCCTCTCATTGTGCACCTGCCAAAGCGGTTTCTAAACGGCCGCGTCTATGACCAAGATGCGATCGTGGCTCTCACAGATATTACGCCCTCGCTCTACGAACTGCTTGGGCACACTCCAATTGGGCACAATACGTACTTCGGGCGGCCGTTGTTCGCGCATACGAGAGAAGAACTGAAGAGTTACCGTCGCACGGAGCTCTTTCTGGCTTCGGACGCCCGGGCTGCTTACGGAATTTTGGACCAGGACGGCCGGTACCTATATGCAACCTATGACTCGCCGGCCCAAAGCTTCTTATTTGACCTCGCCCATGATCCGCAGGCACAACACAGCATTCTCACGCCCGCACTGAAGCAGGCATTTGACCAGCGCATCATCCAGGAACTTCAAGGCATTTCTACTTTCTACGGTCATCGACCGGACGCGGGCCTGATCCTCACTTCTGAGTTCGGCGCGAATGGCCTGGCCAAGCACTGACCTGCTCTGTTTTGGTATAATTGTGCAGCGGTTCTTGCCTGCGTTTATCCCGGATGTTTCCAGACGATCGTTCTGCGGATTTACCTCTATTTTTTGCAAGAGGCTCTCCGATCGTCGTTCCTTCTTTGGGGGAAATCCGTCTCACCGCGGTCGCAAAATGTCGCAAAGTGTCAAATGGCAGTGACAAAATGTGACGATGGCAGCAAAATTCGGCATTCAGCCGAACCGCATTGGGGGGCTAACTGCTTGAAAAAGCTCAGATTGAGCACCAGAAATCAGCGCACTTTGGTAATTACCGCGAGTGGCGATCCAAGTGCGATTATACGGGCACTGGGTCGTTGAGACCGAGATCGACAACAGAGATACACGGTTCAAAACCGAGAAGAGGACAAAACAGAATGCGTAAACAGAAGGGTTTTTCATTGATTGAGTTGCTGATCGTGGTCGCGATCATCCTGATCATCGCCGCCATCGCCATTCCGAACTTGCTGCGCGCCCGAATTGCGGCAAACGAGTCGTCTGCAGCCGCTTCGGTTCGTACCATTTCCACCGCTGAACTGACCTATCAGACTTCGTATCCGACGGTTGGTTATCCTGCAACTATCGCTCCTCTCGGGCCGACGGCTGCCACGGGTTGCGCGACACCCGACTCATCCCACGCTTGCATCATCGACTATGCGTTGGCCAACGCAACTGCTGCGCAGCCCAAGAGCGGCTTTGTATTTGTGGCCGCCGGTGCTACGACTGGGGGAGCCGGAGCTGCGAACGACTCTTACACGATCGACGCCAAACCCTCAACGCTGAACACCACCGGTGTTAAGGAATTCTGCGCGGTGACTGACAACGTTGTGCGTTTCATCAGCCCATCCACCGGCGCCCTCACTGCGCCCACGGCGTGTGCTGCGGCGCTGCCGATCGGCAACTAGTTTGTGAAGTGGCAAGTTTGGCAAAGTACCTGGGGGAGGGTACAAAGCCAGGGAGCATCAGATGAAAATCTGATGCTCCTTTTGTTTTTTAAGCGCTTTACGAAGAACGGGTACGCTGCGGCGAAGACTTTAGTCACTTGTTCGAGCTACCGATTCGGAAGCCGAAGTGCAACATCCTTTAGGCGAGGTGAATGGAATGCGCCAACGAGGATTTTCTCTAATCGAATTGCTGATCGTGGTGGCAATCATCTTAATCATTGCCGCCATTGCGATCCCCAATCTGGTGGCGGCACGCATGCGGGCGAACGAGGCGTCCGCTGTTGCCACCGTTCGAACCATCGACACCGCCGAGCTGACCTATAGCCAATCGTATCCAACCGTCGGATATGCGGTGAGACTGCTGAATCTCGGTGGAGCACAACCGTGTAACGTTCCTACCAGCACTTCTGCGTGCCTCGTTCCCGATCCCGTATCCACTGCGGCGCCTGGCACCAATGGCAAGAATGGGTATTTCTTCGTCGCGATTGGCAGCTCGAGTATCAGTGCTGCCAATGATCAGTTTGTGGTCGGCGCCGCCCCCACGAGCCCGAACGTCACCGGTATCCGCCTGTTTTGCAGTACTCACGATAACGTGGCTCGTTGGGCAGCAGGGCCGAGTAGCACGCCGGTGTCTGCAGTTTCGGCGTGTGTGGCATACCTCCCGATCTAGGGAGTACGCGAGCCTGGTGACCTCTTGCATGTTCGGGACTTAAGGCCAACATCCCAACGCGCAGTCGTAAGGTGCTTGTAGGGCTGCCATCCTGGGATAGCAGTACAGAAAGAACACAAAACTGGCTGCGATTAACACGACGCTGACGCGAAGGCCCAGGATCTGGCGCACTGTTGAACGCGACAACACGATAGCGACAGCAACACCCAGCACCATCATGGAAGGATAGTAATAGTAGTAGCAAGTAGACTTCTGCGGGATCACCAGCCACTGCAAAACGTTGGTTCCGTAAAGCAGTACGACTGACAATTCCGGCAGGGATTCTGCCGGCTTCTTCCACAGCCCCCAAATGCAAAGCAGAATGGCCAAAACACCAGTCCAGGCAACGACCCAATTCCCCATCAGATATGCGAGTCCGCGCTCGGGGCTGGCACGGAAGAACCATCGATACCAGCGCACATTGAGAGTGGGGTTCCCTGGAACAATCCTGTGCCAATGCCACATGAACTGGTTGGCGGCGATAAATTCCCTAAATGACGGCGAAGAATGAGTCCAGAGGGATGTGCCCACAAATGTCAAGTAGTAAGCCCCAAATGGTATGGCAAATAAGGCCAGGAGCAATACAGGCACGCCAATCTTCAGGACTTTGCTCCGGTCATAGCGGAAGAGATATCCGGAGATGAGGACAACGCACCCGAGGAAAACGACTGCATTCCATTTGCAGGCCATGCCCGCTCCAAACATCAGCCCTGACCAAAGCATGAGTACCCGCTTTGCTCGGGTGGATACATCGCACACGAAGGAAGCGGTAAACGCCAGCACTCCAAGCATTACGAATGCGAAGTACACGGAGTCGAGCATGGCGGTTCTTGCCATTACGAAAAGGAAGTTGTTGAAGAGGGTTAGGATTGCCGCGAGCAACGCGAGGGGGAAATCGCCGAGAAGCAGATATGCCCAAAAGAAGATTGCGACCAGCGTCGCCGAGCCACAGACGGCGCTCGCAAACCGCCAACCGAGTGCGCGGTCCCCAAGGACCTCTATGCCGCCGGCGATCATAAGTTTGCCAAGAGGCGGGTGCCACGAGGCCGTATCGGGCCCGCCGTTCAAAAGGGATCTTGCGGCAGGGACGTAGTAAGATTCATCAGGGTAAACAGCGACCGGAGGAACCTCGATCCTGAAGAGGAATAAGGCCAACGATAACGCGGCCAAAACAATCGCGGCGAACGTCATTCGGAGGGGCATGTCGAATAATAATCCGGTGTAAAGCCTGCCGCTGGATGCGATGCCTCACAACAGTAACGTTGGTCACGCCGCTTATTGGTGTCGGCGGGAATAAAATTCAAACATGTCGGCAGGCCCTAGAGCCGTACAGGTCAACCAAGGCGGGCTGTTCTCCTTGCCCGAGAAACGTCGGGCTGTTTTCTCGCTAGGTTTGTTCCTACTTACCCTGGTGGTCTACAACCCTGCCTCACACAACCGTTTCGTCAATTACGACGATCCGGACTACATTGTTGGCAACAAACACGTGCTTGCGGGCTTGAACTGGGAAACCATTCAGTGGGCGTTCCAGAGCACCGAGCAGGCGAACTGGCACCCGATCACGTGGCTCTCCCATGCATTGGATTGCCAGCTTTTCGGATTGAACCCGGTGGGCCACCACTACATGAGCGTGTTGCTGCACGGGCTTGCGGTGGTATTGCTGTTTCTGTTTCTTGATGCGACGACACAGATGCCGTGGCGATCGGCTTTCGTTGCCGTGTTGTTTGCGCTTCATCCTGCAAACGTGGAATCCGTTGCGTGGGTCGCCGAGCGTAAAAATGTCCTTTGCACATTCTTTCTCTTCCTGACTCTTCTTGCCTACCGGCTCTACGCGCAAAAACCGGGCATCCGGAGCTACCTCTTGGTTCTGGTGGGGTTTGCCCTTGGGTTAATGTCGAAGCCGATGCTGGTCACGCTTCCGTTGGTTTTGTTGCTCCTCGACTACTGGCCCTTGCAAAGGACCAAGGGTGTCCGCCATTCGCGGCTCATCCTCGAGAAAATACCTCTGTTTGCTCTCTCCGCTGCGAGCTGCCTAATCACGATGAGCGCACAATCATCGGGGGCTGCTATCAAGGAACAGTTTCCTCTGGCCAATCGCCTACAGAATGCTCTCATCGCGTATGTTCTGTATTTGAAAGAGGCATTCTGGCCGACGCGGCTTTCATCCTTCTATCCGCATCCGAATGAGTTCCCGGCATGGGAGGTGGTGGGCAGCTTTGCACTGCTCTTAGGGCTTGCCATAGCCGCTTTGAAGCTGCGCTCGAAGAAGTACATCGCCGTTGGCTTGCTCTGGTTCATTGGAACATTGGTGCCAGTAATCGGACTGGTTCAGGTCGGCGATCAGGCAATGGCAGATCGCTATACCTATATCGCATTTGTCGGAATCTTCATCGCCGTGGTCTGGGCGGCTGCGGACTGGGTGCAATCCAAGCGAATCGCCTGGTACTACCCTGCTTTCGCCAGTTTTGCAGTCGTAGTTGCGTTGTCCGTCCTCACGCACGCCCAGATCGGTTACTGGAACGACAGCACCAGCCTCTGGGAACACTCGCTGGCAGTCACTAAAAACAATTTCGTTGCTCACGACAACCTCGCGGGCGAGTTGATGCAGGAAGGCAAGTTCTCAGAAGCGGCAGTGCACCTACGTGTCGCGAGCGACCTTAACCCGCACGATCCCTTCAGCCAACTCAATCTCGGGGTCTGCGAACAACAGGCCGGCAATTTGGACGCCGCGCTTTCTCAATTTCAAACCGTTTTAGGGTTGACGACCAATGCCGGCCTGCGCACCGCTGCCTATTCGAATACCGGGACAATCTACCGGAAGCGCGGCGACTACCCGAAGGCCACGGAAAACTTCAACGCTGCTCTGCAACTGACTCCGGAACACGCCTTTTCTTTGACTGGCCTGGGATTGATCGCGCAAAAGCAGGGTGATCTGAAGAGTGCAGTTGCTTACTACAGGCGTGCGGTGTCTGACGATCCCTCCGGCATTCACTACTTACTCCTGTCCCAAGCGCTAAAGCGAGCTGGCCTTGAGCCAGACGGGGCTGCGCAGACTGGGATGGAGAAATCCCCTGACCGGGAAGCAGCCCAAGCTGAGGTTACGAAGCTTCTTCTAGAATAAGACCGGATACACCAGAGAGCCGCCCTCTACCCGAAGCAGGGAAACCTTGGTAACAACGTTCGTTTCGTGCCGCCTCGATATAATTTTCTGATGCGCGCGATAGAAATTCTTGGATTGGAAAAGGTCTATCAGGTGGGCTTCTGGCGCAAGCGCCCGAAATGCGCCCTCCATCCCCTGCATCTCTCAGTAGAGCAGGGGGAGATCTTTGGGTTCCTCGGTCCGAATGGCGCTGGGAAAACCACGACGCTCAAGATGCTTATGGGGCTGGTCTTCCCCACCGCAGGGAAAGCTCGCATTCTCGATATGGAACTTGATGATCCGCGAATGAAGGCTCAAATCGGATTCCTTCCCGAGCAACCTTACTTTTACGACTATTTGACGGCACGTGAGCTGTTGCGTTACTACGGCCAGCTTTCCGGAGTCGACAACAAATCGCTTGCAGTGAAAGTTGATGCTGTCCTCGACCGGGTTGGCCTGAAAGACAGTGCAAACGTTCAGCTCAGGAAGTTTTCTAAAGGAATGCTGCAGCGGGCTGGAATTGCACAGGCGATCCTGCACCAGCCCAGAGTGGTGTTTCTTGATGAGCCCATGTCCGGGCTGGACCCCATGGGTCGCCGCGAAGTTCGGGACCTGATCGAGCAGCTAAAGCACGAAGGAAGGACGGTTTTCTTTTCCACCCACATCTTGTCGGACGCTGAAGCATTGTGCGATCGAGTTGCGATCCTGAACCAGGGGACTCTTTGTGGGGTGGGAGCCGTCGAAGAACTCACCGCGGGAATCACCGAGCAAGTAGAGCTCGTTTGGGCAGGGCCGAAGATTCCCTCGGCGCTTGCTGGCTTAGGGGCTGAGTCTCGTGTGGCGGGCGAGACAGTGCGTTCCATCTTGCCGGCGATCAAACAAGACCAGGCACTGGATTTAATCAAGCGGGACGGGCTGCGCCTGGTTTCTTTGACACCGGTGCGCATGTCACTCGAAGACTACTTCTTAGCTCAGCTCACAACAACGCCGCAGGAAACGAAACCCGCGGCGGATGGAAAGGTTGGATAGCGTACGATGACTTCACGCATCTTCCATATCGCTGCCAATACCTTTCGGGAGGCTGTCCGCGACCGAGTACTCTACAACCTGATCGCGTTTGCCCTGCTCCTGAGTGGAGCTGCGATTCTCGTGGGACAGATCTCAATCGAGATCGAGCGTCTTGTGGTTATCAACCTGGGCCTGACTGCACTGTCCCTGTTTGGCGTAGTCATCGCCATCTTCATTGGCATCGGGCTTGTCTCAAAGGAGATCGAAAAGCGCACGCTTTACACCATGCTTTCCCGTCCGGTGTCGCGGTGGGAATTTATTGCGGGCAAGTTCTTCGGGTTGTCCGGGACTCTCGTAGTCAATACCGTGTGCATGGCAGTCGGTGTGTTTGCTGCCTTGCTCTATGTCTCGCCGCACCTGCAGGCTGCAGACGCTGGGATTCTGGTCGCGATTTACTTCATCGTGCTGCAGTTTGTGATCATAACCGCACTCGCGCTATTTTTCTCTTCGTTTTCATCGCCTCTACTCGCGGCCGTGTTTACGTTTTGCCTGTTCGTGAGCGGGACATTCGCAGAGGACCTCCGCAGCTTTACGCAAATGACCCATGGCTTCACACGAGGGCTGGCGGCCCTAGCGGTGTATGCAATCCCGAACTTTTCCGCACTGAACGTGATTTCACAAGTGGCACATGGAAACACGATCAGCGGGCCGCTTATCTTCTGGAACACCGCTTACGCAATTGTCTACACGATTGCCGTCTTGGGAGCTGCGATTCTGATATTCGAACGCAGGAACCTGAAATGAGGCGGCGCAGGCATACCGCAATTGCAACCACGGTCTTGGTGATTGCTGGACTGGGATCGGGGTTCCTTTTGAACAAGGTCGAGGGGCTCCGAACGCAGGCCATACTCAAAGACGTTCTCTATGTCTCCTCGCCAAGCCTTCTAAAGAAGCTTAGCTTGGGGTACCACGGGCTGCTCGCGAATGTCTATTGGACTCGTGCCGTACAGTATTACGGCGCACAACATCATTTAGGTAACAGCGACTTTGCCTTGTTGTGGCCGCTGCTCAACATAACCACCCAGCTCGACCCTCACCTGATTCCGGCCTACCAGTTTGGTGGCACGTTCCTCGCCAGCCGCCCTCCCTATGGAGCAGGGCTCCCGGAGCGCGCGATTGAATTGCTGGAATTCGGGATTAGAAACAATCCAGATGATTGGCACCTTTACTACGACCTCGGATTTATCTACTACGATATGAAGGACTACTCGGCGGCCGCAGATGCATTCGAACGCGGCTCGAGGGTTCCGAATGCGCATCCTTTTCTGAAAATTATGGCTGCACAATCTGCCCAACATGGCGGTGAAATCCGGACAGCGCAAATGCTGTGGACTTCGGTCCTGGAAACCAGCAAGGACAAGAACATTCGAGCCAATGCTGAAGACCATTTGACCGCTTTACGGGTCCAATTCGAAGGCCAGGAGTTGGAGAAGGTTGTAGCCGCTTTTCGGGAAAAGACCGGACGTTTTCCTAACAGCTTCGTGGAACTGGCTCGAGCCAGAATGCTGCCTGGAGTTCCGCTCGATCCGCATGGTACCCCGTATCGCCTTGACGAGCAGGGACATGTGTTCGTTGCAGATCCCGATAAATTCCCATTCCTCGAGAAAGCTTTGCCGACGGGCTATGTGCCAAAGCCGATCGCAAGTACTCACGATTCGCGTGACTAGTTGGCGTAAGATCATTCCCGTAGTCTCCTCATCTGATTCCGCGTGAGTTCCTCTGGACCAACCGTAATTGCCGAGTTGCAAACGTGGTGGCGCGAGAACCGGCCTCGGGCGGGATTCATCCCAACCGCGCGTACGCTGGCGTCCATAAGCTGGGAATTCCTGCGCGATTCTATGCCCGATCGCGTGCGCCAGCGCTTCGGCGACATGGACTACGACTGGGAACACCATGTCGATACCACCAGCGCGAACGTGTCCTGGCGAGCACGGTTCATTGGGCTGCTCAATTCGTCGTATCAACCAATCGAGCCCCCTTTGTTCCAGGAAATGCTCGAAGCGCTCGGGATCGACTACAGCCAGTTCACATTCATCGACATCGGTTCCGGCAAAGGACGCCCGCTCCTTATGGCGTCCGAATACCCCTTCCGCAAGATTTTCGGGATTGAGCTACTGCCTGAATTGCATGCCATCGCGCAGGAAAATATCCGGAAGTTTCCTGCTGAACGCAAACGCTGCCAGCAAATCGAAGCTGTCCTGGGAGATGCCACGCAGTTCAGATTCCCCGAGGAACCTCTGGTGGTGTTTATGTTTCATCCGCTGCCCGAGGCGGCATTCGAGAAGGTAATCACAAACCTCGAGGCGTCGCTGGGGCGCCACCCAAGAGCGGTGTGGGTGGTTTATGCGAATCCGTTGTTTGAACGCATCGTCCTAAAGGCCGGCAGTTTCAGAAAAACTACCGGGAACCTGCAATATGCGATCTTCGCCGCAAACCAGATCGATCCCTAGCCATTTCGGACGGGGGACCAGCCCAAACGCATCTAACTCAGCAGCAAGGTAGTTCAATTTCGATATATTTCTATGATGAAATTTTATGCGCCGATCGCAGGTGCCTATGTTGCTCTGACATGGTTTGTTTTTAGCCCCCACCCGGCTTGGGCGTTGCCGAGCGTGCATGCGGTTGCCGAAGCAGTCGACCAGCGCTACAACCGGCTTCGTTCCCTTGAAGCCGACTTTACCGAGATCTACCAAGGCGGGGGGCTTCAGCGCACGGAATTTGGGACCTTACACCTCAAAAAACCTGGCAAGATGCGCTGGGACTATCGTTCCCCAGAGGACAAGCTGTTTGTGAGCAACGGAAAGGAGGCATGGCTCTACTTGCCTCAGGAGAAACAGGCCCGAAGATCTTCCTTGAAGCAGCTTGAAGACCTTCGCTCGCCACTTGCATTCCTGCTCGGCAAGACTAAGCTGGAAAAGGAGTTACGGAATCTTTCGTTTGCACCCGATGTGCAGGTATGGCAGCCGGGAAGCTCCATCCTGCGTGGAGTGCCCCGGGGCATGGAGGACCGGGTCGAGCAGATTCTCGTCGAAGTCAGTCCCGATTACCGGATTCTGCGAATTCTGATCCAAGGTACGGATGAGTCCGTCACTGAGTATCGGTTCAGTAACCAAAGAGAGAACGTCGATCTCGCCGACAAACAATTTCAATTCACTCCTCCTCCGGGGAGTGAGACCGTCGATGAGGCGACCGAAGGCCACCCCTAATCTTGGGCCCGAACTAAGATTACCGGAGTGCATTTAGGTGCTAAGTAGCAGCAAAGACGACACTTTTCAGTGCTAGACTCAGAGAAAGCTTTTTTATCGCGATCAAAATAGATGGCTGAGTTCTTAGTCAAAGTCGCCGACGAACGCGGGAATCTGCTGCAGCAGCTCGAAACCGGCTACTCGGAAGCCGAAGTCCGCGAGCGCTTCACACAGCAAGGATTCCTGGTTTACTGGGTAAAGCCAAAGACACTCTTGAGGGGGCGGAGCGGTCGGGGTAGGAAGGTTCGGCAAACGACGTTCCTTATCTTCAACCAGCAGTTTATGACGCTTCTCAAGGCGGGTTTGCCGGTGTTGGCGTCGATTGACCTGCTCATTAAGCGCCAAAAAGACAATTACTTCCGCTCCCTGCTACAGAATGTCCGGGAACGGGTAAAAGGCGGCGAACTGCTCTCCGAGGCCTTCTCGGCACAGAATGTTTTCCCAAAAATTTACACAACCACGTTAATGGCCGGCGAGAAGAGTGGGAACATGGAAGAGGTGCTCGCCCGCTACATCAATTTCCAGCGGCTCGCGCTGACCTTCAAGAAGAAGCTGCTGGTTTCACTGGTGTATCCGACGCTATTGGTGTCTGTTGTGGTTATCATGTTCCTTTTTCTGGTCACCTATGTGGTGCCGCAGTTCGCCAAGCTCTACCAGGATTTGAACGCGGAGCTTCCGACGATTACGGTGGTCATGCTGAATATTGGAACGCACGCACAGCGCTATGCTCCGGTGGGAGCCTTGGTTTTAGCGGGGCTGATTTTCCTGCTATGGCGCTGGAAAGCGACCGACAGCGGCCGAGCCTGGATTGACAAGGTTTTTCTGGGGATTCCCCTCATCGGGGATATCCTGATCAAGCATCAGGTCGCAACTTTTTCGCGGATGCTGTCAACGCTCCTCGCGGGCGGAATGCCTTTGGTTCCCTGCCTGGAAACAGCGGGGGCTTCGATGAGCAGTACGAAGGTCGTTAACGGGATTCGAGAGGCTGCCATCAGGGTCCGCGAGGGACAACCTTTGGCGAAAAGCCTGGAACAGCAGAAGATGTTTCCCGAGCTTTCTGTTGAGATGATCGAAGTAGGGGAGTCGACCGGGGCGTTGCCGGCGATGTTGAATTCCGTGGCCGAGTTTTACGAGGAAGACGTGCAAACCGCTCTCGGCGCTGCCATGGCACTCATCGAACCTGCGATTTTAATTATCATGGCTGTATTTGTCGGCGGCATCTTGATTTCGTTGTATTTACCCATATTTAGCCTAGGATCGAACATTCACTAAGGATCGGCGGTTAGGAAGATGGCGGGCATGGTGGAAAAGAAATCGACGGCGGTAAACGGCGGTAACGGGATCAACGCTCCCGTAGCCGCAACGGACGAAGTGGTTCGTGCTCAGGATGTGGCACGCCGCTACCGCTGTGAGTACGTCGATTTGCGTGACTTTCAGCTGCACCATGATCTGTTTTCCAAGATCGATCCTCGCCTGATGTTCCGCTACAACTTCGTTCCCCTTGAAGAAACCCGTGACGGCAAGCTCGCCATTGCCATTGCCAATCCCAGCCAGCTGATGATGATCGACGAAATCGGCTTGCTCCTGAACAAGCGCATCGTCACCAAGGTTGCCACCCTTGGTCAGATCACAGAAATCCTCAAGAAGACCGAGCAGTCCAAGCGCGTACTGGAAGATGCCAGCGAAGTCTTCACCCTCAATGTGGTGCGTGAGGAAGAAGGCACCGAAGAAAGCCTCTCGATCGATAAGTTGACCGCGCAGGGCGACATGAGCCCGATCATCCGGCTGGTGGACACGACCATCTTCACCGCCCTGCAGCGTCGTGCCAGTGACATTCACATCGAGACCCGCGACGATTCGGTTGTGATCAAGTTCCGTATCGATGGCGTCTTAACCCAGGCCATGAACCCGATCGCCCGGGAACATCACTCCACCATCATCTCGCGCATCAAGGTCATGAGCGAACTCGACATTTCAGAACGACGCGTTCCCCAGGACGGACGCTTCCGCGTCAAATACGGCCAGCCGGAACGGCCCATTGATTTCCGCGTCTCGATCATGCCCTCCATTCACGGCGAAGACGCCGTGCTCCGTGTACTCGACAAAGAATCGATGAGCGAGAAATTCAAGTCGCTCACCCTCGATGTTGTTGGTTTCGACGAAGAAGACCTCCGCAAGTTCCGCCGGTATATCAACGAGCCCTACGGCATGGTGCTGGTCACCGGACCGACAGGAAGCGGCAAGACGACAACCCTCTATGCCGCCGTCAATGAGATCAAGACCGATGAGGACAAGATCATTACCATTGAGGATCCGGTCGAATACCAGATTCGCGGCATCACCCAGATCCCGGTTAATGAGAAGAAAGGACTGACCTTCGCTCGCGGTCTGCGCTCCATTCTCCGCCATGATCCCGACAAAATCATGGTGGGAGAAATTCGCGACACCGAGACCGCCCAGATCGCAATTCAGTCGGCGCTCACCGGCCACTTGGTGTTCACCACAGTCCATGCCAACAACGTGGTCGACGTGCTCGGCCGCTTCCTGAACATGGGAGTTGAACCCTACAACTTTGTGTCGGCGCTCAACTGCATTCTGGCGCAGCGGCTCGTAAGGCTTATTTGCAATTCCTGCCGGACGGTCGTGCATTATCCGCCGGATGTGCTGGACGCCAGCGGCCTCGATTCGGAACAGTGGTCGAAGGTGCCGTTCTACGAAGGTCAGGGCTGCATCGAGTGCGCGGGAACCGGGTTCCGGGGACGCACCGCGATCCACGAACTGCTCGACCTCAGCGACCGGATCCGGGAAATGATTCTGGCCAGGAAGCCGACTTCGGAAATACGGCGTGCAGCTCGCGAGGAGGGTATGCGCTTTCTGCGCGAGTCGGCCCTGGACAAGGTGAGGCTGGGGCTCACAACCTTAAAGGAAATCAACAAGGTCACGTTCATCGAGACCATGAGATAGAAAGTTGCGAGCGGTCGGAAGCCGGTCGCCGTCTTCCAGGAACCGGCTGCTGGTAACTCGCAACTTTCATTTGTTTAAATAGCTGCTAACGGATGAGTTCCAATCTTCAATCAGGCAAGCCGAAGATCGCCTGCGAAATCGCAGCCGATCGGGTCATTGCCGCACGGGCTGCCGATTCCCGCCAGGTGCTGGACCTGTGCTCCACCAGCGAACTGGCGCCAGGGTGCGTAGTGCCCGATCTGACCGAAGGAAACTTGCGCCAGCGCGATGCGGTTCTCAGCGCACTCCGGGAGGTATTGGGCAACGTCGGCTCTCGTTCCCGCGATGTGACCGCAATCCTCCCCGATGCCACAGTCCGAGTCGCTCTTCTCGATTTTGAGGCGCTGCCCCTCAAACGAGAGGAGGCAGAAGGAGTCGTGCGCTTTAGGCTGCGTAAGTCGCTTCCCTTTGACGTGGATAAAGCCAAAGTTTCCTATCAAGCCCATTCGGTAAACGGCACGGTTCGCGTGGTTGCCGCGGTGGCGCTCAATAACGTGATCGAAGAGTACGAAGCGGTCATTCGCGAAGCTGGATTCAATCCCGGCGTCGTTTTGCCCTCGATGCTGGCAGCGCTTTTGGGCGCCCCGGCAGATCGCGGAACTCTGGTGGTCAAAGTTGATGCCCGCACCACCAGCATTGCTTTGCTCGACCAACAACAACTGCTGCTGTTTCGCACCCTGGAGAATGCGCGCGGCGTAACCATCAGCGGCGAACAACTGGCCGAAGATGTGTATCCCTCGGTCGTGTTCTTCCAGGACACCTATAACACCAACATCGAGCAGATCTTTGTTTCCGGCATCTCGGATATCTCGTCGGTTGCCGCATCCTTGCAGTCGCAAACCGGAGCGGAAGTAAAGGAGCTGGTGAAAGCCTCGCAGCTGGGACTGGGAGGCGGATCGATTCCAAAATGGAGGATGGCAGGCGTGACCGGTGCATTGTTGAGCACGCATTAATCCATGCGAATCGATATCAATCTTGCGACACGGCCCTACGAAGACTCCCGGCAATTTTGGGTCTACTGGGGAACCGGATTGGCGCTGCTCGCAATCGCCACCCTCCTGATGTTATTCATAACGGCGACCGGGTTCATGCGAGCCCGCGGCGATCGGGCGCAGCTTTCTAAACTAGAAGAACAGATTGCGGCCTACGATCGCGAGAAGGCGCAAGCGGAGGCCGTCCTGAACCAGCCTCAAAACCGAGAGCTCCGGGATCAGTCACGCTTCTTGAATGAGCTGTTTGAACGCAAAGCATTTTCCTGGACACGCGTGTTCGAGGACCTAGAGCAGGTCATGCCGGCGCATTTGCGGGTCATTTCGATTCACCCCAATGTCTCAGGCGACAACAACGTCACCATCAAGCTGGTAGTTGGCGGAGAGTCGCAGATGCAGGCCCTCGACCTGGTTCGCAAGATGGAAAATTCGCAACATTTCAAACAAACGCGGATCGACGCGAGCCAATCCACCGACAATCCTGGGACTGAAGACCGGGTGAGAGTTGAAATCGAAACTGCGTATGCTCCTTTGACTCAGGACCGACCGGTCAGCGGGGGCATGAACTGATGCCGGACCTCAAACAAATCCGCATCCGTCTCTATGTTGCCCTTGGCGCGCTCGTCGTGATCAACATCATCGCAGCGGTCATGCTGGTAACCCCGATTGCAGGAAGGGAGAGTTTGCGCCAGCAGGAACTGAGGCAGCAATGGCTAAACCTAAAGGCCCGCGAGTCGGCGCCGTGGCGAGGACTGGACAAGAAAATTCCCCAAGCTCGTCAGGACATACAGGCGTTTTACCGCGATCGCTTGCCAACCGGTTACTCCGCGATTTCGCTCGACCTGGCAAGGATCGCCTCGCAAAATGGGGTAACCATTGCCAGCGAGAAATTCACGCAGAAGGACACGGACCTGCCCGGGTTACAGAGTGTCCAAATTGAAGCTCAAATTTCCGGCGATTACATCGCGTTGGTGAAGTTCATCAATGCCTTGGAGCGCAATACGATGTTCTTCATGGTGAACGATCTCGAATTGGCCGGCGAGCAGAGCGGCTCCATCAAGCTGGGGATCCGCATCGAGACGTATCTGAGGAGTACCTAGTGAAACTCGGCGCAGAAAATCGCAGCAAAGTCATCGCAGCGGCGGCGCTCGTCGTGGTTGCGGTTGTGCTGCTGGCCTTCCAATTGTCGAGCTGGTTTGGAGGATCGTCGAGTTCTGCATCGACCGCCATGCCCCCTTCTGCGAGCTTGGCGACGAATCCGGGCCCGGGCGCAAATTTGTCGCCCAGTCCTCGCACCAATCCCTCAACCCGCAATGCAAGCGGAAAAAAAACAGTGGCACAAAACCTCGATCCAAGCCTGCGCTTTGACCTGTTGAAGTTGAGCGAGGAAACCAGGTATGAAGGCGCTGGGCGAAACATATTTCGGGTATTCGTGGAACCCCCACCGAAACCGGTGATGCCGGTGACCCAGCAAACGCCAGCCCCTGAACAAGTCTATGTGCCCCCGCCGCCGCCCCCGATTGAGCTCAAGTTTTATGGGTTTGCTACACCCGCGGGAGGGGCGAAGAGAGTTTTTCTGGCGCATGCTGAGGACGTGTTTATCGCCAAGGAAGGGGATATTGTGAATCGGAGGTATAAGGTGATGAAGATTTCTCCTAACTCCGTCGATATCCTCGACGTGCTCAGCAACAACCGGCAAACCATTCCACTAACGCAAGGCTGAGAAACTGAACCATTGATGCGCGTTCGAAAAACCCAATCCGAATCTGGCTATGTTCTGCTGGCGCTCCTCTTGTTTGTCGCCCTGCTCTCAATCGGAGTGTTCACCACCATTCAGAAAATAGAGTTTCAGATCAAGCGCGACCGGGAAGAGGAGATGATTCGTCGCGGCGTGCAGTACTCGCGGGCTGTGCGCAAGTACTTCAAAGCGTTTGGCCGCTATCCTACACGGATTGAAGAATTGGAGAACACCAATAACCAACGCTTCCTGCGGCGCCGTTACAAAGATCCAATCACCGGCAAAGATTTCAAACTGCTTCGTCTCGGCGACGTGCAGATGTCTTTCGGTTCACCGGCCGCGGTTCCAGTGTCGCAGATGAACAACCAACAGCAGGGCGCTCCGGAAGCGCTGAACGGCGGCGCACAAACTCCAACCGGCCCCGGACCAAGCGCGATCGCGTCGCAGAATTCTCCGACCGAAACCCCGAATGACACCTCGCAAGCCAATCAGGGAGTTGCCGACACATCGACCGGCACACCTCCACCCCCGCAACCCCTTTCGCAGCAGGCGGGTCCGAACGGTGCCCCGCAGGTCTTTGGCGGCGGAGGCATCGTGGGCGTGGCCAGCCTCAGCAAAGACAAAACCATTCGCGAGTTCAACAAGAAGAATCACTACAACCAATGGCAATTCATTTATGATCCGAGCACGGACCGTGGCGGGTTACTCATGACACCCAACCAGCCGCCACTGATGCTCAATAACAATCCCACTCAGCAGCCGACCGGGACCCCTTCTAACAACATGGGTCTCGGTGTTGGGCAGAACCCTGCGCAGCCGAACCAGCAGTAGTGGACTACCCTACTGCGAGAGCGCCTGATCCGCTAGAGCCAGCCATTTGGCGTCCGTCCAGGACGTTTCTTGCGCACCTACCTTCACCGGGGAACGGGGAGCCTGCGTTTGCGGCGCTTGAGCACTGGGCTTGGGAGAGGGCTTTTCAGCTCTGGGCTTCTTGGCCTTGGCTCTAGAACGCATGCAGAGAGCTTAGATTCAGAGCCGCAGCTATTCCATACCGCTGATTCCGTACTCCGGATCGGAGAAATATCGCATGCCGAAAGTAACCTCAAGAAAAACGAAAAGGCCCGCAGCGAGCGGGCCTTTGGAAGATCGAAAAGCAGCGGTTTACACGCTGAACGAAGAGCCGCAACCGCAGGTGCTCTTGACCTGAGGGTTCTCGAACTTGAAGCCGGCGCCTTCGAGCGTCTCTAGGTAGTCCACCGTGCACCCAGTGAGATAGGTGAGAGAGGTGGCGTCCACATATACCTTAAGGCCCTCAAAGTCGAAGGTCTTGTCCATGAGGCCGGCAGCGTTTTCAAAGGCCATGGAATAGGAAAACCCCGAGCAGCCCCCACCCACGACTCCCACGCGCAGACCGGCGGGCACGGGGCTCTGCTGGCCCATAATTTCTTTTACTTTGGCAATCGCCTTTGGAGTCAACATGATCGGAGTCTTCTTGGTTGCTTCCTGGGGCTGAATTTCGGGCGTGGTTGTGGCCATGAACATCTCCTTTAAAAGCCTCATTATAACAGACGCTGTGTTCGGGCTTCAGGATTCAAAACGGAAGCCTGTTGCCCCTCCCCGTCGAGGGAAAGCTCGCAAGCCCAAACCCGATGAAATCGTTTCGGGGCTCATCGGTTCCCTTGCTAAGCAGCCATCGCATCAGCCCATGGATCCAGCACGACTTTGATGCACTGCTCCTGCTTATCCCGGAAAGTCTTATAGGCGCGCGGTGCCTCGTCCAAGCTCAGCCGGTGGGTGATTACGAAGCTTGGATCAATTTCGTTGTTTTGAATGCGGCGGAGCAATGGCTCCATGTACCGGTGGGTATGAGTCTGACCCATCTTGAAGATCAGGCCTTTAGCGAAGGCAGCGCCAAATGGAAGCTTGTCGAGCATGCCACCGTAAACCCCTGGAATCGAGACGACGCCCCCCTTACGACAGGCTTGGGTGACTTGGCGCAAGGCGATCGGCCGATCAAAAGCGACTTTCATCCTTTGCTTGGAATAATCGTAGGCAGCGGCCACGCCCACACCATGCGCTTCCAAGCCAACGGCATCGATGCACGCGTCCGGACCTCGGCCGCCCGTCATCCATTTCAACTCTTCGACCAGATCATCCACTTCCTCGTAGTTGATGACATCGGCATGGGCGGCGCGCGCCATTTTCAAGCGCTCGGGAAAACGGTCGATGGCGATCACGCGCTCGGCTCCGAGCATGAAGGCGCTGCGAATCGTGAACTGGCCGACGGGTCCGCAACCCCAAACGGCAACCACTTCCCCGCCCTTCAGATCACAATTTTCCGCGGCCATGTACCCGGTTGGAAAGATATCGGAGAGAAACAGGACCTTCTCATCCTCAAGCGCCTCAGGGACCTGCAAGCATCCGATATCCGCAAACGGCACGCGCGCGTACTGTGCTTGCCCCCCGGCATAACCGCCCATCATATGGCTGTAGCCGTAAAGAGCCGAGCCCGAGTGTCCGTACATTTTTTCCATCATCCAGGCGTTCGGGTTCGTGTTATCGCAGGCGGACCACATCTGGTTCTTGCAGAAGAAACATTGACCGCAAGCGATGGTGAATGGCACGACCACGCGGTCGCCTTTCTTTACCTTCTTCACCTCGGGGCCTGTCTCAATCACCTCACCCATGAACTCGTGGCCTAGAACGTCGCCTGGCTCCATAGTCGGGATATAGCCGTCGTAGAGGTGGAGATCGGAACCGCAGATCGCGGTGCGGGTGATGCGGACGATGGCGTCCCGCGGGTTCAGAATGCTGGGATCATTGACCCGCTCAACGGTAACGCTGGTCTTTCCTTGCCAACAAAGTGCTTTCACGGATTCCCCGATCTCAGTTGATCTCTAGTCGCCGGCCATGCGGTTTTGTTCGACGGACTCTTCCGTTGGGCCTTCGCGGAAGATGATTCGTTTCGCCGTGCCTCGAATGCCGCGAACACCGGAAGGCTGGCCGGCGGTGGTCGGAATTTCTCCCGCTTCCATCAGCTGCTTTAGGTGACGGAGACTTTCACGTACCACCTGCTCCGGATTCCACCCCACCAGGGAGGCGAGGCCTCGCGCGATCGGACCTGCTGGAACCTTGTATTCGAGCGCGACAAAAACCTCGGTGCCGCGGTTTCCGGGCGCAGGTTTGAATCGAATCACCCCGCGATGCTCAAGCATTTGCTCCGCCGATGCCCAGGCGATGTGTTCGCCCGCGTGCTGATCGGTAATTTCGACATCGGATTCGAAATCGATTCCCGCGGGCTTTCCCAGCGAAAATGCGAAGCGGCTCTCGCTGCGACGCTCCAGTTGGATCGCGTGCATGAACTTGCCCCAGTTCTCGGGATTAGAAGCAAAGTCGTACACCTGCTTGCGATCCTTTTGGATGGTGTAGCTGACACGCACCCGGCCTTGGTAGGGTTTTTGGAAATCACGAGCGCCACAATAGAGAAGATAGCCTCCCAGAGCGCCGAGCGCAGTCCCCAGCCGACCGCGCCTCCAAATTCCCAGGCCGGCGAGAGCGCTTCCCGCCGCCAGCGTCAAAATCGCTTCATGGGTCGAGGTTGCCGGGCGTTGTGAGAATGTCGTCTCGCCATACTTGGCGGCCAAATTTGTCGTAATCGTCATTTCGTCACGGGCGCAGGATTCGCGACCTGGTTATTCCTCTTCGCCGCCTGCTTGTCGAGCACAGTCAGAAATGAGCGAGTCATTCGAGTCTCGCTCTGAGAGCCCTTCCTGCCAGTTTTTTCAGGCCCGGCGTCAGCATCGGGCAATAGCTGATTGGTCAGGCGCAGTGCGTGCGCGCTCATGCTGGGGAACAAGGAATGTGCCGTGATGGCGATCTTCGCAGGAAGGGAGACGATCAGTTGGCTGCGTCCGTACTCGCTGGCGGTAACAATCTGCCGAGCAGCACGATCGGCACTGATCGAGAGTCCCGGCATGGCGCCACTGAGCGTAAACCACGTGTATTCGTCCTGATGCTTGCCCTTGAATTCCGCATTCCTCGGACTGCCGGTGCGCATGAGTCCCGGGTAAACGGTGGTGACGTATACGTTATCCCTGATGAGTTCCTGTCGCAGGCCTTCCGACCAGCCGGAGAGGGCGAATTTCCCGGTGCAGTATGGGAGCAGATGGGGAACGGAAATCTTGCCGCCGATCGAGGAGATGTTAATGATGCGGCCAGTTTTGCGCTGCCGCATGGATGGGAGAACCGCCTGGGACGCGTGAAAAGGCCCCCAGAAATAGATGTTGAGGGCTTCGGTGTAATCTTCTGCTGTCATGCTGTCCATCGGCCCCACGGAAAGCGTGCCGGCGTTATTGACGAGCACATCGATGTCGCCGAACTCCTGCCGGACATCGGCGACCGCCTGATGCACCTGGTTCGGATCTCGAAGATCGCACGGGTGAACGACAACCGTTCCCTTCCCGGCCAGCAACTGACGAGCGCGTTCGAGCGTCTCGACCTCGCGGGCAAGCAACGCCACTTTTGCTCCCCGGCGCAGAAACACTCTTGCCAGCGCCAGCCCGAGTCCACGGGATCCGCCTGTGATCAGAACAGTGCGGCCGGAAAGATGGAAGCGTCGGACTTGCTTTACACCCCAATAGGCCAAAGCAGCACCGGTCATAGTTCCGGCAGCCAAAACCGCCGTTCCTCCTCCGATGACAGCTCCTCCGAAAATCAGGCGTCGCATTAACGTTCGTTTGAACTTTGACATTGCATTTCCGACTCGTGCTTTATTGAGCACCAAGGCGAGATTTCTCGTCCGATGCATCCGGTTGAATACCAGTTTCGGGAACCGCAGTTGGGCTCCTTAATATGGCGAGACCGAGGGTTCCAGAGTATCGCTTCGCAACCACCGTCTCCATCCCCTCAAGGGCGTAAGGGCATGCCGAAAAAGCTGTAATCGAGCTAAGTGACTAAGCAGCTCTCCCCAGCTTGCGGATTTCGGTTGCAACAACTGTCAAATCGCGAACGAAGGCCTGCATCTGCTGCTGCCTGTCATTCCGGGCCCGCAGAATCGACGATGGATGCACGGTAGCTAGAACGAATGGTGCAAGCTTCGAAGCTAGAAACAATCCACGCTGGCGCAGCACGCTGAAGTCCTTTCCGAGTAGCGCCTGTGCGGCCGTGGAGCCCAGGCAGACGATCACTTCTGGCCGCACAACCCGAATCTCCGCGTCCAGCCAGGGCCTGCAGGCTTGGGTTTCCGAGTAACGGGGCTTCTTATGAATTCTGCGCTTGCCTCTTTCATCGGGTTCCCAGCTGAAATGCTTAACGGCGTTGGTGAGGTAAACTTCGGACCGTGCGATCCCAGCCTCCCGTAAAGCTTCGTCCAAGATCCTTCCGGCGGGACCAACGAAGGGTTGGCCGGCTAGATCTTCCTTGTCTCCGGGCTGCTCCCCAACCAGCATCACCGACGCATTTTTTGCTCCTCCTCCGAAAACCGTTTGCGTGGCCCTCAAGTAGAGATCGCAACCCTGACATCGAGACGCGGCCTCCCGCAAGCCGGCCAGGGTCTGAACTGGCGGAAGAAAGGGGGAGGCGGTGGGAAAGGAAGTTTTGTTTTTCACCATACAGAAGGCGCCTGGTCCGTGAACTGTTGTGATGTCAAACCGGAGAAGAGTTTTTCCTCAGGTTCTTGTACCAAGGCTTCAGCATCGAAATAAGAAGAATCCGCGATCAGAGATCAACTCAGCCGAAAATACAGTCCCTACTGTATTGGAAAGTTAAGCTTTTCCCTGTAAGGTCGGCGGGTCGGAGTTCTAAGATGCTGGCACGATGCGTGAACGATAACTGCAATCGGCCGCTGCATTCTTTTTCTGAAGGACGTTTGTTTCAGTTCGAGGTCGTTTCGATTTCTCTGGCGGCCAGCGATGAGAACTCTGCACCTTTTGATGAGAAACCGCAGCGGGAAACAGTTCATTTCTGGTTGTGCGGTCGATGTGCCGCCACATCAACTCTGGTACTGGAGCCGGCAAAAGGATTGAAGCTGATTTCCGTGGACGAGGCGGATCGCAGGGCAGTCGATCAAATGACTGCAATAACCTCCGATGTGCTTCAGCCCAAGCGCTGCTGATTCGACGCGGGAAAACGTATGTACCCGGGAAAGTGTGACTTTGCCGCAGGCAAGATTTACACTCACTCCACTAGCCCGCAAGTCTTTGCTGTTGAGCATACGAGGCTTCCGGTTTGGCAACGGTTATGCAACTCCGTTGTTTTTCCGTTCTCGAGATTATCTCTGGACAGATAGGTTCTGTGGGAGGTGTGTATGGGTGTATTGCGAATCATGGTTGCTGATGACCATGAGGTGGTACGAAAAGGCTTGGTTGCGCTCTTGCAAGCTCAGCCGGAATGGCAAGTCTGCGGTGAAGCCGGGGATGGGCGCGAGGCAGTTGAAAAGGCCATCCAGCTCAAGCCAGACATTCTCATTCTTGACATCGGGATGCCCAGCTTGAACGGGCTCGAAGCGACCCGGCAGATTCTAAAGACGATCCCGAATGCGCGCGTGCTGATCCTAACTTTGCATGACTCCGATCAGGTGGTGCGCGAGGTGCTCAATGCCGGCGCTCGGGGTTTCTTGCTGAAATCGGATGCAGCTCGGGACTTGGTAGCTGCGGTCGACGCCCTCCGTCACGACAAGACGTATTTCACTTCGAAGGTTGCTGCCATGGTGCTTGAAGGCTACCTCAAGGGTGGAACTCCGGGCGCAGCGATTACGCCCGGACGCAACCGTCTCACTCCGCGAGAGCGCGAAATCGTTCAGCTGTTGGCGGAGGGTAAAAGCACCAAGGAAGTCGCGGTTGCTCTGGGACTGAGCGTGAAGACTGCGGAAACGCATCGTTCGAATATTATGCGGAAATTGCAGTTACATTCGGTGAGCGACTTGGTCCTGTATGCAGTCAGGAACAATATCGTTCATGTGGTGCAAGCTGGCATCGAGTAGTAATTTCGGCACAAACGTTTAACGGCAGCCTCGGGTGTTGAGGCTGCCGTCTGTTTTTGGTGTGGGACTGTTATGCGACCCGGCGTCTGCCGCGCGAACCTGCGGACGAACTGCGAGCCCGGGATGGCGTGGCTTCTTCTTCGGCTTGTTCCTCTTCCTCGACAGCCTCCACATTGATCTCCTCTGCCAATTGAGTAAGCTTCTGGTCGGTTTCTTTCTCTTCCTCGAGCGTTTCCTCCAGGAGACCGGCGGCTTCCTCCTGCCCCAGCAAATTTGCATAGGTACGTGCCGTTCCATAGCCGGATATCTCGTAGTGCTCGACACGCTGGGCGGCGGCGATAATGGCAGCGTCCTTTGTATCCTCTTCCATGTCTTCGTCGAGAGTCTCTTTGCCCTCTTCGATCAGGCCCTGCATACCTTTGCACTTCTTGCCTTTTGCTTTTTCGCCCAGCTGCTCAAATATCTCTTCGAGGCGCTCGGCGTGTCCGCGGGTCTGCTCCAGGTGCTCTTCGATTCCTTGACGCAACTGATCAGAAGTGGCCTCTTTCGCCATTCTCGGCAGGGCTTTGATGAGTTGGTTTTCCGCGTCATACAGATCGCGGAGGTGTTCGACGTAAAGTTCGCGCAACGAGTTGATTTCCACAGCATTCCTCCCGGGGAAAAAATTCGAAACCTTGGATGGCGGACTCAGGGCTGCGGTTCGCGTAGCAAAGAACGAAATCGAGTGTAGCCAGTGGCGAGAAGCAGGTGCCGGTTCTACATTTCTAACCGGCCCCTGCTCGAGAGGTGGGTCAGTTGAGGGCAACTTTCTTAATGAGCCGAAGATATTCCAGACGCTTCGCATCAACAATCCTGCTGAGTCTGTACTTTTCCTAAGGAATTTCTGTACGTGAGACACCGAAAAAGGGCTTTCGCAATCCGAACTTAAGAAGCAACACATAGAGAAGGGGCCCAACGTTCATGCAGAAACCTCGGCCAGCCTCAAACTCCCCGGCGCATTTATTTCGCGAAGCAACACTCACTAGGACATCAGGAAATCCCTGAGCCACGCTGGCCTGCATTGAATGGCTGTTTGGCGGGTTTGAGCAGTGAATATCGCTATTCTCCTGCTTTTTCGCGCCAGTAGAGCGCAGGTCGTTCCAGATCAACGTGATACAGCAACGTCACCCATCGCATACAGACCTCACCGGATAGTCATTCGCGCCGACAAAACATACTCTCGGTACGTGATCGAGAAAAACGCAAACCCAGCGGAACAGCGCATCAGACGGGCATTTTGAAAGGAGAACCCCAGTGACCACCACCACCGACACCGCCGTTCGATTTGATTCTGATCTTGTTCTGGTAAAGCGCGCCCAGGAAGGGGACGCCGACGCATTCGCAACCCTTTTTCATAACCACAAAGCCAGAATCTATTCGGTCTGCCTGCGCATGACCAACAACACCGCGGAAGCGGAAGATCTCACCCAGGACGCATTTCTGCAAGTGTTCCGGAAACTGGCGACGTTTCGTGGCGATTCGGCGCTTTCGACGTGGCTTTATCGCATTGCGGTGAACACCGTGCTCATGCACTTCCGCAAAAAATCGCTGCGTCAGATTTCCCTTGACGAGCCCTTTAACCAGGATGCGAAGCAAGTACGCCGCGAGTACGGAAGCCGGGATGATCGCTTAACCGGATCCGTGGACCGCATCGCGCTGGCCCGGGCGATTAAGGAATTGCCGGACGGCTATCGCACCATCTTCCTTCTCCACGAGGTAGAAGGCTACGAGCACCAGGAAATCGCCGAACTGCTCGACTGCTCCGTGGGAAATTCCAAGTCACAACTTCATAAGGCAAAACTGCGAATTCGGGAGCTCCTCGGGAAAGCGCGCGAGGAATATGACACCAAGGCGGCTCAGCGCAGCCATCGAAGCAAGACTTCGACGCGATGGGAAAACGGCGCCATCTCGCTTCCGGTTCGCGAAGCTTTTGGGGATACGGAATTCACAGCAACTGCTGCGTAGGTTTCGTGTTCTAGCAGGAATCGAAGCAATAGAAGCAGAGAGATTTGACAGGGAGACCTCTAAAAGTGCAAATTGCAGCCATTTTGACCGTTGCTGCTGAACAGTCACCCCGTCACGCCTTTTCTCTGATTGGCAGAAATACGCAAGAAACCAGCCGCTCGTTCGCCAAAGCAGAAATCTTAGGCGCCAGCCTCCTGGAGCGTACCCTGAGGAAGTTGGAATCTCTGGGTACGTTGCCCCCGAAGGTACTCTCGGGAGGCAACGTATCTGACCACGTCCTGCCCACCCGTTCCACGCGACCCGGAAGTTTCGTTGAATCCTGGGAGAAAGCTGTTTCCGGCTACGTTAATGCCGGAGTTGAAAGCATTCTCCTCGTTCGGGTTGGAACCTACACCGATATCGATTACCTCGACTTCCTTCGCTTTCACCGCGAAACTGGCAGCCCTCTCAGTCACGCGTATTCTGGCGAGGTCTCGCTCGATATCGCTGTGGTAGACGCAACCCTTCTCCGCAACACCGACGACCTGTTCCGCCGGGTGCTCAGCCACCTGATTCCCCAGCAGAAACGATTCCGCTATGAGGGTTATGTCAATCGCCTTCGGAATCGAGAGGAGCTTCACCGCCTGATGCGGGATGGACTTCAGGGGCAATGCCTGGTCAGCCCGGTTGGCACCGAGATCCGCCCCGGTGTGTGGTGCGGCGATGGGGCGGAAATCGATCACACGGCGTCCATTGAAGGCCCCGCCTTCATCGGCGCGCACGCGAAGATCGGGGCCGGCTGCAGGATTTCCGGCGTCAGTTCGATTGAGCGCGACTGCCAAGTCGATTGTGGAACCGTAATCGACAGTTCTCTCGTGTTGACTGGAACTTACATCGGGGTTGCGCTTGACGTGCGGCGCTCGGTGGTAGCCAAGGCAAAACTTTTCAGCCTCGACAGAAATATCGAGGTAAGCGTTTCCGATGCCCGGCTGATTGGCAAGAATAAAAGGGCAGTGGCTCCACTGGCTGCACTTGCGGCCTTGTTAGGCAACGAGGTACAAGCAGGTGACTGAGAAATTCATGAAATGTAAACCTGCGGTTTACAAAATGCATCTGTAAAGAAGATGAAGTGTCGCCACTGAATCAAAACCGAAAACAGGGAAGGAACGACCGATATGTCCTCCGCAGTTGTGGTGAAGATGCCCGAAGCTTTGGACGCTAAGAGTGCCCGCAAGCTCGGGCGCCAGTTGAAGAGCAGAATCGCAGGCGACGCCCCCTTTGTTGTGTTGGATCTTTCGCGCGTGAAGCACATCGATCTCCCCGGTCTGGAAGGTTTGTTGTTATGCATGGAAGAAGTCGCACGGCACGATGGCAGTCTGCAGCTCTCCGGTGCCTCGCCTGAAGCTGCTACGCTGCTCGAACTTACTCGCATCAATCAGCTGGTGCAGAAATTTCCGGGCTTCACGATCGAGGCGCCGCAGTTTGAAGTCGCGCCCGAGGCTGTGCCGGAAACGGTGCCAGCGGAGAGTCCTGCCCAGTTGCCAGTCGCAGTTTAGTTTGGCGCTGAAGGAGTTTTCATGAATCGAACTCTGGCGCGAGCCGTGGCTTGCGCCCTTGCATTGATTGTAAGTTTCGCGACGGTGCCGCTGGTGCGGGCGCAAGAGCCGGCTAGCTCTGCCCAAGCCCCAACCGCCGGCACGGCCGTGACTCAGCCGGCAGGACAAGCTCAGGGAAACTCACAGGCTTCCCCGCAAGAGTCAACCCCGTCGAGTCATCAGCCGCCGGTCGAGCTTCCGGAGAACCCTGGGCGCAACAATGCGCCTGCGCCTCCAGCGAGTGCGCCTGCTCCGAGCCAGCAACCACAGGAGCAGAAACCCGAGCCCAATGGCACGGCTGTGGCGCCGCAGGTGCAAACCAGCGGTGGAGCGGCGTCGAAGCCGGCCGGAGTGGCCCTTGCACCGCCCAAGCAGCGGCGCGCGCGATCCTTGCTGATTAAGCTAGGCATCCTCGCCGGTGCGGGTGTTGCAATCGGAACTGTGGCTGGACTTTCCGCCGCAAGCCCGAGCCATGTACCAAATAGCCCGGGGCACTAAACGACATTTTTTTGACTACTTCTATCGAGGCAGACCGTTGAACCCACTGATCGTCTCATTTTCCGGCATCGATGGTGCAGGCAAGAGTACACAGATTCAAAAACTACGCGAGTACCTGGCTTCCCATGGTGTGGCCGTGAAGGAGCTGACGTTTTGGGACAATGTGGTCATGTTTCCGGGTCTGCGCGCGGGATTTAGCCGCCGGGTACTGCAAAGCGATGGCCGCGTGGGCACGCCGGAGACACCTGCCGAGCGCCGTGATAAGAATGCGCAAAACGCTCCCCTGTGGCTGGGACGATCCGTTCTTTACCTGCTCGACGTCCTGAGCCTGCGTCGGATCTTCAACCAGGCGAAGGCAGAAAATAGCGGCGTGGTGATTTTCGATCGCTTCATCTACGACCAGCTTGCGGCCTTGCCGATGCGCGCCCGGTGGGCACGCTCGTTTTCCCGTTTGCTGCTCCGCATCGCACCCCGGCCCGATCTCGCCTACGTACTCGATGCCGACCCGGAGGTGGCGCGCGCGCGCAAGCCGGAATACCCATTGGAGTTCATGCAGGTTTACCGGAGCTCCTACCTGGAACTGCGGAAGATGGCCCCATTGCAATTGATCGAGCCGGGCGAGATCGGGGAAGTTCACCAGGCAATCGTCGATCGCTTTCGCGACTGCGTGCTACAGAAGGAGCTTGCCTCGACCGCCGAGCAAGCCGTCGCCGCGTAATTCCAGCTCACCTTAGATCCATCTACAGGAAGTCCGCAAATCCACAACTACCTAGCAGAATAGCGCACAACGTCTTTCTACTCAGGGACATCCAAAAGCTGAACTACCGATCAGGTTCCTCCCATGGGCGATTTTTCGATGCGAAAGTTTGGGCTGGTTATTCCTACTCTCAACGAAGCCGGCAACATTCCCGCCTTGCTCGATCGCATTAACGCTGCTCTCGAGCCGTTGCAGATTGAGCACGAGCTGATCATCGTAGACGACGATAGTACCGATGGTACTGCGGTCGTTGCCAATGAGTACGCGGCCCGCGATTCACGAGTGAAGGTGTTTGTGCGCAGGGGCCAGAAGGGCCTGGCGGGCGCCGTGATCCACGGCTGGGAGCACACCGACGCGGCGTTGCTGGGCGTGATCGATGCCGATCTGCAGCACCCCCCTGAGGTTTTGCCTGCCCTGATTGCGGCCATCAGGAAAGGCGCCGACGTCGCCATTGCAAGCCGCTACGTGAACGGGAACGGGGTTGGCGAATGGAACAAGTTTCGCCTGTTGGTTTCCCGCTGCGGCACGCTTGCGACAGCACCGCTCCAGCGCAGGGTAAAAGTCAAAGATCCGCTGTCGGGATTCTTCGTGGTGCGGCGGCAATGCATCGACAGCCTCAAACTGCAGCCGGAAGGCTTCAAAATCCTGTTGGAAATTCTGGTCAAGGGCCGGATTGGCAGCGCGGTAGAAGTCCCTTTCCAGTTCGGGAGCCGTCACTCCGGCGAAAGCAAGGCTAGCGTAAGAGTTGCTTTGCAATATTTCAGTCTGCTCGGGAAACTTTCCCGTTACGCGCTCTTTGGTTCAGGTTCGAGTCATCAGCAATGAAGATCTGTCTGGTCACATCGTTTCCGCCAAGTCGGGACGCACTGAACGAATATGGATTCCATATTGCGTCTGAACTTCGGCAGCTTCCAGGCATTGAACTCAGCGTGCTCGCGGACGAATACGCTCCGGTGCTGACGGAACTTGACGGCTTCTCCGTGGTTCGTTGTTGGAAGTTCAACAGCCTGAGCAATCCCTGGGGCGTGCTGAGAGCAATCAGGCGGGAACGGCCCGACGTGGTGTGGTTCAACCTCGGTTTTGCTAGCTTCGGCGGGAAAGCTCTACCCGCATTTCTTGGAATCGCCATTCCCTTCTTCGCCCGCATGACGGGTTCCTATACCCACGTCACCCTTCATCAATTGATGGAGACGGTGGACTTGAAAGATGCGGGAGTGCGTTTCCCCCTGGCGTACAAGATGGGGGGATTCATCGCCACACAAATGGTGTTATTCGCTAATTCGGTGTCAGTGATGTTGCCGGCCTACCGCAATGTCCTCAAGGAGAAGTACGGGCGCGGTGCCGTTTATGTCCGACGGCACGGCATCTTCTCTGCTCGTCCGGAGTATCCGGATTTCTCGAAGCGGGGCGATCCTGAGCAGCGGATTCTGGCATTCGGGAAGTGGGGGACGTACAAACGCCTGGAACCATTGCTTGCCGCGTTCGACGCGGTCGTCAAGCGCTGCCCGGAAGCGCGGCTGGTGATCGCAGGGACCGACCACCCGAAAACTCCCGGCTACCTTCAGGCGCTCGAGCAGCGGTCGTCTCATCGCAAGGAAATCAGTTTCATCGGGTACGTCGCGGAAGAGCAAATACCGGACCTTCTGCAACGCTCGAGCATTGCGGTTTTGCCCTACACTTCCTCGGCAGGTTCGAGCGGAATCGCACATCTGGCTTGCACCTATGGCGTACCCATGGTGGCCTCCGATATTCCGGACTTCCGCCGCCTCTCAGACGAGGAAGGAATCTCAATTGACTTCTTTCCGGCCAGCGATGTCGGAGCTCTGGCAAACCACCTAACCGATCTGCTGGGCAACAAAGAACGCCAAGTGGAAATGGCCCTGCAGAATGTTTCGGCTGCGCTGCGCATGAGCATGCCGGAGATTATTCGCGAATATCTTCGAACCTTTGAACTGCGGCAAGGCATTGAAGCCATGCGCTCGATTGCGCGGCTGCGCAGACTTCCGCGCTGGTTTCCCCTTCGAGAGACGCTCGTGCGGCGCAAGGCGCGAGCGCTGATGCGTTCGATGCTACACGATGCAGGCCCCAGCGCCTCGGCTCTCGCGAGCCCAGATTCTGCCGAAGTGGTATATATGTCCACCCCAAGCGAAGTTCCGGTCGCCAAGACCGGAACAGAGGGAATGTAAAAAGCCAGTCTCGCGACTGGCTTTTTATTTAGGGGGAGGGGCTTGCTCAGGCTAGAAACAGGGGAATTTCGCCTGGGTGCCTCCGGATACCAGCTGATTGAATACTGTTTTCTGCTGCATCTGGTACTTCCCACTCATCAGTGAGTAGTGGACCCACTGCACCAAGCCATATTTTTGTGCCAGGTAGTACTCTTCCTTGTCTCCGCAATTGGCATAGTTTACGTCGCAGTTATAGCGATAGCTGGCAACCAGAACCTTCAGATTGCTGGGCAAGTTTCCTCCCAAGCTCACCGAGTACGGCCCCCAGACCTGATTGACTCCCTTCTTCAAGTTCTGCGTGACGTAGTGAGTGCAGTCTGAGTAGGTCTGGTAGGAGGTATTGGGTACGTAGATGACCGAGCCTGGCGTTCCCGCCTTGGCGCAACGCGGCGCCAGCGGCATGTTGGTGTTACTGGCAAACTTCTTGAAGGTATGGGGATCATTCCAGTTGAGTTCCGTGATCCATAGGTAGATATAGTTGTTGTCGTACAACTGAATGTCCCAGGGCGTGCCGGCGCCGCCCTTGGTCCAATAGAACTTCCCCGGACCCATATTTGTGTATAAGGGATTGGCGCTGCCCTTCATGTGATTGCTGCCGCGCAGACCCGAGTCCAGCGTCATCCAATCCAGCATGTCGTACGTACCGGAGGGACAGTTCGCGGTCGACTCTGCTTCCGCTGGCTTAGTTGTGAAAGAAACGAAGAGCCCAAAGGCAAGACAAACCACTCCCAGAACGAGGATTTTCCTCATCAATCACTCCGCAAGTTTTGGTTTTGAGTGATCGGACGAGGGGCCCAACGCGTCCGCTAACCCAAGACCTGAATTGATCTTGATGAATAGAACGTTAACAGGAAGGAATGTAAGAGCAATCAGGCAAACGCCTTAACAGATGAGACTTTCGTACATGATCTGCGACATCCGAGCTTAAGGTGTGGGCTTGCTTACTGGGGAGGACGAGGGACGTTGTTCTCAACCGGAGCATTGTCGACGGGAGGGCGCAGCGGATTCGGGCTTTGGCTTTCGGGAGCATTCTCGGGAGGATTGTTGATGACTGGGGTGTTGTCGCGTCGGCGCAGCACGACCGGTTCGCGTTTGCGACGCTTGGCCTCAGCCAAGGTCTGCAGGCTTGCTTCGGCGGCCTGATTATTGGAGGAAGCAACTTGGCCCACGGCTTCGCCGACCATCTCGTGCCGGCTGGCGGATTGAACGGCACTTCCAGCTTGGTCACCGCGGCGCGCGCGAGCGTAGAAGTCTGCCGCGGTCTCCTGATCGCCTAATAATTCAGACAAAAAACCCATATTGTTCAGCGAAAAAGCATTCTGCGGATCCAGCTGGTAAGCCTGGCGGAAATACTGTTCAGCTTTGTCGGCCTGATTGTGATTGAGCGCCGAGACACCTTCCAGATTCAATCGCGCAGCCCTTTCCTGCTGGCTTGCTTCTGACTGCAACCGCTCCCGAACCGCCTGGGAATTTCGCAACGCGACCTCGCTGATCGGCCGGCCACGCCAACGCGGGTCTACAGCCACAACGATGGGCTCGGTCGAGTGCACGACCGAGGCCTCGTTATAGTATTCAAGCGCTTGTTCGAGATTTCCCTGGACTTCGACGGCGTATCCCAGATTGTTCAAGGTAAATGGACTCTTGGGGTTGAGCTTGAGCGTCTGGCGCAGAACGTCCTCGGCTTCCTGCGCCCGCCCCTGCTCGAGCAGCACCATTGCCTGAACGTTCCCACGATTGACCCGAAGGTCCAGTCCTGAATAGGAGCCTGTAACCTGGCTCAGCTTTTTCCCCCGCAAGCTGCCTTCGGTCGACTCCGCAATAATGGTTTCCGAGTTGTTCTCCTTGGCGGCAAGCTCGTAGTAGCGCTGCGCGCGCTCCACTCTGCCCTCCAATTCTGAGATATAGCCAAGGTTGTTGAGGGTGAAGGGATCGTCCGGATCGAGCAGGTAAGCCTTATAGAAGATCCTTTGGGCTTTTTCTAAGTGGTGCTTCCGGAGCTCTTTCACGCCGTCCTGGTTAAGCTTCTGCACCGGCGTTGAATTTGAGCCCGTGGGGATACTGATGCGAAGGTCCTTCGCCTGGAGTGTGGGTACCGTCAGCAACACGGCACTCGTCGCGATTGTCCAAAAAGCCAGGCGCATCCTGCTTGAGTCTCCTGAATTGAACAACTTGGATGCCAACCCAGCAGTTTCCGTTTGCCGAGTTTCTGAAGCAATTGGGCTGCAACTCTGGCAATCTCAGGACAGAAATCAGGCATCCAAACCCCGACTGATCTATGCACAAGAAACTCTCTCTGCTGATGCTTGCGGGCGTTGTTTCCTTACCCTTGGTGGCCCAGAACCAGACCCCAGCGGCGCCTGCCGGTCCTCAGGAAAGCGCCTCGCAGGGCACGGTCGTGGCCAGCCCAGCAGGCAGGCGGGAGAACCGCGATCCCTTGCTCGACCTTCCGGAGCTTCCGAACAACAAGGTCACCCTCGTTGGTGGCAGGGTAAAGAGCCTCGACGAGGTCATGAACAAGATGGTCGTCGTGCCTTTTGGGAGCAAGCAGAACGTACCCGTATCCTTCGACACCCGCACTGATTTCTTCCAGGATGGCAAGCCTATTTCCTACCGGGCCATTCGCGAAGGGCAGCGGGTTTATGTCGACACAATGTTGAACGGGACAACCGTGTTTGCGAAGAAGATCTGGATCCAGAGCGCCGCCGACAGCGGCATCGGACGGGGCCAAGTGGTTGCCTACAACCCGGAACACCAGACTCTCACTCTCCGTGACGAGCTTTCCGACCAGCCCATCAAAATGCAGCTTTCCCCATCCACGGTTCTTAAGAAGGGGAAAGAACCCGCGGGCCTTGGCGATCTCGTCCCCGGCACGCTGGTTTCGATCAGTTTCGGCCCGCAAAGGGAGCTGCGCGAGGTGAACCTGCTGGCGCGACCCGGCAGCAGCTTCGTTTTCCAAGGACGCGTCACCTATCTCGACATGTCTCGCCGGCTGATTGCGATTGACAATCGCAGCGATGACAAAAAGTACGACATTTCAGTGGGGGCCATTGCACCCAGCGTTTTGCGGCAGCTGCGAGAAGGTTCCGAGGTGTCAGTCACGGCGGTATTCGATGGGAGCCGTTACGACGCGCGAACCCTGGAAACCCCGAACTCAGCACAAGACAAGTGAGACGTCGGTGGCGTCTCGCCCATCCATGGATTGAATCCTGCCAATGCTTTTAGGACTAGGCCAGGTCTGCGTTCTGGTGGGCCGGAACGCTTTCTGCCTGGAGGACGGCGGTGGTGAGTTTGTGCCGGTCGATCAAGTAGTAGGCAAGGGTATTCACCGCATACCGCCACAGAGTTGAGATATCGGTACGGTACCAGCAGCAGTCGGCCATGTGCTGGGAGAAGCCACAGATAAAACGGAAACGGCGATGAAGCGTATCCGGAGAGAGCAGCGCGGCTGCGGTCATGCGGTGGTTTCCTTCCAAGATGGTCAGCGGGGTGGTCGAATCGATGGAAATGAGAATCACGGAACTGTACTCTGCATCCCCCGCCATTTCCGTACTCAGTGACCGTAGCTTCCTGATGAAGGGATCGCGTGAGCGGTGCTCAATCTGCGAGCGCACAGCCTCGATCGTATCGAGCAGCAAGAACGACGGAGCGCCGTAGCGCAGCCAGTGGTTACGCGCGAAGATGCGCACCCGCCTGAGATCGTCAGGTTCGAGTTCCACTTCCCACCATTCGGTGTCTTGGGGAAGCTCGCGCCATAGTCGGCCGCGGCGATGAAACAGGAGTGCCCTGCGAATCGCATTCTCCCGCTCGTCGCCTAAATCGGGATGGGTAACCAGGTGCGCGTAGGCGTCGCGATAACTCTTGTATTCTTCCTGAAAAAACTCGCTTTCCAAAAACTGCGCAATGACCTCGTTTTCATCGACAGGACGGATGCGATGCAAAGCGGGCATCGAATCCAGGGATGGATTCTCTTCAAACGAAGGCTCGCTTTGGCGCCGAACAAACGGCACCGAGACCACCAGCAACAACACCAGCATCAGGACCAACTGGACGAGAATGACCTCATACAAGGTCGCATGGAACATGTAGATCCCAGCAACGATCGCGCCGCTGAATCCCAATTGCACCCAGCTGACATTTCCGATCTTTCGTGAAATCTCATAGGTCATGAGCACGACTCCGAGGGCATAGAGAGACGTGGTGGTCGCGTACAGAATCAGCAGCGATGAATAGAACAGGTGCTGCCCCGAAGGGAAACCGCCCCCAAGAAGCGCGTGCCAAAGTCGTGGAGGTGCAATCCACACTGCGAAGACAAAAAGCCCGGAAATCCCCACGACCAAGCCGAGCGCGGTAGTTAGGACAGCATGGCCTCGCCGGTCACCGGCGCGCAGTCCGGCGGAGAACGGGAACATGCTACTGACCACCGACCACGAGAGCATATAGACCACCCGCCCAACCAGGGCTACGGCTGCATAAACTCCCGCCTGGGTAGGATCGAAGAAGTGTTTGACCAGAATGATGTCAAGGTTATTGATGATCACCTGGCCGATAAAAAACGCTACCGCCTGAATTCCTTCGCCCATTCCTGCGCGGAGAGTTGTTCCGGCAGACTCTCCAACGTGCTGTTTACGGGGGATTCCCACCAAGTAGGCGACAATCACGGAGGCCGTCATCGCACCTACGACGCCTTGTACCCCGTAGGAACCAATGAACGCCAGAGCACCAAGCAGCTTGACGATAACCTCCAGCGAAAAATTCAATGCCAGAGGGCGGAAATCGTATGTGCCCTGCATGAAACCGCGGCGCACGCCGAGCGGGACGTAAAACACCGTGGCCAGGGCAAGAAGGATAATCAAAGTTCTCGCAGGGAGATTCAGGTAACGAGAGATTGCTCCGCTGGTGCCCGCGATCAAGGTCCCCAGTAGCACGCCACAGACCCAGGACCAGCGATGCAGCAGTTTGTAGATGGCCAGCTTTTCCTTGCCGGACTCGCTGCGGGCTACGAACTTCGAGCACACGAGCTGGAAGGACAGGGTCACGGAGGACAACAGCATGAGCAGCGTATAAACGACGCTCGCGTGTCCAAACTTGTCTGCGCCAAGTTTGTGGGCAACGAAGAAGTTGTAGATCAGGTTCATCCCGCCCACGAACACTGAACTGAGCAGCATGATCATGCTGCCGTTCAGAACCCGCAGTCGAAGGTGATGGGGAGCGGCCAGGGGATCAGCCGCAACTCTCGCCGTCAGGGTCGCCGTTGCTTTGACTGGGATTTCATCGGCCATGGCAGGATCTCGGGATCAACGCGAAACATTCATCAGAAAAGGTTCAGACGTATGACGGGAAGAATGGTGTTTCGGTTTGTTCCGGTGAAATCATAAAAACTTTGTTGCTGGATGCCAAAAGAGATGCGGAAAGGATAATTTACCGGCACCTCGCCCTGGCCGTCGTTCATGATTCGCCGCATGCCTCGAATGTAATCCACCATGACTTCGCTGGTCACGTTGTCGTACGCGTGAAATCCCTTGCCTTGCGACCAGGTGCCATTGGCGTGGACGGCCCAGTGCGAGGCCAGCGGCTCCCACTGCAGGCGGAACCCGGGACGAAGCGCCTGGGCAATTGCGAAGTTCGCGTCCTGGACTCGCCATGAGCGCAAGTACTCGGCAAGAATAGCGGCCCGCCACGCCGAGCCGAACTTCCTCTGTACCCCGATGTATGTGTCGGTGGTGAAGTACTCGCGTATCAAAGGCCGGGCAAGAAAATCCCTGGCTTCGTAGCCGGTAAGCAGCGCCGTTTTCGCCCAGGGACGGCCCACTTGGAATTCGAGGGTTCCGGCTACATCCCGTGAGTGAAGATCGAACTCCGTAAACGGCCCCGATTCATGGATCAGGCTTCCCGAAACCGAAACCCAGTTCCCGAAGGAACTCGTGTACATGTACAAATACTGCCGAAACAGATTCTGGTTCATCGCCACCGGCGAAGTGGCATCCCGGCGAAGGGTGAATTGCACTCCAGGATTGAAGCTGATGGTATTGCCGAGAAGGTGGAGAATCGGGTTGACGCCAACATTGAAGCTCGTGTCATACGTGTTTCGGTATTGAACCGTCCCGGTATTCGGGAAGAATGCGGTACCCCGCGCGTTGCGCTCAGAAACGATGCCGGAAATGGTTGGCCAGCCATCCAGACGCACGTTGTACCGCGCCGCTCCGATGGTTTCCACCGAGGACCGGGGAGGCGGCAGGGCGGCGTCAGTTTCGCTCAGACCGCGAATTCTGGCGTCCAACTGGTAGAGATTGATGTCTTCAAAGATTGGAGCCAACGAGAACAGGGGTTGGCCGCTCACGGTTTCGGTAATCTGCCTGCCTTGTTCCCCTGCCAACCGAATCTCGGTTGCTTGGGCGTAGTCGTTGCCCTGCATGATCTGGTTCGCGCGGGCAAACATTCCCAGGGCCTTGGGCGTTTGGTGCTCCTGTTGGTAAGCATTGCCCATCGTGAGCAGGTATTCGTAGTCTTGAGAGATATCCGGATCGCTGGACAAAGTACGCAAAAGCGACATCGCGCTCTCGGTTTGACCCAGAGCAAGGTCCGCGTTGGCTAGTCCGAGACTGACCGATTCCTGATCAGCCCCTTGGGTTTGAGCGCGCAGGAAATATTTCTTGGCCAAATCGAACTGATTGATGGACACCAACACACGCCCGGCCTCAACCAGGTTCTCCGGCGTAACCGCGTTGGCTTCGCCTACGCGAGCTTCGGCAAGCGCAAACGCGACTTGTTGCTGGGCATCATCGTGCCGTCCCGATTCAGCGAACAGGCGTGCCAGGGCAAGTCGCACTTCGGTTCGATCTACACCTGGGGCATCCAGTGCCCGGGCATACCGTTTCATCGCCGAATTGTTGTCGCCCAGAATGAGAAAGGTCTCGCCGGTTGCCTTCAGAACACGGCTGTCGTCGCCGCCCTTCTCGGCGTTGGTAACCGCTTCATAGGCGTCTTTCTTGTCTCCTAGCCGTGCGTAGGCCCGGGAGATCTGGGCATAGACGACTCCATTGCTGGCAGCATTCAACCCAACCGCGCTTTTGAGAGTTTCAATCGAGTCGCTATAGCGGTGCAGACGGTACTGAGCCTCCGCCAGGGCCAAGTGCACATTTACGTCATTGGGCGCAAGTTTCATTGCCGTCTGGTATTCGCCCTCAGCCTGGCGGAACTGCGCTTGTTGACGATAAGCTTCGGCCTTGGCCAAATGGATCGCGGCTGCATCAGCCATGTTTTTGGCGGCTAGATCGGCTTCACGTAACGCCGGCTTGGCGCGACGGAGTTGCAGATTGGCGAAGGCGAGCCCCAGGTGAGCTTCGCCGTAATCGGGGCGCATCTGGAGGGCGGCTTCGAAGTCCTTGATGGCCTTGCTGGCTTCGCGCAAGTCATTCCGCGTATAGCCCCGGTTCATGTAACCCGTCGCCGTGGGCTCAATATTGAGCGATTTTGTAAAAGCTGCCTCCGCCTCCCGGGGCCGCCCAGTGTGGGCATAAACGTAGCCTTCTACGAGCGGCAGATCATGATCCTTGGGGAGAATCGGCTGAAACTGTTGTGCGATTTTGAATGCCTCATCAAAGCGATTCAGGAACAGAAGGTCGTAGGCGAGGTAGACGGGGGCCTCAGGATCGCGAGGCAGCTTCTCGATGACCTTGTATCCGAGATCAGCGGCTTCCTGATAGTTGCCGGTAAAGGTCAGATAGCGCTGGCGCTCGCGCATCACCTGCGGATTGTTGTTGATCGCATCGTTCGCAGCTGCGCGGTCGAGCCATTGCTTCGTCACAGCCAAACTGTGCTTGGGTCCATCCATGGCAGAATTTAGGGCCGCGGCCACGATCAGCGCATTCTTGGGCGCCAACTCATGGGCCTTTTCATAGCTAGCCTGCGCGCGATCGAGCTGGCGCTGCGAGGTATACAGGTCGCCTAGTGCGAAATAGGACACGTAGTCGTGCGGATAGAGCTCCTCCAGCTTCAGGAAATATTTCTCTGCCGCCGCCGGATCGCGCAGGTCCCTTGAGAGATAGCCGAGAGCGGTCAACGCGGCGTGATTGTTAGCGTCGGTCTGCAAGGCGCGCTTATAGGCCTCGAGCGCTTCTTGTTCGCGGTTTGTCTTCCACAACAGGTTTGCGTAGTTCAACTTGATGTTGATGTTGTTGGGCGCAAGTCCCATTGCTTCTTTCAGATCGCGCTCGGCAGAGGCCGGGTCGTTGAACCCAGCTTCGATGAGCGCACGCAATCGTAGATACTCTGGCCGGTTCTGCTGATCGGTTCCAGGCACGCTGCTCAGCGCCGTCTGAGCCGCCTTCAGTTCCGAGTCCGCGGGCTGATCCTGCTGCGTGCGGCGCAGAATTTCGGCCAGGCTCAAATGTAATGAGACCGGATACAACGGTCCTTCCGCCACAGCGTTCGGCAGGTTCTGAATGGCGGTCTGATATTCGCGGATGGCTTCCTCATTGTGGTCCTCGAGGCTGAACATCTGACCACGGATCGCGTGCAGCCGATAGTTCCTCGGATCAGTCGCTTCGGCGCGAGCCAGGAAGGTCGCCGCTGGCTCAAATTTTCCCGCACTTACGAGCGCCTGCGCTGCACTGAGCTGCAGGCCGGGTTCTTTCGGGAGACGGTTGGCGGCCTGGGTATAAGCTTCCGCAGCCTCGTCTTTCTTGCCGGCCAGACCATAGGTGTACCCAAGTTCCGCCAGCGCGTCGGGATTCTTGCGGGTAACTTTCTGCAAGATCGCGATGGACTCGTTCAAATTTCCCGTATCCCGGTAGAACGAGGCGACAGCGCGTAACACGTTCGGATCGTTGGGCGCCCGGTTTTGCGCCCGCGTTAGGTAAGCCTTGTATTGGTCAGGCTGGTTGAGCTTCTGATAGGCACGGGCGATCAACAGTTCGGTGCGAGCTTCGGACTTGACCGCGTCCGCGCGCTTCAGCAGATCTAAAGCGGTATTGGCGTCGGTATTGAGGGCCAGCTCGCCCGCCAGCTGCAGATCACTAGCGCTCTTAGGATTTGCGGCCAGGACCTTGTTCAGCAAGTCCTGCGCTTCCTTATAGCGGCCCATCTTCGCGTAGGTTTGAGCCATGCCGGAGAGGCCGGCAATTGAGGCTGGCTGCCGCTGCAAGCCCTTTTGGTATCCCTGCAGGGAAAGGTTGTAATCGCCGCCTAAGCGAGCGGCGTATCCGAGAAGGAACCACAATTGCGCATTCTGCGGCGCGGAATTGGCGGCCCGGTTCGCAGAATTGATCGCCGACCTGTAATCGTTACGGGAGAGCGCTTGCTGGACAGCCCGAGCCTCACGCGCTGTCTCAATGCCCGATCCCCATCCGATACCATTGGCGTTGTCCGACCGCGGCTGCTCCTGCGGGGGCGCCTTCTTCCCCTTCTTGGGGTTCTGCTTGGCGGGCTGATTGATTTCGAACGTTTGCGCCTTCAGCAGCGGCACCGCTGAACAAGCAAAGACGACGACCAACGTGATGGAAATAGTTCTCTGGCCCATGGTGCGGTAGCCGGCGGCGAATCCCTACTGCTGCCCGAATGTGCCTGCCAACCTAGCTCGCTCAGATGCATTGCGAGTTGCTGCGGTTGGATTCTGAGTCCCACCTAGGGCCTGCAAGTGTATGCACCCACAGTGGGTTGTGGAAAACCTCGGGTCGAAAGCTTGATGCTTCCTTAGAAAACCTTAGAAGCCCCACTCGAATCCAAGCGGGTGCTCACAATTCATTTGTGGGGAGGAGCACCGCACCGTGGAAACGAGTTACTTTTCACGTCCTATTCCGCTACGTTTCATCATTCTGGTAGCCCTGGCGATTCACGGACCTCTGCTGGCACTGCAGTTGCCGCTGACCAACTCCTACGACGCGAATTTTCACGTATTTTTCGCGTCACACTATGCGCACCATTGGTTTGATCCCTGGAACCCGAAATGGTTTGCCGGCTTCTCGCAAACGACCTACCCGCCGCTTGCCCACCAGTGGATCGCCCTGCTCTCCTTCGTCTTCGGGCTGCACATGTCCTTTCTCCTCGTGCAGTTGGCCGCGGTACTGCTCATTGCGGTCAGCGTGTACAAATTCGCTCTCATCTGGGTGGACGAGCGCGCCGCCAGCTATGCCTCCCTATTCAGCGTCTTCGCCGGTGCCGTGGCCTTCCTGGTTTATTCGGCCGGACAATTGCCAACCACCCTTTCCGCCCCTCTGTATTTGCTAGCTCTCCCCTACTTCTACGATTGGTCACGATCCGCCGATGGCAGAGCTCTCATCAAAGGCGTGATCTTCACCTTGGCTGCTGCTGCGGTTCACCACGTCACTTTGATCTTTGGTTCCGTACTGTTTGCCATACCGGTGCTCTGGGTGGCAGTGATCGACCGCGGTCAACGCTCGGCCGTAGCGGTTGTGATTCGCGGAATGATCATGGCGGCCATCGCGGCAGTAGGCGTGGGCATTGTGCTCCTTCCCTACTGGATCGCCATCATCAAACACCCCATCGAGCAGATGCCGATTCCGCACGCCAGCCGCTCGAACTTGCTGCTGAATATTACCTATCTGACCAACTATTTCTTCGTCCCGTACGGAATGCTGGTCCTCGCCTTACCGTTCATTCTCTGGTACGGCACGGCCTTGAAACGCCTTCGGCCGCTGCTGCTGGGCTTCTGGATTACCTTCGTCTTCGGACTGGGTGGCACCACGCCAATCCCACGGCTGCTGCTTCGACGCGCGTTTGAGATTCTGACCTTCGAACGATTCACGCTGTGGGCGGTTCTGATGGCCCTGCCCATCGTCGGTTACATTGCCGAGCGCCTAATCGATCGATACCACCGCAAGGCGGCCTTCGCTCTTGGCCTGGCTGCCCTCGTGACGCTCACGCTGCCGATGGCCTGGATTTCGATCAGCCCGTTCTCCGCCAATGCGGATCTGAATGTCGATGCCGTCGACAATTTTCTCAACCGGGATGGACATGATCGGTATCGGTATCTGACCTTGGGCTTTGGCAACTCTTTGCCCAAGGTCTCGACCTACACCAGCGCAAACAGTGTCGATGGCGAGTACAACTCAGCCCGTCTGCTTCCCGAGTTCACCCATTACGGCACGGCGCAATTGACCAGCGCGAAGTACTTCGGTACCGCCGGCATGGAAGCCCTGAGGATGATGCTGCGGCATGCGGCGCACTATGGACTGAAATACATTTTCGTTCACGATCCGTATTACGAACCGCTGGTGAGCTTTGCCGGATGGAAGCAGGTCGAAACCTATGACAATGGTTCGATTACCGTGTGGTCGCGCGAGGACATCCCGCCGGCGCGGCCCATTCCTTCCGACGCCATGCCGACCGCTCTGGAAGGCTTGCTCTGGGGGACTTTGCCACTGGCGAGCAGCATTCTAGCCATTCTTTTTGCCTATCTGATCCCCGACAAGGCACGCCTGCGGACCGAAGAGGTCATCGTTCCATTTCCTGCGCCCACACCTGAGGACTCTTTCGTACGGGAGGCACGTTAATGAAACGCGGATTTGCAATCCTGCTTGGTATTGTGACGCTGGCCCTCATCGTAATGGGATGGTTCGAGTCGGGCGGAGCCGAGGCGCGCGGACTGCAATCCGCCAGCACCCCGGACCAGGCTGTCCGCTTGATGCTTTCCCAGATCAAGTCGCACAATTTCGATGCCGCCTACGCCCGCCTGGCGAACCGCAGCGACGTCGACAAGAATGCCTTTATTCGCGAGTTTAGCGGTAGCAACGGAAGCCTCCTGACCTACGCATCACTTGAAAATTTCGACGTGTGGGGACTGAAGACCAACGAGCAAGATGCCACGGTGCGCGCCAAGCTACACTACTCAACCGCCGTCGGCCCGCTGGACGATATTCGCGATCTCAAGGTCCAGCACACCGGCGAGACATGGAAGGTGTTCTGGCCGGTGAACTCTGCGGCCAAGCTTCCTCCGCAGGTGATTCCCGTGAACTACTTGCGCTGGGACGTGATCAGCCGCGGTTCCACCGATGATTGGGGCGTGCAGAACGTCGATTCCCCGCAGGTGCGCGTGGTCTCGATGAATGCCATCCAGCGGCCCGACAGCGTGGTTTTGGTCGGCGAAGTGGTAAACGAGGATTCCGTTCCGGCCTACGTAAACGTCGGCGCGACCCTCCTTGACCCGAGCGGAGCCGAGCTCGCCCAGGAGAGCAGCTTCGACAAGATTTCCCACATCCTGCTGCCAAAGCAGGTCAGTCCCTACCGAATTGACTTTCCGAACATGCGCATGGAAAAGATCAAGAGCGTGCGCATGGATACCAAGGCGCTTCTGGTTGCCGCGAGCGCTGATCCAGTGATCGAGGTCAACCAGCAGAAGCTGGAGACCGATCCGCTGGGCAAGAAAGTCCTGAGCGGCCAACTGCTCAATCAGAGTGGGCAGATTGTAAATATCCCGCACGTGATCTCCGCCTTTTACGACAGCAATGGAAAGGTCATCTGGGTGTCTGACGGATATCTCGCGCAGGCGCTGCTGCCGCAAATGCCCGTTCCTTTTGCCGTGGATCTGCCTCCTGACATCGCCAAGAACGTGCAAACCTATCGGGTTGTGGTGAACCACTACGACACAAAATCACAATCATGACAAATCTGAGCGCAATCTTGCTTGCAATTGGGCTGGCGGTCGCAGCTTCCGGCGCGGAAATTCATCCCCCGGCACAGGTGCTGGCTGGCACCTCGATCACCATTCCGAGTAGTGGTTCGGGCGAGGGCACCTTTTATCTCATTGGGCCGAACGTCGCCAGCAAGAAGCAAGTGCAGGCGGGAACCGACATCGAAGTCGAACCCGAGCAACTGGAACGTGCCGGCCGCTACGTTGCCGTGTTGTGCGCCTCCGACGGCTGCGCTTCAGCCAACTTCTTTGTTGTTCCCGCGGCTGCCAATAAGCTGAGCTTGCTAGCTCACCCCTCGCGAGTTCCGGTGGGCAGTCCGAACGGCATTAGCACGGTAGCCTTCGTGTTCGACAACTTCCGCAACTTCGTCTTGAAGCCTGAACCGGTCAAGTTCAGCATCCTGCCGAAGGATGGCAAAGAACTCTCCGCCAAGCGTGCCTCCGACAATGGCGTCGCCTGGGTTCGAATCAGTTCCGCGAAGAAAGAAGGTCCGATACGAATCGGCGCCGCGATCGGCAATGCCAACGAAGTTCGCGTCGTGCAGCAGGTAGCGGCGGAAGCCTGCAATCTGCGCATTAAAGCCAGCCGCGCCAAAACCGGGTTCTTGGTTGAAACCGACACGGTGCGCGATTGCTCGGGCAACGCTGTTCCCGATGGTACGGTCGTGAGCTTCACAAAGTCGGATGCTGCCGGGAAGACCACGGTGGACGTTCCCATTAAGCGAGGTGTGGCCAAGGTCGAAATGCCCATCCGGGGCAACGCCCGTATCACCGTCGCCTCCGGGGTGGTAACCGGAAACGAATTACAAGTCGCCGGAGGACAGGCCGAATGAGTGCCCCACTCAGATATTCCCTGCTGACCGGGATCTTCGCCCTTCTGGTATGCGCAATTGCGGCCCTTCACCTCCGCGCCGCTGCGGATACGGAAGTCCCACGTGTCGAGTTCAGTGCCGACAACATTGGCCCAAGACAGATCGAAGATCTCACAAGCAAGAGCGTGCCTCGAGATTACGGATTCGCCTGGCAAACAATGGAGCAGGCTCTGAATGAGAACCGCGCCGATCTGCTCGATGGCTACTTCACCGGAATCGCCAAGCAGGATTTGGGCGAGCGCGTGAAATCGCAAAGCAAGTCCGGATTGCATACCCGCTATCAGGACCGCGGCCACAAGCTCGACGCCATCTTCTACGCCCCTGCCGGCGACGCCCTCGAGCTTCGTGATCGCGCGCAGTTCGACCTTCAGGTGCTCGATGGCGACAAGGTCATTTATGAGGAGCCCGTCGATGTTGAGTACATCGTGCTGATGACACCAGGGGCCGACCGCTGGATGGTGCGGCAGATGCAAGCCATGAAGGCAGAGAAGTAGCCACTCGCGCCCAATATGCCGCATCCAAACTTCTCAGAACTCCGCATGCGATATCTGTACACAGGTGGGTTGATTGCTGGCGTGTTGGTGCTGGTGATGGTCGGCTGCAACCGCAACCAGTCGGTCCGCGAGTCGCTGTCCCAAACTACACGTGGAATGCAGCAAGGTCCGCGCATTCTAGCCGACTATCAGCCCTGGTTCGGGGATCCCGACCACATGAGCGTCGGCTACTCCACGCAAGATCCTGCCGTTCTGCGCAAACAGGTCGAACGGGCCAAGCAGATGGGCATCTACGCCTTCGCCGTGGATTGGTACGGCGAGCGCCGCCCTTTCGAGGACCGCAGCTATGCCCTTTTGCAGCAGGTTTCCGCCGAGCAGCAATTCCACATTTGCCTGATGTATGACGAGACGCAGGAAGATAATGGCCACGCTACCGAGGATGCGCTCGAGGCCTTCGAGAAAGCCTATCGTGCCTACATTGGGCCCAATGCGCCGGGCCGCGAAGCCTACGTTACCTATCATGGACGCCCCATCATTTTCATCTTCCCCAAGCGTGGCAATACGGACTGGAACCGGGTGCGTACCGCCGTCGATCAGTGGGAGCGTCCTCCGATTCTAATCTACAAGGACGATCCGCCACCGAAGTATGCGAACGCGTTTGACGGCTTCTACGCATGGGTACACCCCGGCCAGCACTGGGACGCGAATGGACGCGATTGGGGGAAAGAGTATCTGGACCAGTTCTACAAGAAGATGAAAGAGCACCCTGACAAGGTCATTGTGGGTGGCGTGTGGCCTGGTTTTAACGACACGAAAGCATCCTGGAGTTTGAATCGCCACATGGACCGCCGCTGCGGCGCGACCTTCGAGGATACGCTCAAGCTTTTTCATCAGCACAACGATCCCGAACGTCCCATGCCGTTCCTCCTGATCGCGACCTGGAACGACTACGAAGAAGGCACGCAGATCGAAACCGGGGTATCGGACTGCAATGGCAGAAGGCCGATTACCGAGACTGCGGCGCGTTGACCAACCCGTTTCCCTTTGGCTACATCGAACAACATTGCTCGCTGAGGCGGCTCCAGATCTTATGATTCAGGCTTTCGGAACTGATAACGCGCACATCTCTCTCCTCTCTACGCTCGTCATCCAGGGCTACGAATTCGACTACTCGAAGCCGCGGGCCGATCTCGATCACTTGTTGCCGCAGCTCGAGGAAGCTGCGGGATTTAGCGAAGAGCGGTTGCGCGAACTGTTGGAATTGGCGGATACGCACCATGTAACGGTGCGCGCTTTGCGCGTTCTCGAGGACATCGCCGCGCAACAACAGCAGAAGCGCTTGTTGGAGTGGAGCACGGAGGCGATTGAGGCGGAGCGGCGGCGAATCAGCAAGGCGGTTGAATGGCTGCACGCGATTGTCCAGGCGCTACAACTTTCGGGATGCCCTGTCACCGTAATCAAGTCCCTCGATCACTGGCCCGACCTCGGGTCTGACCTCGACCTTTACACCAGCGGCGCGGCAGACCATGTGGTTTCAGTGATGCAAGAGAAGTTACATGCCAAACTCGAGCCCCGAAGTTGGGGCGACCGGCTGGCCGGCAAGTGGAATTTTGAGGTCCCTGGGCTGAAAGAGTTGGTTGAGATTCACGTGCAGTACCTTGGCCAGACCGGCGAGCAAAAGCAACTGGCTCAACGAGTGCTGGAGCGCTGCGGACAAGCGACTGTAAATGGACGCAGCTTCCCCGTGGCCGGACCCGAAGAGCGAATCCTGATTTCAACACTGCAGCGAATGTATCGGCATTTCTATTTTCGGCTTTGCGATATGGCCGATATGGCTGCCTTGCTGCAAAGTGGCGCGGTGGATTTCGCGGAATTGAAGCGCGGAGCGGACCTGGGCGGGATCTGGCCCGGAGTGGCCAGCTTTCTGGTGATCGTTTCTGGATATGTAAAGCAGTATGGCGGAGAGGTCAGACTGCCCGAGGGGGTAATCGAAAGCGCGACCTCGCCAGATCTCTCGGTGCAAGTCAAGAATAAGTTTCTGCGAGTTCCGATGCGGCCCGCGGCCGGCCTCTACGGCTCCCAGTTGCTGAAGGCCAGCCTGCAAGGCAATTTTAGGGCGATGTCTCGGCTGCCGTTGCTTCCACCGCTGGCCGTATCAGCACTCGTGGCTTACCGGCTGACGGGCAGTGACAAAGGCGTCTGGTAGATCCAGGCGGCGGGTCCCCCGCCTGACCTCAATCACCACACCTCCATTTGCGTTTATTCCAAAGTTCCGGGTGTGCCGGAGGAGAGTTGCCGTTCTTCTCCTCTTAGCAATCTTGTGGGAATCACCGTGGCACGGGCTACAGGATTGACCCGATGGCGAACTCCCCGACTTCCCGCTAAACTATTGATGTGACTGAAGTTGCGCCCAACTTCGTGGAGTTTTTGTCCGTTCCAGGGACCTCCACTCGATAACCAAGCACCGCGCTTTGACTTCTTGCGCTGGGTCTCGTACCAAGCGATTCCGGAGGGCGAGGTAGATCAAGCGCGACCGAAGGACGGTTCATGAGAATTGCACAGGTTGCGCCGCTTTACGAGAGTGTCCCTCCGAAAACCTATGGCGGTACCGAGAGGGTCGTTTCTTGGCTTACCGAAGAGTTAGTTCGGCTCGGACATGAGGTTACTTTGTTCGCTAGCGCGGACTCGATGACTACCGCCCGCCTCGTTCCCTGCTGTCCGGAGTCTCTTCGCCTTTCAAGCGATTGCACGAATCAGATGGCATACCACATCGTGCAGCTCGAAAAAGTGCTGCAGGAGAAAGACGAGTTTGACCTGATCCACTTCCATACCGACTCCTTGCATTTCTTGATCAGTTCGCGGGAACGGTACCTGAGCGTGACAACCCTTCATGGGCGCCTGGATACTCCGGACTTGGGACCTCTGTTTGAACTCTATTCCCACATGCCGGTGATCTCGATCTCCAACGCCCAGCGGGAACCCCTGCCGCACCTCAGCTGGCAAGGAAACGCATACCACGGTTTTCCTCCCGAGACTTACAAGCCTTACACCAAGCCAGGAAAATATCTGGCGTTTTTGGGAAGGACGTCGCCGGAAAAGGGACTCGACAAGGCTATTGAAATCGCCAAGCAGCTGGGGATGCCCCTGAAGATCGCTGCCAAGATTGACAAGGCAGATCAGGAATATTTCGATACTTGCATCAAGCCGCTGCTCGATTCCTCCGACATCGAGTTCCTAGGTGAGATCGGCTATCCGGAAAAAAATGAATTCCTGGGCGAAGCCGCTGCCCTGCTGTTTCCAATTTGCTGGCCGGAGCCTTTTGGAATTGTGATGATCGAAGCGATGGCCTGCGGTACCCCGGTCGTAGCCTATCCTTTTGGTTCGGTACCTGAGGTGATGCAAGACGGAGTCTCAGGTTACGTCGTAGCAGACCTCGATGGCGCCGTAGAAGCCGTGAAGAATGTCGATCAACTCGACCGCAAGAAAATCCGTAAATATTTCGAGCAGCGATTCACGGCTGCTCGAATGACCCAGGATTACCTGAGAATTTATGAGCGCATGCTGACCCGCAAGAAAGCACCGCTCACAGTCGCCAATGGAGCTCTGAATTGGATGAAGTTAGCGTCTCCCAGCAGTACTACATAGCAACCAAAGCTGCGCCCAGCGAAGACCGGGCACGGGTCCTGAAATACGGCGCAATGTTTGCCGTCTTCGACCGCCTAGGGGACATTCGCCATCAGGGTCTCGGAGAGCAAGGCATCTTCCATAACGGAACGCGGCACCTCTCGGAAATGCACGTTCAACTCTGGAAGGAACGCCCCCTGCTCCTGAGTTCAATGATCGAGGCGAACAATTTCTTGTTCGCCGCTGATCTCGCCAACCTTGACGTGTCGCGAGGAGACAAGGTCGTCATTCACCGCGGCACACTCCACCTGCTGCGATCCCGTTTCCTTTGGCGGAACTCCTGCTACGAAGAGCTGAAGTTCGTCAACTACGGCATGGAACCGCTCCTGGTGCCGCTTAACGTATGCTTGGCCGCCGACTTCGCGGACATTTTTCAGGTGCGCGGCATGAAGCGCGAACAGACTGGCAGGATTCTAGAACCCGAGGTCTCTCGGGATACTCTGGTGCTCGGGTGCGAGGGTCTCGATCGGATCACGCGCCGAACCGTCATTCACTGCGAACCCACGCCAACCGACATCAGCGGCGGGGAGTTGAACTTTCGCTTCGAACTGAAGCCAAAGGGCGAACTGACCATCTCATTCAAGATGACCTGCGAAGGTGAAACTCGACATTCGAAGGAGTACAGCTATCCACAAGCGGTGAGGCGGGCAGAGACGGAAATGAAGATGTTGACCCGGACGTTGCCGCAAGTCACCAGTTCCAACTCGCGTTTCAATGATTGGATGCGGCGCTCTAGCGCCGACGTCCAGATGATGACCATCGGCAATCCCGAGACCAACTATCCATACGCGGGCGTCCCCTGGTTCAGCACGGTGTTTGGCCGTGACGGGATCATCACTGCAATGGAGATGATGTGGGTTCAGCCCCAGCTTGCAAAGGGCGTTCTTGAGTACCTTGCGAGCACGCAGGCAATCGAGGTCGATCACAAGAATGAAGCCGAGCCGGGCAAGATTCTCCATGAACTCCGCCACGGTGAAATGTCAAATCTCGACGAAATCCCTTTTGCCAAGTATTACGGCACCGTCGATGCCACGCCGCTCTTTGTGATGCTTGCCGGCAGCTACTACGAACGCACCGGGGATCGCGCTCTCATTCAGCAGATTTGGCCGAATATCCGCGCGGCACTCGACTGGATGGAAAGCTACGGCGACATGGACGGCGATGGCTTTGTAGAGTATGCCGCCCAGAGCAATAAGGGCCTAGTGCAACAGGGATGGAAAGATTCCAACGACTCTGTTTTTCACGCCGACGGCACAATCGCCGAGCCCCCCATAGCCCTGAGCGAAGTGCAAGGATATGTTTACGCGGCTAAGCTCGCGGCCTCTCGCATGAGCGCTATGCTCGGAGACGACAAGGCTGCCGCCCATTTGGAGAAAGAAGCTTCCGAGTTTCGCGATCATTTTGAGGACGCCTTCTGGTGCAAGGAACTGGACGTGTATGCCCTAGCGCTCGATGGCCGGAAGCGGCCCTGCAAAGTCCGCGCCTCGAATGCCGGCCATTGCCTGTTCTCAGGCATCGCGCGCAACGAACGCGGGAAGGCCCTGGCGCAAACGATGTTCGCAGAAGACTTTTACAGCGGCTGGGGAATACGAACTCTGGCAACGGGCGAGGCTCGTTACAATCCACTGTCCTATCACAATGGCTCCGTCTGGCCGCACGACAACGCCTTGATCGCCTCCGGCCTGGCGCGCTATGGCTTCAAAAATCTTGCCGGCAAGATCCTTCTGGCATTGATGGACGTCAGCAGCAATTTGGAGCTCCACCGTATGCCAGAACTGTTCTGCGGGCTCGAGCGGCGGCAAGGGGAAGGGCCTACGCTCTACCCCGTTGCCTGTGCCCCGCAGGCATGGGCGGCGGCCGCCCCGTTCCTGCTGATCCAGTCGTGCTTGGGCCTGAGTGTGCAGGGGGCGCACAATCGCGTGGTGTTCACGCGGCCGGCACTCCCGGAAGGCATCCCGCACCTCTCAATCCGAGGCCTACGGGTAGGCGAGGCCTCGGTTGATCTGCTCTTCGAACGCGAATTCGATAGCGTGCGCGTCCAAGTATTGGAAAAACAGGGGGATGTGGAGGTAATAGCGACTTTGTGACCCCGTCGCCCCCTGATCCGGGCACCTGGGATCGAGGGGCTTTGACTGTCGCCAAAGGGGAGATAGGCGCCCGAGGCCCCAAGTTTGGGCGAGCCAAGGCCAGCTACACACTTAAGGGTCTTACCTGAAGCTTCTGCTCCCCTTAAGGAGATCACCGGATAGCTATTGCTGGATCAGCCGCTTAGCTTGTGAATAACCCCAAGCTTGGAGGCTTGCATGACCAGAGCAGGAGTGTTCCTCACGGCCGCATTGGCTGCTGCCTCGCTTGCGTTGTTTGCGCAAGACCATTCAGCTAGTGCAGCGTCCCCCAGTGCGGCGTCCTCGCCGGCTGCAATCGCACAGTCGAGCAATCAGAACTCAAGCAGTGTCGCGGCCCCGCCAAAAAGCACTCCGAGCGATTCCGCTCAGAGCGCACCGGTCGGCCGCGATTCGTCGTCAAATGTGGCATCGTCGGACCCGAACCCCGCTATCCAAGGTTCGGCGTCGAACGACCCGGCAGCGGGCAAAGGTCAACTGCCCCAAACTTCGACGATCTTGCCACTTCTCGGTCTAATCGGTTTAGGTTCACTTGTTGCTGGCCTTTTTGCGCGCCGGTAGTGTTTATGCAGGTCCTCGGGACCAAGCCCTCTGGGAAAAGACGCCATCGTCTAGGCCGCCCGCAACTGATCCTGAAAGCTGGATCCTGGTGGCCGAATGAGATCCCCATCAAACGTAAGTTGCTGGCGAGCAAACGCCAGCTGATTGCATACCTGCTGATCGTAAGTGGAAGTCTGCTCTGTACCGGAGTCCTCGCCACATACTCCTGGATGTACTGGAAACAGAGATCGCTATTACGGCAGTGGAACGAAGAGCTCTCGACGCGCGAAAGCCTGACCAAGCTTTCGATCCCCCGGATCCAGCTTGAGGATGTTGTCCTTGAGGGAGTGGATGCCCACTCTCTCCTTCTGGGGCCGAGTCACATGCTGAATTCCGTCGAACCTGGCATTCGCGGCAATGCGGTCATTGCGGGTCACAGAGACACTTTCTTTCGCAAGGTCCACAAGCTGCGTCCAGGTGACGATATCTACGTTCTACGAGACGGGCATCGGTTCCACTACAAGGTCACGACTCGCAAGATTGTTCAGGCGAACGATTTGTCGGTTCTGAAATCATCCGACAAGCCCGAACTGACCCTGATTACCTGTTACCCCACGCATGCGATTGGACCGGCGCCGGAAAGGCTGATTGTCGTTGCCGTGATGACAGGCCCGCCGCATGCGGTTGAGCCAACCAGTGCCTCGGCAGAGCCGACAACTGGCGCCATCCCGGTATCCTCGGTAAAATAACCCTTCGATTCGGGGAAACCCCATTTGCTGTGAAAATTCCTGCATCGAATGTCCAATGGGAGCAATCCAACCAAAGGTGAGCGAGCCGGTCAGTGATGAACTGGCCCTGGTCGAAGCGGCAAAAGCCGGAGATGACGCGGCTTTTGAAGAGTTAGTGCGGCGTTACGACCGCAACGTTTTCCGCATCGCGCAACACATTACGCAGAACCGCGAGGATGCCGAAGACGTTGTCCAGGACGCGTTTGTCAAGGCCTACACCAATCTGAAGCAGTTCCAGGGGCAATCGAAGTTTTACACCTGGCTGGTGCGGATTGCGGTGAACGAAGCCTTGATGAAGTTGCGGCGACGGCGCCCGGAACGCACGGTTTCGCTTGACGAGGACGTGAAGACCGAGGATGACTCAGTCCCACGAGAGGTCGCTGACTGGAGTCCGAACCCGGAGCAGCAGTACACTCAGGCCGAGCTTCGGGATATTTTGGACCGTACCATTCACGGCCTGCCGGCTACATTTCGTACGGTATTTGTTTTGCGCGACGTAGAAGGGCTTTCGACCGAAGAAACCGCGGAGGCACTGAACTTGAGTATTCCGGCGGTGAAGTCACGACTGCTTCGGGCCCGCCTGCAATTGCGGGAGCGCCTGAACAAATTCTTTCAAAGGCGAGATCGAGCCAATGGATTGCAAAAACCTCTCAGTGGAGATGGTACCCAGTGAAGTGCTCTGAATTCCTCCACGAACTCACCGATTATCTAGACGGCGTCATTGACGCCGGCACCAAATCCGAACTCGAAGAGCACCTGGCTTGGTGCCACAACTGCTATGTGGTCTGCGACACGACCAAAAAGACCATAGAGATCTATCGCGATTCCAAGCTCTACGAACTCCCGGAAAACCTCGAAACCAAGCTCCGGTCGGCGATTGCAGCCCGTTGCAAGTCCCACAAAAACAAGCCTTCTGAGGGAAAAGCGTAGGCGCGGAACCGACTGCAAATCCTTGCCCAACTGGATACTCGCCGCATCCAGTCGAACCCTTTTCAGGAAAACAGAATCTAAGGTAAGTAGAAGCCCGACAGCGTACCCCCGGTTACGCAACGGCTTTCTGTGGAGGTAGAGGGATGTTTTCCCGGATTCTGGATGTACTGTTCGGTTGCACGCATAATCGCTACAGTTTCCCCATCACGGTAAAAAAGGGCGGGCGCAGCCGCGCGGCCTTCCCTACCGGAACCTACGTTGTGTGCCTCGACTGCGGCAAGGAAATGTCTTACGACTGGAAGAAGATGAAGATCGTCCGCGGCGCGGAAGAGCGTTTGGCGGTGGCTTCTCTGGCAACGAAAGAAGCCGCATAGGGGCATCCCGGACCTTGTTGCTCGGCTTTGCCTAGCACGGCTTTGCTCTGGCCTCCCCCCTCTAGCCGGGATTCTTTCCTGTCGACTCCAGGATCCTTGTAGGGATCGCTGACCAGTCTCCCTCAGCCTTCGAACCGTGGTTTTCAAAGAGATCGGCAAACAAAAAACGGGACCGAGGGGTCCCGTTTTCCCTGGCAAGATTGGTCTTATTGCCCTTGATCGTCTGGACGCCGCTTCAAGGTTGGACGGCCGTCGTCGCTGGTTTTGTCATCACTGCCGTTCTTATCCGTGGTTGACGCGCGCCGCAGCGTCGGCTTCTTCGTGTCTTTCTGGTCGTTCAGCTTATGACGGTTCTCGATCGTCGCCAGTCGGGCTTTAACCTCGTCAAATTCCGAACTGGAAACTAGGTACTCCGCCTTGGCCGGCAGGATCTTCGAGATCTCATCCTGCGATCTCCCGATTCGGTCAGGAGTCTGCGGGTGCGTAGAAAAGGCCTTCGAAATGGTGCCTGGCTTCCTCTTTTCCTGCACTTGCACCTTCTCAAAGAAGGAGATGAAGGCCGCAGGGTCGTATCCGGCTTTGTACATATACTGAACGCCGAGATAATCTGCTTCCGCTTCAAATCCGCGTGAGAACTTCAGGAACGTGAGCGGCACCGCCAACCCAGCCCCTTCATACGCCGCATAGCCGATAGGGCCCCCCACGAAGATCAATGGGATGGTCATCATCTGCATCAGGGTTCCGCGAGTTTGTTCCCGCGCCGCATGGCAGGCGGCGACGTGGCCGATCTCGTGCGCCATCACTCCCGCCAGTTCCGCCTCTTCATCGGCGGCGAGAATTAGGCCAGAGTTCACATAGAAAAAGCCACCCGGCAACGCAAAGGCGTTGATATCGTCGGAATCAATGACCTTGATCGTGAACGGGACCTGGGAATCGGAATTGCGAACCAGGTTTTGGCCAAGCCGATTGATGTACTCGGAAACCACCGGGTCATTAATCACTTTGGATTGGGTTTCCACCTGCTGCGAAATCTGCTTTCCGAGCGCAATCTGCTTTTCCAGGCTGTACCAGTTCCCCATACCTTTGGCGCAACCGACATTGCGATTTCCGATTGCATCGATATCGTCCTTGCCCCCATCATGCGACACCTTGCCCGAGGGCTCGATCGTCGAGGCTGCAGGGGGCGCGGCGGTCGGCGTGTTTTCCTGGCTCTTATCCTTGTCGGCGCCATAGGAAAACGGCGCCAGGACACATGCCAGCAATGCTGCCGTCAAAGCCATCGCTCGTAATTTCATAAACTCTCCATTCAACCCCGAAGGGTACCGCTGCCCTGATTATAGTCCCCGAGAAGACGCACAGGGATCTGTAGAGTTGGACGCAGCTTTACCTACGCAGGGTTACCCAGGTTATTTGATGTACCCCTCGCCCACCCAGATTCCCTCTTCGCTGGCACCAGGTTGCAAAAGGTTCGTCAATACGAGAACATACCCGTTTGCCTTAATAACTCTTTTTAGACAAGGAAGATGCCATCCATGGCCAAGAGCCAAAAGTCTGCTCGGACAAAGCCAGCGGGGAGCCAGACCGAGCCCTCCAAGATCCTGTCCGCCAAGGGCAAGCTCGGGGTGATGATTCCCGGCATGGGCGCAGTCGCCACAACCTTTGTTGCCGGAGTCGAAGCCGTGCGCAAAGGCCTTTCGAGCCCCATCGGATCGCTCACCCAAATGGGAACCATCCGTCTTGGCCGGCGGACCGAGGGCCGCTTCCCCCAGGTCAAGGAATTCGTTCCGTTAGCCGCGCTTGATGACCTGGTTTTCACCGGCTGGGATCCCTTCGATGACGACATGTACACCGCTGCCAAGAAGGCGGGGGTCCTCGAAAACGAACTGCTCGACCAGGTCAAGCCATTCTTGGGCACCGTGAAGCCCCTCTCCGCCGTATTTGACCGCAACTACGTGAAGAAGCTCGACGGCCACCACGTCAAGAAAGGCAAGAACAAGAGGGATCTGGCCGAACAGGTCCGGGGGGACATTCAGAATTTCAAGAAGACGTCAGGAGCCTCGAGGCTAGTCACCATGTGGTGTGGCTCGACTGAGGTCTTCCTGCAACCCACGGCGGCACACCAGTCGGTAAAAGCCTTCGAAAAGGCTATGCAGGAGAACGACGAGTCGATCGCCCCGTCGATGATCTACGCCTACGCTTCCCTTATGGAAGGCGTACCGTTCGCCAATGGTGCTCCCAACCTGACCGTCGACCTTCCCGTCATGCTTGAACTTTCGCGCAAGAACGACGCACCTATCTGCGGAAAGGATTTCAAGACCGGTCAGACGCTGATGAAGACCATCCTGGCTCCTGGATTTAAAGCACGGCTGCTCGGACTTGCGGGATGGTTCTCGACCAATATTCTCGGGAATCGTGACGGCGAGGTGTTGGACGACCCTGGGTCGTTCAAGACGAAAGAAGAGTCGAAGCTTTCTGTTCTGGAACACATCCTGCAGCCAGATCTGTATCCCGAACTGTATGGCAAGTTCACGCACAAGGTACGCATTAACTACTATCCGCCGCGCGGTGATAACAAAGAAGGCTGGGATAACATCGACATCTTCGGATGGCTCGGCTACCCCATGCAGATCAAAGTCGATTTCCTCTGCCGCGATTCGATCCTGGCGGCTCCCATTGTGCTTGATCTGGTGCTGTTTCTCGACTTGGCCAAGCGCACTCCAGAACTCCAAGGCATCGGCATCCAGGAATGGCTCAGCTTTTACTTCAAGTCTCCGATGACGGTTCCAGGCCTCTACCCCGAGCACGACCTGTTCATCCAGCTCATGAAGCTGAAGAACACGCTCCGCCACTTAAAGGGAGAGGAATTGATCACCCACTTAGGGCTGGAATACTACGACTGAGGCACTCTCTCAGCTTCTAGAAGCCACAATACGCGGTCCTGGCGTGTTCCGGGTCGCGATCTTTCACCAATTCGGATATTTCGCCCGCAGTTGCTCGTATCGCGCCGAGGTGCTGCCACGGTTTTTGTGAAAGTTGAGAATCTGGCGCTCGCGACCGCTCGGCCAGTTCTGCCCCGGGGCCACCCGCTTCGGCATGTATCCCTCAACCTCGCTGAGGTTCTGAATCCGGTCGCGCGAGAGCGTAATTTTCCTGCCCGTGGGCGCCACCGCCGCCACAATGTGATTCTTTTTGCGAATGAGTGAATCGCGTTCTGCCGCAAAATCTCTGCTCTGTCCGGCGAAGTTGAGATAACGGATCGAGACCGGATTCGCCGGAAGAAAACCTCCGCGGGTCGGAACGGTCGTCCCCCCCTGCCTGCTTCCCGCTCTCCCAAGGTTGGCATCGAAGTACGGACACCTGGGGTTCTTGCAGCGCACCACCTCGTCAGAGGTTTTGCGCGCGCCCGGAGTGCCGCAGTTGGGACACTCGATCGCGCCTCCGCCGCCGAACAAGCTGATTAAAAAATCCAGCAATCCCATAATTGCTTCCGCTTACTAAGAGCGCTCAAGGGGACGGTCTCGCAAACGAACCTGCGCTTTAGCGCTTAGGTTATTCCATCACACCCATGTACAGGCGGCCGCCCTCTCTCACAGGCTGGTCAAGGGCCGCTGCTTCTGGGCACGGAGAGAAATCGGAAAGCGCGTTTGTGGCGCGCTTCCGACTGGCAACCGTCCCCTGGAACGCTCTCTCTGCCTTTGCTTGTTGCCAAATAAAAAACGGGCTTTCGATTTTCCGATGCCGAATCAAACGCTGCCGGTGCACAAGCGACAGCAGTCCATTTCGCCTAAGTTCCTGGTAACTGATCTTGGCGAAGTTTCCCTTCTTGTGACCCCCGAATACGCGGCTAAGAATCTCCTCGCCGAGCCAGCGATCCAGCAGTCGTAACTGATGCCCATCCGTGACGTGCCTCAGGTAATAATCGATGATCGCCACATTGCGGACCCCCCGCTCGACCGTCTGGCTTGCAATCGCGATCAGCGTACGCGCGCGTTCGTGGGGGTCTGAAATCTTCATCCAGCGACGAGACGTGCGCCGGAAGGCAAAGCGGAACAGATTCTGAATCTTCCGCCGCTTGTCCCGGGAAAGCGATACTGAACCGCCCGGCTCGAACTGCAGTCCGAGATGTCGAATGGCCGCGGCTTGCTGAAAAGGCGGATGACTGGTTGCGGGCAACTCGCTAAGCAGCAGGTCGACCTCATGACTCGCCTTGGTCGTGAGCCGAAGCTTGGCAAGCCCATCCTGCAATGTTTTTTTGGCAAGCAGAGCTGCCCCCCGATTCTTCGATAGCAGCAGAATGTCATCCGCGTAGCGGAAATAGTCGACCTCCGGAATTTTTCCCGCCTCGCGGTCCAACTCCGTGAGGTACAGGTTCGCGAATACGCAGGCGCTGGCGCAACCGAAAGGAACACCCTGCATGGCACGATGTGACCCGCTTTCATCCTGGTAGTCGAAACGGATACGTTGGTGAATCAGCTCGAACAAATAATCTTCTTCCGCTACCAGCTTCCCGAGTTGCTGCAACAGAATTTCGTGATTGATGGATGCGAAATAGTCGGAAATGTCGCGTTTGATTACGTAGACGGGCGACTGTGCGGAACGCAGCACGGCCCTGATCCTTGACTGACAGCAATCCAGACCATAGGTGTGATCGCGATAGGCGTAGGAAGAAGGTGAGAACCAGCGATCGAGACGCCGGTTCAGCACTCTGTAGATCAGCAGATCGACAACCCGTTCCTCCCAGGGAGGAATGTACAGGGTCCGGCGCTTGCCGTTGAAGTTGTACTTGAGCCCGACCGCAGGACGAAACTGAAAGCGTCCGGTCCGTAGCTGCTGGTGAATCGCGTCCAGACCTTTCAAGCCCTGGGCGGCCAGGTCGTACAAAGTCTTTCCATCGCTAGAAACGCTGAGCGCTTTGCGCCAGAGGAAAAGCGGCTTGGTATAGAGGCGAACCGCAGCCTTGTAGAGTTCGGCTTCGCGATACACGTCGCGCCATCGGAGCAGGCGAACAGCATCTTTGCCGGGCTGCTTTGACATGAGTGCTCAGCACTCTACTCTCAAAAAGTTCTCTGAGCAAGGTAGCTTCGAGGTGATTGTGCGAAGAATTTCACATGGTGAACTTCTGTGCGCATTTCCTCGGTGGGCAGCGCTATAATTCATCCGCGCCTTCGTTCCTCTTTCCCCCAGGAGGCAGTATGTCTGATGTAAACTGGCAGGCTTTGTACACGGCCGCCTTGTCCGAATCGGATCCAAACCGCCTCTACGGCAAGATTGAAGCTGCCCGACGGGCCATCCGGCAACGCCTCGACCAACTTGATGATGCCGAAAATTCCCGCGAGCGCGAGCAGCTGGATCGCGCCCTGCACGCGCTGTTTACCCTCAGCGCCCGGCGTAGATCCGCTTAAGATGCCCGAGACCTAGTTCTCTCGCTGGCCGATCTTCTCCGTTTTCACGAACCCTCCGCTGCTAGAATCTGTTCATGTTCTATCGTTGCGATCATCGCGCGCCGGACCAACTTCGTCCGGTCCATATTCATCCGGAGTACGTTTCGACCGCTGAAGGCTCTGTTCTCATCGAGGTTGGAAATACGAGAGTCATCTGCACCGCATCCATCGAAGAATCTGTACCAGCCTTCTTGCGGAACAACGGGAAAGGATGGGTAACCGCCGAGTATGGAATGTTGCCTCGCGCTACCTTGACGCGAACCGCACGAGAATCCGCGCGCGGCAGAATTGGCGGCCGCACCCATGAAATCCAGCGGCTAATCGGCCGCTCCCTTCGCGCTGTAATGGATCTCGAAAAGCTCGGCGAGCGCTCTATCCTGCTTGATTGCGATGTGATTCAAGCTGACGGCGGAACACGGACCGCCTCCATCACCGGCGCCTTCGTCGCCTTAGAACTCGCCCTGCGGAAGCTCGTCCAGGCTGGAACATTGCCTTCCATCCCGCTGCGCGATTCCGTCGCCGCGGTCAGCGTTGGAATTGTTGAGGGGCAGCCCTTGCTTGATCTTTGCTACGAAGAAGACTCTCGCGCCGACGTGGACATGAACTTTGTGATGACCTCGGCCGGGAAATTCGTCGAAGTACAAGCATCGGCTGAGCATCAGGTGTTCGACGATTCGGAACTGAATGCCATGATCCAGCTCGCACGCGCCGGGATCGAGACCCTGCTTGAGAAGCAACGGGCAGCGTTGGGTCTGGAAGTGCCTTCACGGTAGATCACGCAGTCGAGAGGCCGCCTCGAAGCCTCCCTGCCACCCTGCTCCCCCGTTCCGTTTTCGTAACAAGCTGACGATTTCTTGTTCGTAATGCAATTATGTCGTCACAATGGTGTTACTTGCAGACCGCCGGGCGCGGAACAAGGAATCGGCGTTGACCCCCTCGAGACGCTCACCCTTCTTCATTACGCGTCCGGCATCCTTCACTGAGGCGTTCCATCACTTGAAATCGTCGCTAGACCTCATACGTTGTTGACCCGCGCATACAATCCATCTGGTGCTTAACGCGGTAAGCGGAGAAGCGCGCGCAGCCCGCCCAAGGGCGAGGCATCCAGCGTGATGGTTCCTTCGTAGAGTTGAGCGAGGTCTTGAACGATTGCCAAACCAAGCCCGAAGCCTGGAGCACTCTCATCAGCCCGCACTCCTCGTTGCAACATCTGATCGCGAATGGACGGAGGAAGACCTGGTCCATCATCATCCACCGTCACCAGTACGGAATGATCTTCTGCAACGGATTTAATCTCCACCGCAGACTTCGCCCACTTACACGCATTGTCTAGCAGGTTCCCCAACATTTCTTCCACATCTTCGCGTTGACCGCGAATGTAGTGCGTCGCGGATACGTCCACTTCAATCTCGAACCCGCGATTTGCGTAGAGTTTTTGTAGAGTACGGACCAGCCCTTCCACACAAACCAGCACCGAACAACGTGCGCTCGACAGCTTATTGGGACTTGTCGCCCTAGTTTGCGTTAAATGATAGTCAATCTGCCTTCGCATCCGATCAACTTGTAGGTTGATTGTTGAGGCAGTTTCATCCTCGCCTTCTGCTCGGACACGCTCCGCTTCCTGAGCCAGCACCGCCAGCGGAGTTTTCAGTCCATGGGCAAGGTCTCCCGCTTTCGCCATTGCCCGCCGAACGATGTGCTCACGGTGCTCGAGCAAGGAGTTGAGATCATTCACCAGGGGCTGGACTTCGTTCGGGTATGTCCCTTCGACCCTGAGGTTGGACCCATCGCGCAGACCAGACAATTGCCGACGCAGACGGACGAATGGGGCAATCGCAGCCCGAAACTGCCAGATTCCAGAGCATATGCACAACACCGAAAAAGCGAGCAGAATTCTGACACCGGTAGCCGTAACCGCGCGCATTTGATGGTGCACGAAAAGAAAAAGCAGATGCAATAGGGGGATCAGTCCAAGCGTCCAAAGAAAAGTGCCCAAAACGATACGAGAACGGAATGAGTTCGACCATTTCATGCGGAAGACTTCATGCGGTAGCCCAAGTTCCGTACCGTTTCGATAAAAACCGGCCCAATCTTTCGCCGCAACCGCGCGATGAAGACTTCAACCGTGTTTGAATCCCGGTCGAAACCTTGAGAATAAATATGTTCTGTAAGCTCACCTTGAGAAACAATGCGATCGCTGTGATGCATCAGGTACGAGAGCACGCGAAATTCATGCCCCGTGAGACTTATCTCGGATCCTTCAAGACTTACTCTGCTGGACCGCGGATCGAGCACAAGCGGACCACACCGAAGTTCAGGATTAATCTTCCCAGTTGATCGCCTTATCAAGCCACGCAAACGCGCCAGCAATTCCTCCATGCGGAACGGCTTGGTCATGTAGTCGTCCGCACCGCCGTCAATTCCCCGGACCTTTTCGTGCCAACTGCCGCGAGCGGTCAGGACAAGAACAGGCATCGTCTGCCCGGTCTCGCGCCAACGCCGCAATACGGTAAATCCGTCGACTTTAGGTAGGCCCAAGTCGAGGATAGCGGCATCGTAGTTTTCGTCGTGTCCAAGGATGTCAGCGCTCTCGCCGTCAGAAACATGATCCACCGCATAGCCCGCGCGCCGAAGCGCTGCGATGAGTCGCTTGGCCAACGATAGTTCATCTTCCACCACAAGGATTCGCATGATTCTCCCCGTTTATGAGACGAGAATCGAGCTGAACGCCCGCTGAACAGCGTGTTCAGGGGCGATTAAGCGGAAGCCGGGTAAAGTGTAAGCCTGATCGGATGAGATCACCGGCGAATTCCTACTATACGCCGTCGGGTGAATTGAGCTTTGGTCGCAATCTCGGCGACACCAATAACAGAGGAGGAGCGATGAAAACAATTGGCAGAACAGTTGTCGTGCTCTACATGTTGATCCAATTCGCGATGGCGCAACAGCCTTCCGCAGACAAACAACACGCGATGTCTGACCACATGATGGCCGCCCACGCGGGTGCAGCACCGATTAGCTACACCGAGATGAAGAACACGGTTGCCGACTTAGAACGTGCGAGACAAGCGACTGCAAAGTACAAGGATGTACAAGTTGCGGAAGCTGACGGCTATCAGCAGTTGGGCTCGGAATTCCCGGGAATGGGGGCCCATTTCGTTCGCACGCTAGAAGTGAATCAATTCCAAATCGAGAACCCTCCGATTCTCCTTTACCATCACGACCCAACGGCGCCCGGTGGATACTCCCTGGTTGGGGTCGCCTATTTGTGGAACGGTCCCGAGGGTCCAGACGGCCAGCCCCTGAATCCTCCATTTCCTAAATCCTTAGCGCGCTGGCACCGTCACAACAACATTTGCATGCTGCCTGGTTTGGATAACCCACACGCATTGAATGAAAACGAGTGCCGCGAAAAAGGCGGTCGCTTCGTCGCGCAGACGCAGTGGTTGGTTCATGCTTGGATTTGGCAAGATAATCCTGCTGGCGTTTTCACCCCGGAAAACACGGCTCTCAAATAATGGGCCCGGCGCTGAATGCGAATCGCGATGAGCAAACCAGCCAAATGCAAAGGGGCGAACGGGAATTGTTCGCCTCCTTTCGTGTGCACGACAGGCAATTTCTGATCGCTCGTCAGGCCCCCGAGAGCACGGCTAATCCACGACATTTGCACAGCAGTTCGTAAAGAACAAACTCCCGCGGCGGTTGGCTGGATGAGCACCTCGATCCGGTGAGATTGTGAAGGAAATACTTGTGAATCACATGGTCGCCGTTTAGCGAAGGCGCCGAGTACTTGCCGAACGAGCCAGCACCCGGCTGAACTCGTTGCTGGTATCACAGCGCGACGAGATCGACATCCGACTGGCCAGTTGCGCTAGACCATTACGGCTCTGGCCGAAACGTGCGGCGACGTCAGCTTCCCAAACCTGTGATCGAATTGTTGAGCCGCGCGTTCCAAGTACATCATTCTTCAAGCCATGCAAGCGGCTCTCATGAACTACAACGCGAATGATGTACTTCATGCATTTTATGCGGATGCGCCGTTTCTTTTTCTCGGCTCCGCTTTTATCACCGTGGCGCTGGTTGCCGCAGCTTTTTCAGCCCTTCGCCGCAGGCTCGATCCGCTGCTGATTTACTTCGCTCTTTTCGCCGGATTGTACGGCCTTCGGCTGTGGCTCCGCGCATCTCTGGTGCGCGTTAGCTTAAGACACCTGGTTCTACATCAGCGGCTCTTGCCGGGACTCAGCTACCTCATTCTAGTTCCGGCATTTCTATTTTTTGCTTCACTCGGATTGCGAACGCGCAGCGACCGGCTACTCAACTACACCATGGCCGGTATCGGAGCGGCCCTGGCCCTGGCCACGTTTGCCTTCGGCGACCGAGCCGCCTATGACCACATTAATAGTGCCGTCGTCATCCTCG
>Ga0157369_10000123_pt1 | contig 110823 bp, 118 predicted proteins | sample C25metaG_FD_113461 | JGI IMG/M metagenome (GOLD analysis project Ga0157369, IMG submission 113461) | Corn rhizosphere microbial communities from Kellogg Biological Station, Michigan, USA - C2-5 metaG | ecosystem: Host-associated > Plants > Roots > Rhizosphere > Soil | place: USA: Michigan... | reverse complement strand
AGGCGGAGTTGGTGCCGAGGCCGTGCTCTTTTTTCAGCCACTCGCGGCGGGCGGCTGTTTCCTTCGGACCTTTCGCCTTGATGACGGCGGTCCATTCATCGAGATCGCGGCCGGTCTTCGCCTTCAGCGTATCGATCCAGTTGCGGACCATGGCGATGCCGGGATGCGGGTCGTAGTGCTGCTTCGGTTGCGGCATCGGGAGAGGATAAAAGAAAACGGCGCACCGAGGTGCGCCGTTCGAGCGTCGGACTTCGCGCGGGCTTACTTGGAGGCGCGCTTCGAAGCAGCCGCGAGCCGCGATTTGTAGCGGTCGGCGGTGTTGCCCTTGATGATGCCTTTCTTGGCGGCTTTGTCGATCTCAGAAAAACCGGTAGAAAGGACGCTCGCGTCGGCATTGCCGCTTTCGACGCCCGAGCGGGCCTTCTTGAGCGCCGAGCGGAGGCGCGATTTTCCGGCGCGGTTGCGCGTATTTGCTTTTTCGGCCTGTCGCTGCTGTTTTTCGGCCGAGCGGGTGTTCGCCATGAATGTTGCTCCTACGTAAAGTTATCTGCGGCCGTCACCTGAGCAACGGGCTGCGTATTCTACTTCGAATCGACGCCGAGCGACTTCAGTTTCTGCCGCGCCAGCGCTGCCTCCGGTGAGGTGGGGTGTTCGTGCACCACGTACTGCAGCTGCACGATGCCCAGGCCTTTCTCGTTGAGGGCGATGTACGCATACCCCTTCTTCAGAAGGGCACCCGCAACTTTGTCCGACTTCGGGTACTTGGTAACGACGCTGTCAAACTGCTGAATCGCCTCGCGATATTTCTTCTGCGAATAAAGGCTCTCGCCGATCCAGTACGCCGCGTTGCCCGACAGCTCCGAATTTGGGTTCTTCGCCGCGAAGTCGCGGAAGCCTGCGACGGCCAGATCGTAGTGCCCCTGCTGGTAGTCGCGATACGCCGACTGGTACGTCTGCATGGGGTCTTCGGACGGAGCGGTGGAGGGCTGCACGGTCATTTCGCCGCCCGACGGCGCCGGATTCGGCACCGGCGCAACTGCGGCCGCTGCTGCCCGCGCGGCGCCGGCTTTCAGATCGTCGACGTCGTGCTGCGTCTGCGTGAGCTGCTGCGTCATGCGGTCGAGGCGGTAGTTCGTTTGCTCGGTCGCGCCCTGCGCGGTCTGGATCTTCTCTTCGATCTGATCGACTTTCGCGACGAGCGTAGCGTTCGACTTCAGCAGCGTCTGCGTCTGCTCGGCGATCGTGCGATTGATGTTGTTCACTTCCTCTTTGTTCGACGCCGTGCGCTTGACCTGCGCCAGCTGCTCCTGGAGGTCGGAGATCTGGCTCTGCAGCTTCTCGACGTCCGAGGTCGACACGCACGCCACGCTCGAAAGCGCAGCGGCGGCGAGCACTACGTTCCGGATCAGGGATCTCATTTTCATCTTCCTACGAGGACGAGGTGATCGCGGCGATTCTTGGCCCACGCCGATTCATCGTGGCCGGGATCGAACGGACGCTCTTCGCCGTAGCTGACGGTGCGGATGCGCGACGCATCGACGCCGAGGGTGACGAGGTACTCCTTGGCCTGGTTCGCGCGGCGATCGCCGAGGGCCAGGTTGTACTGCTCGGTGCCGCGCTCGTCACAGTGGCCTTCGATGAGCAGGTTGTACTGCGCGTTTTTCTTCAACCATGTCGCGGAGTTGGTTAACGCCGTCTGCGCGTCGGCGCTGAGCGAGGAGTCGTTGTATTCGAAGAAGGCGTCGGCGATGTAGCCGCGCGATTGCGCCACGCGATTCAACTCTCCGATGTCGTTCGGCAGCACCTCGGTGGTGACGTCGGTTTTCGTCGCGACGAAGTCGTTCGGCTCGGTGACCGTCTGCGCCGTCGCGGTGGTGACGGTGAGCGGGACGTCGGGGATGGTCGCCGGCGCGACCGAAGTCGTCGCGGTCGGTGCGACTTTGGGTGGCTTTTTCGGGCAGGCGGGAAGGATCACGCTTGCAAGGAGGATCAGTGTGATGCCGAACGCTTTGAATGACTTACTCATGAATTTTTGCTCCTTCTTGATGGACCGGTTTCGATGATACCGCGTCAATCGCCCTTCTTCGACCAGTCCGGGTCTTTGTTTTCGCCGTTGAACGTCAGTTGCAAGAGGTCGGTGCCGTCGACGCGCATCCGGTAGATCTGCCAGCTTCCGCTGCGGTTCGATTGGAAGGCGATCCATTTGCCGTCCGGCGACCAGGTCGGCTGTTCGTTCGATCCCTCGCCGGCCAGGATGCGGCTCTGATGCGTGGCCAGATCGGCTACGCGGATCTGAAAGCGTCCGTTGACGCGCGACGTGTACGCGATCTGCGATCCATCGGGCGACCAGGTGGCGTCGTCGTTCCACTCGCCCTCGAACGAAATGCGCTGCACGTTCGACCCTTCCGCGTCCATGGTGTAGATCTGCGGCGAGCCGCTGCGGCCGGAGGTGAACGAAATCTGCCGCCCGTTCGGACTCCACTCCGGCGTCGATTCGATCGAGGAGTCGTGCGTCAGCCGGCGCAGGTTCGAGCCGTCGTCCTTGACCACGTAGATGTCGGGATTGCCGGCGACGGAGCCGACGAAAGCGATGTCGTTGCTGATCGGCGAAAACGTGGCCGAGGTGTTGAGGTTCAGCCCTGTGGGCACGCGCGTGCGCGCGCCGCCGCGCCGGCTGATGATGTACATGTCGCTCGTACCGCGCGCGAATGACGTGTAGACCATCCGCTCGTTGTCGGCCGAGAGGCTGGGAAGAATCGACAGCGCGTTGTGCCGCGTGATCTGGCGCTGATTCGTGCCGTCCCAATCCATCAGCCAGATCTCGAAGTAGCCGCTGCGATCGGAGGCGAAGCCGATCGTGGAGAGAAAGATGCCCGGCTTGCCGTTGATCGTGCGCACGAGATCGTTGCCGAGCATGTGCGCCATGCGCGGCAAGGCGGCAGCGCCGCCGCGATAGCGCTGGGCGAATTGCGTCGGAGCGCCGGTGGCGTCGAGCAGGCGCGCGTCGATGACGTAGTCCTGTCCTTCCTGATTGATCTTCAGCGAGAGGACGAACTGCGCGCCGGCCGCTTTGGCGAGATCGGCGCCGGCCGGGATGTTCGGCGGAATCGGGGCGATGGCGAAGACGCCGGAGTAGGCGAGATCGCGCGTCAGCGGCGCGAAAAACGGCGCGTTGATCGTCTCTAGCGGCAGCGTCGTATCCGGGCGCGGCACGGCGATGCGCGCGATCTGTGCGGCCTGGTTGGCGTTGATCGTGGTCTGAACCTGCGTCTGGGCCGCCAGAGGCAACGCGGCGGAAAAAAGAAGGACGAGTGATGCGATCGTTCGTTTCATCGGAATGTGAGGTGGACTCCCAGGTAGGTGCCGTTGTATGCAAAGGGCAGCGGTTGCAGCGGTGACGCCTCGAGCACGGCCCGAAGCGCGGCGCGATCGAATGTGCCGTTGTTGCTCGGCACTTCAATCTTCGCATCGCGGATCGAGCCGTCGCGGTTGATGACGAAGGCCACGGTCGTGGCGATGCCGTTGTCCGCTTGCGGCCGCGTCCAGTAGCGGCCGACGTTCTTTTTCATCAGGTCGATGTACATCGTGTACGGAAAATCGCCTTCGATGCCGGTGACGCCGGCCGAGCCGATGGGGATGTCGATGCCTCCCACGACGCCCGGTTGGGTTGTGGGGAGTGGGGGGTGGGGAGTGGGAGCGGGAGGAGTTTCGGAACCTTTCTTTGTCGAGCGTCCGAAGTTCGATAACGGCACTGTCTTGGGCTCACTTTTGGCGACCGGCTTCACAGGCTCCGCGACCGGCTCGGGAATGGTCATTTTTTTCGGAGCAGGCGCCGCTTGCGGCGGTGTGACCGGTTTTTCAGCTACCACCCCCGACACCCTACTCCCCACACCCTCGGACGGCATCGGCGCGAATCGGATGTTCAGCGTCGAAACCTCCTGCGGGGCGGCGGCGTGCATGGCCGCGTAGATGATGCCGGCAGCAAGGGCGCCATGGAAAAGTACGGAGACGGCGAGGCCGCCCGCGGGGTTGCCGCCGAGGCGCGTGCGCTCGGCCAGCAGATCACCGATGCGGTCGTCCATCCCTCTCCTTCGGCTGCGTGACCATCCCCAACTGCTCGACGCCGGCGCGATTCATGATGTCGAGCACTGCAACAACGCTTCCGTATGGCACGGCCTTGTCGGCTTCGAGCAGCGCGCGCTTCACACGGCGCGCGCGCAGCATCGGCCCGAGGCTCTGATCGAGATTCGTCGAACCGGCGGCGACGCCGTCGAGGTAGACCGCGCCCGACGCCGTCACCTGGATTTTGGCCGGATTGTTCGAGGCCAGCTCGAAACTCTTTCCCTCGGCGGCCGGCAGCGCCACCGTCAATCCTTGCGTCAGCATCGGGGCGGTGACCATGAAGATGATCAGCAGCACGAGCATGACGTCGACGAGCGGCGTGACGTTGATCTCCGCCATGTCGCCGTAATCGTCGCCGTGGTCGAATCGGAAGGCCATCTGTTCTCGTCTTAGACGGTTGCGGTTTGCGGTTGGTAACCGCGGCTACATAAAGTTCCGCTCGGTGAGATTCAGAAACTCCAGCGTGAAATCCTCCATCTCGCCGCGCGCCTGACGCATGCGCTGCACGAAATGGTTGTACGCGAGTAGCGCCGGAATGGCCGCGAAAAGTCCGGCCGCGGTGTTGATGAGCGCCTCGCTGATGCCGGGAGCGACGGAGGTGATCGACGTCGTGGCCGTGGCGCCGATGGTGGCGAAGGCGTCCATGATTCCCCACACCGTCCCGAACAGGCCGATGAACGGCGAGGCCGCCGCGGTCGTTGCGAGGAAGGGCAGGTATTTCGACAGCCGCGCCGCTTCGATGCGCGACGCGCGCAAGAGCGATCGCTCCACGCTGTCGAGCGATCGGATCATCTGCGTGTTGGCGTGCGCGATCTGCGCCTCGATCTCGGCGTATCCCGCTTTGAACAGGCCGACCAGCGACGAATGCGACGTCTGCGCCGTGGCCGCATGCACTTCCGCCAGCTTCTTGGCGCGGCGGAAAGCGAACATGAATCGCCTCGATGCCGCGGCCGACCGGCGGAAGCGGAGGGCGATGACGAACATCACCGCCCACGATCCGATCGAGAACAGCAGCAACACCCCCAGGACGGCTTTCCCCACCCATCCCGTATGCTGAAACGACGTCCAGAGTTGCACTACCCGTAAGGTAGCACGGTCACGCGGAGCCGCAGTGTGGCACAGACACTCTTGTCTGTGCTGGTGATGCTCGGGAGGTCTGAGAAACTTCAGCCGCGGAACCTTGCCAAAGCACAGACAAGAGTGTCTGTGCCACACAACCGCATCATCACGCCGCGATCGACTCTTTCTTCACCAGACGCTGCGCTTCGAGATAGAACTGCACGTCCTCCGGCGTCATCGCGTACAGCAGGCGTCCGCCGCCGCGGCCGGTCGTGCTGAGGTAGGCGTGCTCTTCATCGCTGACCATCAGTACGTCGCCGGCGAAGTCGGCCGGCAGCGTCGTCAGGAGCGAGAGGAACTCTCCCTCGCTCGCCGCGCCGTCGATGAAAAGCCGGTCGACGTCTTCCGCGGCGTGATCGAGTGCGCCGCGAAGGATGCCGAAACTGTCGACGAAGATAAGCCGGTTCGCGGAGCGCGCGGATGCGTCCCACGCCCGCACTGGCGCGTTGGCAGAGCGGGCGATCAGCGTGATGCGGCGAAGGTCGCGCAGAGCGGCGGGCCTCATCGCGGCACCACCGCCGTGGCCACTGCGATCACGAGCGCGACGGACCACAGCATGCCCAGGACGCGCCACGTCTGCCGGCCGCCGCGGAGGTCTGAAGTCGTTTCGAATACGAAGTGTTTGATCTGCGTCATGGGATTCTCCTTTGTTCTCGGTTGGTCTGAAGTCGTGTTCAGTTGTTGATCGTGTTTGGAGTGTTGTCGCCTGCTGCCGCCGGCGCCTGCAGAGGAACGGTTCGCGTTCCGAAGGCATCGATCGGCCATACGTCGAGCGGCAGCGTGCGTCCGTTCGCGGCGAGGTAGGCCTTGCTGCCGCTGTCGCTGAGCAGCTCGATCGAGCCCGAGGGCGGTAGCGAGTACTTCGCTCCGGCGTAGGTGAACGTCGCGCCCGGCGTTCCGACGAATTTGTACGACACCGTCCCGGTGTGGCAGGTGACGACGGGAGCAGCGGGTGCGTGGTGGAGCAGGGCGGCCAGCGTGATTGCGTGCAAGATGTTCATGCCTGACCCTTAGTCCAAGGGCGGTACCAGACAAGACTCCTTTTAGAATCAGCAACTTAGATGCGTCTGCCATCTTTCCGGCTGTTTTGGAACGATACAGCTGTATGATTTCTGGACATTGAGCGAGGTCAAACAGCGGCTGCTCATCGTCGATGACGAGCCAAACGTCGTCGCTGGCCTCCGGGCACTCCTGGCCGACGAGTGGGAAGTAAAGACGGCCATGACCGCGCGGGAGGCGCGCTCTGTCTTCGCCGACTTCTCGCCCGACGTCGTGCTCCTCGACATGAACCTTCCCGACGGCAACGGCGTCGACGTCCTGCACGACTTCAAGATGTACTCCGAGGCCGTCTCCGTGATCATGATGTCCGGCATGGGGACCGTAGACAGCGTGGTCGAGTCGATGAAGCTCGGCGCGGAAACTTTCCTTCAGAAACCGTTCGACTACAGCACGCTGTCGCTCACGCTGGAGCAGGTCTCGCGCATGGTGGCCACCCGCCGCGAGCTGATCGCGCTCCGCCGCGGCGACGCAAACGAGCAGGAGCGCCTCCCCGGCCTTTCCCCCACCGTCCAGAATCTGAACCAGCTCCTCGGGCAGATTTCCCGCGCTCCGTCGCCGGTGCTGATCGAGGGCGATTCAGGGACCGGCAAAGGCGTCTTCGCACGTCTGATCCACAACCGTTCGCCGCGCGCGCGGGCGCCGTTCGTCGACCTCAACTGCGCCGGGCTTTCGAAGGAGTTGCTCGAGTCGGAGCTCTTCGGCCACGAGCGTGGCGCGTTCACGAACGCGATGAACACGAAGCAGGGCTTGTTCGAGATCGCCGCCGACGGGACGCTGTTCCTCGATGAAATCGGCGAGATGGACGTGACCGTTCAGGCGCGGCTGCTCAAGGCGATCGAGGACAAGCGTTTCCGCCGCGTCGGCGGCATCCGCGATCTGACCGCGAATTTCCGCCTCGTCGCCGCCACGAACCGGGACCTCGCCGCGGAAGTCGCTGCGGGCCGTTTCCGCGCCGATCTCTACTATCGCCTGAATGTCGTCCGCGTTCGCATGCCGCCGCTGCGCGAACGCACCGAAGACATCCCGCTCCTCGTCGACGTCATCCTCCGCCCGTTGTCGAAGGAGTTGGGACGTCCCGCGCCAACGGTGAGCCCGCGCGCGCTGAAAAAACTCCAGAGCTACGCCTGGCCCGGCAACGTCCGCGAACTTCGCAACGTCCTCGAGCGCTCCATGCTCACGATGACCGGAAAGGAAATAGTCAACGACGATCTGCTGCTCGAATCGGATACGAAGTCGCTCGCGAAGACATCCGGCGGAATGCCCACCGCCGATTGGGAAATCCGCGCGCTCGACGACGTCGTCGCCGACTACGTCACCGCCTCGGTCGCCGCCGCCGGCGGCAACGTCCGGAAGGCGGCAAGGCAGCTTCAGATCAGCCCCTCAACGCTCTACGCACGCATGAAGAAGCCTCCCGAATCGTAGCGCCGGCCGCTGGCCGGCGGCGCTACGATCGACTTCACCGGCGGCGCCGGGGTGGTACAGACACTCCTGTCTGTGCTTGTGATGCTCGCGCAACTCAATCCAAATCGCTGTGTCGCTCAACCTTCCTCGCCTGCTGCGGAACCTGGCTTTCGAAGATGTACACATCCGCCCCGACCGGCACCTCTTTGTAAAGCCGCTCCAGCATGTCCTCGGGCAGCCGGATACAACCGTGCGACGCCTTCCGTCCGATCGAGTCGTACTCGTCGGTGCCGTGGATCATGATGCCGTCGCCGAGGTCGAGCGCGTACTTGCCGAGGTGTCCTTTCACTTTGCGCAGTGGCGAATTCATCGGAGGCACCGGCTCGCCCGCTTCGATGAACGCCCAGTCGGGCTTCGTCCACACCGGATCCTCGATCTTCCGCAGCACTTTGAGATGACCTTGCGGCGTGCGGAAAAACCAGACCTTGCTGCCGTTCTTCAGCATCTTCTCGCTGCCGGTCGCGGCGAGCGATTTATCGACGAGCTGGCCGTCCTTGAACAGATAAAGCCGGTTCGTGGCCGTATCGATCGTGACTACCGTCCCCGTCCGCGGCGCATCCGCCGGTAACCCTTCGACCTGCTTGTCATCACACCGGAACTGCCACCAATGACACTGCGTCTGCGCAGACGCCGAAACGCCGAGGCCCAGACTGATGACGAGGACTCCTCGGCTGATCAATTTCGCAACTGGATTCAATCGCACCCTCCCTTGGAAATGTCGACTTCGAACTGCGAATAACTACTGCGAGATCGACGCCAAAAGTGGAGGGTTTTGCCGCTTGATTTGGAGAGCTCGTCCAGGGCTGCGAACCTTCAAAACGAGCTTGGGAGCGCACTGAGTGAGTTGTCGGATGAATGGGTGTGGTCGGCAACCACATTGACGAGGTCAGGGACCTCATTCACGAGGTCAGGAACCTCATTCACGAGGTCAGGGACCTGATTCACGAGGTCGTGGACCTCATTCACGAGGTCGCGGACCTCATTCACGAGGTCAGGGATCTCATTCACGAGGTCGTGGACCTCATTCACGAGGTCGTGGACCTCATTCACGAGGTCGTGGACCTCATTCACGAGGTCGTGGACCTCATTCACGAGTTCAGGGATCTCACTCACGAGGTCGTGGACCTCATTCACGAGGTCGCGGACCTCATTCACGAGGTCGCGGACCTCATTCACGAGGTCGCGGAACATATGAATGTGTGGGTGACCCTACCCCAACCCCTCACGGGACAGAGCGCGTCTGGTGGCCCCGGGGCGACTCGAACGCCCGACAAACGGTTTAGGAAACCGCTGCTCTATCCACCTGAGCTACGGGGCCACTCGCGGCGGGAAACGGGCCGAGGGTAGCAGAAAGTTCAGGGTTGCCAGTCGTTCCGCTGGCGGCGAAACGGAAGGAGAAGAATCTTTCCGATCGTCACGTCGCCCGCGTCGTGATACGCGGGAACGCCGATCACGATGCGCTCCTGCGGAACGTCGAGCCGCATCGTCCGGTGCAGGTAGTCCCAAGCCGACAGGAGACTCGACCAGTTGCTGTCCGTCTCGTCGAGGCGATCGGAATGATGAATGCCGTGCATGCGCGGTGTCACGATCAGTCGCACCAGGAATCGCTCGACGCGAAGCGGAAGCCGCGAGTTGCTGTGATGAAAAAGGATCGACGCGAAAAGGATCGTCTGCCACAGCCACAGCGTCTGCGCATCGACGCCGATGACGATCATCTGCATCGCCCGAACCGGAATCGAAAGCGCCAGCTCCCCGAAGTGAAAGCGCAGCGCCGTCGATGCGTCCATGTCGCGATCGACGTGGTGAACGAGATGGAATCGCCACACGAATGGAACGCGATGACTGGCCCAATGCCACCACCACAGCGTGTAGTCGAGCAGCACGACCGCCACAAGTCGTTCGACCCAGCGCGGCCACTGCACGAGCTGCAGCAGCCCGACGCGCTCGCGCACGATCCACCCCGCCACCGGCTGCAGCACCGGTGCCTGCAGGAGCGACATGAGCGCCAGCGACACGCCGCCCGTCGACAGATTGCGCACGATCCGCCGCAGTTTCGATTCGACCGTCCGCCGCAGCGGAGCGATCGACTCGGAAAGGAGCATCACCCCGCCGACGATGATGATGACCGCGGCTGTGATGACGAAGGGTGAAACAGATCCACTCACGGTGAGCAAATGAGTGGAGATTACTCGCTTCCCTCCGCCGCCCCAAAGAATCGCAGATGCGAGAAGAGTCCCGTTGTGTATTGCTCAAAATGTCCGCGGCTGATCAAGAACTCCCGTTGTACGGCCGCGCTACACTGCCACATATAAAGAATCGAGGTTGAAGGCATGGCGGATGGCTTTACCTATGACGTCTTTCTGAGCCACAACGCGAGCGACAAGCCGCGGGTCCGGAAACTGGCCGAGCGACTGCGGGACGCGGGATTACGGGTATGGCTCGATGAGTGGGTCATTAAGCCGGGCGACGATATCTACCTGGCGATCGAGCGCGGTCTGGAGGCCGCACGGGTGCAGGTACTGTGTCTGTCACCCGAGGCGCTGGGTTCGGCGTGGGTGTCGCTGGAACGTAGCACGGTTCTGTTTCGCGATCCGGCGAATGCCGACCGTCGCTTCGTCCCGTTGCTTCTGGTCGAGTGCAAACTTCCCGACACGCTGCGACGCTACAAGTATGTGGACTTTCGCCAGGAGACGCAGGCCGCGTTCGACGAACTACTTGCAGCGTGCCGTGGCGAATCGGAAGTAGCGCCGCTCGTTCCGCAAACAGCACCGAAGAAGAAGCCCTCAAAGCGGAAGGCAAAGCCGTTGAAGCAGGAGGAACCACGCGAACAACTGGCGGTGCTGGAACGCACGCTCGAAGGCCACGAGGGTTGGGTCAATAGTGTGGCTATCAGTCCGGATGGAACCTGGGCGGCATCCGGTGGCGGCAAACCAACTGCCGCCGGTTCATCTGCCGCTGATTCGACCATCAAGATTTGGGATCTAGAGACCGGCGCCTGCCGGTCGACGCTGTCAGGGCATACAAAAAGAGTCGAGTGCGTCGCAATCACTCCAGATGGCAAGAGGATTCTTTCGGGATCGGACGACGACACGATGCGGGTTTGGGACGCTGCGAATGGAAAGGCGCTAGGCAGCTGGCAGGCGAGCCAACACTTCGTCCTTTCGGTTGTGGCCCTTTCGGGCCAACGAGCGATTTCGGCTGGCGCTGGCAGAGATCCCGTCCTAAAGATTTGGGACCTTGGCAGTCACGAATGCCTCGCAACGCTGGTGGGACATTCGCAGGCCGTTGTGTCGGTCGCCGTTTCGAAGAATGAGAAGTGGGCTGTGTCTGGTTCGTTTGATCGTACGATCCGGCTCTGGAATCTTGAAACAAGCGAATGCCTAGCGACGATCAGGGGGCATTCAGACGATGTGAGGTCCGTTCAAATCACTTCCGACGGTCGGTTTGCCGTTTCGGGTTCAAGCGACAAAACCGTCAAGGTGTGGGACTTGGAAGCGGGAGCTTGCGTCGGGACGCTGGAAGGGCATCAAGACAGCGTCGACTCGGTTGCGATCTCTCCCGACGGTGCCTTGATTGCGTCAACGGGGTTTAACGACGAAACGCTTCGAATCTGGGATCTATTATCGGGAACTTGTCTGCAAATCATCCATATCGGCGAACCGACTCCGTTTCTATCAGTTGCCTTTAGCCCGGATGGTTCGAGATTGGTTGCTGGTGGCGCGTCGCCTCCAGCGATCTACGTCTACCGCCTGACTGGCGTCGGTGCTGCTTCATCTGCTCAACCAGCTCGTCGATACGTGAACGCGAAAGTCGTATTGTTGGGTGAAGGGACTGTGGGCAAGACTTCGCTGGCCCATCGGTTGATCGAAGACAAATACGTCGTGAAGGACAGAACTCATGGCATGAACGTTTGGCCGCTGGAGTTGCCGTTGCCGCCCGATGCGACCATTGACCGCGAGGCGCTGCTATGGGACCTCGCAGGCCAAGAGGATTATCGCCTAATCCACAGGCTATTTCTCGATGAGACGGCGCTGGCTGTCTTGCTGATCAACCCTCAGAAGGACGATCCATTCGCCGAGGCTGGTGACTGGCTCAAGGCACTCGAGACCGCTGCTGACGATAACGCAACGAAACGCGAAGCTGCGCGGTTGCTGGTCTTCTCACAGGCCGATGTTGGCGGCATGAAGGTTGGCAACGCCAAGATCGAACGTTTCATCCAGGAGCACCGCTTCGCAGGCTGGCTGGCGACGAGCGCCAAGACGGGCGAAAACTGCTCAGACACGGCGAATGGCGGAAAACCGTCGAAACTGAAGCAGCTCATCGCGGACCACATCCCTTGGGAGAAACTGCCGTGGACCGCCACGCCTCGGATGCTGGCCGAGCTGAAGAACGCCGTGATGACGATGCGCGGAACAACCGACATCCGGCTGCTACGGTTCGCGGAGCTATCGCAGCGCCTTGAGCAGATGTTTCCGGGCCATCGGTTCGGCGAATCCGAAGTCCGGACGGCAGTGACGCTGCTGAGCAATCATGGACTGGCGCGGCCTCTGAAGTTCGGCGACTTGGTCCTACTGCAGCCGGAACTGCTGAACGGCTACGCCGCCGCGATCATCCGGTCCGCTCGTGCTCATCGGGACGAGATCGGCTCTGTGCTGGAGGCCGACATCTACAAACCCGGTTTCGACTTCACCGGTGTCAACCGGCTTCCGCGGCCGGACGAAGAGTTGCTGCTGCGAGCGATGGTGCAGACGTTCCTCGACCACTCGCTCTGCATCGCCGAGGAGACGCCGGAAGGGCGTCAGCTTGTGTTTCCCTCTCAGTACCGCCGGGAAAGAGATATCCCGCGGGAGCCGGATGTCTTCGTCTCGTACACCTTCAGTGGCGAGTGGCAGACGGTCTGGACGACTCTGGTGGTGCGACTCTGGTATAGCCAGGAATTCGAGCACCGCGAGCTGTGGCGCAACGCGGCCGAGTTCCAGTCCAGTAAAGGCCAAGTGCTCGGTATGAAGATCAACAACCGACAGGGCGAAGGCGAGGCGACGATCAGTCTCTTCTTCGATGTCAAGACGCCGGATGAGCTAAAGGTCATTTTCATCGAGTACGTCCATCGACATTTGGCCCGCTACGGCTGTGATGTGAAACGAGACCGGCGGTACGTGTGCGTCGCCTGCGGCACGCCGGTCAAGGATGTTGACGCGGTGCGAATGCGCATCGAGGCGGGCAAGGAGTTCGTTACCTGCCAACGATGTGACGAGAAGGTATTGCTGGTGGACTTCATCGAGCAGCGGCTCAAGAGCGATCCTGTTGCGCGGAAGATTCTGGCGATGGAGGAAACTGCCACGCGGCAGCTCGACACGCAGGCTCTGGAGCAAATCCTGATCGGCCACGTCCAGGCGATTACAGGCGAGGCGAACCAGATTTTTCGCCCGCTTACGCAGTTCGACTACGGCATCGACGGCGAGATCGAGTTCAAGGACGACGACGGCCGGGCCAGCGGGAAGAAAGTCTACGTGCAGCTCAAGAGCGGCGATTCGTACTTGCGGCCGCGAAAGGCCGACGGAAGGGAAGTGTTCGACGTCAAGAATGAGCGCCATCTCGAATACTGGATCAGCCAACCCGTCGACGTGTATCTCGTGATCCGCCAGACGGATGAGCAAACGGGTAAGCAGACCATCCGCTGGATGAATGTGACGCGTTTCCTCAAGAATAGGCGGGACAGGCACAGTCGTCAGATTGTTTTCGAAGGCGAAGACTTGACGATGGAGTCGGTTTGGAGATTGCGCGACAAGTTTTTCCCAGCACCGCGCCGCAAGGCAGCGTCGCGCTAGATCGCCACGCAAATCACAAATGCGAGAACAGCCCCTTCGTGTATTGCTCGGGGTTGGCCAGGAACGTTCGCTTGTGATCCTCGTTGGCGAAGTAGTAGAGCTTGTTCTTGTACTCGACGGTCGGGATCGAGGCGCGGATGGAGATCTTGCTGCCGTCGACCGGGTCCATGGCGATTGCGGGGGTGAAGGGGAGGGAGGCGCGCAGGGCTTCGTCGGCGGGGGTCGGGGGTGGCGGGGCGTCGGCTTGCGCGAGGCCGGTGGCGGTTTTGATCGGGGGCGCTTCGTCGGTGAGCATCGGGGGTGGATCGACGGTGACGGGGCGGAGGTCGGAGGAGTCGATCGTGCGCATCTCCGACTTCGGTTTCGGCGCAGCGGCGGCGGTCTTTGGTTTTCCGCCGCAGCCGGCCGCCAGCGCGGCGAGCATCATCGCCGTCACGATCTTGCGAGTCATCATCGTTCCGTTTTGCAAGGGTGCGGCCATTACATTTCGGCGAGAAGTGCCGCGCGGCATCGTTCCAGCGCCTGCCAGACCAGGCCTTCGACTGCCGAGGCGTCGACGACCACGACCAGGTAGTAGCCGTCGCCGAGGTCGGAGCAGAAGATCGTGGTGGCGGCGAAATCGATTTTGAATCGGCGCGACGATCCACTTTCCGTCGCCTCGGCCACACGGCGGAGGTTCGAGAGGAAGATGCCGGCGTAGGCGCCGATCACGCGCAGCTCGTGATCGTCGGTATCGAACGGCCTCGCCGAGGCCACCTCCACGCTCTCCCCCTCGGAATCGAGAAACGCCGCGCCGATCGCGCCGCGCGTGGCCTGAAGGAGATCGGCAAGGATGTCGCGGAAGCCCACCTACGCGGCGCCCCGCACTTGCTCGTCGATGGTGATGTCGCCGCGCTTGACCGCGTTCGCGAACGCGTCGACGACGCGCGGATCGAAGCGCGTCCCGGCGAAGCTCTTGATCTTCTCGACGACGTAATTCAGCTCCATCGCCTTCTGGTACGGCCGGTTCGTGGTCATGGCGTCGAAAGTGTCGGCGATGGCCACGATGCGCGCCTGCATCGGGATCTCTTCGCCGGTCAGGCTGTCGGGATAGCCGCCGCCGCTCCACTTTTCGTGGTGGTACTTCATGCCCGGGATGATGTCGATGAGCTGCGCGACGCCGCTCATGATGGCCGCGCCTTTGACGGGATGTCCCTTCATCACTTCGAACTCGTCATCGCTCAGCGCGCCCGGCTTGCGCAGGATGCGGTCGTCGATGCCGATCTTGCCGACATCGTGCAGCAGCGCGCTGATGCGGAGATTGCGCATGTCGTGCTCGCTGAGCCCGAGATTCTTGCCGATGCCGATCGAGTAGCGTGCCACGCGCTCGGAATGGCCGCGCGTGTACGGATCCTTGGCGTCGATGGCGGCGGCCAGCATGCGCACGGAGTTGATGAAGAGGAGATGATTTTCGTGCGCCGCTTTGCGGAGCTGCTCGACGGCGCTCTCGATCGCGCCGGACATGGCGTTGAAGTTTTCGGCCAGCTCGCCGATTTCGTTGTGCGTCTTCAGCTCGACGCGCTGGTGGTAGTTGCCGTTGGCGATCTCGCGCGTGCGCTCTGCCAGCGCTCGGACAGGCCGCGCGATGCCGGACGCAAAAAGGATCGCGGCGAGGATGGCCACGGCCAGCGCGATGGAGATCCAGGTGATCGTGGCGCGCACCATCTTCGATACCGAGGCGTAGGCGAGCTTTTCGGGCTTCTGCACGACCACGCCCCAATCGCGGCCTGCTACCGGCGCGACGGTGCCGAGCATCGTGGTGCGCTCGCCGCCGCGCGTGTCGTCGTACGGGATGGTGAGGCGGACGGGCGCCTTCGAAAACTCCTGCACGATTTTCAGGTAGGAGAAATCGGGGTGCTGCACGTCGACCGCCGGCTCGCTGTGCAGGAGGACCTTGCCGTTGCGGTCGACGACGAAGGCGGTGACCTCGCCCTTCCCTTCGTCGCGAATGCGCTCGCTGATGCGGCGCAGGCTGACGATGGCTTCGACGACGCCGATGTTCGCGCCGTCGTCCGCGACCGGGACGGCCACGACGACCACCGGCTGGTTTGCGGCGGTCATGTACTGGAACGTGCCGGTGTAGACCTGACCCTTGAGCGCGGCCTGCAGCGCGAGATCGAGCTCCTGCGCCACCGCTGCATCCAGCTGCGCCGGCTTGGCCTCGGCGCCCTTCCCGTCGCGATTGAGAATGCGCATGCCGAGGATGTCGCCGTCGGCAGTGATGTAGTCGGCGATCATGCCGGTCTGCGCCGCGTAAACGAATGGATCGCTGCCGGCCGGCAGGGCGCGCTTGAGCGCCCGCACGTTGCCGGCGATCTTCATCAGCTGCTGCGTGTTGTTGGCGAGAAGGTTCTGGATGTCGGTGGCGATGCCGCCCGCCGACCGCGTCAGATACTTCCGCTCCAGCGTCTCCAGCGAGTCGCGGTTGATGCGAATGAGGAAGTAGTGCGAGACGACCAGCGGCACGAGCCCGACGACGACCATCGCGCCGAGCAGCGTCCACAGCAGCCGCGCGCGGCGCTGGGGCGATGGTGGTTGTACTTCGTCGTCGTCGGACATCGCAGGCGATTATAGCGAGGCGTGGGATGGCAACTTCAGGCGCTGCATCTTGCCAAAGCACAGACAGGAGTGTCTGTGCCACACTGGCTCTCGCCAGTAGCAGCATTTCTGTATGGCAGGATGAATGTGGCACAGACACTCCTGTCTGTGCTGGTGAGGCTCGGGACGGCTGCGAAGATCAACGTTCTCTCGCCGGTTCCGTTTCGTGCGAAGCACTTTGGAGTGCGGTGGCGACTAAGCCACCGCTTTGGGAGGGCGGTGGAAGTGTGACGACTCGCAGCGCGTGATGCTTGCTCGATTGTCGCGATGATTACCGTCCCCCTCCCTCCCAAAGCGGTGGCTCGGTCGCCACCGCACTCCAAAGCTTTGCGAAATATGCCGCGCGTTGTGCAAGCATCACAACCTCTGAATATGAGCACTGAGAAGAAGATCGTCATCATCGCCGGCCCGAACGGCGCGGGGAAGACGACCTTCGCGCGAGAGTTCCTGCCGTTCGAGGCCGGATGCCCTCTCTTCATCAATGCAGACTTGATTGCCGCGGGACTTTCGCCGTTCGATCCGGACGCGGCTGCGTTTCGGGCGGGACGCCTGATGCTCGCCGAGATCGATCGCAACGCTGCTGCTGGTGAGAGCTTCGCGTTCGAGACGACGCTTTCGGGTCACACGTATGCGCGGCGAATCTTGAAGTGGAGAGCATCAGGTTTCACGGTCAAACTCGTGTTTCTCTCTTTGCCTACGGCAGACGACGCAATTGCGCGAGTGGCAAGTAGGGTTCAGCATGGAGGGCACGATGTGCCGGCTGATGTGATCCGCAGACGCTTCGCGAGCGGGTTGCGAAACTTTCTCGACGTCTATCGGCATCGCGTCGACTACTGGCAATGGATCGATAACAGCGGTTCGCCAGCGTTTTTGCTGGAGGAAGGGCACGGCGATGACTGATCTATGGCAATCGAAACTGCCTGACGCAGACATGCAGGCGGTGCCGCGCGCACTACTGCGCGCCGCTCAGCGCGCGCGTGAAGTGGCGCGGGCAACGCGCACTCCGTTGGTGATCGTGGTCGACGGCGTGCTCACCAAAGTCCCTTACGACCGGATCGAAGATCTCGACCTTTCGGACGACGAAACGTAATTGCTCGGTCTCTACATCCACCTCCCGTTTTGTCGCGTTCACTGCACGTATTGTCCGTTTGCGGTTTCTACGGATATCCGGTTGCAGGATCAGTACACCGACGCGCTGGTGACAGAGATTGAGGCGCGTTCGAACGGGGAGCGCGTCGACAGCATCTTCTTCGGCGGGGGAACGCCGTCGCGGACATCGCGCGAAAATTTCGCGCGCGTCGTAAAGACGATTCGCGAGCGGTTCGACATCGATGACGCCGCCGAGTTTTCCATCGAGGCCAATCCCGAGGATGTGGATGCGAGCGCCGTTGCGTTCTGGCGGTCGCTCGGAGTCAATCGCATCAGCATCGGCGTGCAGTCGTTTCATGATGACGAACTGCGGCCGCTCGGCCGCGTGCATGGGCGCGCGCAGGCGCTCGAGGCGGTTCGCATCGCCGCCGCTTCCGGGGTTCGCACCAGTCTCGATCTCATCCTCGGATTACCTCGTCAGACCGCGGCGAGTTTCGAAGAGACGCTGGAAACTGCCATCACTACCGGCGCCGGTCACGTCTCGCTCTACATGCTCGATCTCGAAGAAGGGACGGCTTTGGCGCGGCAGGTGGACGATGAACGCGTCACGCTGCCCGATGAGGATCTCGTCGCCAACCTCTACCTGATGGCTATCGAACGATTTGCGAACGTCGGTCTCGCGCAGTACGAGATCAGCAACTTCGCGCGGCCGGGCGAGGAGTGCCGCCACAATCTTCGCTACTGGCGCCGCGAGCAGTACCTCGGATTCGGCATCGGAGCGCATTCGTTCATCGGCGATCGCCGCTTCGCGAATACGCGCGACATTCATCGCTACATTGCCGGACAGCGCGAGCCGGAATTCGCGGAGGTCCTCGGCGAAGGCGAAGTGCGGCGCGAGACGATCTTCCTCCGGCTGCGGCAGGCCGAGGGCATAGACTATGCGGACGTAGTACGACTTTGCGGCGAGGAGGGAATCGCATGGATGGATCGAGGCTTGAGCGACGGGTGGCTGCGGCGGGCGGGAAATCGCGTGGCCTTCACCCCTTCCGGTTTCCTTTTGAGCAACGAGTACATGTCGCAGCTTTTCTGATCGCGTTCGCTGCGTTGCCGCTGTTCGGCCAGGACATCAAGTTCGATCCGAACCTGGTGAACCAGGCGAACTTCAGCGAATTTTCGCGCGTAGTCGGCCAGGCCATTTTCGCGACGCCCGTGCAGCCCGCGCGCGCCAGCGGCCTGCTCGGATTCGACGCGGGCGTCGCCGCGACTGTCGTGAAGATCGACGAGAACGCCGCGTACTGGCGCGCCGCCGTTCCGCAGGGAAACACGTTCACGTCGCACGGCTACATCGGCGTTCCGCGGCTCGTGGTGTCGAAAGGATTCGGCTTCGGCACGATCTCCGGCACGTACGCGAAGATTTCGGACAGCGGCATCAAGACCTGGGGCGGCGCGCTCGATACGCCGCTGCTCCGCGGCGGATTGCTGAAGCCAGAGCTGGCGCTGCGGCTGTCGTACTCGACGCTGACCGGCATCGACGTCTTTCACGAGAAAACGTACGGAGCGGAAGTCTTCCTCAGCAAAGGCTTCGGTCCGATCACGCCGTACGCCGCAGTCGGCCGGATGAAAATCGATGCGCGCGGCGACGTCCCCGCGACGACGCATTCATCGCCATTCACGCTGACCGACAAGAGCAGTCTGAATCGCTACACGGTCGGCGTGCGTCTCTCGCTGCTTGTGCCGAAGCTCGTCGTCGAAGCGACGCAAGCCGAGGTCAGAAGCTACGCGGCGAAGGTATCGATCGGGTTTTGATATTAGTCGTCCCGAGCATCACCAGCACAGACAGGAGCGTCTGTGCCACACCGGCTTTGCCGGTAACAGCATCATGCAAATACGGCAGGATCGATGTGGCACAGACACTCTTGTCTGTGCTTTAGCAAGATGCAGTGCCTGCACCTGAAACTTACTTCACCCCCAACGCGCTCTTGATCGCATCGATCGTGAACTGGCCCTCGGGGCCGAAGCCGATGACCTGGCCATTGATGATGTACGTCGGCGTCGAGAGGATGCCGTTGTCGAACGCGCGGCTGACCTGATCGATCAGCGCTTTCTTTTCCGCCGGCGACTTGTAGATCTTCTCGACGGCCTTCCAGTTGATGTCGTTGTCCTCGACGAAATTCTTGAAGAACTTGTCGAACGGCTCCTTGCCGATCGTCTCCTGATTCTCGAAGACGAAGTTCACGTAATTCCAGTATTTGCTCGAAGCCACCTTCGACAGCGCGCGCGCGCCGAGGGCGGCGTCGAGAGCCCACTCGTGATGTTCGAAGAGAGGGAGATCGAGGCGGTAGTAATCGACCTTGTCGAGATTCCTGGCGATGATGGGTTCGACCTTCTTGTGAGCCTTCGCGCAGGTCGGGCATTCGAAGTCGGACAGCTCGATGATCTGCACCTTCGACTTCGGATTGCCGCGCCGCGTCGCGCCGGCGAGTCCGATCGAGTCGACGATGGCCCGGCCCGGATCGACGTTGAGATTGCCGCGCGTGCCGACGATCAGGTAGTTGTTCGACGAATCGACAAAGCCGCGGTACGTGAATCCGCCGCCGGCCGCCTTCGACTTTTTGATGATCGAGACGGCGCGCAGTCCGTCCGGAAGCGGGAAGGGCGCGATGACCGCCGTGACCGGCTCTTTCAGCGCGTTGCTTCCGACCTCGGCGATTCGCGCCTGCACCGGCCGCGCATCCTCGGGCAGCGTGAAGATCGTGCCGATCACGACCTGGCCGCTGACCGGCGAGTGCAGCATGTAGGTCTTGCGCTGGCAGCTCGGGTCGCTCGATTCCTGCGACAGCTGGTACAGCACGAAGCCGCGCGGACCTTCCTGGCCGACCGGGGCCACGGTGATCTTTGCTTCGGGACATTTCGCCAGCGACCGCGTCGCGAAATTCGTCAGTGCGCCGTTGAGCGTCGGCGCGCGTTGCGCCAGAACGCAGAAGGGGAGGAGGGCCAGCACGGTGGCCGTGAGTGCTCGTTTCATCGTCAATTCCTGTCGGACCGGATTCAAATCATTGCGCGTTAACAGTGCGGTAGCCGCGTTCAATCCATTCCTTGATGCCGCCGTTGACGTGCACGACGTTGCGGAAGCCCGCCACGCTCAGCAGTTGCGCGGCCACGGCGCCATCCTCGCCGGTCTCGCCGTAAACGAGCACGGTCTGATTCTGATACGGCAGCAGTTCGGGCAGCCGCATCTCGATGGTCTCGAACGGCGCGCTGATCGCTCCCGGGATGTGTCCCTCGGGGCCGCGATACGCGGACGACGGCCGGATGTCGATCACGACGACCTGCTGGCTGTCGAGAATCATCTCCGCGGCGATGGTGGGCGCGATCTCCGCGTAGCCGCCGTTGGTCTTCGAAACGCCGACGGTGCGGCACGAAGGAAGAAAGCAAATCGCAGAAAGCAGAAGTGCTGCGGAAGTCTTCATAGCATCTCCAACTCGAACTCGGCCCGGACTTCGCCGACGATTTTTCCGACGACGTTCGACACTTGCTGACGACGAAACGGTTGCAACTCCGGAGCCGAGGAAGCATCGGCGCCGAGGATTTCGAGAGTCTTCAGAATCACAGGATTGCGGCCGCGCGCCATCGATCCGTCATGGATCTTCAGCGCGATGCCGACCGCGACATCATCCGCGACGCGCAGCCGTCCGGTCAACGCCCCCACCAGCGACGGCGCCAACGCCATCGCATACAGCCCCTCGGCGCCCTCTTTCGACAGCAGCTCCCCGCCGAACGCCTGCATCAGCGGCGTGGTCATGCTCCACGCGCCGGCGACGTACTGCGGAAAGCCGGTCATGGCGTTGACGATCTCCGCCGCGCTGGCGCCGTAGCGCTCCAGCGCGCCGGCGATGCCGGTTTGCGTGCTGGCCATCAGCCGCGCATACGCGAAGGCGGTGCGCTGTAGCGAGAGGAAGAATGCCGGAACGCCGCAGCCGTCGACCGCGATCGGAATCTCGTCCGGATCGAGATCGGCGAAGTCGGCCAGCGTGGCGCGCATGGTTTCCTGAAGCGGATGCGCGGCGTCGATGTAGTCGGCCGATGGAACGTCCATCACCTGCGTGGCCAGCAGCATGCCAGCATGTTTGCCCGAACAGTTGTTGTGCAGCGCCGACGGTTCATCGCCCGACGCGCGCAACTCCGCCGCCGCTTTCTCATCGTACGGAACGTGCGCGCCGCAAAGAAGGTCTGACTCGTCGAACTCGCCTTTGCGCAATAACGCCGCCGCGGTGGCAACATGCAGCGGCTCGCCGCCATGCGATCCACACGTCAACGCGATCTCTTCGCCCGACAACTCATACTCATCGACGCCGCCATATTCGAGCAACGGAATGGCCTGAAACGGCTTGGCCGCGGAGCGAAGGCAAGTCCGCAATCCCGGCTCACCGGCATACGCGAGCAGACGTCCCATCGAGTCGACGACAGCAATCGATCCGGTATGAAACGACTCGATCTGATCGCCGCGATACACGCGCGCAAGGACTTGCACGCGAGCAGTCTAAGCCGAACTTGAGATCACAAATTGTGATCTCAAACCTGGCCTATGTGGCACAGACACTCTTGTCTGTGCTGGTGAGGCTCGGGAGGTCTGAGAAACTTCAGCCGCGGAACCTTGCGAAAGCACGGACAAGAAGTGTCTGTGCCACACAACCTGATCTACTCCTTGATCACCTGAATCCCCACTACCGCGCCCTTCGCCTTCATCCACGCCACCACATCGTCATGTTTTCCGCGGATCGCTTCGGCCAGCGGAGTCGCGCCGTTGTCGGCGACGGAGTTCATTTCGGCGCCGTGGTCGAGGAGGAGTTGGATGATGTCGATCCGTCCGCTGATCGCGCCTTCATGCATCGGCGTGAAGCCTCTCGACTGTCGCACCAGCGCGTCGGCGCCGTGGTCGAGGAGAATCTTTGCGGTTGCGTACTGGCCGGAAAGCAGCGCCGTCTGCAGCGGCGTGTTGCGGAACTTCGATGCGGCGCGGGCCTCGATCGCGGCGCCTTTCTTGATCAACAGCTCGGTGTTGGCGACGTTGCCGCCGAACGCCGCCATGTGCAGCAGCGTCCAGCCGAAATGGTTGCGGCTCTTGACGGCGTCCGCATCGGTCAACATCGCCTCGAGTTGCGAAGCTGTGCCGAGGGCCGCGGTTTCGAAAATGTCGAGATGAGGTTTTTGCGCGAGGATGGCGTGCAGCATCTCGTTTTTCGCCGGATCGAGAAATCCCTCGCCCTTGTTGATGAACAGCGCGCTGATGACGGCGCTGGTGCCTTTCGCATTCTTCGCGTTGGCGAGCGCCGGATCGCGCGCCAGCATCGACGTCACGGTGGCGACGTCGCCGGAGCTGACCGCCTTTAGAAAATCGTCTTCCGCCATGGCCGGAATCGTGATGCCGATGATCAACGCGACGAGTAAGAGTGTTCGCATGATGAAATCCTCCGCGGCACAACGTACGCGCAGCACGGCGGCGGCGCATGTGCCGCTCGACGCATCCCTCGGCATGTGACTTCCGGCCTATTCACGCGCCGCGGCTGCTGTGTCATTCTCGCGCCATGCCGCAAACGCGCATCCTCGGCGTCGCGGGTCTGACGGCCTGGCTGATGGTCGGTTTGCCGGTCGTCATTCAAGGCGCGAACACGCCCGGCGTGATGTGGCGCTGGGCCGTTGCGTACGTCCTCTTCGGCGCGCTCTTCATCGCCGACCTCAAACATCCGCGCCTTTCGTTGCTGGCGATGGAAGCGCTCTGCGTCACGGTCATGGTGCTGCTCCTCTGTGACGGATTCGAAGGCGCGCTGCTGGTGATGATCGCCATGCGCCTGCCGTCGCTGCTCGATCGCCGCCGCGGACTGGCGTGGATCGGATGTCAGACGCTGCTGCTGGCCGGCGCCGTCGCCATTCATTGGAACAGCCGCTCAGCTTTTCTGCTCACTCCGCCGTACCTCGGATTTCAAATCCTGGCGTTTTTCGCGTTCGAGCTTCTCGATCGCGAGCTGCGCACGACCGCGCAACTTCGCGCGATGCAGGATCTCGTCGCGGACGGAGGCCGCATCACCGAACGCCTTCGCATCGCCGGCGAGCTCCACGACGCCCTCGGCCATCACCTCACGGCGCTCACGCTCAACCTCGAAGCCGCGCTCGTTCGCACCGAGGGCGCCGCGCACGGCGACGTCGAGAAAGCCCAGTCACTGGCGCGGACGCTGCTCGCCGACGTTCGCGCCATCGTCGCCGAGAAGAATGCCGACGATTGTCTCGACCTCACCCGCGCGTTGCGCACGCTCGTCGCCGATCTGCCGCGACCGCGCGTGCAACTCGAAGTCGACGATGCGCTGCGCATCGACGATCCCGAGCGCGGCCTCGTCATCCTCCGCTGCGTTCAGGAAGTGGTGACGAATGCGGCGCGGCATTCGGGCGCCGAGAATCTCTGGATCACCGTGCGCCGCAGCGGCGACGCGTTCGAGGTCCGCGCGCGCGACGACGGGCGAGGACGCGCGAACGTTCGCGACGGCTTCGGATTGCGCGGAATGCGCGAGCGCATCGAGCGCGCCGGCGGCGAGCTGACCATCGAGAATGGCGCGGGCCATGGCTTCGCGCTGACCGCATTCCTTCCGGCGCGGAGTCATCCGTGATCCGCGTCTTCATCGCCGATGATCAGCTTCTCATCCGTCAGGGAATCCGCACGCTGCTGGAGATGGATGCCGAAATCGTCATTGCCGGCGAAGCAGAAGACGGCGCGGAGACGATCGAGCGCGTGCCGACGTCCGAGGTCGACGTGCTGCTGCTCGACGTGCGTATGCCGAAGAAGAGCGGCGTCGACGTCCTACGTGAATTGTCGGCGATCGATGCGCTGCCGCCGACGCTCGTCCTCACGACCTTCGACGATACCCCCGTCGTTCTCGACGCCATCCGTAGCGGCGCGCGCGGTTTTCTGCTGAAGGACATCTCGTATCAGCAATTGATGAACGCGATCCGCGCCATCGCTGCAGGCGGAACGGTGTTCCAGCCTGCCATCACGCAGCGCCTTCTTCGCGCGACGTCGCCGATCGCTGACGACGCGATGCCGATCGAGGCGCTGACCACGCGCGAGCTGGAAGTGGTCCGCCTCATGGCCGGCGGCTTCTCAAACAAAGAAATCGCGCACGCCCTCGGCACTGCCGAGGGGACGATCAAGAATCAGGTGTCGAGCATTCTGGCGAAGTTCGGCGTGCGCGATCGCACGCGCGCGGTGCTCAAGGCTTTGGAGGCCGGCCTGCTGTGATCGTTTTCGCAACGTTGATGGCTTGCTTCAGCGCCGCCGACTTGCTCATCGACTCCTCGTACTCATACGCGGGATCGGAGTCGTAGACGATGCCGGCGCCGGCCTGAATGGAGGCCTGCCCTTTCGAGAGCACGATCGTGCGGATGGCGATGCACGAATCCATATTTCCGCTGAACGCGAAATACGCCACCGCGCCGCCGTACGGCCCGCGCCGCGTAGTCTCGTGCGCGTCGATCAACTCCATCGCGCGAATCTTGGGCGCGCCGGTGAGCGTGCCGGCGGGGAAGCAGGAGAGAAAAAGATCGACCGGCGTGCGGTCGTCGCGCAGCGTCCCTTCGACGTTCGTGACGAGATGCATGACGTGGCTGTAGCGCTCGATGTGGGCGAAGTCGGTGACGAAAACGGAGCCGCTGACGCAGACGCGGCCGAGATCGTTGCGGCCGAGGTCGACGAGCATCAGGTGCTCGGCCTGCTCTTTCGGGTCGGCGACGAGTGCGCGTTCCAACTCGGCATCCTCCTCGTGCGTCGCGCCGCGGCGGCGCGTGCCCGCAATCGGACGCGTTTCGGCGCGCCTGCCATCGACGCGCACCAGCATCTCCGGCGAGGCGCCGACCAGCGTGCACTCCGGCGTACGCAGCAGGAACATGTACGGCGACGGATTGATCGAGCGCAGAACGCGGTAAAGCGTGAGCGCGTCGTGCTCGGGGAAGTCGGTGCTCCAGCTCTGCGAGAGGACGATCTGGAAGATTTCGCCAGAGACGATCTCCTCTTTCGCGGCATTGACGACGGCTTCGAAATCGGCGCGCGGGATGTTCGGCGTGAACTCGGCGTCGCGCACATCATTCGGAAACGCGAGCAGCTCCACGCGCGCGGCGCGCAGCTTTTCGATGGCGCGGTCGAGCCGCGCGTTGGCTTCATCGAACGATGCATGCGCGTCGGAGGTGAAGAGATTGACGATGACGTAGAGCCGCTGTTTGACGTGATCGAAGACGACGACGTTGTCGAAGAAGAGCAGCCGCGCGTCAGGGATGCCGCAGTTGTTGGGATGCGAGTCGGGGATTTGCTCACTCCAGCCCGCGACGCTGTAGCCGAAGAAGCCGACCGCGCCGCCGAAAAACGGCGGCAGCGTGTCCTCCCGATAAACGCGCAGCGGACGCAGCTCGTTGTTCAAGACAGAAACGGGATCGGGAGTGTTTTCATCGAAACGCAGACTGCGGCGCGGCTCGAATCCGACGAAGGAGTAGCGGCCGACGTTTTCACCGCGCTCGACGCTCTCCAGAAGAAACGCCTCGCCGTCGCCCGAAAGCGCGGCGAATGCAGCGACGGGCGTGATGGCGTCCGCGCTCAATTCGCGCACGATGGGAACGATGTCGTAGTCGTTGCGAAGGTCATCCAGGTTCATTCACGTCCTCGAGAAAAAGCTCGCTCTGCCGCGCCGCCTGCGCGCGCAGGAGATCGAGCCCGTTGAAAGTCGCGTGCGATTCGCCGCCGTACGCCGCTTCGATGATGTTACCGGCAATGGGCAGCGTTACGGCCACATTCCGCGGCAACGTGTTGATGACGAGATCGCCGCGGAATGCGGACAATCGATCGAGCGGCAGCGCGTCGAGCTTGCCGGGAGTGCGGTTGAAGACGGTGAACTCGATCCCCGAGCGGCGCAGCGCGACGAGCGCTGCGCGCGCGGTGCCGCCGGCGCCGACGATCGCCGCGGTTCGGGCGTTCGTTCTTTTTATCAGCGATTCGAAGCCATCGACATCGGTGTTGTCGGCGACGATGCGCCCTCCGATGCGGACGAGCGTGTTCACCGCTCCCGCTTCGCGCGCATTCGTTCGAATGTCTGCGCCGGCCGACTCCGCGAACGTGAGTGCGTCCTCTTTGAACGGCGCGGTGACCGACAGCCCATTCGGCGCGAAGCGCTCGCCGCGCGCGAACGGTGCGGCGATGTCGAGAAAATCATCGGTCTCGAAAATCGAATACGCCGCGGCGATGCCGCGCTCGCGAAAGATGGCGTTGTGAATGGCCGGCGATCCGCTGTGCGCGGCTGGATTGCCGGCGATGGCGAAAATCCTGTTCGCTCTTAGCGATCGACGATCCGGCCCATAGATCGCCAGCGCTTGCTGCAACGTCAACTGCCCCGGCGCCGCGGAGCGCGTTTCGTCCACGCTGACGAACTGGAACTCCGATCCGAAAAAGGGCGCCAGGATGCGTGAGTACAAACCGCGCGCGCCCATGCCGATGATCGTGGTGCCTCGATTTCCAAGCGCGGCCAGCAGACGTGCGTTGTCGGCGAAGTTCTTCGGCGTCGACGCGATCTTTATGTGACTCGCTCGCATCTTGCTCAGAAGCTCTTCGACATCCGGCATGCCCTCGTAGTCATGGTGTGAGAGGACGACGCGATTACCCTCAACCTCTTCCGGCCATTCGACGTCGATGAAATCAATCCCCGCTGCTAAGGCGGCATCGATGTCGACGTGACCACGGCCACGATTGGTGGCGATGATTGGCTTCGTTGTCGATTTTCGAATCGCGTTCCAATCGACCGCGTGGTCTCCGAACGCATCCGCACGGACTTCGATCGCGTCATGGTCCGCGTTGAGCGCGCGGATCACATCGATCGCGATTTGAGGCGTTTTCTCGTGAATCGTGACGACGAGTCGCATTCGCGGGAAGCTTATCGCGAGCATCGCAAGGGAACGGGTTTCACGCGGAGAGCGCGGAGAGGCGGAGTTCACGTCACACGAGTTTCTTGAACTTGTCGACGGTGAGGCCGGCATCTCGGATGATTCCGCCCATCGTGAAGGCATTGACCGGATTGTGCCGAGGAACTGTCAGGACGCGAGCGCCGTCGGTCATCACGATGTGCTTTCCTTGCCGAAGGATGCGAAATCCCGCTCGTTCGAGCGCGCGAACGGCATCGAGGTGATTGACTCCGGCGAGCTTCGGCATCAGCTCACGGCAACTTCAACTTCGCGCACCTCGGAGCCCGCGGTCAACGCCGCCACGCCTTCGAGGTACTCCTCAATTGCCGATCGAATGTTTTCCAGCGCCTCGGCTTCGGTCGCGCCTTGCGACCAGCAGCCGGGCAGGCCGGGACAGGCAACCGCAAAGCCCTCTTCGGATTCGTGAAGCACCACTCGGTATCGCATCGCACCTCCGAACGCGCCGCCGCAACGGCCGCTTCCATCCAATGTACTCTCACTCACCATGCGGCTCCAACGCACCGAGGCTATCGTCCTGCACACCTTTCCGGCGCGGGAGCGGGACAAGCTCGTTGTCTTTTTGACGCCGGAGCATGGGAAGGTGAAGGGGTATGCGTATGGGGCGCGGTCGATGCGGACGCGGTTTGGGGCATCGCTGGAGCCGCTGGCGAAGGTGAAGATTGGGTACGTCGAGCGGGAGGCGGAGGAGATCGTGCGCATCGAGTCGGTCGATCTGATTCGCTCGCTTTTTCCGGCGCAGCAGAATCTCGCGGCGAGCGTGGCGGCGTCGTATCTGGCGGAGACGGTCGATACGTTTGCGCAGTCGGGCGATCCGGCGGAGCTGATCTACCGGCTGCTCGACCGGACCACCGAGGCGTTGCTGGAAGGGGCGACGCCGCTGCGGGTGGTCGCGTATGCCGAGGTGTGGATTTTGCGGCTGGCGGGAGTGCTGCCGTCGCTGCGGAACTGCAACGCGTGCGATGGTCCGCTGGGACGCCCGCTGCGTTTCGATTCCGGCGCGCACGGGTTCGTCTGCGCGAATTGCGCTGGCGATCATGCGCAGGTGATTGCGAACGACGTCGCCGACGTGCTCGATGCCATCATGCGCATGCCGGTCGGAGAGTTTGCTGTCGCCGACGTAGCGCCGGATGCGCTGATCGAAGTCCGTTCACTGGCCGCGTTCTTTCGTCGCAACTTCCTCGGGCACGAGTTGAAATCGTTCGAAGTGCTCGCAGGACTGGTCGCCTGAGATCAGACGCGAACGCCGCCGCGCCCTTCCGCGAGCAGCGCGCGTCCGTGGTAGTGGAACTCGTTGTGGACGTCGAGCAGGAGTTGGCGGCGTTCGATCCGCTCCTCCTCGGCGCGCGTGTAGACGGTCGCTTCGAGGAGCGCGGTGCCGTCGTCGCGTGCATCGACCGAGGGGAGGTGCGTGACGATCAGAGCGCGGACGATCTGCGGCGACTGCATGCGCATCAGCGCGGCGTCGTAGTCTTCGGCGGTCGCGATGAGGCGCGACATGCGCCACGACGTCGCGCCGACGATGTCGCTGATCATCAGCCAGTATTCGAAGATCGCTTCGGGATTGCGATCGACATCGAAGAATTCGTAGATCGGGCGGCCGCGATCGACGTACGGCGTGCTTTCCTCGCCGATGACGTCGTAACGGATCTCGCCGCGAACGCGAACGCCCTGTGCGCATTCGAGAAGCGCGGCGGCCTGCATGGCCATGTGCGCTTTCGGCGGCAGCGGAATTGTGCCCGATGCGAAGGCCTCGCGGAAGCGCGCGTTCGCGAGCTCGTGGGCGCGCGCGATCCGTTCGCGCACGCGCTGCACGGCTTCGAGCATGAGCGTAGTCACTTCACCTGCTGCGTGCGCGCCAGGAACTGCTCCGGCTTTTCGAAACCTGTCAGGCGAAGCTGCTGCTGTTCGTGTCCCGAGGAGTCGATGAAGACGACGGTGGGAACGCCGACGATCGCGTATCGCTTGGTCAGCTCTTTCACAACCGGATCATCGGCATTCGTCAGGTCGGCCTTGACGCGCGTGAAGCGGTCGAGATCCTTCGCCACCGCCGCGTCGCTGAACGTCTTCTCGTCGAGCTCCTTACACGGGATGCACCACGTGGCGAAAAAGTCGATGATGATCGGCTTGCCGGTCGCCGACGCCACCGCGGCGTCGTACTTCTGCCACTGCACCTCGGCGCCTTTGCGCGGCGGAATGGCGAAGGCGACGCCGCCGATGAGCAGGATTACCGCGCACGCCAGTCGCATCACACGTCCGCGCGGACCTTTGCTTGCAAAGAGAAAAATCGCACCGATCAGCAGGCTGGCGGCCACGCCAAGGCGGAAGGGAGTTTCGCCGATGACGGCGCGGAGGAAGTAGAAGGCCATCGCGATCAGGACGAAGCCCATCGCTTTTTTGACCTGCACCATCCACTCGCCCGGTTTCGGGAAAACGTTGAGCGCGATGAGGTACGGAAATCCGAGTCCGAATGCGAGCGTGGCGAACATGGCCATGCCGATGGTGGGTTTGGCGATTGCCGCGACGAGCGTGAAGAGCGCCACGACCACCGGTCCGACGCACGGTGCCGCGACGATGCCGACGAAGAGTCCCATCGTCAGCGCGCCGGCCACGCCCGCGCGGCCGGCCGAGCGGTTGGTGATGAACTGCGGGACGCGGAACTCCCACACGCCGAACATCGACGACGCCAGGATGAGCATCAGCACCGCGAAGCCGATCAGCACCGCGGGCGACTGCAACCACGATCCGAACATCCGTCCGCTCAGCGCGGCGAAAACGCCGAGGGCGGAGTAGGTGATGACGATGCCGATGACGTAGGCCAGGGAGAGCGCGAAGCGGCGCGAACGGCGGCCGTCGCTCTGCATGGCGAAGAAGCCGACGGTGATCGGGATCATCGGGAAGACGCACGGAGTGAGGTTCAGAGCCAACCCGCCGACGAAGAGGATGAGCAGCGTCAGCGGCAGTCCGTGCTCGGCGTACGCGGCGGAGAGTCGATCGTTGCCAACGGGCGCGGCGCCTTTCGGCGCTGCGGACAGGGGAGTGAAGCTGGAGGACGTCGCAGGCGCTGCCGGCGCCGCCGCGATCGTCTTCGCGTCGATCGTTACCTCGGCATCGCGCGGCGGGAGGCAGACGGTGTCGTTGCAGGCCTGGTAGTGGAGCTTGCCGTGAATCGTGTCGCCGCTCTGCAGTTTCGCCGTGAAGGGGATTTGAATTGTTCCTTCGAAGACGGCGAGCTTCTGTCCGCCGCTGAAGGTGAATGAGCGAACTGTGTGCTGCGGATAGTTGGCGGAAACGAGCTCGGCTCCCTCGAACGACAACTTGGTCGGGATGACGAAGTCGTCGAGCGGCTTGTTCGAGTTGATGTGCCAGCCGTTCTCGATCGTGGCGGTGACGACGCCTTTGACGTCGGTGTCGTGACGCTCATTGACGACGCCGGTGAGCTTGACCAGCTCCTGTCCCGGAATCGCGTTCGCAGCACCGCCGCCGAGGGCGAGCTGTCCGAAGGCAGTCGTCGCGAGGAATGAACAGGCAAAAAACAGACGGCTCAACATTCAGCGACTACTGCTTCCGCGGGCCGCCGAGCTGGCGCTCGAGGTTCGCGATCATCATGTTGATGTTGCCGGTGTACGCGGAGTTCGGATACTTCGCCTTGAACGCCTTGTACTCGTCGAGCGCCGCCGGGATGTTGCCAGTCTGCATGTAGATGTCGCCGATAAGCAGTCGCGAGCGCTCGAAGGCGTCGCCCTTGTTCTGCAGCGTCGCGAACTTGGCCAGCGTCGCCTTCGCCTCGACGTATTTCTTCTGCAGGATTTGATTCAGCGCGAGCTCGAAGTAGGAATCGTCGCGGACGTTGACGGGGATGGCCGGCTCTGCGATGAGCTTCTTCAGCCGCGCTTCGCTCTGCGCGTACGCGGCGCGCGACTCGAACTCCTTCGCCAGCGCGAAGCGTTTTCCGTAGTCCTTGGCGATCGAGGCCTCGTCGTTCGCGCGCTTCATGAAGTCGTTGTACTTGACCTCGGCGTCGCCGAGCGATGCCGCGAACTCTTTCGCCGGCGCGTAACCTTTGATGATTCCGGCGATCATCAGATCCTTGTTGAGCACGAGGAACGTCGGCAGCGAGTTCACCGAAAAATCGCGCGCGAACCTCGTACCGTCCTTCCCATCCTCGGTGTTGAGGCGGAGCAGGACCATTTTGTCCGTGGCGTTCTGGAAACTCTGGGAGGGGATCACTTCCTGCTCGAAGCGATGGCACCAGCCGCACCAGTCGGCGAAGAGATCGACGAAGATGAGCTGATTCTTTTCCTTCGCGGCCTTCTGCGCCGAGGCGATGTCTTTGAGCCACGGCGACGCGGAGGCTTGCTGAACGAACAGCAGCGCAACCGCGGCAAGCAGGGCAATCCGTTTCACGTGAATCCTCCCGTTCGCCGGTCGCAAACGGCACCGGGAAAGTCGCTATTCCGAAGGCGCGGCACCGACCGGTGACAAATCCGCTGCCGCGTTTTGTTTTTCGCGCGCGTACTTGCGCGCCGCTTCCACGAACGCGCCGAAGATCGCCGATGCTGACGATTCTCCCGGCATGTCCTCGGGGTGCCATTGCACACCGACATAGAAAGGATGCGACGGATCTTCGAGCCCTTCCACGATTCCATCCGGCGCTTTGGCGGTGACGCGCAGTCCGTCGGCGACGCGGCCGATGGCCTGATGATGCGACGAGTTCACGTTGAACTCCTGATCGCCGAGGATGCGCCCGAGCGTGGTCGACGAATCGACGTGGACGTCGTGGCGATGACGGTCGCTCGGTTCGCTGGCGTGATCGATGTCGGTATCGACGGCACTGCCGATGTCCTGAATCAGCGTTCCGCCGGCGGCGACGTTCATGACCTGGACGCCGAGGCAGATGCCGAGGGTGGGGATGCCTCGTTCGCGTGCAAGTTTGGCCAGGCCGAGGTCGTTCTTCTGCCGCCGCGGATCCATCGTCTCGCAGGTGGGATGCTTCTCTTCGCCATACTCGGCGGGATCGCAATCATCGCCGCCGGCGAGAAGGATGCCGTCGAGCGTCTCGACGAGGTCAGCCGCATTCTCCGGCTGCGGCGGAATGAGCACCGGCACGGCGCCGGCGCGCTTTAAGGATTCGATGTAGGTGGTGAAGACAAAGGCGCGGTCGCGTTCTCCCTCGTTCTGCAGGACGTCCGAGCCGATGCCGATGAGAGGCTTGTGCATGAAGGGTAATTATGCGGGATTCGTGCGAGGGTGCGCACCTCGGGTTAGCAGGGTCAGGCACTGCATTGCTAAAGCACAGACAAGAGTGTCTGTGCCACACCGGCTCGTTCGTAAGCCCGCATTGCGCAAGTACAGCAGGATCGATGTGGCACAGACACTCTTGTCTGTGCTGGTGAGGCTCGGCAGAGTTGAGAGATCACCGCACCTTGCGCTGCAGGCGATCGAGCACGTTCAGTGCTTCGATCGGCGACAGCGTTTCGATCACCAGTCCGCGAAGCTCGTCGAGCACCTCGAGTTGCGCGCCGCCGAAGAGGGAGAGTTGGGCGACGGGAGCACCCGTCCGTTTCTGCGTCTCGGCGACGACGTCGCGTTCCTTGCGCTCCAGCGTGGTCAGGATTTCGCGGGCGCGCTCGGTGATCGAGCGCGGGATGCCCGCCAGCTTCGCCACCTGGATTCCGTAACTCTTGTCGGCCGCCCCTTCGACGACTTTCCGCAGAAAGATGATCTGCTCGTTCCACTCCTTCACGGCCACGCTGAAGTTGGCGACGCGCGGTTTGGTCTTCGCGAGGTCGGTGACCTCGTGGTAGTGCGTGGCGAAGAGCGTGATGCCGCCGCGCGACGGTGTGTCGTGGATGTATTCGATGATGGCCCAGGCCAGCGAAAGGCCGTCGAACGTGGCCGTGCCGCGGCCGACTTCATCGAGGATGATCAGCGAGCGGTCGGTGGCGTTGTTGAGGATGTTCGCGGTCTCGTGCATTTCCACCATGAACGTCGACTCGCCGCGAGCCAATTGATCAGAAGCTCCGACGCGCGTGAAGATGCGGTCGAAGATGCCGAGGCGGGCTTTGGCGGCGGGAACGAAACTGCCGATTTGGTTCAGTAGGACGATCAGCGCGACCTGGCGCAGATACGTCGACTTGCCGCCCATATTCGGACCGGTGATGATCTGGATTCCGTTGCGATCGCGTTCGACGTTTGTGTGATTGGGGATGAAGCGATCGGTGGCGATGACCTCGATGACCGGATGACGTCCATCCTCGATGCAGATCTCGGCGGTTTCGGACAGCGACGCGCGCACGTAGCGATGACGCACGGCGATCGTGGCCAGCGACGAGAGCGCATCGACCTGACCGGCCGCGCGCGCCGTCGCCAGAATCGCGCCGGTCATCTTCGCGACGTTCTCCAGCAACTCGCCATACAGCCGTTCCTCAATGACGATCGCCTTCCCCTCGGCGCCGACGATCTTTTCCTCTAATACTTTTAAATCCGGGGTTATGAAGCGCTCCGCGTTGACGAGCGTCTGCTTGCGGATGTACTCGTCGGGAACTTTGGCGAGGTTCGATTTCGAGACTTCGATGTAGTAGCCGAAGACGGAGTTGAAGCGCACTTTCAGCGAGCTGATGCCGGTACGCTCGCGCTCGCGCGTCTCGATCTCGACGAGGATCGATTTCGAGTCGCGGGCGATCGAGCGGAGCTCATCGAGCTCGGAGTCGACGCCGGCTTTGATGGCGCCACCGTCGCGAAGGTTGAGCGGCGGATTGTCGGCGATCGTTGCAGCGATGCGGTCGACGACCGGTTGCACGGGATCGAGCGCATCGCGCAACCGGTTCAGCAACGGCCCGTTCAGCGGAGCCATCGACGTCCGCAGGTCGTCGACCATCAATAGTGAGTCGGCCAGCGTCAGGCATTCGCGCGGCGTGGCGCTGCGCAGCGTGATGCGCGACGCCAGCCGTTCGAGATCGGCGATCTTCGACAGTCGCTGCGTCATCACTTCCAGGATGGCGCGCGATCGCGTGAGCTCGTCGACGGCATCGTGACGGTCGAAAATCGCGTCGCGCACTTTCAGCGGACGCGTGAGCCACTGCCGCAACATCCGCCCGCCCATGGCTGAGCGCGTGGCGTTGACGACGCTCCAGAGCGAGGCGCGCGGACGCGTGGCGTCGCGCGAGTCGAGGATCTCCAGATTGGCGAGCGTCGCGGCGTCGAGTTGTAGAAAATCCGCTTCGTTGTCGACGCGCAGCGACAGCACGTGATCGAGCGGACGTTTGTGGCTCGCGGATGCATACCGCAGCGCCGCGCCGGCCGCGCCGATGCGCGGGTCGTCACCTTCGAGCCCGAATCCGCGCAGCGACTGCGTTCCGAAATGTTTCGAGAGATAGTCGTGCGCGCCGGCGATCTCGAACAGCGACGGCTCGACGCCGTTCGACGGAATCTCCAATCGAAAGGCCGCCTCGCGCGGAAAAATCGCCTCGCGCGGCGCGAAGCGGGCGATGTCGTCAGCGAGGCGCGCATCGTCGGCGTTCACGTAGGTCGTGACGAAGAAATCGCCGGTGGAAACGTCGAGGTAGGCGGCTCCGATGCTGCCGTTTGCGAAAAGCGAAACGAGATAACAACTCTCCCGCTCGACGATGAAACTTTCCGTGGCCGTCCCCGGCGTGACGATGCGGACGATTTCGCGCTTCACCAGCCCCTTCGCTGCCGCGGGATCCTCGGTCTGGTCGCAGATGGCCACGCTGAGGCCGAGGCGGACCAGTTTCGCGATGTAGCCGTCGGCGGCGTGATACGGCACGCCGCACATCGGCGACTGGTTCTCCTGCCCCTTGTTGCGCGAGGTGAGAACGAGGTCGAGGAGCGGCGCCGCCTTCTCGGCATCCTCGAAGAACATTTCGTAAAAATCGCCCATCCGGAAAAAGAGGATGGCGTCGGGCGCCTGGCGCTTGATCTCGAAGTACTGCTCGAGCATCGGGGTGAGTTTCATTGGGTCGAATTATGACTTGTCACGCGGAGACGCTGAGAGAAAGGCGAATGTTGAATGTTCAATGTTGAATGTCAAATGTTGAATGGGAAGACGGTCTCCCTCTCATTCAACATTCAACATTGAACATTCACCATTCAACATTTGGTTTCCGTACGGCCACCAGGTGCCCATCCTTCGCATCCAGTTCCACGACCACGGCGTCTTCCAATCCACTGTGCGGCACACGGTCGCAGAGGACGATCCATCGATCGCCTTCCGCGGCGACATGCACTGCTTCGTATCCCGGCCGATGCAGGATCGCCACCGCGCGGACCGCTGCGTCGTTGCTGAGAACCTGTCCCGGACGGCGCGACGGATCGTCGCGATTGCGCATCGCCAGAAAAAGCAGCGCGCAGACGAGAATCCACGCGGGGTAGAGCAGCCAGTAGCTTCGGCGCATCGCGGTTATCATAGCGGGCCGATGACGCGCGCCGAGATCGAAGAGAAACTGATCGCCATCGTTCGCAAGGAGAAGGACGTCCCGGACGACAAGCTGTCGCTGGAGACGCCGCTGGCCGATGCCGGCATCGACTCGCTCGACTCCCTGACCATCCTTTTCGTCATCGAGGAGGAGTTTCACATCTCCATCCCCGACGACCGCGCCCGCTCGATGAAGACCTTCGGCGACATGGTGGACAGCATCGAGACGCTGCTGCAGTCGTAGGTGTGGCACAGACACTCCTGTCTGTGCTGGTGAGGCTCGGGATGGCCTCAATTGAATCCGATTTCAACTTCAGCCGCTGCAGCTTGCTAGAGCACAGACAAGAGTGTCTGTGCCACATTGCGCCTGCCGCACCCATCTGTGGTCCCAGATTTGCTACTCTCGCGGCGAATACGGGGAGGCAACTTGATCGTCGAAAAAAAGCACACCGAGAACTTCACCATTCTTTATGTGGAAGGTCTCATCAAGCTCGGCGAGAGCGCGGAGTTTTTTTCCGCGGCGCTGGAGAACGTGCTGAAAAACGAGAGCACCAACGTCATCATCGATTTCACGAAGATCGATTACATCGACTCGACGGGCATCGGTGAGCTGGTCGGCTACCTCGGCAAGTTCTCCGGACAGAACCGCAAGCTGATCCTCGTCAACCCTTCGGAGCGCATCCTCAAGCTGCTTAAGCTGGCCAAGCTCGACGCGGTCTTCAAAATTTATAGCACTGAAGAAGAAGCGATCGCGGCCGAGAGCGGCGGCGCGGCGAAGACGGCCTAATTACTGCGCCAGCGGCGCGATCGCGCATTTTCCAGTGGGACGAATGCGAAGCGCCGTCACCGGATCGGTGGCAACCCAGGCCACGCGTTGCGTCTTCAGTTCCGCGCGAAGAGTGTCGACGGCGCTCTGCAATTTCGACGGCGACGACACGTCGGTGATGTCGCCCCACACATCGCGCAACTCGGGACGCGGTCCGGTCGCGGACCAGACAAACAGCGGCACGCCGATCGAGGCGAGATAGCGGCGAACCGATTGCGGCGAATGCGTGCTGGCGTCGTCGCGATGACTCAAAACGAGCACGACCGCGCGCCGGTGCGCTCCCGTGATGGCGTTCAGTCCCGCCACGCCGACCGCATCGGCAAACTGGCGAGGCACCGCGTCATCGACGTACTTCTCGTACGGCCGCGTCAGGAACCAGAGCAATCCCGCGTCGTCCGCCGGGACGTCGTTCGACGGCGGGAAGAGCATCGCGGTCGAAAAGTTCGTCGATTGATGCAGCTCCGCGATCGGAAAAATCGCGCGCATCGAGGTGCCGGAGTCGAGCGCGTAGGAGTGGCGCGCTTCCGTGCGCTTGATCGTCGGCGCGCCGGCGATGAGCTTCGGATTCAGAGTCCGCAGCGGATCCTTCGGATCGGGATCGATCACGAACATGGCCAGCGCCGGAGCGTTTTCGACCGCACCGACGCGGATCGGCGCGCCGCCGTTGGTGAAGCAGTCGCCGAGGTTCGCGGGGGCTGCCCCGGTCTGCCGGACGGCCACCGGCGTCATCTGCGACTCCGCCGTATCGGTGAGCTCTCCGCCGACGACCATCTCCCGGCGCGTGACGAAACCATCTTCGAACGTCATTTCGCCGGCGATCAGATGCGGACGTTTCATGTCCAGCCGCGGCAGGCGCGCGACCGCGCCCGCTTTGTTCATCGGTACGGATTTGCCGTCGATCGTCAGCGTCGCGGACGTCGCTGTCGCCCCGACGAGGTGTTCCCACTTGAACTGCGCGGTCGCCGGCACGCCATCCGCGTCATTCTTCAACGCGATGTTGAACTCCGCCACCGGCCGCGGCACGTTCACCAGCTGCGTCGCGCGCGCGATTTCGTTTCCGCGCTTGTCGTATCCGATTGCCACCAGCTCGGCCGGCACGATCGACGGTCCGAAGTCGATCGTGGCACGCCACGGCGGCTGGTCCAGCACCGCCACCGGACGGTTTTCGAGCAGGATGCGCACCATATGAACGCCGGGTCCAACCTGCAACTCGACCGGATGCGGCCCCGCCATCAGGCCGAGGAAGAGGGATAGGAAAACGACCTGGGATGTCACGGGATGATTATGCGGCAGCGTGTCTCCACTCATAACAGCGTGCACTTTCCGTCGGCTTAGCCGGCGTGAGAACCGTAGCCCCCGGCTTTGAGCCGGGGGAATTCGAGCGCGCGAAATTTGGGAGCGCGGTTTACCGCGCGAAAGAAAGCTTTCTTTCGCCCGTTAAAACGGGCTCACAAATCAACGCGATCCGCTGACCCCCGGCTCAAAGCCGGGGGCTACGGTTCTTACGCCGGCTTCGCCGACGGACAGTGCCATCCTCAGAAGCGCACGCCCAGCGACATCCTCACCGTCCGCGGAGTCTGATACGCCAGATTGTTCAGCGCCTGTCCGAAGTTCGTGGCCAGCTGGTAATTCGCGCCCATCGCCGTACACGTCGCGGCGGCGGCGCCGCGCGGACATTCGATCGGTGTCTGCGTGGCGGGGTTGAACGGAGCGAACGTCGTCGACGTCGCGGCCGTGCTGACCGTCGTGCCGAGGAGTTTCGGATCGAAGAGCGCGTCGTTGTTGAATGCGTTGAGCAGATCGCCTTGCGCGAAGAACTCCAGCGACGACACGCGCACGCTGTAGCGCAGCGCGAGATCGGTCGACTTGACGCTTTCCGTCCGCAGCTCGCCGCGGCCGCTGAAGTAATAGAGACCGTTCGGGACCGTCGCGTAACCGAGGTTCGCGGGGGCGCCGGTGTAGCACGTCAGGTTGATCGCGCCGGCGATCGAGTAAGGCAAGCCTGAGTCGTAACTCTGCAGCAGCGTCGTTTCGAGTGCGCCCGTGCCGAGCGGAAGACGATAGCCCGCCCACGCGCGCAGGCGATGGCGCTGATCGCCGGCCAGATAGCCGATCGGCGACACGCGGCTGTAGTTGAAGTACTCGGGATAGAAAAGCGCCGGATCGGTATTCGCAACCGCGCCGGCCGTGCCGCTTTCGCCGTCGTCGTTGCCGCGCAGCTTCGACCACGTGTAGTGCGTACCGAATTCGAAACGGCCCGGCGACCAGCGCGCCTGCATCTGCACGCCGCGATACTGCCGCTCGAGATTGTCGCTGTTGCGTACGAGCGTCAGATCGACCGGGATGCCCAGCGGCGTGTTCGCCTTGCGCGTGGCGGTGGTGACGCTGGCGGCGTAGAAATCGCGCCAGTCGCGATGGACGTAATCGACGCGCGCGAATCCGCTCCTGCCGATCGCCGCGCCGTAGCCGGCCGTGATCTCGCGCACCGAGGGGGAGGCAAGCGAGCCGTCGAAATAGGTCGCGTAGCCGGGGATCGTGCGCGAGCCGTTCGCGCGCAGATTGATCGCCGTCACGTTGCCGGTGCCGCCCTGCTGCGTGTTGAAGTAGTCGAAGATGCGGCGGATCGCGTCATCCATCGGCACCGTCAGCGAGCCGTTGTTGATGGCCGGGCCGCGATACGCGAAATCGATCGAGGCGGCGTTGCCGGCGGCCTGATTCGACGAGGCGATGCTGTCGGCGATGCGCGACGCGTAGTCGGCGAACGAAACGCTGATGCGATGCCGTCCGTCGCCGCGAACGTCGAACTGCGCCGACAGCCGCGGCGAGAGCCGGCGATCGTCCGAGCTCACCACGCCATCGGCGTCCTCGGCATGATTCCGATCGAAGCGCGCGCCGAGGTTGAACGAGAGGCGCGGGGTAGCGTTCCAGGTGTCGTTGATGAATGCGGAGTCGGTGCGCAAATCGTTCGACGTCGCCGGCACGAGGATCGGATTCCAGCGGATGAACGTGCCGCCGCCCGACGCGTTCGACGGCGTGATGACCGGATAGATGACGCCATCCTTGTACTGCACGCGCGTCACGAAGATCGAGAAGTCGCTGCCCGACTGATGATTGTTCGCGTAGCGCCGCTCGGCGAAACGATCGACGCCGGCGACTAGGTCGTGGCTGCCGAACGATTTTGCGTCGAGGAAGTCGTGAACCTCGAGCAGAACATCGTCGTTGTTGCGCCGTTCCGCGTCGCAGATGTCGCACAGCGACGGCGCGTGAAAGCGCGTGTTGTTGTTGGCGCGGTCGAGGAGCACGGTGCCGGCGATGAGGTCGGTGGTCATCGCGCCGGTGCGGTCGGAGAATTTGCGCGCGGAGTAATGTCCCTCGGCCAGAAAATTCGTGCTCAGCGTTCCGTTGTAGTGGACCGCCAGCAGCGACTCCGGATCGACGCGCTCGGTGAGGCTGGCCACGTCATAGAAGTTGTTCGAGAAGCGCGCGTTGGTGCCTTTGGTGTCGACGCCGAACCACGATGCGGCCAGCGTCTGCCGCGCGCCGAGCTGCCCGGTGAGCTTCGCTTCGTACCTTTTCTGATCGTTCCCCTCGGCATAGCTGATGGCTGGCGACGCGGGCGTGATCGGATTCGTGTTGAAGGCCGGAATGGAAAGCGTCTGCCGCGCCGTGTCGTTCTTCGCCCATCGTCCGGCGCCGAAGAACCAGAGCCGGTCGCGCAGCACGAATCCGCCCAGCGTCCCCTCGGCCACATGATTGAGATTGTTCTCGCGCGTTTCCAGCGCCGGCGACTGCGCCGACCACGATGGATTGCTGAGCGAGTCGCGCAGCGAGCCGCGCAACTCGTTGCCGCCCGACTTGGTGATGGTGTTGACGACGCCGCCGCTGAACCGCCCGTACTCGGCGGAAATGGCGCCGGTCAGCACCGTCGTCTCCTGAATGGCATCCTCGACGTACATCGGCCGCATCTGTCCGCGCGTGTTCTCCGTGACGACGACGCCGTTGACCATCACCAGGTTGTCGTAACCCGGCCCGCCGGAGATGTAGAGCTGCCCGTTCGAAAGCGTGTTGCTGTTGACGCCCGGCGCGAACTGCGCTGTGGCGAGCTGGTTGCGCTGGATGGGCAGACGCTCGATGAAGGGAAGGGTCATGTTCGTCGAGACTTCGGGCGTCTCGATGACCGAGGGCGTTCGTGCGCCGATGCTGATCGTTTCGCGGACCGCGCCCATCACCGCGTCGACGCGCGTGGCCTGCGAGAGCCGCAGCGTCGATCGGACGACGCGCGTTTCCATCCCCGAAAATGCGAACGAGACCGCGTACTCGCCCGGCGGCAGCGCCGAGAAACTGTACGCGCCCGTCTCGCCGGTGATCGTCGATCGCGATCCCTGCAACTCCGGCGAGGTGATCGTGACCGTCGCTCCCGGCAACGGATCGCCGAACGCCTTCACGACACCCGCAAGCGATGCTGTGGTCTGGCCAAACATCGTTACGGATATAAGGAAAAGCACACACGCGATCAGCGTTACGAACGAGCGTTTTGTCATTTTTGGCCCTCTCGGCGTGGACCCGCCCATATTGCACGAAAGAAGCGGACGAAGGCAATGACGCGCTCCATCCGCAGATCACGCAGATGGGACGCAGATAACGAGTCTTCATCTTCGTACATCTGCGCTATCTGCGGATCGTTACCCGGTGGCTGCGTTCTTGCTGCTTGAGCAGCGGAGATCGAGCGATGAAAACGACGATTCTTGCGGCAGTTCTCATGATCGGTGTCGCGGCCTGCACGCAAAAGAGCGAAACGACGACGTCCGCGGACAACACGGCGACCACGTCGACCAGCACGACCACGGTTTCGGCCACGGTTCCAACGGTGGACACGGCGGCAACCGCAGAAGCGAAGCGCGACGTGAAGGACGCCTCGAAAGACGTCGCGGCGGGCGCGCGAGACGCCGCGCACGCAACCGGAACGGCGATGGAGACGGCAGGCAAGGAGATCCAGAAGCGCTCCAAGCCGGATCGCCACTAACTCGCGAACGCCTCGGCGATCGTGATCGCATCCGCATCGCGGCTCAGAAGCGAGATCGCGTCGCCGGCTCCGATCTCGCCCTCTTTCGCGACCGCGAAGTAGAAGCCGCTGCGGCCGCTGCGATAGAAGCGCTTGATCATGTCCGCGCGTCCGAAGCGGATGGTCAATTTGAAACACGGCATGCGCGGCTGCGTGACGACGAACTCCGCGCTGCCGATACCGAAACGGTCGCCGAGATGCACGTCATCCTCGGAGAGCCCGCTCGTGGTCAGGTTCTCGCCGAACGCGCCCCACGGCAGTTCGAAATCGGGCAGCTCGTTTCGCCAGAACTCGTAGTGTTCCGAGGGGTAGACGTAGACCGCTTTGTTGATGCCGCCGTGGACGGTGAGATCGGACTGGCGGTCGCCCTCGACGTTCAGGCGATCGACGCGGACGCGGCCGGATACCGGCGTCTTGAAGATCGAAGTTCGAACGATCTCATCGCGCCATTCGACTTCGCGCGGCAGCCCGACGTTGATGGAGATGATCTGCATGGAATCCACAGACTACCGTATCGCTGAGTCTGGCGTATCTCTAAGAACGCGTCGAGTATGCGGCGCTGCCGATGAGCGCCGCCGCGACCGGCAAGGCAAACGCGGCCAGGTGCACAAGCCAGATGGAGAAGTCGCGATCGTAGGGATTTGCCGCCGCAATCGCAAAGTACACGGCGCTCGCGATCATGATGGCGATCCCCGCGAATCGATTGACGCGCAGCCAGGTGGCATCATCCGACATCGTTCTTTTCGTTCGAAACCCATAGAGACGATTGCGCGGTATCACTCCCAGCGCCAGCGGAATGCTGATGATGAAGAAGATCAATGCCGGAATGGCGAATGGTTGATGCAGCATCACTTTGATGACGGCGCCGGCGCACTTCGCAGTTGTTCGATTTCACTGAGAATGCTCTTGACCAGCGCCTCGGTGACGATTTTTCCCTTTTCGCGCGTGGCCAGCGTCGCATCTCCCCAGACGCCGCTCGGCGAATACGTGCCTTTCCCATTCGGATCGCGCGTCAGGCCGCCCGGTTTCGATCCGTTGTAATCCTTGATGGCCTTCTTCATGTCGACCGACTCCGGCGCCATGTACAGCATCATCGACGTCTCTATCTCCTCGGCATGCGTCCCGCCCTCTTCTTTGCGGATCTGTTTTTCCACCGGCTCCGTGACGTGCAGGTCGGTGTAACGCATCACAATGCCGTCCGCGGCCAGTATCTCCGCCGCCGCAGCGAGCGGCCGCAATGTCGAAATGCCGGTATTGAGAATGTAAAACCGCCGCGGCCCGAATTTCGCCAATGAATGGCAGATATCGACGACCATATCCCGCGCCGTCTCCAACCGCAGCGACGTGGATCCGGGATATTCGAGAAACGCGGGATAAAAGCTGTAATTGATCGTCGGCGCGACGACTACGTTACTGCTTTCCAACACGCGCTTCTTCAGATACTCCGCGATCAGAAAATCATTCTTCAGCTTGAGATGCGGACCGTGCTCCTTCGACTCCGCACCGAGCGGGATCACGACGACGGTCGCCGGCGTCAGAACTTTCTCCGCCTCGATCCAGGTGAGGTTCTCAAGGAGGATGCCTTTGGGTGGCGTAGCCGTTTTCGCGGCGATGGGCTGCGGAAAGAGTAGGAAAACAGAGGCTGCGGCAACCGCTAGACCGATCAGTTTCATTGTGCGCCTGAGCGAATGCGGATACGACTTTCGTCAACGATCCAGAGCTCGCCATTCAACGCGTGCCGGCGTAGCGCTGCGACAACGCGAACAGAAACTGCCAGAACGTGCCGTTTGTCCTGGCTCCTTAAGCGGAAAACGATGAAGCCGGGATGAACTTCAGGCGCATAGGCTCTGATGTTGGAGAACCCGCGATCGAAGGTTACGAGAATCCGGTTTTCAGCATCGCAGACGTCTCGGATTTTCGGGTCTCCTGAGCCACCTAGTTGTTGTTCAACGACGCTCGTCGCATCCCATCCTGCGTTGCGGAGAAGTTCCGCCAGCTCCTCAGGAAGGTTCTCGTCGACCTTGAACCGCATGGCAGAACACTCAGGCAGGCAAAGCGACTACTTCTTCGCGAACGACTTCAGCTGCGTACGCGATGCATGCCTGAATGGCGTCGTGGGACAAGCGCGGGTAGCTCTGCAGAATCTCCGCTTCGGGTACTCCCGCGGCGAGATTGTCCAGAACAACGGAAACCGGAATCCTGGTAGTGGCGACGCAGGCCTGCCCGTGGCAAACATTCGGGTCGACGGTGATGTGGCGATGCCAGTCCATGGGATTCTTTCGCCAAATTCTACGACGATTACGCGTACCACGCGTCAGTGCGCCGCGACCGGCGTGTCCAGCCTTCGATAGCGCACCGTCTCGGGCAGGCAGCTCTTGTGCTCGATGTGGTGGAGGTACTCGTCGCGGAACTTTTTGACCGAGGAGATGACCGGGCCGATGGCGGCGTCGCCGAGGGCGCAGAGGGACTTGCCGCCGATGTTGTCGGACATCGAGAGCAGCAGGTCGGCGTCCTGTGGGCGGCCTTCGCCGCGCTCGATGCGGTCGAGGACGGACTCGAGCCAGTTCGTTCCTTCGCGGCAGGGCGTGCACTGACCGCAGGACTCGTGAGCGAAGAATTTCGAGAGGCGCCAGACCGCGTCGACGATGCAGACGGAGTCGTCGAGGACGATGATGCCGGCGGAGCCGAGCATCGAACCGGCTTTCATGACGGCGTCGAAATTGAGCGGGAGGTCGATTTCGTCCGGCAGCAGCATCGGCGCCGAGGCGCCGCCGGGGATGACCGCCTTGAGCTTGCGGTCGCCGAGGATGCCGCCGCAGTGATCGTAGATGAGCTCCTTGAGATTGATGCCCATCGGAAACTCATAGACGCCCGGTTTTCTTACGCAGCCGGAAACGCAATAGAGTTTCGGACCGGTATTTTTCGGGCTGCCGAATGATTTGAACCAATCGGCGCCGTTGTTGATGATCAGCGGGACGCAGGCCAGCGTTTCGACGTTATTGACGACGGTCGGTCCGCCGAACACGCCAATGACGGCGGGGAAGGGCGGTTTGACGCGCGGCTGGCCGCGATGGCCTTCGACCGATTCAATCAATCCCGTTTCTTCGCCGCAGATGTAGGCGCCGGCGCCGCGGGCGACGGTAATGTCGAAGTCGAAGCCGCTGCCGAGAATGTTCTTGCCGAGGTAGCCTTTGGCCCGCGCCTCGTCGAGAGCTTTGTCGAGGACGGTCGCTCCGTAATAAAACTCGCCGCGGATGTAGATGTACGACATCGGATTGGAGCCGATGGCGTAGCCGGCGATGATCATCCCTTCGATCAGAAGGTGAGGATCCTTCTCCATGATCACGCGGTCTTTGAACGTTCCCGGCTCCGATTCGTCGGCATTGCAGAGCAGCCAGGTCGGCTTCGGGGCGTTCTTGGGGACGAAACTCCACTTCATGCCGGTCGGAAATCCCGCGCCGCCGCGGCCGCGCATTTCGGAGTCTTTGACGAGTTGCGTGACCTCTTCCGGCTTCATCTTGAGCGCGGTTTCGATGGCCTTGTAGCCGCCGCCGTCGATGTAGACGTCGATCGACGTCGAATTCGGCTTGTCGATGTTCGCGGTGAGGACTTTGATCGGATCCATTGCTACTTCAGCTCCGCCAGCAGCGTATCCATCTTCGTTACGTCCATGTTCTCGTGATAGTCGTTGTTGACCTGCACGACCGGCGCAGTGCCGCACGAGCCGAGGCATTCGACTTCGACGACGGTGTAGCGGCCATCCTTTGTAGTGGCGCCGGGATTCACGTCCAGCTTCTCGCAGAGGTGGTCGTAAATGTCGTACGCGCGGCGGACCATGCAGCTCAGGTTCGTGCACACCTGCAGGTGGTATTTGCCCACCGGCTTCTGGTTGTACATGTTGTAAAACGAGACGACGCCGAAGACGGTGGCCGGCGAGAGGTCGAGCAGCCCGCCGATGTACAGCACGGCCTCAGGCGAAATCCATCCCCAGATTTCCTGCGCCAGATGCAGCGTCGGCAGCAGGCACGCTTCTTTGGTCGGATACCTCGTGAGGATGTAATCGAACTTCTTCTTCGCCTCGGGTGGAAACTCGACCGGGTTCGATGCATCGGGAAAGCGGTCGGGCGCGTAGGGATTGTCGGGATGCAGATCAGCCATGGTTAAAAGTCGAATGCCTTTTTCTTCCAGACGTAGATGTAGCCGACGGCGAGCAGGACGATGAAGACGAGCATCTCGCCGAAGAGGAACATGCCCTGCGTCCCGGCCGCGGCGTCGCGGTAGATGACAGCCCAGGGGTAGAGAAACGCCGCTTCGATGTCGAAGAGGATGAAGAGCATGGCGATCTGGTAGAAGCGGACGTTGACGCGCTTGCGGTTCTCGTCGAGCGACGGCACGCCGCTCTCGTACGGCTCCTGCTTGGACGCCGTGCGCGCGTGCTTGCCGACGAACCAGGCCAGCGCCAGCATCACCACCCCGACCACGATGGCGATCAGGATCATGAGCAGTACGGGAAGAAGGGTGTGGGTCATCAAAGGCTGCGAATGCTAACACCGGGCCTGCGCTGCCGCTACCGGTGAAATCTCAGTCGTTCCGAGCCTCACCGAGCACAGACAGGAGTGTCTGTGCCACACGTCACGCGGCGTGGTCGGTGAGATACTCCATCGCCGTTTCGCGGGAGTCGAAGATCTTGAAGACGGTGTCGAGCTTCGTGATCTTGAGGAGGGCCAGGATTCGGTGCGATGGTTTGACGAGGGCCATCTTGCGCTGGCGGTCTTCGAACTTCTGCAGGTAGCCGATCAATTCGCCGAGGCCGGTGGAGTCCATGTAGTTGATCGCTTCGAAGTTGATCATGACCGGGCCGGTCTCATCGTTGAGGACCTTTTCGAGGTAGCTCGAGAACTCGCGGGCGCTCTCACCCAGCTTGATCACGCCCTGGATGTCGAGCACAGTCACGTCGTCGACGCGGTTTTTAATGATGTTCAATGCAATGGCTCCTGAAGCGCCTAGTGTAGGTGATTCGTATCGCCGTGTCAGCTACCGCCGTTCCGGCTTGCGTCCGATGCGATTCGTGATCCACGAAATGATGGCCAGCACGATCGCTCCGATGACGGCCGCGACGAAGTTGTCGATTCGGAAGCCGGGAGCGAGCCACGCGGTCAACTCGAGCATGATGGCGTTGAGGACGATCAGGAAGAGTCCCAGCGTGACGACCGTCAGCGGCAGCGTGAGCACGAACAGGATCGGCCGGATGATGGCGTTGAGCAGCCCGAGGACGAGCGCGGCGATCGCGAGGGAGACGATGGAGTGGTAGTGAAAGCCGGGCACCAGCTCCACCACGACGAAAAGCGCGAGCGTGTTCAGGATCCAGCGGATCAGCAGGTACATGTCAAGCCTCCGACATCTTCACGACGATCTTCCGTTTCGCCAGCTCCGTCATGAACAGCTCCGGCGGAATGCATCGCTCCTGCGGCAACGCGCCTTTCTGCGTCGTCTGACCGCGGGCCATCATCAGCGCCACGATCGAGGCGGGGAAGGCGGTGGTGCGCATCATCGCGGAGAGGCCGGTCGATTCGTCGTAACGGTCGATGATGTCGTAGCGAAGGCGGCGGCCGTCGCCGGCGAATTCTACGCGGACGAGGACGCTGTCCGGCTCGTCGGCGGGGAGATTGCGGACAAGGAGATCGCCGAGCACGCGGCGCGGCGCGATGGCGACGCCGTCGACCGTGATCTTCTCGCTGCTGCAGAGGCCGAGATCGATCATCGTCTTGAACTTCGCGCAGTGGCCGGGGTAGCGGATTGTCTTGTAGTCGAGATCGCGCACGCGTCCGAGGAAGGTTTCGGGGAGTGTCGAAGTGCCGCCCGAGGTCTGGAACGCCTCCATCTTTCCGAACGGTTCCGGAAACTCCAGCTCCTCTACCTCGGTCATCGAATCGACGAACGTGATCTTGCCTTCGCGAAGGACGCGGGCGCGTTCGATGTACTCGTTGATCAATCCTTCGACGGAGAAGACGAGCTGGTAATCGAGCGGCGGCTTCGGATCGAGCGGTAGACCGCCGACGCGGATGTGGATTTCGTCCAGCTTCTCGAATTTCGCCGCACCGTGCGCGACGAGAACCGCCACCATGCCCGGCGCAAGGCCGCAGTCGGGGATGATGTTGATTCCGCGTGCCTTCGCCTCGGCATCGAGAGCCAGCTCGGCGTCGACGACGTCGTTGTTGCCGCCGAGGTCGCAGAAATTCGTGCCGGCCTCGATGGCGGCGCGGGCCAGGCGCTCGTTGAGCCAGTAGTTGACGCAGGAGATGGCGGAGTCATGGCCGCGCATCAAGGCGACGACGTCTTCGTGATTGCTGACGTCGATGGCGCGCGGCGTAACGTTGCCTCGCACCGCCGACGCGACGTGCTGTGCGCGCTCCGCGGCGACGTCGGCGACGGTGACTTCTTCGACGTCAGACTGGTTGACGAGATCGTGGACTGCGCCGTAGCCCATGCGGCCGGCGCCGAGAACAAGGATTCGCATGCGCGCGCATGGTAATTTATCCGGATGGACTCAGAGGAACCGGTCGTCGATGTTCCGGTCGTTGCTGAGGAAGTCCCTGCCGCGGAACCGGTCGTCGAGGAACCACCCGCCGAGGAACCGCCGGTCGAAGTTGTCGAAGAAGTCGTCGATCCGCATGCCGGCCAACGCCTCGTCGTCGTCAAGCATCACGCGCTCGTGCGGTTGTCGCACTGGCTGAACGTGCCGATCCTGTTCGGGATGATCGTGAGCGGACTCTCGATCTATTGGGCCTCGCCGGTCTTTCTGCATAAGCCCGATCCGGTCACGCACAGCCGCGACTACCTGGCCGACCTCGGCATCGCCATCGCGCGTCACGTTCCCGGCGCGACGGCCGATCCGTTCTGGTTCTACAACCACTTCGGCCTCGGCGTTTTCAATCTCGCCGGCGGACTGCGCTGGCACTGGCTATTCGTCTACCTTTTCATCGCCAACGGCATCCTCTATCTACTCGGTCTGATCCTCGGCCGCGGTTATCGCGCGCTGCTGCCGCGGCGGAGCATGCTCGGCGAATCGCTGGCGATGGTTCGCTACTACGCCGGCGTCGTCCCGATGAAATTGCTGCGCCGTCCGTGGCCGCATCCGACGATCACGACGAAGTACAACGCGCTGCAGCGCGGCGCGTACGCGTCGATGCCGATCGCCGGCGCGCTGGCCATCGCCAGCGGCTGGGCCATGCACAAGCCGGTGCAGCTCTGGTGGCTGGAGCGGATGTTCGGTTCCTACGACGGCGCGCGCATCGTCCACTTCATCGTGATGATCTACTTCGTTCTCTTCCTGATCCCGCATCTGATCCTGGTGCTGGTGGACGGCTGGGACACGATGCGCTCGATGATCGTGGGATGGTCGACGCGACTCGGAGGCGCCGAATGAGCGACGAACTGCCGCAGGTCTGGATCGACGAAACGAAGCTGCGCAAACGTTCGCGCCGCGATTTCCTGCTCTTCGGCGCCGGAACGCTGGCGGCGTTGGCAGGGATGTGGTGGATCGCGCCGGTGTCGTCGAAAAAGCGCGTTCTTGGCGAACACGCCACCGATTTTCTCGACACGGTCGCGGCGCGCACCGGTTTATCGAACGATCGCAGCGAACGATTTCTGAATCGGGCGCTGACGTTCGACGACGACATCGCCGAGGCGCTGTACTCGCCGAATCGAACGGTGAGGACGTATTCGAAGCGCGACGTCACGCCGCTGCGCAACAACTACGAGGGACGGACGCCGTCACCTGAATATCTCGACAGCTGGACGCTGACGCTCACCGGTCTCGCATCCGGTTCCGACGTCGTTCTCCGTCAGCCCGATCTCGCTCGGTTCGCGCAGCACGAGCAGGTGACGCGGCTCTGCTGCGTGGAAGGATGGAGCGCGATCGCCGGCTGGAGCGGAATCCGTTTCTCCGATCTGCTGCGCGCCTATCCGCCCGCGAACGGCGCGAAGTGGGCGGCGATGGAGTCGTCCGTGAACCTCGACGGCCGCGGCAATCCCGATCCGTACTACGTCTCGATCGATCTCCCCACCGCCCATCATCCGCAAGCTCTGTTGGCCACCCACCTCAACGGCCATCCCCTCGGCACCGATCACGGCGCGCCGTTACGCCTCGTCGTCCCGATGAAACTCGGCCTGAAGAACATCAAAGCGATCACGAAGATCGCATACGTGGCCGACGAGCCACGCGACTTCTGGGGCGAGCGCGGATATTCGAAATACGACGGGTTGTGAGTTCGCCGCGGAGCGGCTCGACAGGGTAGCGAGGGGTGCGGCGAAGCGCGCACCCCTCGTTCAAGGTCGTGCGAAGTTTTTGTGCCGCGTCAGCGGCACCAGAACTCTTGTGCCGCTGACGCGGCACAAACTTCTCGCATTCATCTTTCCAGGGGTGTTCGCTTCGCTCTCACCCCTGGCTACCCTCTGAAGCCGCTTCGCGGCGACAACATCACTGCAAATACGATCGGATCGACGTTAAAAACGTCTTCACGTCGATCGGTTTCGAGATGTAGCCGTCGCAGCCCGCTTCGAGGAAACGGTCCTTGTCGCCGCGCATGGCGTGGGCGGTGAGGGCGAGGATCGGGATCGAGCCGGTTTGCGGGTCGGATTTCATCTCGCGGATCACGCTCAGGCCGTCGATGCCGGGGAGGTGGATATCCATTAGGATCAGATCCACATGCTCGCCGCCGCGCAGGGTCGCCAGGGCGTCTTCGCCGCTGGCGGCTTTCACGATCTGGTAGCCGCCCTCTTCGAGCAGGTACTCGACGAGCTGCATGTTCATCTCGTTGTCCTCGACGACGAGGACGCGCGCGGCGGGGTCGGTCATGACGTCACGGCTTGGTCGCGGCCGGAGGCGGAGTCGGCGGTTTCACCGATTCGGGGAAGAACTTCGGATCGAAATCGACCTTCGCAGCCTTGCGCATCTGCTCGACCTTGTCGAGCGTAGCCTGTTGCTGCACGCGGCGGGTGATGCTCGGACGCAGCTGCTCGAGCGGCTGCGACGTGTGCGCGCCGACTTTGAAAATGTGGACGCCGAAGCGCGACGGAACGGGATCGCTGACCTGGCCCGGCTGGAGCTGGACGATGTGCGATTCGATTTCCGGCGGGAGCATGCCGGGGCTGAACGGCCCGAGGATGCCGCCATGTTCGGCGGAGGCCGCGTCGTCGGAATTCTCGCGAGCCAGCTTGGCGAAATCGGCGCCGCCCTTGGCCTGCGCCGCGATCGACTGCGCCTTCTTCAGCGCGTCGCGCTGGCTGAGCGGCTTGCCGTTGCGCGCCGGAACCGCGCCCCCTTCGTAGGCGATGAGGATATGGCTCAACTCCGTCGCCTCGAAGTTCTTCTTATTCTCGTTGTAGAACTTCATCACGGCCGCCTCGGTAGGCGGCGGCATCAGCTTCTGCGCGGTGGCGGCGGCGATGATGTTCGTGTGATCGGCGGCGAGCTGTCCGGCCACTTTCGGATCCTTCTCGACGCCGAGCTTGCGCCCTTCCTGTTCCAGGATCTTGAGGCGCACCATCTGCTCGGCGAAGGCTTGTTTGCCGGCTTCGGAGCCGAACTGCTGCTGCATCTCCTGCGGAAGCTGCGAGAACGCCGCGGAGAACTCCGCCTCTGTGACCGCTTCGCCGTTGACGTGCATGACGACGTGATCGGGTCCGGTGGTAGAGGTCGAAGTTGCAGCGGTGGACGTTGCGCCGGACCGCAGCGATGAGAACGGCTTCATGTCGGACTTCCAGATGGCCAGTCCAAAACAGATCGCGGCGACGATGGCGATGCCGGCGATGGCGATGACGATGTCTTTTCTCAAGGTGTCTCCTGCGCGTGGTTGCGCGCGATCGGTTGGGCGATTCAGTTGATCAGAGTCTATAACGCCGCATGTGGTGCACAGTGATTGACGCGCCCACACCCCGCGAGTATTCTCCGCGCTTGTGAAAACTTTCACGGATTCCGCTCCGTGAAAATTCACCAGCGGTCCCGTCCACGGCGCTGATTCTGCATTCCGCTTCGGAGCCCCGAGAACCTCTATGGCAAAAGTCACCATCGACGGCGTCGAAGTCGAAGTGCAGGAAGGGATCAACTGCATCGAAGCGGCAAAAGCCGCCGACATCCACGTCCCTCATTTCTGCTACCACCCATCCCTCACGGTCGTCGGGCAGTGCCGCATGTGCCTCGTCGAGATCGAAGGGATGCCCAAGCTGCAGGCCGGCTGCTCGACCACGGTCAAGGACGGGATGAAGATCCACGTCTGGAACGAGAAGGTCGATACGGCGCGCAAGGGGCAGATGGAGTTTCTGCTCATCAACCATCCGCTCGACTGCCCGATCTGCGACAAGGCAGGGGAGTGCCCGCTGCAGGATTACTCCTTCAACTACGGCACCGTGAACTCGCGCTACGGCGAATTCAAACGCACCTATCCCGGCATGGACCGCACGGCGATCGGGCCGCACGTCGTGCAGAACATGAACCGCTGCATTCACTGCACGCGCTGCATCCGGTTCACGTCGGAGATCACCGGCACGAGCGAGCTGGCCTTTTTCAAGCGCGGCGCGTCGACCGAGGTCGGCGTGTTTCCGGGGACGCCGCTCGACAACTGGATGTCCGCGTGCGTCACCGACGTCTGTCCGACCGGCGCGCTGACCACGCGTGAGTTCCGGTTCGAGTCGCGCATCTGGAACCTCGAGTCGGCCGAGTCGGTCTGCAACGGCTGCGACGTCGGATGCAACATCTTCGTCGGCTTCCGGCAGGGACAGGTGTTCCGCTACCGGCCGCGCGTCAATCCCGAAGTCAACGATCACTGGCTGTGCGACTTCGGGCGGTTCTCGTATGAGCGCTACGACACTGACCGCGTCGTCGTTCCGAAGGTTCGCACCGAGGATGATTACTTAGGCATTTCGACGTGGAGTGAGGCGCTGGAAGCGATCGGCAACGCCGTCAACGGCGCGAAGAAGACCGCAGCGATTTTCTCCGCGAACATGACCAACGAAGAAGCGTGGCTGGCCAAAGAGCTCTTCGTCGGAAAGATGGGAGCGACGGCCGGCGTGATGGTCGATCCGATCGGACCGATCAAGATGAAATCGCGCACGGAATGGCTGCTGGGAACGCAGGCGGCGCCGAATTATCGGGGAGTGGCGGCGGCTTTGGGAGTGGGGAGTGGGGAGTGGGGAGTTGGAGCTAACCCCACCGAAGACTCCGGTTCTAACTCCCACACCTCACACCCCACACCGCACACCCAAGGCGCGCTCGAAAACCTGCTCACCAACGGCGCCGAGGGCATCGACGTGCTGTTTATCACCGACGCCATGTTCAGCGAGCGCGCCAGCGATCCTGCCGTTGTCGCCAACCTGCGCAAGGCGAAGTTCCTCGTGGTCATGTCGTGGGATGCGAACCATCCGCTGAACGACGTCGCCGACGTCCTCCTGCCTTCGACGATTCATGTCGAAAAGGAAGGGACGTTCACGAACCTGCAGGGACGCGTCCAGCGCATCCATCAGGCTTATCCGCCGAAAGGACAGGCCGTCACCGATCTGGAGTTGTACCGCCGGATCGGAGCGATGCTCTACAAAGACGCCGCCGAGTTCCGCGGCTTCGATCACATCCCCGAATTCGAGCCGGCAAGCGAGCCGGCGGGAGCGCAGGCGTAGAACGCATGCACGGGATCGATTGGGTTGACCTTGGCCTTTCGGGACTGAAGATCGCCGTCGTGCTCGGGGCGATGCTCAACGTCACGCCGATCATGGTCTGGGTGGAGCGGCGCGGCAGCGCGCTGATTCAGGATCGTCCCGGCCCGAACCGCGTCGGTCCGCTCGGCCTCTTCCAGTCGTTCGCCGACGCCCTCAAGTTCATCCTCAAAGAGGACATGCTGCCGGCGAAGGCGAACAAAGTCCTCTACACCATCGCGCCGATGTTCGGCCTGATTCCGGCGCTGACCACGATCGCCGTCGTGCCGTGGGGACGGCCGTTCCTCCTGCCGGGCGGACGGCTGTTCGAGCCGATCATCGCCAACGTCAACATCGGCATCCTGCTGATTTTCGCGCTGGCCTCGATGGGCGTTTACGGCATCGTCATGGCCGGATGGGCCTCGGCCAACAAGTACTCACTCTTCGGCGGCATCCGCGCCTCGGCGCAGATGATCTCGTACGAGCTCTCGCTCACGCTGGCCGCGGTCAGCGCGTTGATGGTGGCGGGATCGCTGTCGCTGCCGGACGTGGTCTGGCGGCAGACCGGATCGTTCGTGCTCTTCAACGTCATCAAGCTGCCGGCCTGGAACATCTTCTCGCCGGCCATGTGGATCGCATTCGTGGTCTTCTTCGTCTCCTCATTTGCCGAGACCAACCGGCTGCCGTTCGACTTCGCGGAAGCCGAAGCGGAGCTGGTGGCCGGGTATCACACCGAGTACTCGTCGATGAAGTTCGCGCTCTTCTTCATGTCCGAGTACATGGCCATGGCCACGATGTCGGCGCTGATCACGACGTTGTTTTTGGGCGGCTGGGACATCCCCTGGTACAACGAGCCGCCCAACGCCCTCGGCTTCGCGCTTTCGGTGCTGTCGTTCGTGGTGAAAGTCAGCGTGCTGCTCTTCATCTTCGTCTGGGTGCGCTGGACGATTCCGCGCCTCAAATACGATCTGCTGATGAAACTCGGCTGGAAAGTGTTTCTGCCGGCCGCCGTGATCAACATCGTAATCGTGGCGCTGTTCATCGCGAAGAGGTGGATCTGACCATGATCTCCTTCGCTATCTTTTTCTTCTTCGCAGCCGTGGCCGTGATCTTCGCGGCGATGGTGGTGCTGCATCGCAATCCGGTCGTCGGCGCGCTGTCGCTGGTGGCGTCGTTCTTTGCGCTGGCGGTGATGTACGTCCTGCTCGAAGCACCGTTCCTGGCCGCGCTGCAGGTCATCGTCTACGCCGGCGCGATCATGGTTCTCTTCCTCTTCGTGATCATGCTGCTCAACCTGCAGCATCAGGAAGAGCCGCGCACACGCCCGGTGCAGCAGTTCCTCGGATACACGACCAGCGCCGCATTCGGACTGGCGCTGATCTATTACCTCGCCAAGTACGGCGTCACGAAACTGCCCGACGGTCTGTTCGTCTCCGATGCGCGCACGATCGGCATCAAGATGTTCGAGGGCTACATCTTCCCGTTCGAAATGGTGTCGATCCTGTTGCTGGCGGCCATCGTCGGTGCGCTGTTGCTCAGCAACCGTTCGGATCTGGCGAAGAAAGAGGAGACGTCATGATTCCGACGCACTGGTTCCTGATCCTCAGCGCCATCCTCTTCACCATCGGCGTCTGCGGCGTGCTGACGCGGAAGAACGGCATCACCATCTTCATGTGCATCGAGCTGATGGTGAACGCCGTGAACCTCACGTTCGTCGCCTACGCGCGCCAGTTCCATCAGATCCACGGACTTTTATTCGTTTTTTTCGTGATGGCCATCGCCGCCGCCGAAGCCGCCGTCGGCCTGGCCATCTTCATCTCCCTCTTTCATCACCGGCATACGATCGATGTGGATGAAGCGAATTTGATGAGGTGGTAGCCCCGATACGGCACAGTCGTCGCAAGTATCCAGACTCAGCAAAGGAGTCTGGACATGGACAAAACCGAGAAGCTCATTGACTGGGAAGAGAACGAACGGCGGGACAGGAACCGCGACGGCATCGATGACCGCATCGAGCCGGGCATTCCGGACGTCACGACCGGATCGCAGAAGCTGGCCGATCGGGTTCGCGAGAACCCCGGCATCGATCCGTCGCTGTCCGGAAACGATCTCGACGCCCAATGGGAGATGGCCGAGTCGCAGGGCGATGAGGCAGCGACCGGAAGTCAGCAGACTCCCGGCCAGAACGACACGGAAGAAACAGCGGCGGCGATGGGCATCTCGTACGCCGATGACGAAGAGCTGAAAGTCGGAGAGAAAGAACGAAGCCGCGACGAACACCGATGGGAGCTCGACCCGGCATCCTCCGAGGATTACAAGGAACGTTTGAAAGATCAGGGCTGATGCGGGGTCTCCTCGCATCGGCGGATGCGAGGAGATGAGATGTGGTGAGTAGGGTTTTCATCTGTGTTCATCTGCGCAATCTGCGGATGAAATCCTGCTGACCACACACCCGTACATGCTCAACACACTCTGGCTCATCCCCTTACTGCCGTTCGCCGGCTTTCTGCTGAACGGCCTGTTCGGCAAGCGCCTCGGCAAGGGCTTCGTGACCGCCGTGGCGTTGCTGGCGTCGCTCGGCGCCGCCGTGGCCGGGACGATCGCCGTCGTCCAGTACCACGCCGCGTATCCGGCCGGCGAACGCCACGTCAATCTCGTCTACAACTGGATTTCGTCCGGCAGCATCAAAGCCGACTTGGCTTTCCAGCTCGATCCGCTCAGCGTGGTCATGCTGATGGTGGTGACGTGGGTCGGATTCCTGATCCACCTCTACTCCGTGGGTTACATGGCCCACGAGCACGGCTACGGACGCTACTTCGCCTATCTCAACCTCTTCCTCTCCGAGATGCTCGTGCTCATTCTCGGATCGAGCTACCTGATCATGTTCATCGGCTGGGAGGGTGTCGGGCTCTGCTCCTACCTCCTGATCGGCTTCTACTACGAGACCGACTACGCGCCGGCCGCCGGCAAGAAGGCGTTCGTCGTCAACCGCATCGGCGATTTCGGTTTTCTCATCGCCATGTTCCTGATGTTCGCGTACTTCGGCAGCGTCGATTTCGCGAAGGTCTCGCAGATCGCCGCAGGCGGTGGAATCGAGCACTGGCTGCTGACCGCCATCTGCCTTCTGCTTTTCCTCGGCGCGTGCGGCAAGAGCGCGCAGATTCCGCTTTACGTCTGGCTGCCCGATGCGATGGCCGGCCCGACGCCGGTGTCCGCGCTCATCCACGCCGCCACGATGGTCACCGCCGGCGTTTACATGGTGGTCCGTTCGAACGCGCTTTATCGACTGGCGCCGGGCGCGATGATGGTCGTCGCGCTCATCGGCGCGCTGACGGCGCTCTTCGCGGCCACGATCGGCATCCGGCAGTGGGACATCAAGAAAGTCCTGGCTTACTCCACCGTCTCGCAGCTCGGCTTCATGTTCATCGGCGTCGGCGTCGGCGCCTTCACCGCCGGCGTCTTTCACCTCGTCACGCACGCCTTCTTCAAAGCCTGTCTCTTCCTCGGCTCCGGCTCGGTGATTCACGCCATGAGCGGCGAGCAGGACATGCGCAAGATGGGCGGTCTGAAGTCGAAGATCCCGATCACGTACTGGACGTTCCTCATCGCCACCATCGCCATCGCCGGCATTCCGCCGCTGGCCGGTTTCTTCTCCAAGGACGAAATCCTCGCCTCGGCGCTCGCCAATCCGTACTTCCCGCAGTGGTTCAACGCCGTGATCTGGACACTCGGAACGCTGGCCGCGTTCTGCACCGCGTTCTACATGTTCCGGCTGGTCTACCTGACGTTCTTCGGCAGTTTCAGGGGCACTCACGAACAGGAGCATCACCTGCACGAATCGCCGTGGACGATGACGCTGCCGCTGATCGTGCTGGCCACGCTCTCCGCAATCGGCGGCGCAATCCTAGGGTGGCCGCATCGCCACTTCCTCGCCGCGTGGCTGCATCCAATCTTCCCGGAGATCGCCGGCGCGCCCGAGGTGCAGTACGAGATTTCGCCGAACCTCGAATACGGATTGATGTTCGTCTCCACCGCCATCGCCGTCCTCGGCATCTGGGCCGCGTACGCCCGCTTCTACAAACGCGGGCTGGCCGCAGACGAACAGTTCGCGCAGAAGATGCCGGCCGTCGCGAACGGGATGGAGAACAAGTGGTACGTCGATGAACTGTACGGAGCCACCATCGTCCGTCCGCTCGAAGGATTCTCGCGATTCCTCTGGCGCGGCATCGACGCATTGATCGACGGTCTGCTCGCGCTCCTCGGCTACGTCGTCGCCGCGATCGGCGATCTCCTCCGCTTCTTCCAGACCGGCAACGTCCGCAACTATGCGTTGATGTTTTTCCTCGGAGTGATCGTGTTCGTGTGGGTGCTCGCATGAACAACGTCCTCTCCATCACCCTCTGGCTGCCCATCGCTGCCGCGGTGATCGTCGCGTTCTTTCCGAAGACCGCCGCGAATGCCATCAAAGGTTTCGGACTGCTCGCGGCGCTGGCGACGTTCGTCGCCTCGCTCGGCATCCTCAACGGATTTCAGGAAGGCGTGGCCGGCTTCCAGCTCACCGAATCGCTCTCGTGGATTCCACAGTGGGGAATCCACTACGCGCTCGGCGTCGACGGGATCTCGCTCTGGCTGATCCTCCTGACCACGCTCCTGACGCCGGTGGTTTTCCTTTCGTCCTGGAACAGCATCCACAAGCATCCGAAGGAGTACGTCATCGCCTTCCTGATCATGGAAGCGGCCATGATCGGCGTCTTCGTCGCCACCGACCTTCTGCTGTTCTACGTCTTCTTCGAACTGACGCTGTTGCCGATGTACCTCGTCATCGGCGTGTGGGGCGGCGCGAACCGGATTTACGCCGCGATCAAGTTCTTCCTCTTCACCATCGCCGGCTCGCTGCTGATGCTCCTCGGCATCATCTATCTCGCCTTCGCGCACCTGCACGATACCGGCATCATCACCTTCACCATCACCGAGCTTTACGGCACGCTGCTCACGCCGCACGCGCAGACGCTGCTGTTCTTCGCGTTCGCGCTCGCCTTCGCCATCAAAGTGCCGCTCTTCCCGCTACACACTTGGCTGCCCGACGCGCACGTCGAAGCGCCCACCGGCGGCTCGATCATCCTGGCCGGCGTGATGCTGAAGATGGGCACCTACGGCTTCCTGCGATTCGTGCTGCCGTTCTTCCCCGACGCCACCGCTAAATACGCCGGCCTGCTCATCGCGCTGGCGGTGATCGGCATCGTCTACGGAGCATTGGTGGCCTGGGTGCAGCCGGACATGAAGAAGCTCGTGGCTTACTCCTCCGTCTCGCACCTCGGTTTCTGCGTTCTCGGCATCTTCGCCCTGAACCAGACGTCGATCGAAGGTTCGATCCTGCAGATGGTCAATCACGGACTTTCGACCGGCGCGCTCTTCCTGTGCGTCGGCGTGATCTACGAACGGCGCCACACGCGCCTACTCGCCGACTACGGCGGACTGGCGAAGACGATGCCGGTCTACGCCACGTTCTTCATCATCGCCATGCTCTCGTCTGTTGGATTACCAGGGCTCAACGGATTCATCGGCGAGTTCCTGATCCTGGCTGGCTCGTTCCAGACGCATCCGCGCTGGACGATCGTCGCCGCGACCGGCGTCATCCTCGCCGCCATCTACCTGCTCTGGCTCATCCAGCGCGTGTTCTTCGGCCCGATCACGAACGAAGAAAACCGCAACGTCAAGGAAATCGCCTGGAACGAAATCGCCGCCCTCGTCCCGCTGGTCATCCTCATGGTCTGGATCGGCGTCCGCCCGAATACGTTCCTGCGCAAGATGACGCCGAGCGTGCAGCAACTCCTGCAAGTCGTCCATAAGACGGACGCCAGCAAAGCGATGGTCGCCAGCAACGGAGGTGTTCGTTGAATCTGAATCCGTTGCTCGAAAACGGCTGGCTCAACGCCATCCTCCCCGAACTGGTTCTCTGCATCGGCGGCATCGTCCTGATCTTGTGGGACGCCTTCGCGCCGAAACTGCGCGGCGCCACCGCGCCGCTGGCCGTGATCGTCTTTCTCGCCGCCGGCTGGAGCGAGCGCCTTCTCGTCGGCGGCAACTTCTTCGGCGGCACCTACCAGATCAGCGCCATCACCATCATCTTCGACTACACCTTCCTGCTGGCCGCGATCCTGGCCACGCTTTTCGCACGCGCCTACCTCGCGCGTGAACGCTTCGAGCGCGGCGAGTTCTATGCCCTGCTGATGTGGGGCACGGTAGGCATGATGATGATGGCCAAAGGCCTCGACCTTCTCGTCATCGTCCTCGGCCTCGAGCTGCTCTCGATCTGCATCTTCATCCTGGTCGGCTTCCACCGCCGCATCGCCGTTTCAAACGAAGCGAGCCTCAAGTACTTTCTGATGGGCGCGTTCGCCACCGGCTTCGTTCTCTACGGCACCGCTCTTTTCTACGGCGCCACCGGCTCAACGAATCTGGCCGCGTTCTCGCGCTACTTCGCCACGGCCGACGCCTCCAATCCGCTCCTCACCATCGCCTTCATCCTTCTGATGTCCGGCCTCGGCTTCAAGCTCGCGGTCGCGCCGTTCCACGGCTGGGCGCCCGACGTTTACCAGGGCGCGCCGTCGCCGATCGCCGGCTGGCTCTCCACCGCGCCGAAAGCGGCCACGCTCATCGCCCTCGTGCGCATCTTTTCTTCGATGACGCCGGTCATGCAGCAGGCCTCGTGGATGAAGATGGTGGCCGCGCTGTCGATCCTCTCCATGATCATCGGCAACGCCGTGGCCATCGCCCAGCGCGACCTCAAGCGGATGCTGGCCTACTCAGGCATCGCCCATGTCGGCTACATGCTCATCGCACTGCTCTCGCTGCGCGACGAATCGGTGGCCGCGATCAGCATCTACGTCATCACCTACGCGCTGATGAACATCGGCGCCTTCGGCGTGATCTCGATGCTCGCGAAAAATCAGAACGATCCGCAGACGCTCGACGACATCGCCGGCCTCGGCTTCCGCCGCCCGTTCTACGGCCTGGCCCTGACCATCTGCATGTTCTCGCTCTCCGGCCTGCCGCCCACCGCCGGATTCATCGCCAAGTTCTACATCTTCAAGACCGCCGTCGACAGCGGCCATCTGACCATCGCCTTCATCGGCATCCTGACCAGCATCGTCTCGGTCTACTACTACCTCCGCGTCGTCTACTTTCTCTACATGAAGGAAGCCGATGCCACGTCGCACGCGATCGATCCCGACATTTTCGGCACCGGCGCGCTGCTCATCTCGCTGATCGGCATCTTCGCCATCGGCCTTTTCCCGACGCCACTTTTCAACGCGGCAGGAGCCGCAGCAAGGGCGCTCCTGCCGTAGTCCGTCCTTTATGTCCAACGACCGGCCGGGCAACTCGCCAACAGGGGACCGCGAAACCATCTCGGAGCTCACCACCGGCCGGTTGTCGGTCTACCTCCGCTGCCTGACGTTCCTGGAGTCGGTGGGCCAGAGCACGGTCTCCTCGGCCGAGCTGGCCGAGCGCTTCCACCTCAACTCCGCGCAGATCCGCAAGGACCTGGCCTGCTTCGGTGAGTTCGGAACGCGCGGTGTCGGATACAACGTCACGCGCCTGCGCGACCACCTCGTGCGCGAGCTCGGTCTCGACCGCACCCGCCGCGTCCTCATCGCCGGCGCCGGCAACCTCGGCATGGCCTTAGCCGACTACGCCGGCTTCAACGACCACGGCTTCGAAATCGCCGCTCTCGTCGACAACGATCCCGCCAAAATCGGACGCCGTTCGCGCAGCGGCATCGAAGTCCTTCCATGGGACGAGCTCCCATCGATCATCCGCGAACACAACGTCGAAATCGGCATCGTCGCCGTCAACGCCGAAGGCGCCCAAACCGTCTACGACGCCTTCGCCGACGCAGGATTGAACGCCGTATTGAATTTCGCTCCGACCCAACTCCGCTCCCGCCCCGGCGTAAAAGTGAAATCCGTCGACCTCCGCATCAACCTCGAGTCGCTCTCCTTCCATCTGAAGAATGTGGAGGATGGGGGGTAGGCCTAGGCGAAAACGAGCCGACGGCCTTTCGGCTCCGGTGCAGCCCGCCCCATTTCCCTCGCCGCATCGAGCCACAGCGCGACCGCATCTTCGGCGTTTTGCAGCGCTTCGGCATGCGTACTTCCATGCGCCATGCAGCCGGGAAGTTCGGGAACGTCTGCAACAAATGCCTCGTCTTCGTCGCTCCAGAAGATGATGATCTCGTATTTGTTATTCATGTTCAGTCTTCAAATGGTACTTGATGAGCACCGAGCGTACCTGCTTAACCTGATAAGGCTTCGCTTTTGAGCCGTCGCGCTGAAGATTGATCTGGTCGTCGATTCCTGCTTTTGAAAACACGTGATGACTGCCGCGTACGCGTTCGCCGAAGCCGAGGGAAACAAGAAGTGCTCGAAGTTCGTCGAAACGGATATTCGCATCTGACTTACCGCGCAGAACGTCTTCCAGCGTCTTGTCGCGCTGCGTCATCTATCCCCCGCTAACCGCGGGCAAAATCAAAATCTCCGCGCCATTCCGAACCGGCGCGCCCAACCCGCCCACATCCCGGAAGCTGTCGCCGTCGATGAAGATGTTGACGTGGGGGCGGACTTCGCCGAGCTCGGTCACGATGCGGTCGCGGACTTTGGGGTAGTCGTTGCCGAGGAGGATGAGGGCGTCGCGGACGGAGTCGGCGTGGCCGTCGAGACGGACTTCGCTGCGGCCTCCGGCGAGCTCGCGCAGCGGACCTGGAATCACGAACGTGTAGGACATCAGGAGATGCGCGCCACTTTCACGGAGACCACGGCGGGCAGTCCGTCGGCGATTTCCGACCAGCGTTTTCCTTCGTCGTGCGAGCCGAAGAGTTTTCCATTTCGGGTGCCGAAATAAACGCCGACCGGATTGAGCGAATCGACCGCCATCGCGTCGCGGAGCACCGTTTCGTACGCGTCTTCCTGCGGCAGCCCTTTCGTCATCGGCTTCCACTTCTTGCCCGCGTTTTCGGTCTTGTACACGCGCAGCTTTCCTTCGGGCGTGCAGCGAAAACCGTCGGACTCCAGCGGCACGATCCAGGCCGTGTCGGGGTTGGTTGGATGAATGCCTACCGCGAATCCGAAATCGGAGGGAACGCCGTTGGCGATGTCTTCCCACGTCTCGCCGCGATCGTCGGTGCGATAAAGGCCCCAGTGATTTTGCAGGTACATCCGATCCGGGCGAACCTTCGACTGCGCCACCTTGTGCACGCACTGTCCGAACTCCGGATGCTTGTCGGGGAGGAAGTCGGCGCGGACACCTTTGTTCGACGGACGCCATGTCTCGCCGCCGTCTTCGGTCACGTACATCCCGGCAGTTGAAATCGCCACACGAATGCGTGACGCGTCGGCAGGATCGAGCAGGATCGTGTGCATGCACAGCCCCCCGCCGCCCGGCTGCCATTTCGGACGCTGCGGATGATTCCAGAGTCCTTCCACGAGGTTCCACGAATCGCCGGCGTCGGTCGACTTGAACAACGCCGCCGGCTCGACGCCGCAGTAGAGCGTGTCCGCTTCCGAATCGCGGCCGGGGACGATTTGCCAGATGTTCTTCAGCGCCGCGTCCGTTCCCTCGGGGAACTTCACATTGGCCACGCTCGGGTCGGTCCATGTTGCGCCGAAATCGTCGCTCGACCGCAGCAGCGCGCCCCAGTGCATGCTGGCCGGACCGGCCCAGATGCGGTGGCGGCCGAAACGGCCGTCGTAGGCCATGCCGTAAACGGCGCTGCCGGGAAAGTATGGCCCGCCCATCTCCCACTTCTTCCGCGACTCGTCCGCGCGCAGGATGAACGCGCCTTTCATGGTGCCGACGAGAAGCAGGACGTCGCCGGATTCGGGCTTGATGTTGTGGGTAACGGGCATCGCGATTCTCCTATCGATGAGCGTTGTGAATGAAGGCGACGATTGTAGTCCCGTCGAGTATGCTCGACGGCGTGGATGTGATCCTCTTCGGCGCCAGCGGAATGGTCGGACAGGGAGTCCTACGCGAGTGCCTGCTCGCGCCGGACGTGCATCGCGTGCTCTCAATCGGGCGGACTGTCACAGGACAGCAACATCCCAAATTGCGCGAGATCGTTCGCGCCGATCTCTTCGACTACGCCGATATCGAATCCGACCTCGCCGGCTACGATGCCTGCTTCTTCTGTCTCGGTACGTCCGCCGCGGGCAAGAGCGAGGACGAATATCGCCGCGTCACGTACGACCTCACCATGGCCGCCGCCACGACGCTCGCGCGGCTCAATCCACAGATGACCTTCGTCTACGTTTCCGGCAGCGGAACCGACAGCACGGAGCAGGGGAGAGTGATGTGGGCGCGCGTCAAGGGCGCGACCGAGAACGCACTGCTGCGGCTGCCGTTCAAGGCCGCGTACATGTTCCGGCCTGCGGGCATTCAGCCGATGCATGGCGAGACGTCGAAGACGAAGCTGTACCGCGCCGCCTACGCCGTCACCCGGCCACTGCTCCCGCTGCTGATGCGCCTGTTTCCGAACTACGTCACCACCACCGAGATTCTCGGCCGGGCCATGCTCGACGTCGTCCGGAATGGCGCGCCGTCGCCGATCCTCGAACCGGCCGCGTTCCGCATCCCGAAACGGAGCACTTTTTGATGCCGGAAGGAACGCTTCAACGGCGCCCCGTGTTGTTCGTACCGCGTAACAATTCGCCACGAAACATTTCGTGGGCTCGTTCGTCTCAGACACATGCGGCGCCACGCCGCACCCGCTGGCACGTCAAACGCAGCGGGGCAACTGGCCCGCCTTCCCGATAACCAACGCATCAAAGGAGCTGCAACAGATATGAATCCAACCACCAAACGCATTCTGTCGACGATCGCCATCATCGTCGCTTCCGTGGCGTTCGGAGTCGTCATCAGCGCCGACCTCGGCCTGATGGGTACTTCGCACGCACAGTCAGCAACAATCCAGACCACGTCCGGCGGCACGCCCGTGGCCGCGGTCACCATCCCCTCCTTCGCCGACGTCGCCGCCCGGGTCATGCCCGCGGTCGTCTCGATCACGTCGACCGAGGTCATCAAGGCCAGCGATCTCCGCAAGCAGAGTCCCTTCGGCGGCGATCCGTTCGAGTTCTTCTTCCCGAGTCCGGGACAGGGCAATGGACAGCGCAGTCCGCACGGCAATCGCACGCCCGAGGAAGATGACGAGCGCAAACAGGTCGCGGGCGGATCGGGCTTCATCATTTCGCCTGACGGCTACATCGTCACCAACAACCACGTCATCGAAGGCGCCAGCAAAGTGCAGGTGCACTGGGGCGCGGACGAGAACGGCAACGGGGGCCATACCAGCGAAGCGAGAATCGTCGGTCGCGATGCGGCCACCGACATCGCCCTCCTCAAGATCGACGCCGGCCAGTCGCTTCCGAGCATTCCGCTGGGCGACTCCGACCGCATCCGCAAGGGTGATTGGGCCATTGCCGTCGGCAACCCGTTCCAGTTCGAAAACACGCTTACCGTCGGCGTCATCTCCGCCAAAGGCCGCACGCTTGGACTCGGCGACGCCACCCGCTCCTTCGAGAACTTCATCCAGACTGACGCCGCCATCAACTTCGGCAACTCCGGCGGCCCGCTCATGAACATCAACGGCGAGGTGGTCGGCATCAACACCGCCATCCGCGGCGGCGGCGCGCAGGGCCTCGGCTTCGCCACTCCGATTAACACTGCCAAGCGCCTCCTGCCGCAGCTCAAGCAGGGCAAGGTCACGCGCGGCTACCTCGGCATGGGCATCCTCGATCTCACCGAAGACGCGCGCGCCGGATTCGAGCTGCCGCCCGATACGCGCGGCGCGCTCGTGCAGACCGTCGAGCCGGGCCTCCCGGCCGCCAAAGCCGGCATCCAGCCGGGCGACATCATCATCGAGGCGGACGGTCATCCGATCACCAGCAATCGCGCGCTGATCGACTACATCTCGTATCTCCCGGTCGGCAGCAAGATCAACCTGACCGTCATCCGCAACGGCAAGCACCAGACGCTGACCGCGTCGACGATCGAGCGCACGCTCGAAGCCGACAAGGACGATGCGTCGAAGACACCCGAGGAGGCGGCGCCGGCGCGCAACAAACTGGGGATGTCGGTGCAGGAACTGACGCCGACCACGCGCCAGACCTACGGCATCGCCGACAACGTCACCGGCGTCGTAGTGACGGGTGTGAAGGAAGTCTCGCCGGCCGGCGACGTCCTCAACGAGGGCGACGTCATCAGCGAAGTGCAGGGCACGAAGATTTCGAACCTCGCGCAGTTCCGCACGGCGATCGATCGCCTCAAGAGCGGCGCGATCGCCCGCATCTACGTCACGTCCTCGGGACGCGGCGGCCCGGCCCTTTCCGGCTACCGCTTCATCCACGTTCCGTAAGTTCATCGCATCGACAACGAAAGCCGGCGAGCAATCGCCGGCTTTTTTGTTGGACAATCGCCGGCGTGGAAGAGCTCATGCGCCGCGCCCTCGATCTCGCCGCGCGCGGCCGTTACTCCGTCAGCCCGAATCCGATGGTCGGCTGTCTCCTCGTGCGCGACGGAAACGTGATCGGCGAGGGATGGCATCACCGCGCCGGCGAACCGCACGCGGAAGTCGAAGCGCTGCGCGGCATCGACGCGCGCGGCGCCACGATGATCGTCACGCTCGAACCGTGCGCGCACCAGGGCCGCACGCCGCCGTGCGCCGACGCCATCATCGCCGCCGGCATCACGCGCGTCGTGATCGCCATGCGCGATCCGCACGACGTCGCCGCCGGCGGCGTCGAGAAACTGCGCGAGGCGGGCGTCGAAGTCGTCACCGGAATCCTCGAAGCCGAAGCGCGCAAGCTCAACGAAGTTTTCGTGCACGCGGTGACAACGCGCCGCCCGTTCGTCGTCCTCAAAGCAGGCATGACGCTCGACGGCAAACTGGCCACGATCACGCGCGACAGCCGCTGGATCAGCTCCGAAGAATCGCGCCAAAAAAGTCTGGAGCTTCGCGAGCAGTACGACGCCATCCTCGCCGGCGGCGGCACGATCCGCGACGACAACCCGATGCTGACCCGTCGCCTCGGCCTCGCGACAACGCCGTGGACGCGAGTCATCCTCGACCGGCGCCGCATCGTCTCGCCGAACGCCACCGTCCTCATCGACGGCGGCGCCACGATTCACATCACCGAGGACGCTGATCTCGATGAGCTCCTCGCCGATCTCTACAAACGAGGCATCCACTCGCTGATCGTCGAAGGTGGATCCAACATCCACTCCGAATTCATCCGCCGAGGACTGTGGCAGAAGATGATCCTCTTCATCGCGCCGATGCTCGTGGGCGGCGCCGACGCGCCGTCGATCTTCGGCGGCGAGGGCGTAGCGAAACTGGCGGACGCCTATCGTTTTCGCTTCGATCGCGTGGAGATGGTGGGGAGTGATGTGATGGTTACCGCATATCCACGCCTGTAAACTTCGCCCATCCATGGTCAAACAGGTCGCGCTCTACGGAGTCGTCGGCGGGGTGCTCATCGCGCTGCTGAAGCTCATCGAATACAAGCACTTCGTCAAAGAGTACCCGTCCGAAATCTACGGCGGTTTGATCGCCATCATCTTCACCGTCCTCGGCATCTACTTCGGACTGCGCTGGACGCGGGCCAGGGAGGTCGTGGTCATCCGCGAGGTGCCGGTGCGCGTGGATGGGCCTTTCGTCCTCGACGCCGGCAAGCTGAAGGAAGTCGGCCTGACCGCGCGCGAGCACGAGATCCTCGCGCTCATCGCGCAGGGATTGAGCAACCGCGAGATCGGCGAGAAGCTCTTCGTCTCCGAAAATACGGTCAAGACGCATTCGTCGCGGCTTTTCGAGAAAATGCAGGTCAATCGACGCGTCCAGGCAGTGCAAAAGGGCAAAGATCTCGGACTCATCCCCTGATTCATACTTTCGTTGACCCGAAAATCACCTGAACGGACGACTGCGCGATGCAGCGCCCGGCCGTACTTTGCGCCGCGAAAGGAAACTCACATGAAACGAATCGTGATCGTCTTTGGTCTCATCTCCGGCGTCATCTCCTCGGCCCTGATGTTTCTCACTCTCCCGTTCATGCACAGCGGCCGGGTCAACTTCGAGAACGGCTATGTCGTCGGCTACACGGCCATCCTGTTGTCCTTCCTGCTGGTCGTCTTCGGCATCCGCTCGTACCGCGAGAACAACGGCGGCACGATCTCCTTCGGCCGCGCCTTCAGCGTCGGCATCCTGATCACGCTGATCTCGTGCGTGTTCTATGTGGCGTCGTGGGAGGTCATCTACTTCAAGATCATGCCGGACTTCGCTGACAAATACGCCGCCCACGCCATCAGCGACATGCGTGCGAAAGGCGCTACCGACTCCGCCATCGCCGCGAAGAAGGTGGAGATGGAGAAGATGAAGACGATGTTGAACAACCCGCTGCTCAACGCCGCCATGACCTTCATCGAACCGTTCCCGGTCGGGCTGGTAGTGACGCTGATCTCGGCCGCGGTCCTGCGCAGGCGGAAGGGGATGCCCGCCGCCAGCGTGGCGCAGGCGTTCTAGCCAAATCGAAAGCCTCCCTGGGACGCTGGGCGTCGATAAGCATCGATATAGAGATAGCGAGACGCTGATGTGCTACTCTACCTAGCGGTAATTCAGTCGGTCCTGAACCCAACAATCGAGAATCCGGAGCTCACGCATCGCTGCGTGTGTGTCCGGTTTGGCAAGGAGGCTATGCGTGAATCGATCCTTCTCCGTACCCCGTGTGTCTGCGTTTTTCATCTCGTTGTTTCTCGCGGCGGCTGCCGTGGCGGCGCCGGTCCGTCTTTCGACGATCAGCGTCTCGCCCGGCGCGGTCCTCGGGGGCAATACCGCCACGGGAACGGCCACGCTCACGGCGGCAGCCGGCCACGGAGGCGTCGTGGTCACGCTGGCCTCCTCGAACACGGCTGTGGCGACGGTGCCGGCCAGCGTCTCGGTGCCTCAGGGCGCGACCTCCGCGACTTTCACGGTCTCGACCTCGCCGGTCAACGCCGCTACGAACGTCACCATCACCGGCAACTACAGCGTGAACGCCACCGCGTCATTCACCGTGTCGCGGCCGTCGGTGAATAGCCTTTCGATCACTCCCGGCTCCTTCATCGCCGGCAGCGGCTCGGCCACCGGAAGCGTCTGGCTCGACGGCAGGGCAGGATCGAACGGCGTCGTCGTCACGCTGACGCATACGGGAACGTTCGTCACGATGCCGGCCTCCGTCACGATCCCAGCCGGCGAAACGGGAACGGCGTTCGGCATCACCTCGGCGCCGGTCTCCTCGACCACTACCGTAACGGTCACGGCCAGCGCGAACGGCAATACCGCCGTCGCCACCGTCGACGTCTCTCCCTGCACGATGCAGGCGATGCCCGGCACGACGATCGTCGGCAGCAATGCCGACATCGTCTGGTTCGACGACACCCTTCCCGCCGGCATGTCGCTGGGCACCGCGCAGTGGAACACGACGAATTACGCGAGCGGATCGCAGTCGCTGACCACGAGCGGCGGCACCGGCTATCAATCGTTCCAGCTCACCGGCGCGACGGCGCCCTTCACGCTGTACGGCGGCGAGCAGATGTATTTTTACGTTCTCACGAACCCATGCTCGCCGCCGCGCGAGATCATGGTCGGTTTCCACACCACGGCCGGCGACTGGAAGAAGGCGTACGTCGGTGCTGCGCTGATCGGCGGCGAGTCCAATGCTTACAACGCCGGCGCAACGCCGTACCCGGGTTACTGGACGACGCTCGCCGTGAGCGCGCAGCAGCTCGGGCTTCCGAATGGCGCGCAACTCGATGGATTCTCGCTCGAGCTCTCCGACGGCCAGGCGTGGGTCGACCGCATCGAGAAGGCCTGCCATCAGCCCACCGCCGCGGCGCCGTCGCTGCCGGCCACCGGCGACACCTACTGGATCGACGATACCTTCACGTCCGGCCAGCCCGGCGGCGGATACCTCACGCGCTGGGACACGACCCAACACGCTTCCGGAACGCAGGCGCTCCTGCAGTACGCCATCGTCGATAACGCCTCGTTCCCGGTCAACATCGGCGACAAGCTCATCGCGTATGTTCTGCTCGACTACTGCTGGCCCGGTCAGGAGATCGACATCCGCTACATCACCTCGTATCAGGAGGCAAAGGGCTTCTACTGGGGCGCATCGACGTGGAACAACGCCGGCTTCACTTACATGGGACCGCTGCCGACGCCGGGGCAATGGGTGCGGCTGGAGATTCCGGCGGCATCGTTCGGGCTCGAGGACCGCTGGATCACCAGCATCGGCGCGAACGCCAGCGGGTGGTGGGATCTGATCGGAAAATCGGGGCAAGGCTGCTCGTTCCCGACCGCCGCCGCGCCGTCAATCCCCGCCGGCGACACGCTGCTGCAGGAGGATGGTCTGAACGGTAATCAGTTGAACGGCGCAATCTGGACGCCTGACCAGCATGCCAGCGGTACGTCGTCGCTGACGCTTCCGTACGCAGGACCTGGCGACCACTGGATCGCCGTGACGAACGCCAGCCCGCCCATCCACCCGACCTTCGGCGAGAACCTCGTCTTTTATGCGCTGCTCGATCCGTGCGCGCCGCCGAGCGAGCTGGCCGTGCAGTGGAACAACAACCTCGCACCGATCACCGGCATGTACTGGGGCACGCCGCACGGCTTCGAGAACGGATTCATCTACATGGGCGCGCTCCCCGCCGCCGGCGTCTGGACGCGCTTCGAAGTCCCGGCCGTGACCGTCAACGCGCAGGGGCAAACGATCTACAGCATCAAGTTCGAATGGCAGGACGGCAACGCCTTCTTCGACCACATCGGCAAAGGCGGCACCGCGTGCTACACCGCGGCCGCAGCCCAGCCGACGAACTTCTCCGGCTCCGACGTCACCTGGATCGATGACGCGCTGCCGTACGGCGCCGGGTACTCGTACATCGGATGGGACGCCTCGCAGAAGGCGAGCGGCAGCCAATCGATGGCGCAGAGCTACGCTTCCGGCCTCCACGACATGGGGGTGACCTTCATGAATGGCGCCGGCTATCCGATTGCGAGCGGCGACATGCTGACGTTCTACGTGTTGCTCGACGAGTGCGCTCCGCCGACCGAGGTCATGTTGAGGTGGCTCACATCCAGCGGTGTGACCAAGGGCGCTTACTGGGGAACTTCGCACAACCTCGGCGAAGGAGATTCTTCCGTCTCGATGGGTGCGCTGCCGCCAGCCGGTGTCTGGACGCGCATCGACATCCCGGCCAGCCAGCTCGACCTCGAGTCGACGACGATCCAGGGCCTGGACTTGATCTCGTACGACGGCCACACGTTCTTCGATCGCATCGGCAAGTCGCATTAGCAGCGATTCAGGAGACGGGGCGCGCGGAAACGTCGCCCCGTCTCTTCGCCGCCGCCGTGCAGGGTCGTCGTAAGACGCGCCGCGATGACCTTCAACAATCGGAACCGTGCCGATGCTGGCGGCATCTGCCGTGGCGCAGGCGCGGGCGGGTCTTTCTCGCCGCCGGCGGCGTACATCGCCACGATCGCTCGATCATCAGCTGGAACTTGTCGAGCATGCTCCGTTGGACGGACACCGGCAGCGCGCGCAGATCGTCGAGCAGGCGCGCCGTGGCGATCTGATTTTCGTCCAGCTCCCACGGCGCGATCTCGGCCTCGATGTTCCGGCCGAAGAACTCCGCCGTCGTCAGCCCGTACGCCGCCAGGAGGCGCTCCAACTGCGCCAGCTTCAGCGATCCGATCCGGTCCCCCGTCTCGAACGAGCTGATGGTCTTTACGCCGACGCCCGATAGCCGGGCCACATCATTCTGACTCAGGCCGCGCATGCGGCGAATTTCTCGAAGCTTCAGTACGACGTCGATGGCCATAGTGTCCTCAGCTTGTTGTCTTCGTCACGTTCCCCTCCCGCCACTCCACCAGTTGTAGAGCCGACAAATGGTCCGGTTTCGGCTCATTTCCTGCGGCCGCCTCTCTCAGAGCCCCTCGGAAGAGATACTTTGAGGGCGGCGTTGGTTGACATAAGGTACCAGAAGGACTAAAAAGTACAAAGAAGGACAAACAAGGACAAAAGAAATGGCGCCCAAAGCCGAACATTGCCCGTGGTGTGGGAGCAAGATTTCCCACGAAAAGTTTCTCCAGATTCAGACCGCGATCCGCGACGAAGAGCGGCGCAAGCTCGCCGACGCCGTCGGCTTGGTCAAGGTCGAGCTCGAAAAGCAGCGCAAAAAAGAGCTAGCCGAGGTCAGGCAGATCTTGCAGAAGGACCGCGATGCGGCGCTGGCCAGGCGCGAGGCGGAGTTCGCGCGCGAGCGCGACGCCCTGCAGAAGAAGATTGTCGAGATCAGCCGCCGCGTCGGCAAAGGCGCCGGCGAGATCGCTGAAGGCGGCGAGATCGATCTCTACGACGAGCTTCGCGGCGCCTTCCCCGAGGATGTGCTCACTCGTCGTACTGGCGGCGTTCTACTCCTCGACGTTCGCTACAAAGCCAAGTCCGCCGGCCGAATGCTGATTGCGGCCAAGCCGCGCGCCGCCTGGCAGCAGGCCTTCGTCACGAAGCTGCGGCAGGAGCAGTCGGAAGCCTGCGCCGACCACGCCATCCTCGCCACCGCGGTCTTCCCGGCCGGCAAGAAAGAGATGTTCGTCGATGCCGGCGTGATCGTCGTCGCGCCTGCGCGCGTCCGCGCACTCGTCGAAGTGCTGCGCAAGTCGCTCATCGCCATGCACGTGGCCAAGCTGAGCGACGCCGAGCGCGCCGGGAAGCTGAACAAGCTGTTCAAGTTCATCACCTCGCCGGCGTTTAAACGCAAGCTGGCCGAAGCATCGGAGCTGACCGGCGAGGCGCTGCAGATCGACGTTGACGAGAAGCGCGCTCACGACCTGACGTGGAGAAAGCGCGGCACGGTCCTGACGCGCATCCGCCAGGTGTTGCGCGACATCGACACCGACGTCAGCGCCATCATCGAGTCGCGCGACGAACAGCAGGAAGGGGGACGCGTGGCGGCGTTCCGGGTGAGGCCGCGATGAACGCCTCGCTATTCGACACCTCCGCCATTCCGTGGCAGGAGCGCCGCCTCGGGCGCACGATCCTGCGGACCTACCGCGACACGCGCGATCTCTACGACGTCGTCCCGAACGAGCGGCAGCCGCGCATGGGGCCCAAAGAGGACCTCGAGTTGCAGCGGCAGATCGAGGCGAACGAGGGGATCTTCGAGCCGCTCCTCGTCGAGCCGCACCCCGATCTCGAAGGGAAGTTCCGCATCGTCGACGGCGATCGCCGCTGGACGAATTCGAAGATCCTCGTGGAGCAGCAGAAGAAAGAGGAGTACCGCCGCATCCCGCTCGAGATCACCGACCGCACGCTCACCGACGACGAGCGGCTGCGTGTCTGGATCTACATCCACCGCCAGCGAAAGGAGTGGGACGCAAAGGAAAAAGAGATGGTGGCCTACGGCCTGGTGGACATCGTCGGCCGCGCCAGCGCCGCCAACATCCTCGGCGTGACCGTCCGCGAGCTCGACAAGCTCGTCGACATCTACGAATTATCCGAGCGTCTGACGAAACTTCCCGAGCCCGGCGCGTCGATCACGTGGGCGCGCGAGATCAAGAACATCAACAAGAGCCTCCTCACGCCGACGATCCTCGACACGATCGTGCAGAAGGTCAACGAGAACGAGATCACGAACTCGAAGGACATCCGCAAACTGCGCCTCGTCCTGCGAGACCCGGTCGCGAAACAGAAGTTCGTGGACGGCGCGAAACTCGACGCGGTGCTGGACGCTGTCGCGCCGCAAGAGCAGGTTCAAAAAGGGACGCTCGCCGGCGACATCCAGCAACTCACCGCTGCACTGAAACGTCACCCGTGGACCACCCTGATGGAAAGCCGCGGCGACCGCCGTCTTCTCGAGAAGGTCGACGAGGCAGAGAAGCTGTTGCGTGATTTGAAGAAGGCCTTGGGCTGACGCTATTTCACGTACCCGTTTTTCACGCCGAGGTGCTGACTGATGTACGCGCTGAGCCCTCTGCCGAGATGCGCCAGCCGCTTCATCTCCTCCACATGCCTGCGCCCCGCACTCTCGTAGCTGTACACATACACATCCCCGCTACGAAACCGAACGCTGATCGAGTCCGGCTCCTCATCCCACTCCACGACTCCCGAATTGCCGCCGAGATTCCGGTAAGGCCGCATAGCCCTCGGTGAAGCAAAACGTTCGCCGAAACGTGCTAATGGTCCGGCGCCCTATGCGGTGCACCGTCCAGGCGAGAGCATGAGCCACGGAGTGCGCCCGGTTGTCTCGTCTAATCCGAGGTCACCGTTTGCGGGTCGGGCGACGAGGCCGCCGGGGACGCATCGGCGTATCGACGATTCGCGTAACGACGCCCCAAACCGTCCAGCCGCCTTCTTTGCCGAGCCGCTCCGAGTCGAATGCCTCGTTCTCTTTGTCGAGCCAGGCCTCGCCCTTGTCACCGCGCCGCCAATATCCGACGATGCCGCCGCGCACGCTGTCGTACACCGCTACGACGTCTCCGTCCTGCGGGTTCACGAGCCGAATGTCAAACGTAACCTTGTCGCCGTCGTGAAGCACGGGCGACATCGACTCTCCCTTGACGCAGATGACCCGCAGTTGACCGTTGTATACGTCGCGGATCGAGTGAAGGACCTCGGTCATCTCCGTATCCCGATCCGCTTCGATCCCGCTGCCCGCTTCCGCCTGCGCATGCGGCACGACCCATACGTGATGCGCGCGCGGATAGTCGAAGTCGCGTTCGATGAAGTCCGCCTCATCGACGTTCAGCGTGCCTTGCTCGCGCGCCGCCGCAGCCTGCGCGCCCATCAGATCGAAGCGGTCGATGAGGAACTCGACCATCTCCCGCAGTTTCTGCAGGTCCGTTTCCCCGACGGGCGGCTCGCCGAGGAGATCGCCCACGGTCGTTCCGAGATCATGGGCGCCGCGCAACACGGTTGAGATTCGAGGATCCTTGCTACGCCGCAGGCTTGCGACCTTGCGAAGCGGGAATCGACGACGGTTGCTGGCATCGTATGCAGCGATCCGTTGGTCCACGACGTTTCGCAGCCGCTTGAGCTGTTCCGAATAGTCGCGTCGCGCCATGACTCTTATAGGTTACTTATTTTTCTGCACGTCCTGAAGATTTCCTCGCGAATGCGCGCCGCAAGCAGTTGCATCAGGCGCGAATGGACACCGATTGAGTCAAGACACCTTCGCGTTTCTTGTATGCGGCGCGAAAAGCATGCACGTTGGAATGATGCGCACGCCCAAAGACCAGATGACGACGATCGTCGTCCTCGGAATCATCACCGTCGCCGCTCTCCTGCTGGTCGCCAGAGGAACACCGGCAAGCGAGGTCCGGGAAATCCTGGCGATCATGCTGCCGCCTCTGGTGGCGCTCGCAGCGAGCGCGAAGCGCATGAGATGAGCGAGTCATCACGCATGGCGCCCCGGAAAAAGCTGCGGTTCAACGTCCATGTGGTCCTGCGGCGCATCCACGTGGCGGTCGCGGAGCACGCGGACGCGGCCATGTTCGAACTGGCCGAGCGCGGTTTTCGGAGCGTGTTTCAGCAACTCGTCGCGCATCGCGCGATTCAACAAAAAAGCCGCCAAATGGCGGCGCGTGCGACACGAAATCTGGCGGGGCCGACGGGGCTCGAACCCGCGACCTCCGGCGTGACAGGCCGGCGTTCTAACCAACTGAACTACGACCCCGCGGTCGGAACTCGCTCGCTAACCTGTGGTGTGCAGGTGGCATTCCCGAGCGACGGCGCATCCTACGGGCGGGGTCGCGGGGTGTCAAGGTCAGGCCAGGGCGAAGTCGAGGCGGAGGGTGAAGAGCGCGATCAGCCATCCGAGGAGGATGACGAAGGCGGCGGTGAGGGCGCGATCGCGTGAGGGTGTGCGTCCGATGGCGGCGAGCCAGAAGAAGAGTGGGAAGTCGACGAGTGCATAGCGGGCCATCGACTGCATCGAGCCGGAGCTGAGCGGGACGGCGGCCGACAGCAGCGTGTACGCGGCGAACGACCACTGGCGGCGGATGAGGAACCAGACGCCGGCTGCGATCATTAATAGTGCGGCGACGGCGTTGAGGGCGACGAAGTTCCACGGTTTGCTGATCGTGAGTCCGGTGTGGGGAAAGGTCATTGCGAATCGGCCCGAGCGGCCCCACAGCGTTTGCGCGTGGACGAAGGCCAGCGGATCGCCGGTGTGGACGTAGAGATACGTCATGAACGTCAGCAGGCTGAGAGGGATCGCCAGGAGCCACAACTGCCGCATCGAAAGGCGTTGTCGCCGCTGCAGCGGAAGCAGGAGGAGCGCGGGAAGGAGGCAGATTCCGATCACGCGCGTGGCGGCGGCCAGCGCGCCGAGGATGCCGGCGGCCCACCAGCGTTGTTTGGCGGCGGCGAGGAAACTTCCGGCGGAGAGCAGCAGGAAGAGAGACTCCGTCATCGGGAGCGACAGGAAATAGCTGGTCGGAAAGAGGGCGATGTACCAGACGGCGCGCGCGGCTTCATCGTGCGAGGCACCCATCGCGCGCGCGGTGGCAGCGATGGCGAAGAGGGCTGCGAGCAGCGCGGCATTTGAGACGAGTAGGGCCAGGATCCAGAAGGAGCGGTCGCTCGTTCCACCCAGCGCTTTCAGGAGAATCGGATAGCCGGGGAAGAATGCCCACGTGTTTTTCGGTGTGCCGCCGGTGGTCGGCGGCTCGTATCCCGTCGCGGCGATCTGGCGGTAGTACCAGGCGTCGCCGACCATGATCATGCGCTGCAACTCCGGCCACGTCCGTCCGGCCGAAAGCGAGACTTCCGTGCGCCAGATGGTGCCGTAGTCCTTCGTGACGAAGGTGATCTGCGAGCCGATGATCAGAAGGAGGAAGACGAGCGCGCGGCTGACGGCAAACGCTCCGATTACGCTCGCCCGGCTAGTTGCCTCTGGCTTCACCACCGAGGCATGATTTCATAGACGCTAGTCGTCGTGACCCAGCGGGCCGTTATCTTCCGGCGTCTGGACGGACGCCACGATGCGCGCGCTGCCCGATTTCGCCGGGAACACTTCGACGTGGAAGCGTCCGGTCGCATCGTCGAAGTGCACTTTCCCGGCTTCGCCTTCAGTGGCGGTAACGAACGGAATCGACGGCGCCCAGCCGTGCACCGTGATCGAGTGCTCCGCCGGCGCGAATTCGAGAGTGGCGTTGAGGATGCCGTCGTCCGAGAGCTCGCTGACGCGTTTCGTTCCGAGCGGGACGAACTTGCCGGCGTCGCCGATGAAGGCGATTCCCGACTTGCCCACCGGAACGGCGACGAGATACGACGGATCGCCGTGAATCGTCTGCGACCACGGCTCGTCGCCGTGGGTCCGCTTGCCGCGGTCCGCAAACCAGTTGTAGACGTAGACATCGCCGCTGAGGCCCAGCTTCGCCGGTGTGAAGGTGAACGTGCGGTCGTCAGTGCGCGGGTGCGCGAAGACGTAGAGCGCGCGCATCGGGCCGTGATCGGTGTAGGTGAACGAGACCAGCGGTTCGCCGGCGTCGTGCGCGTCGTTGAGGATGCTCTCGTCCGTCGGAACCGCGGGAACGTCCGGCTTGACGATGATGCCGTCGGGGCGCACGGCGTAGAAGAGATTCTCGGCATTCAATTCGCCGAGGCGGTCTCCGACGCCGACGATGCCGGCGGAGAGCGTGGCGATGAGCGTGCTCACTTTCTCGCTGCTGCCGAAGACGTCGGTGAACGGATAGACGCCGAGTGCCGAGGCCAGGCGCGAGCTGTAGAAGAACTGGTCCCACTTATCGCGCGTGAAAACGTCTTCGCTCACGCGCACGGTGGTCAGGTTGCCGTACTTTGTGCTCTGCAGGAAGTGCCGCGGCGTGGCCATGCAGTACTGCATCGAGAGGCCGAACATGTCGCTCATGCGGGCCATGTTGTCGACGAACGCATTCTGATCGTCGAGGTTGTAGGCGGCCGTGGCCCACTCGTCCATCCAATCCTGTTCGTAGCCGAAGACGCCCCAGTCGCGCAGGTTCGTACCCACCGTCATCCAGTAGGCGGGATCGACGATGACGTTGTTGGACATCTTGTACTTCTGCCGATACGGACTCTTCGCGTCGATCCAGCGCGCGTGCGTGATGAGCGGCAGGCCGAGGTCTTTCTGGAAGCCGCCCAGACCCTTGGGGAAGATGTCGGGGTGCGCTTCGTAGCGGGTGATCCCTTCCGGCGTCCACGGCGCGTAGTGATTCCAGTGGCCGTCCTCGCCCTTCGGATACCACCAGCTGTCGATCTGCATGTAGCCGAGCGCGAGGCCGGCTTTGGCGAATTCGTCTTTCACCGCGAGCAACGTGCCGGTGTAGCCGAGCGAATCCTCGTAGTTGTAGTAGTAGCCGGCGCCGTTGTCGGTCCAGTAGCCGAGCGACTTCAGGCTCGGATCGGCGTCGTTCGCGGGCCGCACTTTGCCATTCAGATCGGTCAGCGCGTGGCCCCAGTCATCGAAGGCGCGATTGATGCCGTTGGCGACGACGAGGAGCGTGCGATGCGCCAATCCGCGCGGGATATCTTTGATGCGCGGGTTGATGCGGCTCTCGATCTCGTTCGCATCGGTGAGGTTCAGATTCGCGACCATGAAATCGGAAGCGGGGGAGAGCAGGAACGAATGTCCGGCGTCGTCGAAGTAGACCCACGGACCTTCGGCGCCGGAGAGGTCGAAGTGAAACTGCGACCACTTTCCGCGGAAGGAGAGGCGTCCGGGAACGTCGGGCGAGACGGAGAGTTTCGGGAAGCCGTCGCCGTTCGCGGTGGCCGTCGTATAGCGATCGGTGAAGAGCACCGCGGCGCGATTCGCATACGCGCGGATCGATCCCTCGCGGGTTCCGAAGGTGAAGGCGATCTCGTGGTAGTCGCCGATGCCGTCGTGACCTTCGACGGTTTTGAGCGCCGAGGGTGATGCCGGCAGCGTTCCGGTGAAAACCCAGACAGGGTCTTTCGTCTGGATCGAATAGTGGCCGTTCTCTTCGACGGTGACGGTGACGCCGGTGGAGACCTCATGAATGGTCTCGGCGTGAAGAGGGACAATCGTCAGGAGAAGCAGGGTCGCGGCGAGTGCACGCAGCACACGCACAGACGAACACAAGGGGTCTGGGAACCCTGCAATCGCGCCGGTCATTGGGGAGAAGTCGGTTTTTGGACCGGCGCGATTGTAGAGGACGACTTCCGTGTCGTCGAGAAAAATTATTGGCCGCTGATGCCGAAGGCGTAGATGTTCCCGTAGAGGTCGCCGACGTAGACGTGGCCTCGGGCGATAGCGACGCCGCCGAATCCCCACGCCTTCATCTCGTACGACCAGAGAAGCGTGCCGGTGGCAGCGTCGAGCGCGGCCACGGTCTTGCCGCCGGCGGCGAAGACGACGCCGTTCGCGAACGAGACGGGACCGACAACCGGACCGTTGAATGTGTGCTGCCACAAGATTTTGCCGGTGGCCGGATCGACTGCGCTGACGGCGCCGAAGACGCTGGGATCGATGGTGTCGCGCGGGATCCCGCCGCCGACATAGAGCCGCTTGCCGTCGAACGCCGCGGTCGACAGCGTCCCCTGGCCTTGCTGCGGAACTTCGCCACCGACGGCAATCGGGGCGATCCACACCGGACCCGCTGCGAGGTTGTCGCGGTCGAAGGCGTAGTAGCCGCCGTCTTTCTGACCGGCGCCGACGAGTTGCCGTCCCTTGGCGTCGTTGAAGAGCGTCGGCGACGATCCCCAGTCGGCGTCCCAATACGCGCCGGTGTTGTTCGGCAGTTTCCAGCGATCTTCGATCTCGAACGTGTCGATGTTGAGGCGAACCATCGAGAAGGAGTCGCCGTCGTCGAACGAGTGCGCCGACCCGGTGGTGACGAAGATGCCGCCGCGTTGCGTATCGACCGCCGGCGACGTCCACACTCCGCCCCCCACCTTATCCTCGGGGACAAAGTAGCTGGACGCGAGCTCGACTCCGGTCGCCGGATCGAGCGCGACCAGCGCGCCGCGCGGGAACGGGTTGTCGCAGTTGCTGGCGATTCCCTGAATCACTTTTCCGCCGGCCACCGCGGGCGAGCACCAGCCGTAGTAGCCGCCGGTGGCGGAGTTGTCGCCAAGCGACTTCCGCCAGATGACCGACAGGTCGTCGGCTTTCAGCGCGTAGAACGCGTCATCGCCGCCGGCGAGGTAGATGATGTTGTCGACGATGGCCGCGGACGAGGTGATGCCGAGAACCGCGGGGTTGCAGACGTCGGCCTTGGTCTGCCCGAGGTCGATCGAGGCGATGACGTCGCCGGTGATGGCGTCGAGCGCCCACTCGTTCCCGCCCCAGTCGCCGATATAGACCTTTCCGCGGGCGACGGACGGCTGGGAAGCGATTGGACCGCTGAGCGTTCGCGACCAGAGGAGGCGAAGGTTGCCGGCGGTCGTCGTGGAAAGAATCTGTTCGCCGACCGCCACACCGGTCATCGAATTCGAAGCGCAATAGCGCAGCCAGTCGTTGTCCGGACCGCGCGTCGGACGCCGCCGGACGATCGAGTCCGGCCGAATCATCCTCGCGGCATCGACGGCCACCGTGGCAAAACAACACAGCAGGGCACCGGCGACCGCAATTGCCCGGTGTCTTTTCATCCCACGCATCACCCGATCTCCTGACCAGCCCTCCGCATCCCTCTGCTGTGCCCGGATGCGGCCACCTTCAATAGACTGGCCAACAGCGCTTTCGTTACAGGCGGAAAGCGTGTCGATTGGGTGACAGGTGGTTATTTACGGGTTGGGGAGAGCGAACGCGGACGTTATTCCTCCCACTCTTTCTCAAAGATAGGCAGGAGATCGTTCTGGCTGAGAGCCTGCTCCAGAAGACCAAGAATCGTGCGAACTCGCGTGACGTCAAGAGAACCTCGGCGCTCGTGGATGACGTTGCGAATGTCTTCGATGTCTTTCGCGCGGCCGGCCAGCACCTTCGCGATGATCAGATCCTCAGCCGTGATCACCGGGATCAACACTCCATCGACGTCCACCGGCACCGCTCGCGCTTGGAAATCTTCTTCCAAGCCCGGTCCGGCGAGTACGACGTCAAGAGGGAGCCGGCTCTTGGTGTGGCGGAACGGCAGCACGCGAGTGCGCAACACGAATTCAGAATCGTCGAACATCAGATCAAACCGTGGTGGCGCATCACGGCAGTGAAGGCGTCAAGGAGTGCAGGATCAATCGACGCGGTCACATCGACGTCAGCGCTAAGACGCGGGCTGCCCCAGATGATCGCGGCCTGTGCGCCGAAGAGGTACCAGCGGATGCCGGCCTTCTTCATCGCGCTCGACAGGTCACGAAGAAGCTCAGCGACCGCTTTTTGCGACACGACGGAGGTTCTCCGCGACGCGAACGTGAACGGCGAGGTCGTCGAGTCGATCGCTGGTCGATGGCCAGTCGGAATTGAGAGAGCGGACGTGCTCCCGAAGTTCGTCACCGACGCGCAAGGCATCCGCCGCAGTCATCTGCGATCGCTGTTCAGACCATCGGCGCCGTTTCGATTCCGCAATCGCGTTCCAGTCGCGGCGGGCAAAGGCGATCAGGTCTTCGTTTCTCACCGCGGCAGAATAGCAAAACGGTGAGGTGGTGGCAGACGGTTAAACGTAAGCCGGAAGCATCGTCGCTTCCGCAAGCCGCGGCGCGTTTGCGTCCTTTGGCGACAGCACCGGATCGCTGATCGGCCAGTCGATGCCGATGGCTGGATCGTTCCAGAGGATCGAGCGGTCCGACGGCGCGTCGTAGAGCGTCGTGCATTTGTAGACGAGATCGGAATCGTCTTCGAGCGCGCAGAAGCCGTGGGCGAAGCCGGGCGGGATCCAGAGCATGCGTTTGTTCGCGTCGCTCAGCTCGAGGCCGAACCATTTGCCGAACGATGGCGAGCCGCGGCGGATGTCGACGGCCACGTCGAAGATCGCGCCGCGCGTGCAGCGCACCAGTTTTCCCTGCGCGTTCGGTTCTTGGTAGTGCAGGCCGCGCAGGACGCCGCGCGCCGAACGGGAATGGTTGTCCTGCACGAAGGCGTCGGTGATTCCGGCGTCGCGCAGGATGTCTGCGCGATACGTCTCCATGAAAAAGCCGCGGTCGTCGCCGAAGACCTTCGGCTCGATGAGCAACACGCCCGGCAGGCTTGTTTCGCGAATGTGCAAGGGCGGGGATGATAGCAAGGAGCCCGCGCGTTCCGTGTCCCGTGGTCAATCAGGAGCGGGTCACCGACAACTGACCGCAACTTTGCGGTATTGTTTCCCTATGCGCGCGCCTTTCGCATTCACTTCGAACGCCGTTGCGAGCCAGGCATCGGACGCGTTGCGTGTCGTCGTCGTCAGCAGCGCGCCGCTGGTGCGCTCCGGACTGCGCACGATTCTCGGCGCATTCGATGACCTCGATCTGACCGAAGCCGATCCGACGCGGCTGCGCGTTCTGAACGCCGACGTGATGATCTGCGACGGCGTCCTGCCCGATGTTGACGTCCCCGCGCTGGTGCTCGTCGTCGATGCCGCCGGCGCCGCGGACGCGCTTGCGTCCGGCGCGCGCGGCGTGCTCGCGCGGACGGCCGCGCCGCGCCGCATGCATGCAGCGTTGCACGCCGTCGCGGAAGCGGAAATCGTCATCGACGACGCATTCGCCGATCACCTGCTGCGGCAGACGCGCGCCGAGGTCGAGATGATCGAGCCGCTCACGGCGCGCGAGCGCGAAGTGCTGCGCCTTCTCGCCTCCGGCCTGACCAACAAGGAAATCGCGCAGCGCCTCGGCGTCACCGACCACACCATCAAGTTTCACGTGAACGGCATCCTCGGCAAGCTCGGCGCGGCTACGCGTACCGAGGCTGTTGTGGAAGCGGCGCGGCGCGGCATCATCGCGGTGTAGCGAATGACCGAGCAGCTCACGCCGGACGCTGACGAGGCGAAAGAACGGCGCGAGTGGCATCTCGCGGGCATCGTTTTCTTCGCCCTGATCGCGCTGGTCATCCTTTACGAAACCTTCGTCATCCTCGAGCCGTTTCTCGCGCCGATCATCCTCGGCGCGGTGCTGGTCACGGTGACGTTTCCAATCTACCGCCGCCTCCGCGAACGGATGCACGGCCACTCCAATCGCGCCGCCTCGGTGATGCTCGTGCTGATCACGTTCGTGATCCTGCTGCCGGCGATCCTGATCATCGTCCTTCTCGTGCAGGAGGCGAACGTGGTCGTGAAGCATCTGCAGTCGGGCGACGCCGAGCGCGCGCTGCAACGTCTCGACATTAGCAATCGCATGCCGTGGATCAAGCGGATCGCGCCGAACTTCGATCCGGCCGCGATCAGTCCCGCGCACGTCATCGTTCCCGTTGTGCAGAAAGCGCCGGCGTGGGTCGCGCAGCATGGCGCGGCGGTCATCGGAGGCATCGCCGGCGTCGTGATCGGCATCGGACTTCTCCTTCTTTCCGCGTTCTTCTTTTATGTCGAAGGGGAGACGATCGTGGCCGAGGCCGAGACGCTGTCGCCGTTGCCCGCGAGGTACAACCGGCAGTTCGCAGAGAACTTCAAGGCCGTCGTCGACGCGACCTTTCGCGGGCAGGTCATCACCTCGGTGACGCAGGGGATCTTCATCGGCGCCGGGCTGGCCATCGCTGGAGTGCCCGGCGCGATCCTGTGGGGCGCTGTGGCGACGGTCTTGTCGCTGCTGCCGATCGTCGGCTCCGCGGCCGTCTGGATTCCTGCCGCGCTCTGGCTTTACATCACCGCGTCGATGGGCGAGCGATCGTATTTCGGCGTGATCTTCCTGACGATTTGGGGCGTGATCATCGTCCCCATCATCGAGCACGTCATCCGGCCGTGGGCGATGAAAGGAAAGATGCAGCTTCCCGCCATTCCGCTCCTGGTCTCCGTCCTCGGCGGGATGGAAGCCTTCGGGTTCGTCGGCCTCGTAGTCGGCCCGCTGGTCTTCTCGCTTCTGATGTCGATCATCGACATCTACAAACAATCCTTCCGCATTCCGATCAGCGAAGGCGAGATCGCCTGAGCCGTGCCGGCACGGCCGGCGGCGTTGGTTGCCCAAGGCTCCGTCACGGGCGCGTACTAACGTTCTCCGGCGCTTTCTTCGAGAGGCGCGACGCCGCTGATTGCAGCAGCCATAGCGCGCCAAGGGCCGCCATCGGGAGGATCAGCGGCTCGATCGAGAGCCGGTGCCGTCCTTCGACGTAATAAATGCTCTGGCCGCAGGAGACGAGAAAGGCCATCGCCGAGAGAAACCAGACGTCGAATCGACGGCAGACCGCCGCGCCGGCGATCCAGAGCAGCAGCAGCGCCATCCACCACGTCACGTAAACAAGTTTTGCGGCAGGCGAATACAAGATGCCCCACTGTGGCGAAAACCACCAGAAGTACGCGAGGCGGTTGCCGATACGGATGATGGCCGCGGCCGGATCGCGGCGAATGTACGTTTTCGCGTCGTCAAAGAAGATCCGGTCGCGCGTCAGCTCGTCAGCCCTTCGGACTCGTTCTCGAAATTCGGGCGGCGCCTGAAAATAGACCGGCGTTCCGGAGCCGTCGATGGCGGAACCGGTCGCGTAAGGATTGTGCCCGAGCCAGAATACGAAGCCCGATCCGCTGCGGGTGAGCACGAAATGGTGCAGGACGATGGCGTTGCGGATCGTCCACGGCGCGACGATGGCGAACGTCAACGCGATGACGGCGGCGGATCGCGTGAGGCGTATTTTCAGCGCGTCGCTCGTTCGCCAGGCGATCCACACCAGCGGGAGCAGAAACAATAGGATCGTAGGCCGTGTCAGCACGCCGAGGCCGATGACTACGGCGGCAGTCAGTCCGCGCCGGAGCGTAGGAAGCTGGCGATAGCGGATGATCGCGCCGCCCGCGGCGACAAAGAAGAAGGTGTCGAACACGAGCGGATGCAGGACGCAGCTGTAGCGGATGAAGCCGGGATGCACCGCCATCAGCAGCGCTGCCACCACGCCAACATCCCCTCGGCCGCTGGCGAGTGTGGCGACGCGGCCGAGCAGCCAAACGGTCGCCGACGCGGCCAGGAGCTGCAACAACACCATAGCCATGAGGCTGTGGTTCGTGACGATGTACACACCCGCTGCGACGAACGGGTACAGCGGCTCGGCATACGCCTTCGTCGTCCGCGGATCGTTCCCATACCTGAATGTGAACTCGTGATGCTCCACGAGATTCGTGGCGATCTGCTCCGTCTCCCACACCTGCGGCTTGCGCAGCTCGCCGCTCGCCGCGGCGTAGGCCAGACGCAATGCGAAAGCGAGGACGGCGATGGCGATGAGCGCGCGTTGCGAGCGGAGCATGCGAACCGTTAGCCGCCCTTCATGATGATCGGCGGCTGCGACTTCTTGAGGTCGCGCACGAGTTTATCGAACGCTTTGGAGTAGTCGTCGTGCGATTTCCATTTCCGGAAGTCGCCGATGTGGCGTTTGCGGCGGATGTCGGCCGCCCAAGGTTGCTTTGACGTGAACCCTTCCTCGTCGATGGCGATCGGGAAGAGGACGTCCTTCCCCTCTTTCTGCTCGCGCTCGAGCGCTGACTCGACCTCCGTCTCCACCCAATCGCTGTTGACGGAGTTGGCGGAGAGGATGATCACGAGTTTGTCGTGAATGCGGATCGATTCGTCAATGCGCGAACGGAAGCGGTCGCCGATCTTCAGATCCTCGGGCGCGAACCAAGTACGGATGTTTTTCCCCTGCAAGTCGTTGTAGAGCCGGCGCGTAAATTCGTCGTCCTTCGATGAGTAGCTGAGAAAGCAGGAGTAATACTCGATCGGTCTACCTGTAAGCGATGACGCGTATTGGATGAACTCATCAGGAACTCCCGATTTCCGAAGAAAGGATTCTGGAAGGCCGCCGGATCTGAAGAATGTATCGATGCCAATCGAGTTTTCGGATGAGCCGTCGGCGATTGCGTCAAGTCCAACCACAGGTTGGAGCGATAGGTTGACGAATGCGTTCCAGTCGAGCAGTGCACCCGTCAATTCGCTTTGATCGAAGGCGCACGCATTGAATGTGCAGCCCGTAATCGAGGCTTTTCGAAAGTTAGATTTATGGAGCTTCGCGACGATGAAGATGCAACCGACGATGAACGCTTCTTCAAAAGAACAATCATCACAAAGCGCCCTCAGAAAACTAACATCGAATAGTTCCGCGCCGGAGAAGTTCGCCGACCTCAAGTCATAGCTCTCGAGTGTAAAGCCGTCCAATACCAATCCAGAAAGATCGGGTGTCTCGTCGCTCGTCTTCCGCCACGCGTTCCACGCCTCCCGCCCCTCCTTCAACTTCGCCACATGTTCCGGATTCGCCATCCCCGAAGTCTACTGCCGTACGAAATTTGCCGTCGTTCGCCGCGTTTCGAGTCCTAACCTTCGTAACTGTTGCTCGTCCAATACGTCGAATCGCATGAACGTGAAAGTTCTCCTCTCGTGCGCGGTAGCCATCGTGGCGGCCGGATGCTTCTCCGGGTATCGCTCGGAATCTGATGCGAAATCGCTGCGGGTGCGGCGCGGGACGTTTGCCAGCGACGTCGTCATCACGGGCGAGTTGCGGGCGGCGCGCGGCGAGGAGCTGGCGGTGCCGCGGCTGCCGCAGTGGCAGACGTCGATCAAGTGGATCGCGCAGGACGGCATCGAGACAAAGAAGGGCGATCGCATCGTCGAGCTGGACAACTCCACGTTCTCCACGAACCTCGACGCCAAACGTCAGGCCGTAGCGCAGGCCGAACAGCAGTTGCAGCAGAAAGAGGCGGAGTGGAAGGCAGACACGCTCGACAAGCAGCTCGACGTCGAGCGGAAGCGCTCCGAGTACGACAAGGCCAAGCTCGATGCCGCGGTGCCGAAAGAGATCATTTCGCAGCGCGACTTCAACGACCGGCAGGTCAAATACAAACGCGCCGAGGTCGAGTTGGCGAAGGCCGTGGACGTGCTGAAATCGCAGCGGACTTCGGTGAAGTCCGATCGCGACAACCTGCTGCTCAGTTTGCAGAAAGCGCAGCGCGAGCTCGGCATCGCCGAGAAGGCCATCGACGAGTTGATCCTGCGCGCGCCGCATGACGGCATCGTGGTCATGCGCGATCATCCGTGGGAAGGGCGCCGCCTGCAGGAAGGCGACAGCGTCTTCGTCGGCATGCCGCTGGCGCAGTTCCCGGAGATGTCGTCGCTGCAGGTCGAAGCGGATTTACCCGACGTCGACGACGGCCGCATCGGCGCGGGGATGCCCGCCGCGGTCGTGCTCGATGCCTATCCGAACAGGGTCTTCCCCGGCCGCGTTCGCGCGATTTCCGCCGTGGCGCAGGAGAGCAGCCGCACGTCGCTGCGCCGCGCCTTCCGCGTGATCGTCGCGCTCGATCGTCTCGACGCCGCCCGCATGCGTCCCGGACTCTCGGCGCGCGTGGTCGTGCATGCGATGCGGCAGCCGAATGCGCTGCTGGTATCGCGCTCGGCCATCGATTTCTCGGGCAAGAAGCCGCGCGCGTATCGCGCGGACGGCAAGCTGGTCGACGTCGTTCTCGGCGCCTGCAATGCGCAGGAGTGCATGGTGAAGAGCGGATTGAACGAAGGGGACACGCTGGGGCATGCGTAGAAAATCGTTGCTGGCCATCGGCATCGCCATCGCCGCCGTGCTCGCGGGCGCGGGGTGGACGCGCAACAAACTGGCGGCCGATCGTCAGGGTGACTGGGTGCGCGTCACGCGCGGCGATCTCGTCACCGGCATCGACGTCACCGGCACGCTGGCCGCCGTCGATTCGGGCAGCTTCGGTCCGCCGCAGGTCAATGACGTTTGGGACTTCAAGATCTCGATGATTGCCCCCGAGGGCACTGACGTGAAAGTCGGCCGCCCCGTCCTCGGCTTCGACACGACGGAGTTGCAGAAGCGGCTCGACGAGAAGAGTGCCGAGAGCGAGCAGGCGCGCAAGGAGATCGAGAAAGCGCGCGCCGATCTGGCGCTGCGTCGTGAAGACGAGAAGCTCAAGCTCGCCGATGCCGAGGGGCGGTTACGCAAGGCGGAGTTGAAGCTGCAGGGGCCGTCGGAAATCGTCAGCATCAAAGACCGCAAGCAGGTCGAGCTCGATTTCGGACTGGCGAAGCAGGAGACGGAGTCGATCCGGCAGCGCATCGCATCGTTCGAAAAAGCGGCCGCGGCGCAGATCGCGCTGCTGACCAGCAAGCAGCAGACGGCGGAGGCGGTCGTGACGTCGACGCAGAATTCGATCAAGGCCATGACCATCCTCGCGCCGCGCAACGGCACGATCGTCTACGTCACGAACTGGCGCGGCGACAAGAAGAAGGTCGGCGACAGTTGCTGGCGCATGGAGCGCGTGCTCGAGATCCCGGACCTGTCGCGGATGATGGCCAAGGGCGAAGTCGACGAAGCCGATGCGGGCGAAGTCGCGGTCGGCCAGCGCGTGATTTTCAATCTCGACGCGCATCCGGACGAGGAGTTCGCCGGCACGATCAAGGACGCGTCGCGCACGGTCGCGCAGCAGCAGGGGACGAAGGATCCGATCAAGGTGCTCAAGGTCAACATCGCCCTCGACCGCACCGATCCGGCCAAGATGCGTCCCGGCATGCGCTTCCACGGCACGGTGGAGCTGGCCCGCGCGAAGAGCGCGCTGCTGATTCCGCGCAACGCGGTCTTCGTCACCGATCGCGGTCCGGTGGCATATCGCCGCGGCACGTTTTCAGTCACCGCGATTCCGCTGAAGCTCGGACGCGAGAATGAAAAGTCGGTGGAAGTGCTCAGCGGACTGACCGCCAGCGACCGCGTGCTCGTTCCGAAGAGCGCGGACAAGGAATCGCAGAAGTCGTGAGGCGCGCGGCCCTGCTCGTATTGCTTGCTGCGAGCTGTCGTCAGGCCAGCGACGTCCCCACCTTTCGCGTCGAAGCCGTCCGCTTCGCGCGGCGTGTCACGGCGGACGGCAATTTAAAGTCGACGAAGGCAACGCCGCTCTCCGCGCCGCATGACGCGCCGGGGCAGCTCAAGATTGCCTGGATCGTTCCCGATGGGGCGGTGCTGAAGAAAGATGAAGTCGTCGTCCGTTCGATCCGACTGATTTCGAAACGCAACTGCAGGCGGGACGCGAAGATCACGACACCGCCGGCAACAAGCTGTTCAAGACCGACAGCGAGGCGTCGACGACGCGGACCAATCTTCGCCGCGACGCGCGCCAGGCCACCGACGAGTTGCTGGCCGCGCGGCAGTTCAAATTCGACGACGCCGAAATCTTCTCGCGCTACCAGCGCGTCGAGTCGGAGATCGACCAGACGCTGGCCAGTCACAAGAAAGAACACGCGGAAGGCGTTCTCGGCGTCCGCGCCAAACTTTCCGCAGCCGATCGCGACATCGTCAACATCGAGCAGCGCAAGGCAGACCTCAAGATCCGCAACGCCGAGCAGGGGCTGCACTCGCTGGAGATGCGCGCGCCGTACGACGGCATCCTCGTCCTGCAGCACGACTGGCGCGGCGACGTCGTGCGCGTCGGCGACACGGTCTGGCCGGGCAGTCCGATCGGCGAGATTCCCGATCTGAATTCGATGAAAGCCGAGGTCTTCGTGCTGGAGGCGGATGCGGCGGGGCTGGCGGTCGGCGAGAAGGCCACGTTGACGATCGAAGGGAAACCGGGCTCGATCATCACCGGCAAGATCTCGCAAGTCGACAAACTGGCGCGCCCGCGCTTTCCGCGCGTGCCGGTGCAGTACTTCGGCGCCACGATCACGCTCGATCACACCGATCCGTCGCTGATGAAGCCGGGCGCCCGCGTGCGCGCCGTGCTCGACGTCGAGAATCGCGACGGCGCGTTTTCCATCCCGCGCCAGGCCATCTTCGAAAAGCAGGGAAAGAAGCTCGTCTACCGCAAGCACGGCGACAAGTTCGATGCGGTGGCGATCGAAATCGGATCTTCATCGGCGGGGCGCGTCGTCGTCACGAAGGGCCTCGCCAAAGGTGACGAGATCGCGTTGCGCGATCCCACCGAGGAAAAAGATGCGTAGTTCATCATCATCATGACCACGCCCGAAACGTTCACCACCGCGCTGCAGAATCTGGCCACGCACAAGCTGCGCACGGCGCTGACGATGCTCGGGATGATCTTCGGCGTCGGCGCGGTCATCGCCATGCTGTCGATCGGCGCCGGCGGCGAAAAGAAGGCGCTCGAAGCGATCGGACGCCTCGGGCTGCGCAACGTCATCGTCCGCGCGAAAACCGTGAAGCCTGAAGAGCGTGCCGAGCTGCGCAAAAAATCCCTCGGCGTTTCGTTGCGCGATGGTGAGGCCATCAACGAAGCCGTCCCGCGCGTGGAGATGGTGTTGCCGCGCGTTGAAGTGAAGCCGTACAAGATCATCGCGCCCGGCGCGAAAGCCAAAGCGAAGGTTCTCGGCGTCTCCTGGCGCTATCCGAAAGTGGCCACGGTGTCGCTCGCGGACGGGCGCATGTTCGACCAGCGCGACGAGCAGGAGTACGCGCAGGTCTGCGTCATCGGCCAGGAAGTGCGGCGCAGTCTTTTCGGATATGGCCCCGCCATCGGTAAGCATCTCAAGGTCAACGACGTCTGGCTCGAAGTGATCGGCCTCTTCGCCGGCGAAGAACCGGGAAGCGCGTCGTCGAAGGATGTGCCGGTCGCCTCGAACGCGCAGGAGATCTGGATTCCCGTCTCGACGGCGATGCGGAAGTTCGATCGCGATCCGCTCGATGCGCCGGTGGACGAGCTTCTTGTGCAGGTGCAGGACGGCGTCTCCACGCGCGATGCCGCCACGCTGATCCGTCCGCTGCTGGAGCGCCTGCACGGCGGCGCAGACGACTACGAAATCGTCGTCCCCGAGGCCTTGCTCGAACAGAGCCGGCAAACGCAGAGGATCTTCTCGAACGTGATGGGATCGATCGCCGGCATCTCGCTCCTCGTCGGCGGCATCGGCATCATGAACATCATGCTGGCCTCGGTGCTCGAGCGCACGCGCGAGATCGGCATCCGCCGCGCCATCGGCGCTCGCAAGCAGGACATCAAAGCGCAGTTCGTGATCGAGTCGTTCACCATCAGCCTGATCGGCGGCGTCTCCGGCATCATCATCGGCGTGATCCTGGCCAAGCTCGTCGCCGCATACGCCGGCTGGCCGACCGTGATCACGATCGGATCGCTGCTGCTGTCGTGCGGCGTGTCGATCACCGTCGGGCTGGTGTCAGGCATCTATCCCGCGGCGCGAGCCTCGGAACTGAATCCGATCGAAGCGCTCCGGTACGAGTAGCGGCTCACGATCCTCGCAAAGCTGACAGCAGTTTGTCGATTAGCAGTGCGACGTCGAAGTTGCTCACGAGGAGCAGGACTCGCTTCTGAGCCAGGGCGATGTCCGCGTCCGATGCAATCGACCTCCACAAGGTTTCGATGGCCTCCTGCGTGGTCGTGTCGCGGATGACGGCGTCGCTGATCAAACCTTTTTGAATCGCGGCGAAGAGGATTTGCTTGATCAAATCTTCGGCCTGCTGTAACGGCGCCGTCGCTTCCAGAAGATGACTTCTCAACTGCGATTCGAGCCCCTGCAGCACCTTGAATGCGATGGCGCTCTGCATTTCATGGCGTCGTACGGTGACTTTTTCCAGCGTGACGGGGTTGATTCCTCGAAGAGAGGTAGTGAACTCTGCTTTCATCGACGACGTGGCGCTTTCTCTTTCCGCCCGGCCTCGCTCCCGATGCGTAGCGGCGGTGAGGTCGAGAAGGGCAATCAGCGAGTCGTTGAGCTCCGGCTTGCGGTCGTTATAGAGCCGAAAGGTATCGATGAGCGTCCCCAGAAGTCCGGTGAGCTGCTGCACGTCTCTGTGGAGAATCGGTCGCACCGTTCACTCGAATTCGACGACCGAAGACTCGACGCCAGTCCTCTCGTCTTTCACCGATTTCACGACGACGCCTTCTTCGATCATCTCGGCCTTGATGGTGAACACGGACGTGTCCGTGCTGCCGTCTTTCACCACGTTCGTCTGGGCATTGATTAGCAGTTTCTCGATGGCCGCTTTCGGTACGCTCATCGCTCCTTTGACCGTTTCGATCAACGACGGCACCGGGCGATTGATGATGTCGGTAACCGGCTTCAGTCTCACAATCTCAGCCGGCAGCTCGTTCAGCGCGAGCGTCTTCGCCGTGATCTGCGACCAGTTGTCGGTGACGACGGTTTCCGCCTTGGAAGGATCGAGGAGAGAAACGAGCGCGTCATAGAAAGCGTCGATCATCGGCTCCAGGCCTTCGGTACGAACCGGCTTGCCTGAATCCACGATCGGGATCGCAATCGGGCCGGTTTTGGCCGTGCGCACGAGTCCCGTGACGTCAATCAACTTGCTGCTGATCAGGCTTCGGAACGCCTCCCGTGGCATCTGGAAGTGCACGAGCGACGACACTTCGACGTTCGATACCAACACCGGCATGTTCATCTCCAGCTTGGCAAGCTTGAAGCGCGGCACGGAGAAGTGCCGAAGCACGTCGTCTTTTGCGTAGATGAGCGCGATTTCCTTGGAATGCCGGTCGGCCATGTCTCTGGCCCTGGAGACCTCGGAAAAGACGAACGCGAGATAGTCGGACAGCATGATTTCAGCCATAGTCAGATCTCGAAGAGGGCACGGGGACTTCCGCGCTTCCGCGGAAGTCCCGTCGAATGAATGGCCACTACGCGGCGAGCATGTTGAGAATCTTCTCCAGGCCGCCGGGGATCTCATCCTGAACGGCTTTTACGTTGACGTTCAGCGCGTATTCTTTTTTGACCTCGACACCAGTCGTCGCCTTGCGCTGAAAGGACGCGGAGACCTTGAAGTTCACGGGGCCGAAACCGCCCTTCGCTGTGGCGTCGACCTTGAGGTCTGTGGAGACGTTTGACGTTTCGACTGAATTCAACTTGACGTTGAAGTCGATGATGACGTGCTCGATGCGAAGGCTGGGGATCGGAAGCATCGCCAGCAACGGCACCTTGAGGACGACGGTCTCTGGGGGGACGGGGTTTCCGGCAGAGTCTTTTTCTCCTTTGTCGCGTGTATGGGAAAAGTCGACCATCACTAACTCGCGGGAGCCGCCGGCGGTGGGCGTGGTGAATCCGACCGCATTGATAAAGTCGACCGTGGCCAGCGAGGAGGCCACCTGCGCATCGACGGCGGCCTGCAGCGGTCCGCCGATCATCTTCTTGAAGTCGATGTTGTTCAGCTCTGAAACGAGATTGGTCGAGATAGCTTCGACCGTCGCCCCTCCCGATTCGAGAGCGGAGGCGGCAGACGTAATCACGCCGATCGCTGTATCGCGCACGGCCACCGCGTCGCGTGAATCCGGGCTGCTGCGCGTCGGACGCGAATTCAATGTCGCACGTCGTTCCGAAGTTCGATTCCGTTTCTTTGTAGCGGTTTTCGTTGTCGTAGGAATGGGGTTCGGCGGTTCCATGATCGTCCTTTCTTGATCGTTCGATGTGAGTGAGGCCGTGATGCTTGTTGAAGTAGTGATGGAACTGCCGAATCCGTTTCAAACATCTGGTCGCGGGACACGTACCTAACTTCTCGAACGCGCCCGCGTCCAAGTCGCCGAGGAGGAGTTATGAAGGTAATCCGCGTAGTTGCCGTCGTCGCTGTTGCTGCCGTGTCGCTGGCTATGCTTCCGAGTGTGCAGGCGCTTCCGTACTTCGGCATCGATTGGCCGGCTGCACCGCCCACCCCGCCCGTCCCGCCTGCTCCTCCCGCGCCGGCGATGGCGTCGATGTACGTCGTCGCGCCGGCGGTTCCTGCGCCGCCCGCACCGCCCGCCCCTCCCGCGCCGGCCAGGCCCTCGGCGTACGTGCCCGCGCCTCCCGCGGTGCCCGTTCCTCCGACGCCGCCCGAGCCGTGGACTTACGAACGCGATGACGACGGCGACAAGTACGTCCTCTCCGCCGGCGACATGAACGTCATCAACGGCGATGGCGACACCGACGTGTACGACATGCGCCGCGCGTACGGCCGCCGCTTCTTCTGGTTCCGGCACGACGGTCAGGCGTACGTCGTCCGCGATTCAGCATCGCTCGACGCGCTCACCGATCTCTATCGTCCGCAGAGCGACCTCGGGCGCGAGCAAGGCGCGCTCGGACGGAAGCAGGGCGAACTTGGGCGCAAGCAAGGCGAGCTCGGACGCCGCCAGGGAGAGATCGGCCGCGAGCAAGCTCGCCTCGGCATTGAGGAAGCGCGCCTGGCCCTGCGCTTTAATGATGACGACGATCCGACGGTTCAGTCGCGCCGCCGCGAGCTCGAACGCCGCCAACGCGAGCTGTCGCGCAAACAGGACGACCTCGGCCAGCAGCAGTCCGCGCTCGGACGCGAGCAGTCGAAACTCGGCGAAGAGCAATCGCGCCTCGGCGATCGCCAGACGAAGTTGAGCCGCGAGATCGAACGCAAACTTCAGCCGATGCTCGATGACCTGATCCGCAAAGGGATCGCGGAAAGAGTGCGTTGATATAGTTCCTGTCATTCCGAGCCGCCGACGCCCCGGACGGGGCAGAGAACGGCGAGGAATCCCCGGCTGCTAACCGAGGCCCGACCGTCCGCGGTTTCAGCCGGGGATTCCTCGCCGCGCTTTACCCCTCCGGGGTGCCGCCGGCTCGGAATGACAGGTTGTCCGGAGGTTTTTCAGAATGCTCGTTCGCCGCGTCACGATTGCTGTCCTTCTCATCGCCGCGTCCGCGGCAGCCGCGTCCTTCCCGCCGATCAATTACCGGCATCGCACGCTTCCGAACGGGCTCGAGGTCTACTCGATCGAGGACCACGCCACGCCGACGGTTGCGATCAATGTCTGGTATCGCGTCGGCTCGAAGAACGATCCCGAGGGGCGAAGCGGGTTCGCGCATCTCTTCGAACACATCATGTTCAAGGCTACGGCGCACATGAAGTCCGAGATGATGGACCGGCTGACCGAGGACGTCGGCGGCATGAACAACGCCTACACGCATCCTGACCGGACCGTGTATTACGAGGTCGTCCCGTCGAATTACCTTCAGACGCTGCTGTGGGCGGAAGGGGAGCGCATGGGATCGCTCACGGTCGATGAGGCGAACTTCAAGTCGGAGCGCGACGTCGTCAAGGAGGAGTACCGCTTCCGCGTTCTCGCGCCGTCGTACGGCCGTTTCAACAACGCGCTGTCGAAGGATTCGTACGCGGTGCATCCGTACAAGCGGCCCGGCATCGGCTCGATCGAAAATCTCGACGCGTCGACGCTTGCCGACGTGCAGGCCTTTCATTCGACCTACTACCGTCCCGACAACGCGGTACTGATCGTGGCCGGCGATCTCGATCCGAAGCAGTTCGATGCCTGGGTCGACCGTTACCTCGGCGCGGTGCCGAAGCCGCCGACGGCGATTCCGCGCGTCACGGTCAAAGAGCCGGCGCGCACAGAAGAGAAGCACTTTGACGAGCATGGCGCGAACGTGCCGCTGCCCGCGGTCGGCCTGACCTGGCTGATTCCGCCGGCGCAGAACGACGACACCGAGGCGCTGCAAGTCGCGTCGACGATTCTTTCGGAGGGCGATTCGTCGCGGCTGTATCAGGCGCTCGTCTACAAAAAGCAGCTCGCGCAGCGGGCGAGTGCGAACGCCGACACGCGCGAAGACACGGGCCTCTTCACCGTCACCGCGGTCATGGCCAGCGGCAAGAAGACTGAGGACGGCATCGCCGCGCTGCGCCAGGAGGTTGATGCGCTCGGCGCGAAACCGGTCGGCGCGGCGGAGCTGGAGAAGGCGAAGAATCTGATCATCACCGGCGCATTGCGCGAGCGCGAAACCAACGACGGCAAAGCCGGCGCGCTCGGCGAAGCGATCACGCAGTTTCACGATCCGGCGTATGTGAATCGAGGTCTGGAGCGATTGCAGGCCGTGACGGCCGCCGACGTTCAGCGCGTTGTGAAGAAGTATCTGATCGATGCGAAAGCAGTGGTCATCACATACACCCAGGAGGCGAAATGAAGACGACGCTGATCACCGCCGCCGCATTGAGCCTCGCGCTGGTTCCTGCGTTCGCGCAGGTCGAAACCACGCCGCCTCCGCCCGTCGCACCGCGGCAGTTGCAGATCCCGAAGCCGGCCGAGAAGACGCTCGCGAACGGATTGCGCGTCATCGTGATCGAGAAAAAGGGCGTGCCGCTCGTCGCGGCGCGGCTGCTCATCAAAAACGGCGGCGAAGCGGATCCCGCCAACCTGCCGGGCCTCGCCGACACGACGGCGTCGCTGCTGACCAAAGGCACGACCACCAAGTCCGCCGAAGAGATCGCGCGCGGCATCGAAGCACTCGGTGCGACGCTCGACACCAGCGCCGGCTGGGATGAATCGTCGGCCGACGTCAGCGTGATGTCGTCGAAGCTTCCGCAAGCGCTCGGATTTCTCGCCGACGTCGTGCGCCATCCGACGTTCAAGCAGGAGGAGATCGATCGCCTGCGCCAGCAGAACATCGACGCGCTGTCGGTGGCGATGAAGCAGCCCGGCCGCCTGGCCAGCTTCGTGATGACGCACGCCATTTTCGGCAACAGTCCGTACGGCCACAACCTCGGCGGCACACCGCAGTCGCTCGCCGCGATCAAGCGCGACGACATCGTCGCGTTTCATCGCAACTACTACCGCCCCGACAACGCCATCCTTGTCCTCGGCGGCGACATCGCTCCGGCGAAGGCGTTCGAGACCGCGCAGGAACTTTTCGGTGGATGGAAAGCCGCGGCGGATTCGCATCCGGCACCGCTCGCGTCGACGAAGGAGTTCCCATCGCCGCACGTGATCGTGGTCGACATGCCCGCTGCCGGTCAGGCCGCGGTCGTGGCCGGACGTCCCGGACTTCGCCGCGCCGATCCCGCCTATCACCTCTCGCTCGTCACGAACTCGATCCTCGGCGGCGGCTATTCGTCGCGCCTCAATGAAGAGATTCGCATCAAGCGCGGACTCAGTTACGGTGCCGGCAGTTCGTTCGATCTGCGTCGCGACGTCGGTCCGTTCACCGCCACGGTGCAGACGAAAAACGAATCGGCCGGCGAAGTTGCGGGACTGGTCGTCGACGAGTTGAACAAACTCGGTACGACGCCCGTCGAAGACGCCGAGCTCGGCCCGCGCAAGGCCGTTCTCATCGGCGGCTTCGGACGCCAGCTCGAAACGAACGAGGGCCTCGTCGGCCGCATCGGGACGCTCGCGCTGTACGGTCTGAGCCTCGACGAGATCAATCGCTACATCAGCGGCGTGCAGGCCATCACCGCTGCCGACATCCAGAAGTTCGCGGCGGCGCACCTGGCCGCGAATGACGCGAGCATCGTCATCGTCGGCGATGCGAAGAAGTTCCTGCCGGCGCTGCAGCAGCGATTCAAGAATGTCGAAGTAATTCCGATCGACGAGCTGGATGTGAATTCGGCCACGTTGCGAAAGGCGAAGTAACTGCGCCGCTATCTCTGGATCAGCCTCGCGCTGGCCGGGACGTTCCTGGCCTGCTTCGGCATTGCCGAGGCCCTCGGCGTTCCGCTGCTCACCGATCCGATGCCGGCGTTGAAAGCAGCCGGTCCGCTGGCGGGAGTCATCGGCGTCGCGCTGCTGATCGCAGATGTCGTCCTGCCGGTTCCGTCAAGCCTCGTGATGATCGCGCACGGCGCGCTCTTCGGCGTCTGGACCGGCACGCTGCTCTCGCTCGTCGGATCGGTCGGCTGTTCGCTGGCCGGCTTCGCGATGGGACGCGCGGGACGCGATACCGTTCGCCGCTTCGTCAGCGACGCCGAGTACGCGCGCGCGTCGCGTCTGCTCGACCGCTGGGGCATGGCCGGAATCGTGGCCACGCGGCCGGTGCCGATCCTGGCCGAGGTCATGTCGATCATCGCCGGGACGACGCCGGCGATGAGCTGGTGGCAGATCACCATCTCGTCGATCGCCGGCTGCCTTCCGCCGGCCATCGCCTACGCCGTCGCCGGACACATGGCCACGAAAACGATCGGCGCGATCTGGGTCTTCTCCGCGCTGATGTTGTTGTCCGCCACGATGTGGTGGTTCGACAGAAACTCAAAGCCGGCTACTTCGCCAGACCGCGTCCCGTAGTCAGGTAGACCGCGAACGATCCCAGCCAGTGTCCGCCTTCGTAGTGCTCGCCGGTGACCGAGGCTAGTCCTGCGTCGCGATGCGCGGCGGCGATTTTTCGCAAGGACGCGATGCGCGGATCGCTCTTCGGCAATCCTGACGCGATTCCTTCGATCATCCACGCGCGGCTGAGGTTCAATCCATCGAGGTGCGCGAGCTTCGGATCGCTCGGATCGACGACGACCTCGGGGCGCAACGAATCAAACCGCGGCAGAAAGGCGCTGAGCCACGCCCCGTACTCCTTCGCCGGCAACACGCGCCGCATCGCATCCGCCTCGGCAATGCACGGGGAGAGGAAGTCTTCTCCCGACGGTTCGTACGCGAGCGGACACGCTTTGTCGTTCGTGTAGAAGCGCTTCGCGGCATCGCGCGCAAGCTGCTTCAGCGACGCGTCGTTCGTCGAATCGATGATGAGGCCGAGCGCAAACGCGGTCTGACTGTGCTCGCCCGATCGCACGGCATGCGACAACTTCGGCAGCCAAGTCGCCAGCCGCTCATTTGCCGCCTGCTCGATCGGACGCAGATTCGCCGACAACTCGCGTCCAAGCGGATCGTTCCATTCGCGCAATTCGGCCGCGAGCTGCAACAGCCACGCGAGCCCGTACGGCCGCTCGAAACTTGCGCGCCCATCGCCGCGCAGATACGCGGCCTCTTTCGCGACATTGTTCGCCGTCAGACTCTGCGCCAGCGCCGCTCGCGCAGACGAAGCGAACGGCGCATCCGGAAACGTCCGCGCCAATCGCGCCAGCAGCCAATGCCCATGCACGGACGAATGCCAGTCATAGCACCCATAAAACGCCGGAGTCAGCGTCCGCGGCGGCGCCACGTCCGCATCGCTGTTCAAGTTGTGCGCAATCTTGTTCGGATACTCCTTGTGCACGCACGCCAGCGCGAGGTTCGCAAAGCGCTCCGCGGCCTTCGAATCAAATTCGGCGGCGTGAAGAGTGGTGGCGAGAAGGAGAAGGGCGATGAAGACGGCGCGTTTCATCGCACGAATCTAGCAGCAATGTGGCACAGACACTCTTGTCTGTGCTGGTGAGTCTCGCGAGGACTGAGGACATCAATCCGCAGGTGCGCATTCGCTGATTCTCTAGATCAGCCCCTGCACTCTGCCAAAGCACAGACAAGAGTGTCTGTGCCACATTTCTCGCTCAATGATGCATGTGCATCAGGATGTAGCCGACCAGCGCCAAGGCGATGACGACGATCACGATGATGGTGATCATGGTCGAGTGGGAGGAGCCGCTCGTGGCGGTGTGCTCGTAGACGACTTTGCGCGAGACGCGTTCGTCGTCGTCAGGTGGAAGTGTTGACATGCTCGGGTTCGGCAGCAAGTGAAGTGCCACCGAGCCGCGAAGACGTCAACGCGAAGATCGGGATGGCGAAACAGCTCACTGCCGCGGCGATCAGAAACGCTTTTCCGAGGCCGTAGCGCTGGCCGATTGCGCCGATGCCGAAGGAGCCGAGGCCGATGCCGGTGTCGAAGGCCCAGACGATCGAGCCGAACGTCCGCGCGCGGCGGGCGGGATCGGTGCTGCCGAGGATGATCGTCACGAAGGCCGGATAGACCGCGCCGAAGCCGATGCCGAAGAGCGTGGCCGAGGCAATCATCTCCCAGCGCGTGTGCGCGATTCCGAGCCAGCCGAATGCCATCGGCACCAGCACAAGGCCGGGGTAGAGCATCCACTTCGGCCCGATCCTGTCGCCGAGGTGCGAGAAGCAGACGCGGAAGAGGACGAGCGAGATCGCGTACGTCGTCAGATAGATCGCGGCCGGAGTGATGTGGCGTTGGATGGCGATGATGGCTGCGTAGCTGGTCATGCCGCCGTAGCCGAACGACGCTACGGCCAACGACAGCGACGCGGCGATGACGCGCCAATCCCAGGCGTCGGAGACTGCGAGCCTCTTCCTGGCGGGACCTTTCTCGTCCGCGCGCAGCATCAGCGCGCCGAAGACCATCATCACGGAAATGATCGTCAGCTCCGTGCAGAGCGTCGTCCATCCGAAGTGGAAGACCCACAAGCCGACCGCCGGCGCGACGGCGATGGCGCTGCTGCTCGCCAATCCCCAGTACGCCATTCCCTGCGTCCGGCGCGATTCGGGGATGTATTCGCTCATGAGCGCGGATGCCGAGGCCATGAGTCCCGACCACACCATGCCGTGAATCGCGCCGATCACGAACAGCAGCGGCAGATGGCGCACCACGCCGTACGCGGCCGAGAATCCGACGAAGAGAATCGATGAGGTGATCAGAAAGCGTCGCCGTCCGAAGTGGTCGGCCAAGCTTCCCATCACCGGCGCCGAAAACGCGCTCGCAAACGTGTACACCGACAGGAACCACCCCGCCTCGGCAGTCGACCCGCCGAGGTCGAGGATTCGAAACGGAACCGCAGGCAGCAGTTGAAACGCCGAGAAGAACGTGACGAACGCATACATCCACAGCATCGCGAACCGAGGCGTAAACAACGGTTCGCGGGCGGGCGGCATGGGCGGGATTGTAGAGTGCGGCGAAGCTGAGAAGGGGACCGTTTTCACGCGGAGGCGCGGGGAACGCGGAGGAGATCAGTGATGGTTTGTCGGCTCGTCTTCCAGAGGGACGAAAAAATCCTTTTCAGGGCACGCCAGCAACCAGTTGACTAGACCTTGGTTGGGCACGTCGTCAGTCACGAACTCCTGACGATGGCTCGTCAATTCGAAGGCGATTGAGCCATTCGGCGGAAGTCCGTTGGCTTTGAGTAGCTCTGGGATGATCGTTCGCAGTCTGCGTGTAAGACTCTCGATGGTTTCGGCCTCTGCGGTTAGCCCAGGCACATCCTCGCTCGACGCAACCCAGACACCAGCTTCGCGATCCCACTCAGCGTGAATGTGATAGTTAATGAACTCCACGCCCAATATTAGCAGGAAGTTCTCCGCGACTCCGCGGCTCCGCGTGACAAGAATGTCCCGTTGATCGCGAGCGTTCCCTTCCTCCGATATGAACGTCAAACGCGCAGCCAAGTATGGATTCTGTTCCGGCGTACGGATCGCCGACCTGAAGGTCAAGCGGTTCGCGGCGGGTGGCGGACGCGGCGCAATCCTCGGGCAGGTCGTGCATAACGAACGCGTCGTCGAGGAGATGGAGCGGCTTGGCGTCCGGACGATCGACGAGATCGACGCGGTGCAGGAACCGACCATCGTCTTTTCCGCGCATGGGGTTCCGCCGTCGTTTCACGATCAGGCCAAATCGGCCGGGTTGCAGGTGCTCGATACCACCTGCAAGTTCGTTTACGACATCCATCGCGAAGCCGCGAAGGCGCTGAGCGACGGCTATCACCTCATCTTCATCGGCGATCCGAAGCATCGAGAGGTCATCGGCTACACGCACGATCTCGATCCGGGCTCGTACCACATCGTCACCACGGTTGCGGGAGCGGACGCCATCGACTGGACGCGCTATCCAAAACTGAAAGTCTTCTACCAGACCACGCTGAATGCCGAGGAGTTCGAGGACGTCGTCAACGCCATCGAACGGAGGGCGAGATCGGTCGAGCGCGGCGACACCATCTGCTACGCCACGAAAGAAAATCAGGACGCGGCGCGCGTGCTCGCGCATGATCCCGAGGTCGATGCCATCGTCGTGATCGGCGGCAAGAAAAGCGCGAACACGAAACATCTGTGGGAGATCTGCCGCGAGTCCAAGCCGTCATACCTCGTGCAGGGTGCCGACGACCTCGATCCGGCGTGGTTTTCGGGCGTGCGCACGGTCGGCGTTACGGCGGGATCATCGACGCCCGATTACGTCATCGTGGAAGTCGAGGAACGGCTGAGCACGATCTCGGCGTGATGGGAATCGCTATGATGGACGAAGAGGTCAAGCAACGGATGATTAGGAGTGCGGATGAAACGCGCAGGCACTTCGACCTCGTGGCCGAGGAGATGCGGCATCACGCACGGCTCTTGTTGGAGGGCGTGATCGCGAACGGCGTGGCGATCGATCACCTGGCTGCGGAGATGAAAGCCGAGTTCATCGAAACGAAAACGATGATTCGAACCTTGGGCGCAAACCTGAACCTGACGGCTGAGCACGATGGATCGTAATTCGTTACAGCTCGCGGACTAAAGTCAGCGCCACGTTCGTTTTCCCTCGCGTTCATGAGGCCGATCCGTCACGCGATGCTCGCGCTCGTCTTCGCCTGTGCGATTCCGGCCGCGAACGCCGTCGATCTGAACTGCCGCGGTCCCGCCAACGTCGAGTCGTTCAAATACACGTGGAAGCTGCGCGGCGGACTCTCGTGGATCGCCGGCATCATGTTTCCCACCTCCGGCGTCGGCGAATTGAAGACCACCTATCCCGCCGCCGGCCGCCCTGCCATCGACAGCTCGCTTCTCATCACCGCGCCCGCCGGCAAGAGCGGCTTCTACGCGTATGAAACGCAGATCGAAGCGTCGGGGCAGCGCACGCTGATGACGTATCACGCGTATTCGTGGAAGGACAAATCGCGCAAGGAACGGACGCTGTTCGATTACGCCAGCGGCGTAGCGCGCCTGCACAAGGAGACGCCGGAGAAGGCATGGGACAAGGTCGACCGCATTCCGGCCGGCTCGTTTCACGACGTCGTCAGCGCGATCTACTACCTGCGCCAGAACGCCGCCACGATCCGCGGACCGGTAGCGACCACGATCTACTCGGACGGCAAGGCCTATCCGGTCATCGTGCGGCCGGCGAGCCGGGAGGTGTTCACCATCGGCGCGCAGCAGATCGGCGCCAGCGGATTCGAGATCGTCGACGCGCCGGGCGGCAAGAAGTGGCCCGGCGGCATGAAGATCTGGCTCTCCGACGACGCGCGGCGCATTCCATTCCGCCTCGAGATCATCCAGAGCATGGCCTCGCTGCAGCTCGATCTTCAGTCGATCGATTCATGCGCGTTCATGCAGGCGTCCAAATAGCCGGTCTTACACCCAGAAGACGCCGGAGGTATCCGTCGCCACCGCCTTCAGCAGCACGCGGATATCCTTGTCCGTCTTCGCGCTCGACAGACGATGCCAGCGCTGATTCGTGTCCGGCCAGTAGAGCGACCAGACTCCCTTCGCCGGTGAGTAGCGGAACTTCGCCTTCGGCAGCGAGGTCCATTCGAGATGGTTGAGGAACGACGGACGGCGTTCGATCAGGACGACGTGATTCTCGGCGATCTCGTATTCGAGCCGCGAGGTCTCCGCAACATCGGCCGACGAGCTCTGCGCACAGAACTCCTGCAGCGCGGTTTCAACGTCAGCACGAACTTCGGGAGGAATCGCCACGCGCGAATCTTAACCTGTGTCGAAGCCGTCGAGCCGGTGGTCGCGAGACTGCCCGGTCGGAAGAACGATTCGAGCGCGGTTCAGTATGCGATGAGCAGCCGCGCCGCTCTCTCGATTTGCGCGTCGCTGGCGAGGAACTCCTCCTCTAGCGGCGGCGAGTACGGCACGGGCGTGTCGAGCGCGCCGAGGATGCGGATCGGGGCGTCGAGGTATTCGAACGCTTCTTCCTGGATGATCGCCGCGAGCGACTCGCCGATCGAGCCGGTGCGGGTGTCTTCGAGGATGATCAGCACGCGGTTGCAATGGCGCACCACCGCGAGCACCGCATCGCGGTCGAGCGGGGCGAGCGAACGGAGATCGAGTACCGAGGACTCGATGCCGTCTTTCGCGAGAGTTTCGGCGACGCGCATGCCGGCGTGGACGTATGCGCCGTACGAAATGATGGCCAGGTCGTCGCCGGCGCGGCGCAGCGCAGCTTTTCCGATCGCGATCGGCTGCGGCGGCGCGTCGGACAACGCCTGCTTCACTTTCGGGTCGCGATAGAGCGCGATGTGCTCGTAGTAAAGGACGGGATCGGGATCAGCGACCGCGCTGGCCATGAGCGCGCGCGCGTCGTGCGGCGTCGACGGCGCCACGATCTTCAGCCCCGGCGTCCGATAAAACCACGCCTCGGTATTTTGCGAATGATACGGACCGGCGTGCCGCAGGCCGCCCCACGGCATGCGCACCACCATCGGTACCGCGCCGCCCCAGCGATAGCGGATCTTGGCGGCGTTGTTGACGAGCTGATTGAAGCCGGTGGCGACGAAATCGTTGAACTGGATCTCGCCGATCGGCCGCATACCCGCCAACGCCGCGCCGGTGCAGACGCCGAGGGTCGCGCCTTCCGCGAGGATCGAGTTGACGATGCGATCGCCGAACTCTTTCATCAGCGGCTTGAGGAGCAGGAACGCATTGCCGTACTTGCCACCGACGTCTTCGCCGTAAACGAACGTGCGCGGATCAGCGCGCAAGGCATCGCCGACGCCGAGCATGACCGCTTCGAGAAATGTTTTGCCCTTCGCATCGAACGGCGGCGCGTTTTCCACGGCAGGCAGCGCGATATTTTCCGACGCGCGATGCCGCCATTCCTCGTCGAGGACTTCGATGTGCTCGCGGCGCGGCTCATCGGCGACGACGCCGATGCCTGCCAGCTCGCCATCCGGCCATGGCGCGTCGATGACCGCGCGCGCTTCCGTTTCGACCAGCGCTTCCGCTTCCTGCTGGAACTTCTCCAGATCGCCTTCGCCGATGATCCCCTCGGCTTCGAGTTTCGCCGCGTACGTAGCGATCGGATCCTTGCGGCACCAGAACTCATAGCGTTCGCGGTCGGCGTAGCCGGTATCGGCGAGCGGCGGATACGTCCACGACGGCTGCGGATCCTTGCCGAGGTAAAGCATGTCGTCGTGATGAGCATGGCCGCACATGCGCATGGCCACGAGCTCGATGAGCGCCGGGCCGTGACCTTCGCGCGCGCTCTCGGCGGCCCAGGTGAATGCGGCGGCGATGGCGTCGGCGTCCGTGCCGTCGATCGTGATCGATGGGATGCCGTAGCCGAGGGCCTTGTCCGCAAAGACGCGAACCGCGGACTGCTCCGCGATCGTCGTCGACAGCGCGGTCTGGTTGTTCTGCACGCAGAAAACGGCCGGCAGCTTGCGCGCCGCGCAGGCGTTGATCGCTTCGTGCCATTCGCCGAGGGAGGTCGTGCCTTCGCCGACGAAGGAGACGCCGACGGTTTCCGCGCCGCGCATCTTGAACGCCATCGCAATGCCTGCAATCGTCAGCGCGGGCGATCCGAGTGGCGCCATCGCGGGAAGGACGCCGCGGTCAAAATCGCCGACATGGAGGTCTTTGCCGTTCATCGGCGGACCGGCTTTTCCCATCTGCGCGCTCAGCACCATGCGCACCGTGGAGCGATCGTTGTGCATCGCCAGCACGACGCCGAGGTCGCGGATCATGGGGGAGACGACGTCGCCGCGCCAGCCGTCATCGGAGGCGAAATCGGCGCCGCGGCGAAGGCGGATCGCCGCCGCGTAGATCGCTTCCTGCCCGAGGGAACGGAAACCCTTGCCCTGGAAGGAGGCGCTGCCGTAGCGGACTTCGCCGCCGGTGAAAAATTGCTTGAGGCGATTGTCGGTGGCGCGCGTGAGGATCATGCCGCGCAGAATTTCGCGCTTCTCATCGGGCGTGAGCGACGCGGTGATCGCCTCGCGGCGAAGGAATCCGTCGCACGAGTCGACGACCTCGTTGACCGCGAGATGGAGCCGCTCGCTGACGCTCACGCCGGGCGTCGTTTCGGGAACGGAACCGTGCAACTTCTGCGCGGCGCTGACGTCGGGCGAGAGGAAATCGGTGAGCGTCTGGACGAGGATGCGCCGCAGCGGATCGCGCAGCGCGTCGATGGCGAATGCGTCGTTCTCATTGACGGTTTGTCCGCCGGTGGCCATATCGAGCGCGGTCACGGCGGGCCGCAGCGCGAGCGGATGGCGCTCCGCGACGAAGGCCGCGAAACGCGCCAGCAGCCCCGCTTTGCGGGCCGCCGTTTCGGCAGTAGCAGTCATGGCGCGATGCTAACGCAACATTCTCGCGATCGCATCGCGATCCGCGCGCGTCTTGCGCAGAAAAAATTGCAGGCGGTGGTTTCTTGAGTTTGCTGGTTGGCGTGCTGATCGACATTGCCACTGATGGCGGCCCTGTTAGCGATACAAGATCACCGTGTTTAAGGTTCGACGCGTGTTTGATGGAGAGTAGCGCTCATAAACAAACCGTGGCCGGCCGAGCATTGCAAATCAGCACGGTGGCGACGTCAGCGTTCGGGCAGGTGTGGAACAAGAGCGCCGGAGATAACGCGGCAATCCATCAGATTTCGGCGCGTACTCGAAGCATGCGGTGGAGGACATGGGGATGAAGCCCAGATAGCGATAGTTCGCACGGAGTTGCACGCTGCCACCGATCTGATCGGTTGGGGGGTCGAATGTCGGGACGAGGCACTTGAACGTGTGCTGGTCGCCTGAGCGCAATACCCGCACTGTTTCGGGGCCACAAGCGCTCTTCCTATCAGGCCCGAGCTTTAGTTCAAACTCGTTGACACAGGGTCGGATCGTGAATGATGTGTCGTTGACCTTCTCAACATTGGTGATGGGAAGGAGGCTGTCGTTCCTGACCGTATAAAGCCAGACCACGGCATCGTCGCGGGGCTCCATCGAGATGTTCACCTTCGGCCAGAACCACATGAGCGCGAGGGAAAAGCCTCCGATCGCGTATAGCGCTCGGAAGATTTTCCGAACTCGTAGCCGCGCCAGCGTCCGCTGGCGGGCATGCCGTGACATTGGAGGTGGCTGTGTTGCCGGGAGAACCGTTGGTTCCAACACCTGCGGCGACGACATCACGGGGACCGCGGGTGGCACGAGGAGTTCTTCCGTCGACACCTGCGGCGATGGATCTGCTGCCCTTTCCCGGCGGCCCTTATTCTCGGTTCGCTTCCCTCTTGGCTTCTTCCGCACGAAGGATCAAGTGTAGTCCAACGCTCCGACTCTCCAATCCTCTGTCCGGAGAGAGAAGCTATTCGAAGTGTAGGTCTATAACCTCATTGCGGCTCGACGTCGACTAAACGTGAAACCGCATCGCGATCCGCGCGCGTCTTGCGCAGAAAAAACTCTCCCGCGTTGCGCGGATGGATTCGCAGCGCGGCGTCGAGCAACGCGGGCCGCGATAGGAAGAACGCGGCGCGGCGGCTCCAGGCGATGCGCGGTCCGAAGATTCCGGCGTGGCGATTTCGATATCCGTTTTCGGCGCGCTCGCGATCGCCGGCCAGCGCGTCGGAGATGAACGATGCCGCGACCACCGCGGACTGCATGGCCATGGCCATTCCGTTGCCGGTGAGCGGATCGATGACTCCGGACGCGTCGCCGATCATGAAGATCCCCTCCTCGACCGCGGAGCGCGCGCGAAAGATGACCGGTTCCGAGGAGAGGAATCCGTCCTGCGCGGGCGCATACCTCGCGTACATCGCTTCCAGCGGCCTCTCCTCGGCGCGGATCGTTTCGACGAACGCATCCCAACGCCCTTTGTGTCCCTGCAACCGGCTGGCGTGGACGAGACCGCAGATGTTCGTGATGCCGTCCTCGACATCGTTCACGCCGAGGTAACCGTGAACGAATGAATAAAGCTCGATGACGCCCTTCGCTCCATTACCGCGGTAATGACGTTTGAATCCGAAATTGCGATGCGAGCGATCGCGGACGAAGGCGCGCCCGAGTTGCTGATCGAATCGTCCCCATCGTCCCCAGGCGCCGGCGACGACGCGCGCGCGAACTTCGCCGCCGTCGAAGGTGACGCTGTCGCGCGATACGGACGTCGCTGTGGCCGTGATCGCCTGCGCGCCGCTGTCGATCGCGCAGCGATGCAGCGCTGCGTCGAGGAACATGCGCGAAACGCCGCGCGCGGGATGGGGGAAATCGAACGCGTAGGTTCGATTGCGGCCGACCACTCGGCAACTGGTGATCTCCGGCGCTCCGCCGAGATCGACGTTCAGTGCGTCGACGATCGGGAGCGCATCGTACGAGAGGAACTCGCCGCAGAGTTTGTCGCGAGGGAAGGCATCGCGGTCGATGAGCGCAACGGAGTGACCGCGCCGCGCGAGCAATGCCGCCAACGTCGATCCGCCGGGGCCGGCGCCGACGATGGCGACATCTGCGTCAATCTGCGTCATCTGCGGACGAACAGCCCGAATCGGAACGGCATCATCTTTACAACCTCGACGCGCGACGCGCCCGTCATTTCTCCCACCGCGCGCGCTTCGTTCGCTGTGTAGCCGCGTGCCACCGACGCCGGCGCGTCGTACGCGGTGATTTTGCCGACCAGATGTAACGCGCCGAGCAGTTTCACGAACAGATACGGCAGCCGATTCCGCTGCGTGTCGCTGGCGATCGCTCCGATGCGCGCGATGCGCAGCGCGCCGCGGAGGATGGAGGCGTTTTCCTCCGGCTCGAAATGGTGAAAGAAATGGGAGGAGGTGACGACGTCGACCGAGGCATCGCGAAACGGCAGTTGGTTCGCGTCAGCAACGACGCGCATCGCGCGCGAGCGATCGCGTTCGTAGAGCAAATGCCGGATGTTGAGATCGACGCCGATCGTCATCACGTTCGGAGGCAGAGCATCGAGCAGGTCCGCGGTGCCGGCGCCGAGGTCGACGACGATTTTCGCGTTCGGCGCGAAACGGCGGAGGAGCCGGAGATACGTTCGCGTTCCGCCGGCCCAGCGATTGAAGCGGCGCAGATCGCGCAGCGAGCGCTCCATCTCGTTGCGCGGCGCGTCGTGCTCGTCGAGCAGCTCCTCGGTGACGACGCGCTTCATGGCACCTCCACGAACGTCGTCCGCCACGCCACGAGATCGACGTTGAGTTGCGCGATCGGAATCTTCGTGGCGTCGAAGACGTCGATGACGTACGAGCCGGGAAGGATGCGGCCGCAGTTGAACGACTGCCCCGACGCCAACGCATGAAAATTGTTGTCGTGCGAGCCGGCGGCATGAACCTGCACGAGACGCGGCGCATCGTGATTGGCGGCGATGACGAGCTCCGCAGCTTTCTCCAGCTTCACCTGCAGCACATCCAACTTCGGCCAGGTGATGTGGCGCGGCACGCGCCGCGGCGCCGTGATCAGAGCCTCGTTGACGACGGTGTTGTCCTCGACCTCGAAGCGAACCTCGTGCGCGCCCTGAACCGGTTTCTGTTTCGCGGCCACCGCCGTTCGCCACCGCCCCGCCAGCAACGACGCGCTCCCTTCGATCGGCGCTTCATCTTCGGCGGCAAAGAAACGAACGATGAGCGTGCGCATGCGATGCGTAGATTAGTGGATTCGTCGATTAATCCATTCTCTTCAACACCAGCGCCGAATTCTTCGAGCCGAAGGCGATCGTGTTGCAGACGGCGGCGTTGATCGTCGCGCGGCGGCCGAGGTCGGGGATGTAGTCCAGGTCGCAGTCGGGATCGGGAGTGTCGAGGTTGATCGTCGGCGGGAGGATGCCGTCGCGAAAGGCCATCAGCGTCGCAGCGACGCCGGCCGCGCCGCATGCGCCTTGCGGATGTCCGATCATCGACTTCGTCGCGGAGCCGGGAAGGTGCTTCGCGTGTTCGCCGAAGGCCAGCTTCACCGCGCGCGTTTCGATGCGGTCGTTCAAATCGGTCGACGTGCCGTGGTAGTTCAGATAGCCAACCTCGGACGGATCGATGCCGGCATCCTTCATCGCCAGCGTCATCGCGCGCGCCGGCTCTTCGCCCGACTCGTCGAGCCGTACGCGGTGATAGGCGTCGCACGTCGATCCGTATCCGGCCACCTCGGCGTAAATCCGCGCGCCGCGCGCCCGCGCCGTCTCCTCGCGCTCCATCACGAACATCCACGCGCCCTCGGCGAGCACGAAACCGTCGCGATCCTTCGAGAAGGGACGCGACGCTTTTTCCGGCGCATCGTTCTGCGTGTTCGAAATGATGCGCATGATGCAGAAGCCGGTCATCACGGCCTCGGTGATCGTGGCGTCGGCACCGCCGCAGACGATGTAGTCGCAAACGCCGAGCTTCAGATTGCGATAGGCGTATCCGAGGGCGTCGGTGGAGGACGTGCAGCCGGTGGAGATCAGGTGCGAGAAACCATGGAAGTCGTACGCCATCGAAATCTCGGACGCAATCGTCCCGATCGTGCCGGAAGGGATGGAGTAGATCGAGGCCTGTTTCTCGTGATTGTCGAACCAGAGCTCGTACATCCGCTCGCTGAATTCGATGGCGCCGCCGCCAGAGCCGAGCATGACGCCGATGTTGCGGCGGGTCTCGAGATCGACAGCAGTGGGATCGAGCTTCGCGTCTTTCAGCGCTTCGTCCGTGGCGGCGATGACCATCGGGACGACGCGTGAGACGTGCTTCATGTTCTTCGAATCGACCCATTGCGCCGGATCGAAATCGACCTCGCCGGCGATGCGCGACGGGAGCGCCGATGCGTCGAACTGCGTGATGGTGCGGATGCCGGAACGTCCGGCTTTCAACGCGTCAAAGTAGTTTTCGCGACCGACGCCGTTCGGGCTGAGAGCGCCGACGCCGGTGATGACGATTCTCTGGTTGGGCATCTCGGCGCGCGTCAACGTGGTCGACAAGAGAAAGATTGCAAAAGGCGTGTCATGCGGATGACGGTGCGGAATGCTTCCGGCCGCCGGCGGCTTTTCGGAGCAGATTGAATTTTCCCGGAGGCTCTTTGCGATCGTTGCTCGCGGTTGTTCTTGTCCTTTTCGCGTTTCCGCTCTTCGCTCAGGCGCCGTCGCAGGTCGTGGTCGCGCCGCCGGCTCCCGTTGCACCGGCCCCGCCGCCCGATCCCGCGGCCGATGCGCTGGCCAAGCGTACGATTGATGCGCAGGGAGGCGCGGCGTGGGAGAAGGCGCGCTACTTCTCGTTCACGTTCGTCGTCGAGCGCAACGGGCAGGCGGCTGCGTCGTTTCCGCAGCAGTGGGATCGCGTGACCGGCAACTATCGCGTCAGCGGCGTCGATCCGAAAGGCGTTCCCTTCACCGTCCTCCTGAACGCGAAATCGAAAATTGGCCGAGCGTGGCAGAACGGCGTCGAAGTGAAGGATCTGCCGGCGCTGAAGGAACTCCTCGCCCTCGGCTACCGCCGTTACAACAACGACATCTACTGGCTGCTGATGCCGCTGAAGATGCTCGATCCGGGCGTGCACCGCACCAGCCAGGGCGAGCGCGCCGATGCCGCGGGGCACAAATGGGACGTCGTGCGCGTCACGTTCGATCCGAGCCTGGAGATCAATTACGACGTCTGGGCGTGGATCAATCGCGAGAGCGGACTCGTCGACGAATGGGACATGAAGCCGCCCGGCGCGGCGGCGACCGTTCCGGCAGTGGAAGTGTTCTTCCACGATTTCAAACGCGTCGGAGGGGTGTTGATCGCTCTGCAACGCGAAGTGAAGGGGAAGAACCAGACCGTCCGCTTCGACGACCTGCAGATCCTGCCGGAGACGCCGAAGGGCGCGTTCGAGGTGAAGT
>Ga0157369_10000122_pt1 | contig 110862 bp, 92 predicted proteins | sample C25metaG_FD_113461 | JGI IMG/M metagenome (GOLD analysis project Ga0157369, IMG submission 113461) | Corn rhizosphere microbial communities from Kellogg Biological Station, Michigan, USA - C2-5 metaG | ecosystem: Host-associated > Plants > Roots > Rhizosphere > Soil | place: USA: Michigan... | reverse complement strand
TGAATTGCGTCGCAGCCAGTCTCTTCACTGTCTCGCGGGCCATGTAGCCCACAAATTCTTTTGAAAGAAGCATGTGCGGTTAGGAGAGTGTGGCGAAAAAATTAGTTTAGCAGAAAAAGAAGCGATCAGCTGTCAAGCGGAAGGTCTCAAGCCCGGACAGGTGTTGGCCAAGTGTTTGTAACGATCCCTGATGGTGCTCGGCTTCGAACGGCCCCGCCAGCCTGAAGGCTAACGCCCGGCGCCGCGTTTTGGCATACAATTACCCAATCACCCATGCCTCAGCTCCCCGACGATCTTGCGACGATGAAAGATGACATGGTGGCCTTCATCGAGGGCCACGGCATGCGCCGTTTCCCAGGATACGTGGATCACGAAGAGGTCCAGACCGTCATGTGGAAGCCTGGCGACGATACCGAGAGCTGGAAGGATTTCGTCGAGCTCGCCAAGGCCGCCGGATCGCCCTTCCTCACCATGGACTCCTGGCAGCTGGATCGTGAAGAACTCGACGACATCATTTCCCGCCTCAGCAACGCCGATTTCACCAACGACGACGACATCGAAGACGCCAAGTGGCTCAAGACCTACCTGGGCAAGACCGGCTTCCTGCAGCTCGGATTCGCGTTCCAGGGGGTGATGATGCTTTATGAAGTCTCGACCGGCTGGTATGAGCATTATCAGCGCCTGGTGGAAGTCGCTGACGACTTCGGCAGCATCGCCATCGACGAGTCCGGAGGCGAGGACGAACCGTAGGTCTAAGACTTGCAGGCGCTCGAGAGCGCTCCCATCCCAATTCAATTGCCGGTCGTGCATAATGCCAGATAGCCGTGCGCTGGAACCTTAGAGAAGCTGATGCCGATCGCATCCATGGCCTGGTCGAGGCCCTGGCTCCGATTGTCGGATCCGATCCCTCGATTTCGAAAACACTCGCAGGCCTGCTTGTGCAGCGCGGGATTGACTCGCCCGAATCGGCGGCAGCCTTCCTCTCGCCATCGCTCGATCGGCTGCACTCGCCCTATCTTCTGACCGGCATGAAAGCCGCCATCGAGCGCCTCAACGCTGCCATTGAGCGCAAAGAAGGGATCCTGATCTACGGCGACTACGACGTGGATGGGACAACCGCCGTGGTTATCTTGAAAACAGCAATTGAGCTTTGCGGAGGCGAGGCCGATTTCCACGTGCCCCACCGCATTCGTGAAGGTTACGATCTGCGCGGAGACGTCATCGAGCGGGCCGGCGCGGCAGGGATTCGCCTCGTCATCAGCGTGGACGCCGGCACCCGCGCCTTTGCGGCTGCCGAAAGCGCACGCCGGGCGGGCATCGATCTCATTATCACGGATCACCATCTTCCCGGACCGGATGGCCTGCCCAATGCATTCGCGGTGGTGAATCCCAATCAGCCCGGATGCGGCTATCCCTGCAAGGCTCTTTGCGGCGCAGGCATCGCCTTCAAACTCGCCCAAGCCCTGCTTGCAAAACGATTGAGCCATCGCGATCAGAAGGCGCTGCTGCTTTCCTTCATGAAGGTCGCCGCCATTGCCACCGTCGCGGATTGCGTTCCTCTCCAGGATGAGAACCGTGTTATCGCCAGCCTGGGACTGAATGCCTTGCGCTCAGCCCTGAATCCAGGACTCAAGGCTCTGCTCGAGGTCGCGCGTCTCGGTGGCAGGCCGCTCAGCTCTGGCGAAGTCGCCTTTCGCGTTGCCCCGCGGATCAACGCAGCCGGTCGCATGGACATCGCCCGCGAGGTGATCGACCTTTTCAGCACCAAGGACCCTGCTCGCGCGAAAGAGATCGCGGGCCGGCTCGACCAGCTCAACAGTGAACGTCAGGAGGAGGAGCGGAGAATAGTCGATGCCATCGAGCAGCGCCTGGCCGAAGACGCTGCCCTGCGCGAAGCCTATTGCATGGTGATCGCAGGGGAGGGCTGGCACCGCGGCGTCATCGGAATTACCGCGACGCGCGTGGTGGAACGCCATGGTCGTCCTGCTCTGGTGGTCTCGCGCGACGGCGAAGAGGCGCACGGTTCAGGGCGTTCGATCCGTTCCTTTCATCTATTGCAGGCGCTCGAATCCTGCGGAGGCCTTTTTACGCGATATGGCGGACATGCGCACGCGGTTGGATTCTCGCTCCCAGCTTCGCGAATTCCGCAACTTCAGCAGCAGCTCGATTCGTACGCTCGTGCCCGGTTGACTCCAGATGATTTCGTTCCCGTCCTGAACATCGATGCAGATTTAGAAATGGACGCGATTACTCCTCAGTTTTTGGAAGCTTTGAGCAAGTTGGAACCGTTCGGCACCGGGAACCCCGAGCCCCTATTCCGCACCACCGCGCGTCTGGCCGAACCGCCTCGCATTCTGAAGGACAAGCATGTGCAACTGAAATTGTCGCCCATCGATGGACCCTCTCAAGGCTGGAGAAAATCGCTGAAGTACAAAGCCATGGCTTGGCGGTTGGCCGAGCGCGTTGCCGAAGAAAAACTTCTGGTAGGAGACTCTCTCGAGGTCGCTTTCACGCTTGCACTCAACGACCATCCTGAGTTTGGGGGAATAGAGCTGTCGCTCAGGGATTTCAGGGTTCCCGCTTCTTGCCAGGCGGGCGAGAACCAGGGCTCCCCCTCGTCTGAAGCCAAGGTTCAGGAAGCTGCCCGCAGCTGATTCGTGTTCCGATCGGCGCGGAATCTGAGCAACGCGGCAATATTTCCGATCTTATCGAGGGTTTCATCCCGCGGAAGCAAGACGACGCTCAAATTCTTGCGTACGGCAATGGGCACTAAGGCTTCGCAAACGTCCTCCAGCTGACGAGTGGCACGGCCGCATACCGGGCAATAGCGTACGACGTGCGAATCGAGGTGCCTGCAGTTCGTACATTCCACCGCCCGCGCGGAATAATCCTGCGCCATGAGCAGAGTGTCGACCTCTCCCTGTTCCATGGCACGCAGCACGCGACGTAACCCTGTAACCCCGCGTCCATTGGCCCGCGCCTCATCGAGCGTCTCCCCCAAAAGAGAGTAATGATGCTTGCGCAAAGTGCCCTGGGCGACGCGCAGAGCCTCGCAGGCGGCACGCTCGTCGGACAGCGCTGTGATTTCGCCGGAAAACTGTCCCAACTTCTTTTTCGCGACGTCGGGATGCAGCTGCGCCTGCAGATCCGGCCAGTTCAGGTCGTTGCAGCCGAAAACGATGGCGTCAAACTGCCTGCGCTGCGCTCCATTCTTCAGGAACTCTGCCAGCTCGCGAAAGTGCTTTCGGACCTCGTCTTCCTTGTGACGCTGAGCGTGTCCGGCGTCGTATCCTCCAAAGCCATCGCTGCGCCCGTGTCGAGGCACGGGATTGGTGATCGACAACTGCTGCCTGGTTTCGCCGAACTCCAGTTCTAGAACGCGGGCATTTTGCCGGTCTGCTAGTGCAACCCATAGTTTGGGGTACTCAGAAAACAGTGCGGCCAACGGTTTCAAGTGAAAGCGACGATTTACAAACAGGCGCGTCGAAAATGAGACTTGGGGCACATCGAACTCGCGCCAGATTCCCCGGTCCGAACAGCTGAACAGCACCTTTGCAAACCTCTCGTTTCCGTGAAGAGCCTCGGCGATTCGCAGGATCCGGTGCAGATCTTGAACGACCTCTTGATTTCGCGCATTGAGTTCCAGTTCTTGGATTGTCTTGCGCACCAAGTCCTTGGCTTGAATTGCCTCCTCACGGTGCGACTTATCCTGCGGTATGCCGGGCTGAAAGTAAAAACTGATGGCAAATTCGTTCCCGCGGCATTCGAAGTCGGCAAGTTGGCGCAAGTCTTCCCGAGTAAGCATGAGGCACCTCGTTTTAACGTGTTTCTTGCAGCTGTCGTTTTTGGAAGGGGTTGTTTCTAGCGAAGCCGTTTCGCAGCCTCTCGCGGGCTCGCGCAATCGATTGCTCAATCTCTTCGCGATTACGATCGGTGATGGCGGCGATTTCCTCGACCGTAAAGCCTTCCATTGCGTGCAGGACGAAGGTTTCGCGATCTTGTGGGGCGGCGCCCGCCAGGGCCAGCTGCACCAGCGCGACCATTTCGTCGGTGTAGGCGACCTCTTCGGGCGTAGGCGCAGCGCGGTCCGGAATGCCGCTTTCGTTGGTCATGGCCTCGTCGGGCTGATGATACTGCAGGCGGGCCTCGTCGCTGGCGCGCTCTCTGCGCCGTTGGCGAATGCCTCGGAGTTCGATTTCCGTTTCGCTCTGCGAACGCCCCGCCACGAAATCGTCGATGGCACGAATGGCCAAACGATAGAGCCAGGGTTCGATTCCGATACGGTCTGGTTTCTCTACTTTCTCGTCAAGCGCATCGGCTACCGCTTGGTCGACAATTTCCTCGGCCCTAATCGAATCCGACTCGATGTCACCGGAACTCTCGCGAAAGTAAAGTTCACGCTCCACGAATAAGTGCAGTCTCCGAAAGTTTGCATTCACATAGGTGCGCACGTCTTCCGGGGTGGCCGTAAGCGGCGGAACCGAAGCAACGGTTTGCTCGAAGGGAACCTGCGCCAGCGGCCGGCCCTGCTCGGTTCGGCGACGTCGCCATTTGTGCGAATTGCGGAGCAGTTCCTTGTGCTTGCCGATCTGGCCCAACAAACTTTCGTACGCGGCTTTGATGGCAGCGGTCGCACTCGATGCCGTCTCCTGAGCGGCCATCTGCCCTGAGGGCAGGCGCAAGTTCAGAGAGACAACGGTTCCTTCCCTCGAGGAGTTCTGCTCGACTGAGCCTTTGAGGTGCACCAGCTCAGGCCGGAAGACTTGCAGCCGTTTCCTTGCCTTCTCTGTTCCATGCTGGATTTCTCGGTCGATGTCGGGGGTTCGCGGAAGTCTGTAGCTAAAATGCACATTCATGCTCGCCTCGGATCGGGAGAAGGTCCCGTGAAGCTTTTGCTACCTGGCGATTCTACACCTGCTCGTAAGCCGGGGAACAAAATTCGCGTTTTGACTCGTCACATTTCAGTAATTCTTTCCCGAAACGTACGGGCATTTCCGGTGCCAAATTGCGACCCCCACGAGCAACTTGCCGCGCCCAGCGCGTCTCTAACACTCGGGTGCGCAAATGTTGCAAATGTCATGAGGTCATCCTGGGCCTGTCGGTCTTGACGGCGTCCTTGCTGGGAACGTCGTGTGGCGGGCGCAGCGTTCCACCAGCCACGGGGAAGATTCCGGTTGTGGCGCATGTGTTTGTGTTGGTGGAAGAGAACCACTCCTTTGAACAGGTGATCGGCAATTCGGCCATGCCGTACACCAATGGCTTGGCGCAAAACTACGCCTTGGCGACGCAGTACTTCGCGAACCGCCATAATTCGCTGCCAAACTATTTCATGTTGACGGTTGGAGACCTGGTTACAACCAATGATCTTTTCACGGGCACGGTGAGCTCCGACAATGTAGCCCGCGCCGTCACGGCAGCCGGGAAAAGCTGGAAAATCTACGCCGAAAGCTTGCCCCAGCCGGGGTTCACCGGATCGGCGGGCGCTCCCTATGCCAGAGACCACAACCCCTTTGCGTATTTCGACGACGTACTCAATAGTCCCTCCCAAGCTGCGAGCATTGTCCCCATTACCCAGCTTGCCACAGACTTGCAGAACGGAACGTTGCCGGACTACGCGATGATTGTTCCCAATCTCGCCAATGATGGACATGACTGTCCGGCGCAGGCGGGAAATTGCAGTGACACGCAAAAACTTTCCACCGTTGACGGTTGGATAAAGAACAATGTGGGGCCGCTCATCAACAGCTCGGCATTTCAAGATTCCGTGCTGATCTACACGTGGGACGAGAGCGATGTCAACGACATGGCCAACGGAGGGGGGCATATCGCGACCATTCTGATAGGCCCCAAAGTCCGCTCAGGGTTTCAGTCGACCAGCACCTATCAACATCAGAGCGGGCTGAAGCTTACCATGCAGCTGCTCGGCATCACTGATTTTCCCGGAGCTGCGGCAAGCGCGCCCGATATGAGTGAGTTCTTTTGAGCCAATGAGGGTGAGTGCTAGCCCGCGAAATACACAGTGTGGGCCCCTAGACCGCAACCGTCACCGAGGTTTCGGTCCTTAATACCGGCCGGTACATCGTGTCACGTTCTACGGGCTCGCGGCCCGCTTCCCGGATGAGACGCACGAGTTCCTGGCGCCGCATGCCTTGAGGAGTCGTTGCTCCGGCATCGTGATAGATCTTCTCTTCGATCACGGTTCCATCCAAGTCATCCGCCCCAAATCGCAGAGCGATTTGCGCGATTTTCGGGGTCAGCATCTGCCAATACGCCTTAATGTGCGGGAAGTTGTCGAGCACCAGCCGGCTCACCGCGATCTGCTTGATATCAAGCATGCCGGTTGTGCGCGGCAGATGTTCGAGGGGAGTGTTGTCTGGATGAAACGCTAATGGGATGAATGTCTGGAACCCGCTCGTCTCGTCCTGCAATGCCCGCAGCTTCAAGAGGTGATCCACGCGATCCTCGTCGTTTTCCACGTGGCCATAGAGCATCGTGGCATTCGACTTCAGACCGATCTGATGGGCCATGCGGGCCGTGTCCAGCCACTGATCACCGTCAATCTTGTGGTCGCAAATGATGTGGCGAACACGATCGGCAAAAATCTCTGCGCCGCCGCCGGGAAGGGAGTCCACGCCCGCCTGCTTGAGCTCTCGCAAGGTTTCTGCAATGGAAAGCTTTGCGCGCTTTGCGAGATAGGCGACTTCGACCATGGTGAAAGCTTTCAGGTGCACCTGGGGAAAACGCTGCTTCAAGCCGGAAACGAGGTCGAGGAAATATTGGAATGGCAGGTCGGGATGGAGCCCTCCGACAATGTGAAACTCAGTAACCGCTTCGGTGTAACCAGACGCAGCCGTTTGGAATGCTTCTTCGAGGGCCATGGTGTAGGCGCCCGGAGCGTCCTTCTTTCGGCCAAACGCGCACAGCCGGCAGGCCGCGATGCAAACATTCGTCGGATTGATGTGCCGGTTGACGTTGAAATAGGTCCGATTCCCGTGTAGCCGCTCGCGCACGTAATTTGCAAGCCAGCCCACTGCAAGAATGTCAGTGGTTTGATAGAGCAGCAGTGCGTCTTCACCGCTCAGTCGAGCCGCTCCTAGGACCTTGTCGTGGATCGAGGCCAGGCGCGGATCGTCGGTTTGAAAGCAATGTCCCACTGACATCGATCATACAAGCCGGGCGTGCCAGTGGCTAGTCATCGGGGGTGGCCGCTCCGGGGGCGCCTCTAGCCCAGCTCCATGTCCCCTAAAAAGGAATGCGCAGTTTCTCCCGGGGAAGCCATCTGACCGAAGCAACAAGCCGGTTCGGGCGACTCACTCCCGAAACAGCAGCGGCACGAGGCTTGTCAGATTTCGCCGCCACACCATCCAGGTGTGCATTCCCGGAGTTTCAATATCGGTATATTGGACGCCTTTGTCTTTGAGCCACGACTTGAACTGACGATTGATCTGAACCAGCCGATCTTCCGTGCCGCAGGCAATCCAAAGCAGTTTGAGTCTCTTATTGGAGTTTGCGTCTGTGCCGGGAAACTCGGTTGCGAAATCACGATTGTCGATTCCGCCTGAGCTGAAGGCGCCGATCCACGCGAATTGGTCCTGGTGGTTCAGTCCCGTGAACAACGATTCGGCGCCCCCCATCGAGAGGCCTGCAATCGCGCGGGAATCCCGGTTTTTTTTGACCCGATAAGACTGTTCAATTTGCGGAACCACCTCTCCCAGAAGAATGTCGGTAAACTTCGTGAAATTACTCCACGAGAGCTCCTTGTCCTGCCAGGACGTCCAGCCCCGGCGAATCACTTCCATATCACCGTAACCCAGCGGCATGACCACAATCATGGGCTTAGCCTTGCCTTGCTGAATGAGGTTGTCAAGGATCACGTTGGCGCGCCCGACTGCAGTCCACCCGCTCGCGTCGTCGCTGAAACCGTGCAGCAGATACAGCACCGGATACTTCTGGTTCCCGCTGGCGTCGTAGTTTGGCGGCGTATAGACAAAGAAATCGCGATTGTCGTTGGCGATCTTTGAATGGAAGAAATGATGATGGAGTTCACCGTGGGGGATGTCGTTCACCTCCCAAGATGCTGTACCCGGTCCTGGGATCTCGACCGCGCTCTGGGTGAACAGAAGATTCGGCTTCCTCAGCTGATTAGAAGGATCAATCAGGGGCTGACCATCTTGAACGATGGAATATCCGTAAATATCCGGATCGTAGGGCCCGAGCGTCACCGTCCACGTGCCCTTATCGTCTTTTTGCATCGCGAACGGATGGGGTTGTCCTTCGAGGGTGATCTCGACCTTGGCAGCGTTAGGAGCATGGAACCGGAAGGTCACCCGCCCGTCTTTTTGGAGTTCCGGAGAGACGATGGATGGCAGAGATTGGGCCAGCGCCAAAACGGAGAGGGAAACAAAGGGGATGAGCACTGCAAGGTACCTTCTCATGAGGCCTCCGAAAACCAACTCAGATTGTATGTTTGTGCAGAAGATCCAGCGCAACGAAAACGAAGAAGACGACAGCAATGACACCGTTCATGGTGAAAAACGCAGCATTGAGTTTGCTCAAGTCATCTTTCGAAACCAGGGAATGCTCGTAGCCGATCAATAGTAGAACCACTCCCACTCCGGTGATTGCGATCGGTCCGAGCGCAAAGACCCAGACCAGAAGCAGGAGTAGCGTCATCATGAGCGCATGGAACAGGCGTGCGATCCAAAGTGACTTAGCCACCCCGAAGTATCTCGGAATAGAATGTAACCCCGCGCTGCGATCGAACTCCACATCCTGGCAGGCGTAGAGCACATCAAAACCAGCGACCCAGAACGTGACTGCGGCCGTTAAAAGCAGGATCCTCGCGTCGAGCGACCCTCGCACCGCAATCCATGCCGCGGCCGGCGCAATTCCCAGCGCGAATCCCAGAACGACATGCGACCAGCGCGTGAACCGCTTGGTATAGGAATAGACGAGCAGCACAGCCAGAGCAAGGGGAGATAGCAGGAATGCGAGCCGGTTCAACTCCCATGCGGCCAGCAGAAACACGCCCGCAGAAAACAGCACGAAGGTACGGACAAACCCATGCGTCAGAATTCCTGCGGGAAGCGCCCGCGCCTGGGTGCGGGGGTTCAGAGCATCAATGCTCGCGTCTGCCAGGCGGTTGAACGACATCGCGGCGGACCGTGCGGCCACCATTGCGACGACGATCCACAGCAATTGACGAAGGCTTGGCACCCCGCCAGCTGCGAGCATGGCCCCGCAAAGAGCAAACGGGAGGGCAAACACCGAGTGCTCCCATTTGATCATTTCAAGAGTGGTCGTGAGATTTTTGAGCAGCGGCACGCAGGTATTTTAAAAGAAAAGCCGGGCGAAGAGCCCGGCTGGGATGGCCATGGCCGGCTGGTTACTTTACGAGATTTTGCCCGGCGATCACGAGCTTGTTATCCACGCTGAACACGTTCGGAACCGACTTGGCTTGAGTCTCGGCAATCTGCTTATCCATCTGACTGTCGACCACTCCGTAGAGCGTGACGTGTCCATTTTCCACGACAATTCGGATGGGGGCCTGGGGATCATTGGCGTACCGGGTCAGCGCAGGATTCCCGTAGATCGCACGTGCGACACGGATACGAATGTCATCATCCATGGGAGAGACGGGCAAGACGTTGATATTGTCGACGACATCTTTGACCCCGGGGGTGGTTGCGATGAGCGACAGCGCCGAATCTCTTGCCGGATAGTCGCGTACGTCTCCCTGCACGGTCACAACACCGTTCTGCACATTGAGCCCGAGGGCGTTAAAAGCGATGCCGTAGCCGATACGGTCATAGCGCAGTTTGTCGGCGAGTTGCTGCTGAAGCTGCTGGTCAGGGACGTTGCCCTCGACTTCGACATGATTGCGGACCCCGGACACGTGGTCCAGTTTGTCCACTTTTTTACCGACATCAAGCTTGTCGATAAACAGCTTGACCGTGCCCTGGAGCGTGGCGATGCCATCGTCGGTCGAAGCCGTGACTCCGCGCCACTTATCTTTGGACTGCAGTAGTTTTGTAACTTCCTGTTGAATCTGCTGATCGTAACGGCCAGTGCCCACATTGGAATTCTGTGCCCAAACCGAAACGCTGAACAAAACCGCCGTCGTTATCCATAAACCGCTCTTCATTCCGACCACCTGCCTTTCCCTTGCACCATTGCAGATTGGAGCAAGCAATGAAGGGTTGTATCTGGTGTGAATGCCTGGGTTCGACTCAGTAGCCCTCGGCCCCGACCAGCGGGACGAAACGGCAGCCTTCTACGGTTTCCCGGGTAATTTGCCCTGCATTTCTGCGGATCAATTGCAGTTCTTGCGCGTGCGGGGGGCCGATGGGAATCACCATTCTTCCCCCCTCCCCGAGTTGCTCGACCAGGCTTTTTGGCAGGGAAGGAGCCGCCGCAGAAACCAGGATGACGTCGTAGGGCGCGTAGTCGGGCCAACCTTGGCTGCCGTCTCGCACCGAAATCGTGATGTTTTCAAGTCCCATCTCTGCGAGAGTCCTCTGGGCTGTTTCGGCGAGTTTGGCATGTCGCTCCACTGAATAGACTTGCCGTGCCAATCGAGCCAGCAGAGCTGTTTGGAATCCTGAACCTGTTCCCACTTCCAGCACAGACTCGGAACCGGTTAGCGCCAACGCCTGCAAGGATACGGCGATGATGAATGGCTGAGAGATGGTTTGTTCCGCTCCGATCGGAAGCGGATGGTCGGCATAGGCGTGCGCCTGGGATTCGGGAGGAACGAATTCATGCCGCGGCACCGCCAGCATGGCATCGAGAACCCGTTGATCGTGAATTCCACGTGCGCGGAGTTGCTGCTCGACCATCGCCCTCCGCTCCCCCGCGTGGGCGTCTGAAGCGCTCCCTTTCATGCTGGAATCTGTGATGTGCGGCGGTAAAGCAAGTTGTATCTAGCGCTTTCGCCGGCGGATTTTGACATCGAAGCTCACGATACCGTTCTGGTCGCGGATGGCGACGATCGAAACGTTTCTGGAGACGAAGTACTCGGCTCGGATGACCTGCTGCGAGGTCTGGGCAACGTCGGTGGTGAAGGTGACCGTCAGGTTGTCCTTGACCTGCTGCTCGATGGTTACCGCTGGTCCCACTTGCGTGGTCGACGTTTCGGTCGCGAGACCTTGTGGATCGATCTTGATTCTGCTGTTTCCAAACAGCCGCTGGGCGCGATTGCTGAGTGTGGCGTTCAGAGCCGCGCTCAGCATGGCGCTGGACGCTTGCTGGCTGAAGGCCGACTGATTGCTTTGTTGCATGGCGGCGGATTCTTCGGTGGTCTGCCCAAAGGCCAGCAGGCCAATAATGTCGTTGGTCGGCAAGGGCGGTTCGGACCGGTAATTCAACTTGGGGTGGTCGGCCGGACCAGTGATGGAAAGGGTGATGTCGTAGTCTCGCACCCGGGTGGTAGCTTCGAAGTCGACCACGGGAACCGTGGATGCCGCATTGCTAGCGCTGGGTGTCCCGAATGTGATGCCGCCTCGTTCAAGGCGGTACTTGGTGCCGTTAAAATACGCCTCTCCTTCAAACACATCGGCGCGCCCGAGCAGCACCGGCTTGGCAGCATTGCCGCGTACCCGCAGGTCGGCGTCCCCCCGCAGCCGAAGCACGCTGGTTTGCATCTGCAAATCAGGGGCAGTCACTACGTGCAGATCCAACCGTATGTTGTTCAAAACCGGATCGGTCTGAGGCAAGCTCGAAGCTTGAATGCTTCGCGTCAGGTAACCCCCAAAATCGAAGCCCGGCGTCACGCTGAGTTTGTTCACCGTAATGTCGCCGGAGAGCAGCGATCCGCTCGTACTGCCGGTCCAGCGCAAGGAAGCTGTTGCCGTCGAACTCACCCCAGGCGGATACCGCAAGCGCACCGAATCCGCATTGGCCTTGAGATCGAAATTGACCTGCCGCCCGTTCAATTGAGCGTTGCCGGTGAAGCTGACCGTGCCTCCGCCCGTCCTTCCGGTGAGTTTCTCGATCGTGACTTGATTCTGGCTGAAGGTCAGCGTGCCGTTTAGTTCGCTCAGCGCGCTCGGCAGGTTGATGTCCGCGATGGCGCCATTTTCAACCTGCAGAGATCCGCGAACGATGGGCGAGTTGAGAGTGCCGGTCATCGAAACCTGGCCCGATACCACTCCCGAGCCAGTGAGGTCGGGGTCGTAGGTTTGCACGAGACGCATGCCAACCTGCCCCTGGCCGCGGAGGTTGAGCTGCTGTTCGCCGCCAAGCTCCATGCTGCCGGTCACGGCGAGGTCGGTATCGTCGCCCGTGAGGTGAAGGCTATTGACATGAAGTGTCCGCTGATCGAGGGCAAAGCTTAACGGCCCATTGTTGCGAATCTTGATCTTCTCCACCTCGGCGTAAACATCGGTGAGGGTTCCGGTCAAGGTGAGGCGTTGCGGGTCCCGCAAGGGCCCCTCGAGAACCACGTCTCCAGCGACCGCCGAGTGTCCCGTGACATGGCCATGGAGGTAACTTGCGAGCAAGGAATCGATATCCAGGTGGGTGAAGTGAAAGGCGATGTGCGCGGGCCACAGTTCGCGAAGTTTGACATTCCCCCCGATCGCGAGTTCCGATTGCCCGGACTCGGAGTGCCCGGTAATTTGCAAATCAGGGCCGTGGGTCACGGCATTGATCACGTAGCCGCCTGCCAGTTCATTGTTGAAGGTGACATTTCGCAGGCGCAACTGTGCATTCACCTGCGGCCGATCGAGAGAACCTGATGCCTTGGCAGAAAAGTCCATTACCCCGGCAACCTTAACGCGCGTGCGGGCGAGAGGGGCGAGTTCGGAAAGGTCGAAATTCTTTCCCGTAATATCGCCGTCAAAGGTTTTCGCGGAAAGGTCATACCAGCCTTTTCCGGAGACTTCAAGCCGCCTTCTTTGAATTTCAAAGTTTTGCAAAGCGGCTCGATTGTCGGCCAAAGAGAAAGACGCGGTCAACCGGTCAAACTCGTATTCGTGAATAGCGCCGTTTGCCCAGGCGACCGAGCCTTGTGCTTCCGGCCGGGAGACAGTTCCATTCAGGTTCAATCGCGCATTGACTTTGCCTTTTGCTCCAATGTGCTCGCGCGAGAATGTTTCGAGATCACCTGCCTCGAAGCTGTCGAGGCGTGCATTCAACCGAATCGGGCTGCCGGGACCGGTGTCCCAGTGATCCAGGCCAACGCTTCCGTCGAGATGAAGAGTTGCACCTGCTTGGCGAAACAACGCATTGTGCAGCGTGAGGTCGCCCGCCGAAAGTTGAATCTCGGTCGACAGCGAATCCCAATGTACAGCTCTGGCTGGATGACTATCGCGTGAAAGCTCGGTTTCGAAGTTGTGCAGCTGCAGGTTTCCCTTGACGATGGGGCTGTCCATGCGTCCGGTGACCAATCCATTGAAGGCGGAGTGGCCTGTCAAAGTGACAGGAGTTCCTCGGGGAAAGACCTTGGAGATGAGAGTCGCCCACTCGCCGACATTGTCGCTCGCCACCGATACACGCAACCCGCTGTCGTTCGACAGCGTGCCCGAAGCGCGTAGCTGGGTGGCGGGAGTACTGGCGCTCAGATCATGGATATCGAGCCGCGCAGGGCGAACTCGATAGCTGAATTGCGTCGCGGCAGTGACCGGTAGTTGTCCCAGGGAAACATGGGACGGGCGCGTAAGGGAAAGCGAAGAGCTGAGCTCCGCATTCTGAATGGATTCTCTCCAGCGAATTTCAGAACTTGTAGTGAGGGATCCGGCAAGCCGCAACGACTTCAGCTCGCCGAACCGCGTCCCCAGGCTAGCAAGCAACTCCGCCAGTGAAATATCTCTCGCCTTAATCATCGCGGTGCCACGCTGAGGCGCAGGTTTGGCCGAGGCCGGTTGCTCCGCAGCGTTCCAGTTGCTGACCTCCATTTCCGAGTTGAAGGTCCCGCCGAGAGCTCGCCCCTGGACTTGGGTCACGGAAATCTTCACTGGATCTACGGCAAACTTCCCCGCAGCCGCCAGGTCCCTGGTATTGAGGTTGGGATCGGTCCAACCGCCGTCTTTCAGGTCGAAGTCGCCAGCGCTGCGATAGGCATGATCGGACCACGTCGCTGAACCCCTCAGGTGGAGTTTCCCCGCGGCGGTGCGAGGTTGGCGCAGGGTTGAGGAAAGCTGTTGGAGATCCAAGATGAGGTCGTAGATGCCTTGGAACGAGGGATGGCGAAAATCTGATAGGGTCCCGCCGCCTTCGAGTCGGGAGCCTTCCGAAGTGGCCGTAAGCGAGCGGAGTTGGATTTCATCGTGTCCGATGCTGAAATGTGTTTCCGCCGCCCAAGAGAACGGCCGATAACCCGCCAGCTGAGTTTCGGCGCGCCCAACCGAAATCTCTCCCGAGTAGCGGCGATGGAGAAAGGAATAGTCAAGATGTGCTTCCACATCATTCGAGATGAACTCGACCGGAATGCGCTGTTCATCAAGAAACAACTCGCCTTGGCGCATCTCGAGGCGGTGCACCGAGATGGCGAACATTTGATCAAAGCTCGCTCCCGGCGGCTGTGGGGGCGAGGGTTGGTTGGTGGTGCCATCCGGGTAGTAGATGAAGTGAACAACCGGATGAGTCAGCGTCAGTCTGTCGAACGCCATGCGCACACCGAGCACGGCGCTCAGATCCACAATGGCGCTCATGCTGTCCACATGCGCCAGGGGGCGCTCCCCCGGGCCCTCCCGGCCGTGGATGGTTAAATCACGAACCTCAACTTCAAAGCGAAGCGGGACGACATGAAAACTCCCAATCTCGACTTTCCCCCCGGTTGCATGTTCGAGTGCGGCCACCAGGCGTCGCCGAACCATCTGCTGGAAGGAATTGGTGGTGACGAACCAAAGCAGCGACGACAGCAGCAGGAGAAAGCTGAGGAAGATCAATAGAGAATATCGACCAATTCGTCGGATGACTCGGAAGATCCTCATTTCTTCTGATCCCCCGTCGGCGGAGCGAATATCCGAATCCGCGCTCCCGTTCGCAAGGCTTCCAGCCATGAGTCCAGAGACTCGTTCATTCGTTGCTGGATGAGCAATTCACGGATTGCGGGCTCGGACTCCTCGAGGCCAGGATGTGATCCGGGTGGCAATTTGGGCAAGATTTGCTGCTGGTAATAGTTCCCCACCGACTCGGCATCGACCTGAATGGAAGGGCGCAAACGGAGGTCAATCAGCCGAAGCTGGTTGAGTTCAGTCTGGATATGACTCTTAATGCTCGTCTCGCTGATTCCGTAGGTGACGAGCGCAGCGCTCCAGGATTCCGGGCTCCCGTAGCCTGTCTTGAAAGTCTGGAATGCCTGCTCCACTGCAGCCGCATCGACGGGTTTGAAATCTGCGGAGTGCATTTGCTCCCGGAGAAGCTGCTGATCGATCAAACGGTTGAGCGCGGCCTTCTCATCTTCCGGCGAAATGTCAGTGAGGGGCCGTTTCGCGGAAAAGTATTCGTAGCGCAACTCTTCCTCAACGTCGCTCGCAAGCAGTGGCTCTCCATTCACGGTGGCAGCGAGTCGATCCAAAATCTCGCTCGATCGCCCGAGGGTCGGGGCGATGAGAAAGAACACGGCAATGGCGAATCGACTTAGCATCAGAAGGTTTGTCCAATACTGAAATAGATATTGAACGGACTGGCTCGCCTGGTCTTGTCAAACTTGTAAACGGGATTTTGTTGGGCGTCGAGTACCGGATGGCCTTGGCTGTCGAGAACAGGAACGAACCCAGGGAAAGCCGTTGGATTCAGGTTGTAGCCGAAATCGAAGCGAACTGGGCCGACCGGGGTTTTGTATCGGACTCCCAACCCGATGGCGTGCGACGTGTAGTTGTAATTACAGCGAGCGGCACCCGTTGCCGGATGCGTGGCAGTCCCCGGGTTATAGATCTGATTGGGTTGATCCGTGCAGTAGCCGATGGCTTGATGCCACCGTAGAAGCCCCGTCAGCATGTGAGATCCATCCGTGAACACGTTCCCCATGTCGTGAAATACCGCAAAGCTCATGTTGGTTCCCACAAACGGCAATGTCGGTGGGGGAAACCGCAATTCAAAGTTGTTCAGGAACAGTGCCGAACCGCCGATGGGGAAGCCGCTCAGTGGGTCGCGTGGTCCTGCCTGGTTGAGACCGAATCCGCGATGTGAGTTTCCGCCACCCATGTAGAACCTTTCGGGAAGTGGAATGGTGTTTGAAGGCGGGGGCTCTCCGGGTTGATTGATGGTAGTTGATCCGAAGGGGGTCTCCAGCCCAATGCGTATGGACCTGGCGAAAACCAGCTGTCGGGTGCGCTTTCCAAAGGGATGGTAAGTAGCCTGCTGTACCAGAATGCGGCTGAAATCCGCCTGCGACCCGAAGTAACTGGCCGCTACCCCCGCGTCTACCGTGAAATAGCTTCCGCGGACTGTGTCGAGATCATTGTCCCTTTTGTTGCGAATGTACCCAAACCCCGGTTCTCCCAGTCGTACTGGCTGCGACAGGATGGGAAGCTGCTCGGGTGAGAGCGTAGGGACGATGTCGGTAGCCTTCACCAAGCGGTAGTTAAACCGGTAGTCGATGGTGCTGAACTTGTTGAGGATCTGACCAGCCTGCACGGTTCCTTCGAGCCGTTGCGAGGTGAACGTGTTCACGTCCAGGGTGTGATCGAAGAAGGCGGTGAAAGTCAGCTTCAGATTCGGGTTATTAAACCATCGCGGGGCTTCATAGCTGAGGAGCCCGCGTTGCTGCAACTTGCCGACGCGCGAGGCAAATGTGATGGTGTGGTCGCGACCAAGGAAGTTCAGTCTGCTCACATCAAAGGAGCCGAGCGGACTGAATCCCGCTCCTCCCAGCGGTTGTTTGTTGTTGCCGGTCGACTGGCCGGTTTGAAATTCAAATCCACCGCCGTAGTTGAAGGTATAGCGCTTGGCTTCGCGGACCTGCACCAGGATATTTTTCCGTGGTTGAGTTCCGTCTGGGTCCTGAACCGCCGTATCCACCTGGCTGAAGATTCCGAGGTCATACAATCTTTGCTGGGTCTCGAGCATATTGGCCTGGCTTAGCGGATCCCCGGGTTTCATCTGCAGTTCCCGATTGATCACATGAGGCTGCGTGAACTCGCTGCCCGACACGAGCACCTGGTCGACATAGACCCTTTCCCCCTCGGTAATCCGAAACTCAACGTCCATGCGGTGGTCGGCGGCTGGCGTGGCCTTCGCTTGAAAGCTGGCATTGGGGAAACCGTGATTGAAGTAGTAATTCAAAACAATGTCGCGATCCTGGGCGACATTCGAATCGGAGAAAGGCTGGCCGCTTTGCGTGTTCAGAGGGGGAAACGAATCAGCGCTCTGGGTTGTGTTCCCCGTGATCTCGAATTTTCCCACAAGCGTCTGCGGGCCCTCGTCCACGTGGAGAAAGACCGCAATTTGATTGTTCCCATGGTAATCGTCCTTTACTTCGGGGTTGATCGCCACCTCGGCAAAACCGTTGGCCTTGTATTTGTTCTCGATGTCGCGAACGTCGCTGCGGAGCAACGCTTCGCTGTAACGGCCGTGCCTGAGGAGAACGCTCCGTGCCTGTACTTGCATGTTGGGCAGAAAGTCCTCGCTGCGGAAATACTTGTTTCCCGTGATTTCGACCCGCACGACCTTATGCCTCTCGCCCGGATTGATGTCATAAATGACCCGGGAAATGTTTTTTTCCGAGTCCGATTCCCGGCGCAGTTCGACTGTGGCTTCAAAATATCCGCGAGATTCCATGTAACTCAGAAGGTTGCGGCGTCCTTCGGTCAGCAGGTCATCGTCGAGGGCGTTCTCTTCATATACAGGGATGCTGCGGCGAATGGTGGACTTGCTCATGCGAAAGCCGCGCACCTCGATAAAGACAATCGGTCCAGCGTCAATCCGGAAGGTGTAATCGACAGTGTTCGTCACCGGCTGAAACTTCGTGGATGCAATCTCGACCTGGGCAAGCCAGCGATCGTTCTTCTGATACCGCTTGCGTATTCGTTCGATTGCATTCGAGGTGGTCTGGGCGGTGACAGTGTCTCCGGGATGGATGTGGCCGATGTCGGCGATCTGGCCCTTTGAATACTGCGTGTGGCCCTCTACCCGAACCTCGCCCACCACGGCCTGGGGACCGGGCTCAATGTGGAAGGTGATCGCCGCCTGCTGCGTCAACGGGTCTTGTTTATCGGAGTGTGTGACTGAGCTCTTGTAATAGCCGTTCTGCTGAAGCAGGTGCTGGATATTTTGCTGAGCTCGGTCCAGTTTTTCAGATGTGAAAAGCTCTCCCAGTTGCAGCTTCGAGGCGTTTACGATTTGCGCGTCACCGGGGGGCGAAGGAGCATTTTCCACGCCGACCCGTCCGACGAAAAAATTAGGGCTGTTGATAAATTTCACCGAAGCGGTCCCGTCAAGACCCGGTTCGCACTCTGCCCTCAGATCGGAGTAACGGCCCGTGGCATAGAGCGAACGTAAAGCCTGCTGAAGAGCGGAGCGGTCCAGGGGTTCCCCAATCCGGAGACCGGTCAGGCTTTCCAGCATTTGCTGGTCAGGGCCGTTGGCGTTGGGGATTTCGATCTTCCCGATCTTCTGTCCAAAACAGCTGGACGTACTGGCCCCCGGCATTTGGGCCAGCAAGGCGCTCCCCGGCGCCGCTCCGAAACTCGGTGCAGCCAGCCAAAGAACGATCCATCGAAGGGTCGGTCCCCCTATTCGCAAACGCTCTCCTACACGAGATTCGAGCAGGCTGAAAGGTTCAATGCCTCAACGGCGGCACCTGCGCGCAACCCGCAGCTACCGCCCTTATAATAAATGTCGCGCAGAGGCAAAGCAGAATAGACACGTTGGTCCCTGGGCCTGCGGCTCCCTTTCCAATGGAACCCCAATTCGAGGAGAGATATTCGCGGCAAATGCTTTTCGCTCCCCTTGGCGAGGAGGGGCAACGTAAGCTCCGGGCTTCCCGGGTGGCGATCATTGGCTGCGGAGCCACCGGCTCGAGCTTGGCATCCCTTCTAGCGCGTGCCGGCCTGGGTTCCCTGCGGATCATCGACCGCGACTTCGTAGAGCCCAGCAATCTGCAACGGCAAAACTTGTTCGATGAAAAGGATGCTGCCGAGTCCACCCCGAAAGCACTTGCCGCGGCTCTCAAGATCGCTTCCTTCAATTCCGAAGTTGTGGTCGGAGCGCAGGTGGCGGACCTTCGTCCCGAGAATGCCAACACCCTGCTAGGCGGAGTCGATCTTCTGCTCGATGGCACCGACAACTTCGAAACCCGCTATCTGATCAACGACTATGCGGTGAAGAACTCCCTCCCCTGGATCTACGCCTCGGCGGTGGGCAGCTACGGGGTCACCATGAACATCCAGCCGGGAGAGACTGCGTGCCTGACCTGCATCTTTCCGGAAGCTCCCCTGGGAGCCCTCGAAACCTGTGATACCGCGGGGATTCTGAACTCGGCTGTAAACCTCATAGCCTCAGTGGCTGCGACCGAAGCCATCAAAATTCTGATCGGTGCAACCCACAGCCTTCGCCGGAGCGTGCTTTCCTATGATGTGTGGCGAAATCAGCGGGCCGAAATTTCAGCTGCCCTCCCTCGAGGAGACTGCCAGACCTGTGGGCGAAGGGAATTCCCTCACCTCGCGGGCGAGGGCAGGCCCCACATCACCTTGTGCGGCCGGAACTCAGTGCAGATCCACGAACATTCCCGGCCAATTGATCTCGTCGAGATGGGCGAGCGCCTCGCCCCCCATGGCCAGGTTCGGCAAAACAGCGCCATGCTGAAGTTCCAGAAAGATCCCTTCGAGTTGACCCTGTTTCCCGATGGCAGGGCGATTATCAAGGGAACTACGGACCCCGCCATTGCACGTAGTCTGTACGCCCGCTATATCGGCAACTGACAGGCGTCTTTCAGGGCAAGGCGTGAAGGCGCTCGGGTGCAATTCTCCTTCGTGTTAAACGCAATCTTTTGCAGCCTCAGCAGATCCTGACACTTGACCTGCCGAAGGCTGCCTAAACAAAAGGGTGACACCGGCAAGAGTCTCGGAATGGGCACTCCTCTCGACTGGCCCGAGAACTGCAGGCCTAGAGTTCAGCAGTGTTTCTCTCCAGGAGGGTAGGATGCGAGTATTTTTCCTTTGCGCGACCTTGCTATTTGCGGGTGTCGCGTTTGCTCAGAGACCGATTGAGGTTTACGGCCCCGCATATGGCCCGTATGTACCGCTCGTTACAACGCCGCAGGTATCGCTCTCGACGATATCCCCCAATCCCGCAGGTGCTCGCAACGCCACCTATGGGCTGGTTGCCGGTGCGCGGAACTCAACCTTAGAAATCGTCAATGGCAACACCAGTTCCACCTTCACCGAGCCGGTGTGGTACCAGGGCGGGGGAGCGCCACTCATTTCCCCTGAAGTTTCTCTTCACGTGCGCGAAATAGGCGGCGGAGAGCGCATGATGCACCACATGCCCGCGATGGGCGGGCCCGGAGTGCCGGAGCATGCTGCAGGTGCTCACGCCTGGACCTACTGGGGTGCAGCAGAAATGGCGAGCCCAGTCGAAGCCGCCGCTGGGGCAAAGACCCTGCGCAAGGCCACGCGGACAATCACCAATCAGGACATCGATGCCGAAAACCAGAAGACCGGCACGGTGAAGTACGACGGCAAGACCGAAAAGCTTCAGTAATCGGCGGCTCGCAAGAAGGTTTCAAAGGCGGACAGATATTGTCCGCCTTTTTCAGTGAGTCCATAAGTTTTGCAATCTTGGCAGGCGTTTGGTCGAATGGTTTCCCCTTGAGGGTCGTGGACTTGGTGTTGGCCAGGCCCTCCAGCACAGTTGCCGGTAAGAAATCTAGAGAGGGTCTTTTTCTTGCAAAGAAAACAAGGGACGAGGTTTCCCTCGCCCCTTTAGGACCAGCGGTACTTCGTTTAGAAGGTGAGCTTCAATCCGAAGTCGATCTGTCGCGGCGCTCCGATCGTATTGGCGCCTGTTCCGGTGCCGGAACGCAACGAGTTTGTGATGGAGCGGTCAGAGAGTGGGGTACCGTTGGCTCCGCCAGGCGTTCCGCCGCAACCACTTGGTGTGCCAAATGGGCAGCCCGTAATTTCACCGAAGTCGCCTCCAATGACGTGTCCCGGAGCGTTGAAGTTGGCGAAGTTGAACAAGTTGTAGAACCCGATCGAGGGTTCCAACGTGATCGCCTCGCGAAGATGAATTGGCCAGCTTGCCCTGAAATCAAAGGCCTTCAGCCACGTCATGTTCATCTGATCGGAAGGCGCGGCATCGAGTGAATCAGCGACTGCACCCAAGCTCACCAACTGACTCTGTGTAAACAGGCCTGCATTGATGAGCGCCTGTCCCATTGGCAGGATTGTCCCAGCCACCGTGCTGTTGTACTTGCTGATCACGGAGTTGATGTTGCTGGCTGTAACACTGCGACCCCAGGAACCAAGTTGCTGTCCCGGCAATATATGAGGAGCAGCAGCTCCATCTCCGAGATAGTCACTGAAGAAGCCCTCTCCTGCACGGAACTGGAAACTGGCTGCAAGGTTATTGGCCAGAGGCGAGAAGAAGTGAGAGACAAAACTCAACTTCGGCCCATGCGGCAACTCGAAGCTGCCACCAAACGAGATCTGGTGCTTACGGTCCAGAGAACTTGGGCCGAAGTAGTGGGTTGGGTTGCGGAAATCGAATGTGGAGTTCACGAAGTCCTGGTCTCCCGTCATGCTGTTGAAACGGGAGAGAGCGTAGGAAACCTGCAGACTGCCATTCTTGATTCCGCCCGGTAGGTTGTTCATGCGTTGCACCAGCTTCGTCTGCAAGCCTGTGTACACCGAGCGGCCTACAGGGAAGAGCATCTCGTTCTCGCCCACAAGTGGATTGATTCCCGGGAAGGCCACCCCTGGCGCGCAGGGGGTTGAAAAGTTCACGCATGTACTATCCGGCGTCCCTCCAAACAAAGAGACGGGGAAGCCAGAATAAAAGTTCTTGTCGCCGTCCAAGCCGTTCCCCGCGTAATCGCCGATCGTTGCACCGTTCGCGATTGCGCAGTCAATATCAGCTGCGGCTGTGCCAGGTCCACAGCTCCCAAAGCTGTTATTGGTAGCGGAAATCGCGGCCAAGGCAGCGTTCATGTTTAGATAACGCGCGTCACCAGCGTGGTTTGTGTCATAGGACAGCAAATAGTGCAGGCCAACGTTGCGAAGGAAATCGGCGGTGAACACCATGCCCGGACGAATCTCATGCTGAATGCCAAGGTTCATCTGGATCGAGTATGGAGTCTTGTAGTTCGGCGCGACGAAGTTGTTGCCAGTCGAGTTGGGACCGTTTGCGAGGTTCTCTCCGAGGAAGTTGGGGTTGACCGAGGCTCCCGCAGCGGCGGTCCCTTGCTGGAAAATCGCCTGCATATCGGCTACATCCTGTAATACGTTGCCTACGATGTCGCCGCAAATCGAGCTGATGCTTCTGCCATTAACTGTCGTAACGTTTCCCGACGGCAGAGTGATGGCTCCGCTGGTGCATGGCGATCCTGTTCCCCAAAACAGCCCTACCGGCAAACGTCCCGGTCGATCGAACAAGATGTTGTTGAATACCGCGTTCTCGTAGTAAATCCCGGTACCGCCGCGGATCACGGTTTTGCCATTCCCTCCAACGTTCCAGGCAAATCCAACCTGCGGCCCAAAGTTGTGGTTGGGTTGGTTGACGCGACCACCGTAGTTGCCGCCGAATTGATCAAGAATCCGCGAGCTACCCGTGCAGGGCAACTCGGGTACAAAGTTGTTACTGGCATCGAAATAACCAAAAAGAGTGGAGTCAATCTGGTCGCACGTGAGGGGAGCTAGGTCGGAGTCAGACCGCCCAGAATCACGAGACCAGCGCACACCATAGGTAAGCGTGAAGTTCGGCTTTACCTTCCAGCTGTCACCTGCATACAGCGCGAAACGATTGTCGGCCTGTCCTCCAGCAGGGTACCCAAACGCCGGAGTTTCGGTGAAGAATCCTTGTCCGTTTCCTAAGAGGATTGAGGTAATTGGATAATTCAAGGGATTGCTGGCACCTCCGGGGAATGGCCCTCCAGCTGCCGCGCCCTGAGCCCCGCCACCGCCCACCACAGGATTGCCGTCGTTATTGGTGCGGATTTCAGGAGCGAGTCCGTAGAACGATGCGAAACCGCCGCCGCGGATCCGGTTAAAAGCCACCCCGTAGCGGATCATGTGCGAACCGCTGAGCTTGCTGCCGTCGTACTTCACCTGGTAGCTGCCCTGGAAGGTGGCTTGTGGTGCTAGTCGCGACGGACCAAAACGGGTTACAACACCGGCCGGACCTATGCGGATATCAACCGGGACGTTGCCGGCAGGATCAAACACCCCAGGATTTCCGAGGACCGCGTCGGCGATGTGGTTCTGGAACTTCATGTACCCGAATCGGATGCTGTGAGTGAAGCTGCCATTGACAAAGTTCCAGCCGATCCCATGGGATGGAGTTTGATCTCGGTTTATGAAGGGCTGATAGGTGTTTCCGAAAGCCCGGGTGTCGCCGTTCCATTCGTAGTTGAACTTGTAGAACAACGACATTTTCGAGCCGATTTTCCAGTCCAGCTTGCCGAGCATCATCGTGTCCTTGAAGCCGCCGGGATAGACGCTGGGAAGGGTGTTAAAGGGAGCGGGCGGGGCGAGGGGAATCGTCTGTCCCTGCTTAATTCTTTCCCCGTTGATGAAGAAGAAGAGGTTGTCCTTGACGAGCGGGCCTCCGACGCTTCCGCCGAAGTGATTGCGCTGGTAGTACGTGTCTTGTCCGCCGGGGAAGTTCGCGATCATGGACTTGTCCCGGAAAAGGTAGAAGGCGTCGCCGTGATACTGGTTGGTGCCGGATTTCGAAACGACATTGACTGCGCCAGAAGAGGTCAACTCCGTGGAGAGGTCGAGCGTCGATTGGCTGACCTGAAATTCGCTGATCGATCCTGCAGAAATGTTTTGCGTGGTCGTGCCTACGGTTTCGTCGCTGATGTCGATGCCATCGACTTCAATGCGCGCTGTCCGCCCAAACCGGCCGCCGAAAGACACAGAAGAAAATCCGTTCTTGGTCGGATCGAAGTTGCCGCCGTCCTGAATCTGTACGCCAGGCTCAAGCTGGGCGAGATCTAGGAAGTTGCGGCTTCCGGTAGGAAGGTTTTCGATGTCTTGGCTGGTTAGGACTCCCTGGACCGTCGGTTGTTCGGTATTCACTTCGACCGCGCTGCCAGTTACCTCGACGACCTGATCTTGTCGTCCAACCTGCAACCTCGCGTTAGCGGAGGCTGTGTTACCAAGCTGAACCTGTACCGTGGTGGATGTGGTCCGGAACCCGGTTGCCGAAATCTGCACTGAATAACTGCCGGGCTGCAATGCGCCAGAGTTGTAGCTTCCAGCCGAGTTTGTCGTCAGGCTAATCGCCTGCCCGGTGCCTGCATTGGTGATTGTCACCTTGGCCCCGGTAACCACCGCGCCTTGCGGGTCGGTTACGGTCCCGACGATGCTGCCCGTGCTGATGGTCGTTTGCGCGACCGAGAGGGCTACGGCCGTAAACAGCATGGCTACGGCTAAGATAACGAGTCTAAATTTCCTAAATGTGGACAGCTGATTAAGCATGTGACCTTCCTTAAACGCTGAGAGATTTCTGACCTGGGCTCCAACCGCTGGGAGCAAAGTTGCGCAATTGCTATGCCACCACGGGCATACCTTAAAAACAGGTTGTAAGTTGTTGATTCAGCTCAGGTTGTGAGTTATTCGAGGGCAGCTACATCTTTTGTGCTATATGGAATTCGGGATTTTGGCCCGAAATCGGTGTCAACAGGAGGGGTAGCGCTATGGTTTTCTGGAGGTTTTCAGCCGGGCAGTGGTCAATTTTCGTCGGCTGATGTTACCGTCTCAAAAGACCTTCCAAGGTTTCGAAGAATGCTGGGAACGAAATCACTGCTGCGTCGGCACCTTTGATCTCAGTTTCGCCTCTGGCTCTTAGCGCGGCTACGGCAAAAGCCATGGCAATCCGGTGGTCACCGAACGAATCAAGGGATGCGCCATGAAGTTCCTGGTTGCCGGGAACGCGCAGCCCGTCGTCGAACTCTTCGACCTCGGCTCCCATCAAGCGCAGGTTGGTTGCAACGCTTCGAATCCGATCCGATTCCTTGACTCGAAGCTCGCGAGCATCACGGATTTCAATTCCCTCTTCCGTGTATGGAGCGATGGCTGCGAGAACCGGGATCTCATCAATCAGAGCGGCCGTGTCGCCGCCGGAGATCTTTGCGCCTTTCAAGGCGCCCCCTTCGACTTGCAGGCTTCCGACCAACTCCCCATGCTGCTCCTCAAGTCCGCTCATCGTGATCCTGAGCCCAAGCCCAATCAGAAAGTCGAGCAGGCGTGCGCGGGTTGGATTGAGGAGCAGTCCGGGAATCAGCAGTTGTGAATCGGGGAATAAAGCCGCTGCGCACAAAAAGAATGCGGAGCTTGAAATATCTCCGGGCACGACCGCCTCGATGGCCTTCAGCCGCTGCCCGCCTTCAATGCGCACCTCGCGCATCTGCCGGTCGACACGCGCCCCGAAGGCTTCCAGTGCCAACTCGCCATGATCGCGGGTTTGGATGGGTTCTTCCAGCCGCGTGGTTCCGCTCGCATACAACCCTGCAAACAGCAGGGAAGTCTTCACCTGAGCGCTCGCTACCGGCAGCTTATATTCGATGGACCTTAATTGGCTTCCGGTCAGCCGCAAAGGAGGACGTCCACCGTCCCCGGCTTCAAACTTCGCGCCCATCATCTCAAGCGGCTTGATGACTCGCGCCATAGGGCGTCGGGAGAGCGATTCATCGCCCCGCAGCTCACAACAAAAATCCTGTGCGGCGAGAATTCCGCTCAACATGCGGATGGTGGAGCCGGAGTTGCCGCAATCCAGAAACGTCTCCGGGGTTTCGAGCTTGGGGCCGCGTCCGTGAATGGTGACGGAGTTGCCGCTACGTTCCCATTCAACGCCAAGCGTGCGTAGACATCCAAGGGTGCTCGAGCAGTCGGCTCCGGTGGAAAAATTCTCCAGCCGCGTTGTGCCTTCCGCTATGCCTCCCAGCATGGCATAGCGATGCGAGATGGACTTATCGCCAGGCAGACGCACTGAGCCGGCCAGGCCGCAAGACGGCCGAATCACCTTAGATTTTGTGGAAGACATACCTGGCTTCCACTATAGCGGAATCAGCCCTGCTCGGCCGCATCCGGGATGTACTTTTGTGGCGTTGACACACGCCAGCCTCAAACCTAAGATGGGGGGCATTTGGGAGCAAACTCCCCTGTCCGGAGGGAGAGAGATGTTTTTGCGAGGATCTTTCGCTGCGGTTCTCATATCCTCAGCCTGCTTGGCGACGAGTCATCAGCCGGTTTGCCCTGGTCCTGCCGCTCATGGCAGTGGACGCTGTCATGCACGCGTGGTCGTAGATGAACGAGGACATCCGAAAGCTACCGCGGTACCCTCAGGCGCTTACGGCCCGGCTCAGTTCCGCGGCGCCTATAAGCTGCCTTCCGCTTCAGGCGGCAGTGGACAGACCATCGGAATTGTGGATGCCTACGATGATCCCAACATCGAGAGCGATCTTGCTGTTTACAGCACCCGGTTCGGTCTTCGTTCCTGCACGACGGCAAACGGGTGTTTCAAGAAGGTGAATCAGACTGGAGGAACGAAATACCCTGCCAAGAATGCGGGGTGGGCGTTAGAAATATCACTCGATGTGGAGATCGCACACGCGATCTGCCCAAACTGCAAGATACTTCTGGTGGAGGCAACGACCCCCTCGTTCGCAAACCTTCTGGTCGCGGAAGATTATGCAAAGGCTCATGCGACCGTGGTTTCCAATTCATGGGGCGGGGGTGAGTTCTCGGGCGAAACCACTTTCGATACCCACTTCAGCACGGCCAACAAACCCATCACTTTCTCTTCCGGAGACAGCGGGTACGGCGTGGAATATCCGGCCGCTTCGCAATACGTGACTGCAGTCGGCGGTACCACTCTGAGGGTCAACGCCGACAATAGTTACAAAAGCGAAGCCGTATGGACTGGCGCGGGCAGCGGTTGCAGCGCGTTAGAACCGAAGCCTACCTGGCAAAAAGACGCTGGATGCATACGCCGCACGGTGGCCGATATCTCCGCCGATGCTGATCCGAATACAGGTGCGGCGGTCTACGACTCGGTGCCCTATCAGGGCGCATCCGGATGGTTTCAAGTTGGGGGCACCAGCCTTGCTTCTCCGCTCATTGCAGCTGTCTACGCCCTCGCCGGCAATGCAGCCGGTATCGGCGATGCCCAGTACGTGTATGGTCATGCCACTTATGGCGCCTCCGGAACGCTTCACGATGTCACCTCAGGCAGCAATGGCAGCTGCGGCGGCTCTTACCTGTGCACCGGGAAAACAGGATATGACGGTCCGACTGGCCGGGGAACTCCGCGAGGCACGGGCGGATTCTGACGAAACCTGAGGGTCTAACCCATCTGAGCCCGCCTCGCCTGGGTGGGCTTTTTGTTCTTTCAATGCTCGAGGGAGTCAAGGAAGTTTCGGAACAATCTCCCCACCTCTTGCTGCTGCTCCCATGGCGAGTAGTGGCCGGCTTTCGCGACCACCTTCATCTCGCTCGAGCGGATACTCTGCTTCAGCACTTCGGCATCTGGGACACCGGTCGACGTGTCTTCCTCGCCAGTGATAATCAGCGTGGGAACGCGGATGGTCTGGGCTGTAGGAATCGAGTCGGCGCGATCGGCCATCCCCCGCTGTACCGCGGCAACATCTTCCGGTGACATTTTGCGCATCATGCGAAGCGCGCCCTCCACCAGGTCAGGACGAGCGCGACGGGTGGTTTCGCCCAGTAATTTTTCGAGCAGGCCTTCAAAGAAGGCTTCCGTCCCTCTCTCGAAGACATCCTGAGCGGCTTGCAGGCGTCCGCGGCGCGCCTCCGGGGAATCACTGGCGGCCTTCGTGTTACAAAGCACCAGCGCCGAGACGCGCTGATGGCTCCGGCGCCAGAACTCAAAGATTACATACCCGCCGATCGAGACGCCGATAATCGGTGCCCGATCAACACCGGCGGCGGTCATGACCCGGGCGACGTCACTAGCATGCTTTGCCATGTCTGCCGGGCCTTCGCCCAACCCGGAGTCTCCATGGCCGCGAAGGTCAGGCATGATCAGGCGGTATCGGCTGGATAAGACCTCGGCCAAGGGAATCCAAAACTCTCGACAGACCGGAAATGGGTGCAGCAGGACCACGGGCGGGCCGCTGCCGGCGATATCGAAACAGATTTCTGCGTCACCGCTGGAGATGCGTTCCATCGCAGATTATAGGAAAGCTAGGGGTTTGTGACCTGCCGTTGGCCAGCCACGTCCGCCGGCAGCAGATAAGGCTCTTCCGGCATCACGATCCAACCGATGATGTAGGCCAAAAGTCCGGTGCCTGCTCCAAAGATCAGAACCAGCCAGATCAGGCGAATCAGGGTGGGATCGAGGTCGAAGTACTCGGCGATGCCTAGGCAAACGCCGGCGATCTTTCGGCCTTCACGGGGGCGCACTAGTCGCGTGCGGGCAATCACTGCCCCGACCCGCGTTCCACAGTATGCGCAAACGTTGGCGTCGTCCTGAATGGACTTCCCACAGTAGTTGCAGTACATAGGCCGCCTCCACTCACAGGATACGCCTGATGACAGGGAAAAGTTCCGCGATCACACTATACTTTCGGCGCGAGGGTTCGGATATGCGTAGCGTAATGACGGTTCTCTATTTCCTTGCCGTAACTGCACTTTCGGCCTTTCCCCAGGCTGCGGGATCCCCCTACGACTCGGTCGATCCTTTGATCGGGGCCGGAGCAGACGGCAACACGTTCCCTGGAGCCACGCTTCCTTTTGGCATGATTCAGTGGAGCCCCGACACCAGGCCCGATGGCTGGTATCGCTACGGCGACAATACGATTCGCGGATTCAGCCTCACCCACATCAGTGGCGCAGGCTGTCCTCTGTTCGGAGATCTTCCGGTTCTCCCCTGGCAACAGAGCGTCAGCGGATCGGATGACCCGAGTACGTTCACCGCTCGATTTACTCACGAGCGAGAGAAAGCTCACCCCGGATTTTACGAGGTCCAGTTCGACAACGGAATCAAGACAGAGTTGACCGTGGCCGAACGCGCCGGCATTGGGCGTTTTCTGTTTCCGGCCGGAGCAACCCCCACCCTGGTGTTCAATGCTGCGGGAAGCGCAACCATCCATGCCGAACATCGCGAAAAGGATGAGAGCACCATCGAGATCCGTGGAAGGGACGCTCTGGCCGGAACCGTGCACAGCGGCGGGTTCTGCGGCTCGCCCACGAAATACGTCCTGTATTTTGTTTTCAAGTTCCAGCACCCCTTCGCCTCGTTCGGAACCTGGACAGACAAACTCATGCCGGGATCGGGTTCGGCAAGCGGCCATAAGGCGGGAGCGTTCGTGTCTTTTTCCAAAGGCGAGACGGTTCTTCTTAAGGTCGGCCTTTCTTATGTAAGCATCGCCAATGCTGAAGCGAATCTGGCGAAGGAAATTCCGGGCTGGGACTTTGATGCCGCCCGAGCGGCGGCGAAGGAGAACTGGACCAAGGCGCTCGAGCTCGTACACGCCGAGGGTGGCACGCCGGATCAGCGCACGATCTTCTACACCGGGGTGTATCACATGCTGCTCGCACCGACCTTGTTCAGCGACGAGAATGGCGACTACACCGGATTCGATTGGAAACTGCGGCGCCTCGCGCCCGGGCAGAGCCACTACGCGAATTTTTCTGACTGGGATATTTATCGCAATACGATCCAATTTCTCGCCCTGCTCGCGCCCGAGCGAGCCAGTCAAATGATGCAGTCGCTGGTCGATGATGCCGAGCAGAGCGGGTGGTTGCCGCGCTGGGCGCCTGCCAACGACAACAGCTACATCATGGGCGGCGATTCATCGGCGATTCTGCTTTCCGAGGCCTACGCGTTCGGAGCGCGAAGCTTTGATTTGAACAGTGCGTTGCATTACATGTTGAAGGGCGCGACCGTGCCAGGGAAGGGACTGCACAATTATGAAGAGCGGCCAGGGCTGGCGGACTATCTTTCGAAGGGTTACATCCCGGTCACAGATAAGTTCCAGACCGCAACCTCGTTTTCGCTGGAATACAACAGCGCTGACTTCGCGGTGGCGCAATTTGCACAGGCGCTCAAGGTTCATGCCCCTGCCGAGCGTCTGCTGAAGTCCGCACAGAACTGGCGGAATGTCTTCGACAAAGAAACAGGATGGATCCGACCCCGAACCGAAGACGGAACGTTTATCGCCGGCTTCAATCCGGAAAAGCTGGAGCCGCACCGCACCGACTTCGACAAGTCGAATCAGATGGGATTTGAGGAGGGCTCGACCTCGCAGTACACATTCATGCTGCCGTTCAACTACGCCGGCCTCTATCGCGAAATGGGAGGTGCTCAAAAGGCGGAAGCCAAGTTGGATAAGTTCTTCGAGAGACTCAGCGGTTGGGCGTTGCCGAATTTTACGGTCACCAATGAACCGGATTTTTGCGCGCCCTATGCCTACCTGTGGACCCGGAGCCCTTGGAAGACGCAGCAGGTGATCGACCGCATCCGCCAAGAAACGTTTGCAGCGAAGCCTGATGGCCTGCCGGGGAATGACGATCTGGGGGCGACCTCGGGTGTGTATGTCTGGAATGCGATCGGAATCTATCCGGAAATCCCGGGTGTAGCCGGATTCACCATCGGGACGCCCATGTTCCCGCGGGTGTCCATGCGTTTAGGCGATGGCAAGATGCTCGAGATTAGACGGGTGGGCCAAGGGATCTATGTCCATGGCGTGCGTGTGAATAGCCTGCCGCACGCGAGCAGTTGGCTCAAGCTGAGGGAATTTTCTTCCCCGAAAAACACGCTTGAGTTCGTCATGCAGGACGAACCAGACAAAAGCTGGGCGACTCAGCAAGCGGAGCTCCCGCCGTCGTTTGATGGGGAGTAGGTTTGATGTGGGGTAAGTAAAGACCGCCATTCAGGGATGAAGGAAGAAAACCGATGCCGGGCGGTTCCCGAGGAGAGGGCACCGGGCCAGCCAGGGGGCGATCAGCCGCCGGTATATGGTTCTTTGAGTCTTTTTTTCGCCATCTGTGCCAGATCCGAGTTGGCGTCCACGGCCAGGGCGGTTTGGTAGCGTTTCACCGCCACCTCGCGCTTGTGCAACAAGTCATACATTTCACCAGCCCCGACCGCAGCTTTCTGGGCGGTGTCTGCCTCCGGCCGCTGCACCTGTGAGACAAGATCATAGGCGGCAGCCGCAGCCTCGTAATTTTTCTCACCGCGGAGAAGATCGCCGAGCGCGGTGGCGGCGAGTTCATAACGTAGACCGGAGTACTTTCCGGCGCGGCCATCGTCCCAAACCCGGCGGTAGACTGCTTCGGCTTCACGGACCTGTTTCTTGGCGCGAAGCAAATTGCCCTCTTCCAGGGCAAAGAGCACATTGTGTGGATACTGCGGAATCAACCCGCGGAGAATCTGCAGAGACTCGTCAATCCGTCCCTCGCGGCGAAGGAAGACGACCAGAATAATTCTGGCATCGATGCTTGTTTCCGAGCTTCCTTGTGCGGCGTCATGCAGGTACTGAAGACCTTTTTCCTTGCTTCCCCCCAGGCCCAACATTGCACTCGCGGCTTTTACTCCCCACGGGAGGCTTCCGATCACATAGTTGTGCGCCCCAACGATCAGCTTGGCGTCGACGTTCTTGGGATCAAGCTCGAGGACCTTCTCGTGATCGTGGCGCGCGCCAACCGCGTTCCGGAGGGCCGAGAACCACGCATGCTCGATCAGTGCCGTATAGGTGGCGAATTGAGCGCGCGTGACGCCGCGAGAATAAAGCGCCGCGACGTCTTTAGAATTCGCCTGCAGGCGCTTCTCTTCGAGGGCTTCTGCCCGGCTGGCCAGCTGTTTGATTTCATCGCAGACCTTGGGATCCGCCGGGCGGTGTTTCGAGTTTACGAAGCTGTCATTTGCGTATTCGCCGGCGTTCAGGGCGTTGATGCGATCGAGTTCGCGAAAAAGGATTGCCGTCAGCAGGTGGTTCGCGGCATCCGGGTCGTCGGGGTGCCGCTGGGAAATCTGCGTGAATTCCTGAATCGACCGCTCATAGTACATGTCGTAGAAGTGCTGGAAGGCAGCAGGGTTGAGCGGATCCGCTGGCCGGAACGTGAGTTTCCCCTGTGCGAAGCAGAACGAAACTGAGAGCACGGCCGTAATCGCGGCGAGAATCGGGCGTTTCCGAAGCAAGAAAGTCTCTTCAAGCAGTGTACCCGAGCATGCCGAGGAAGGGGTGTGGAAGCAGCGATAGCCGGGCATCTTTGCACGATGCAAGTAATTCTTGCTCTGGCGAACAGCCCCGCCCGGAAAGGCAGGACGCCGTAAGTTCAAGAAAACTCTAATCTTCGTGCTTGCCTAATATTGGCGAGCGGCTTGCGAAGAGGGGATTGGGCGAAACTACCATGAGTGACTTGGTCCGCGACGCGCAACAAGAGTTCTGGCGCCCTCCCCTTGCCGAACAAACCGCGGAACCGGCCATGGCAGAAGCCTGTCGTCGCTGCGCCACCGAATTCATGGTCGGAGCAGCGTTTTGTCATATCTGCGGTCTGGGACGTCACCGCGCTTCAGCGACCCCGAGCGATAGTTGGACCTCGCACCTCGGCTTCCTGCGTGCCCTCGAATTCACCAACGTCAAACGGTGGTTCGGGCTGCCGTTAGCCTCGCTGTGCGCCTTCCTGGTGGGGTTGGCCTTCCTGGTGGTGGCCCTCTCGATGGGACTGCTGAGCGTGCGCGACAATACAGACTTCGAAGCCGTTCAGCTGTGGCGAATTCAATGGTTAATGGCAGCCTGTGCCGCATTTCTCGCCGGCATTCTGCTGAAGACTCGCAAAATTGAAGACTAGTCCTTTCCGCTCGTCATTCTCTTCGCGAATCCCCCTGGGTGATTTCTCATCCGGTACATGTGATTGACCGGATTGATGCCTTTTCCCACGGGATATCCATTGGCGATAGCGGCGGTCAGGAACGACTTCGCCAACAACACGGCTTCCCCGAGCGGCCGCCCCTGCGCCAGGTGGCACGCGATCGAAGTGGCAAATGCGCAGCCCGTGCCGTGGGTATAGTTGGCATCGAGCTTTTCGGATTTGAAGGTTTGCAGGTCGCCGCTCGCGGACAACAATACGTCAACCGTCGGGTTCAGATGCCCGCCGGTGACGACGACCGACTTGGCTCCCTTTTCCTGCAGTTGGTAAGCGGCCTTCTTCATCTCATCGACGGAGTCGACGATGTTGCCGGTCAGCAAAGAGGCTTCCCGGGCATTCGGCGTGATCACCGCGGCCAGAGGAAAGAGTCGCTCGGCCATTGCCAAGATGCCGGCTTCATCGAGCAATCTCGCGCCGGAAGATGCCTCGATGATCGTGTCGAGAACGATGCAAGGGAGCCGCGAGGATTCCAGGAAGTCAGCAACCGCATTTGCGACCCCTGCCCTGCCGAGCATGCCAATATGCACGGCGGCAATCTTGCAGTCGTCCTTTAGCTCCTCGAGCGTTTCACGAAGCAATGCCACATCCATGGCCTCAGATCTCTTCACTCCCGCGGTCGATTGCACCGTAAGGGCGGTCAGAGCGGCAACCCCAAAACAGCCATGGGCGGCGATGGTCTTAATGTCGGCGGTTGCCCCCGCCCCGGACGAAGGATCGAAGCCCGCAATCGTTAAGACTACGGGTGGAGTTTGCGGCATAGAGCGAATGTAATTGAAGGGCCGGTTGTTGCAAGAGGAATTTTGAGGACCGACGCGGAATGGAACATGGAGTTCTCGAAAGCGCAGTCAAGAAAGCTTCTGGCGATCTGAAAATGAGGGTGAGGTGCCGGGAGACTCGACTCCGCCAGGAAGCAGCCGCTCGAGGGGGCCACGCTACTGGCAAGTGACTGATCTAGAAATCATTAGGGCCGAATCCGTCTAAGTGACTGAAACAACAATTACGAAAAAATTGCTTTGGCTTCGAGACAGGTGGTTACTGTCGAAAACGGCAATAGGGCCGCGCTTTAGAACCAGCAACATACGCGCCTGGCGTGAAACCCGTGTGCTGGTTACTTGGATAGATACAACTACTTAGAAGCACTTCTGGGTAAGTTTCCGGATTGACATGGCCCCCTGCGGTTCGTAGCATCTCCCAATCTGCGCGCATTTCGTATTCCGAGGAGGACGACTTGAACTTGGAGGGTATCTGATGCAAAGACGTATAGCTCAGGGGTTGACGATTGCGTTCCTCGTCAGCTTGGGAGCGGCTCAGGGGCCAAACATCTCAGGGTCGGCCAAGTATGCGGCAGTGCCACAAAGCCTAAGCGAAACGAAGCCCGGGATAGCAAAGCGGGTTTCGGCAAAGCCCTACCAGATTGGAACCGCCTCCTGGTACGGTCGTGACTTCGAAGGCAAGCCGACCGCGAGCGGCGAGCCCTACAACATGTATGACCTGACCGCGGCGCATCCTACGCTGCCGCTTGGAACCTACGTCAAGGTCACCAATCTGCGGAACCGCCGCGTCGTGGTGGTACGCATCAATGACCGCGGACCGGTGGTAGAGGGGCGAATCATCGACGTCTCCTATAGTGCAGCCAAAGTCTTGAAGTTCCACACAAGGGGCGTGCAACGGGTTCGCCTGGACATCGTGCCCGCGCGAAATGCGCCCGTCATGATGGCTCTGCTGCAACGCCCGAAGCTGGTCCCGTAATCTCAGGCGCACCCTCGGTCGAGGTCAGAATCCTCCTTTTGAAATTCTTCCTATCAGTTAGACTGGTGGTTGATGATCGCTGCCCGCGACCAACTCATCGTCGCGCTGGACGTTTCTTCCGCCGCGCAAGCTCAGAAGATTGTTTCTTCCCTGGGTGATTTCGCCCGCTTTTACAAGGTGGGAATGCAGCTGTACACGGCGGAGGGGCCGACCATCGTGCGCGAACTGGTAGGTTCCGGGCGGAATGTATTTCTTGACCTGAAATACCACGACATTCCGAACACCGTGGGTGCGGCAGTGCGCGAAGCAGGAAAACTTGGTGTGAGTCTGCTGACCGTGCATGGTGCAGGCGGCAGCAAAATGCTTCGTGCAGCTGCGGAAGCGGCCCGAGAGAGCAATCCGCGGATGAAGGTGGTTGCCGTCACCGTCCTCACCAGCATGGACGAGGAAGCTTTGCACGAAGTCGGGGTGCCGGGAAACCTGGAAAAGCAAGTTGTCCAGCTAGCGAACCTCGCGATCAAGTCTGGCTGTCACGGAGTGGTAAGTTCGGCTCGCGAAGCGAAAGCCTTGCGGGCGCATCTTGGGAACGACTTTCTCGTGGTCACGCCGGGAGTGCGGCCCGCGGGTGCCGCGCTTGGAGATCAGGCGCGAGCCGTCACGCCCCGTGAGGCCATCGCGGCCGGTTCGACACACCTGGTGGTGGGACGGCCGATCACCGCGGCCGCGAATCCGGCAGTAGAAGCAGAGAAAATCATTCGCGAAATTGAGCACGCCTCGCAGCTGGTAGCCGGATAAAGCCCCTGGCCCGAACTCTGCGGGACTCGCGAGGGAGCTGCCTTCTTCTGACCCTGTTACAATGAGGAGAGACTGAAGGATTGAGTCATTACGGGTGTCGCACCGGCGACGTTTCTATGATTCGCTGATTCAATTCCACACATCCTCGGCCCCGGCCATTCGCTAATCAACCCAGATTCGGGAGAAGACGCCGGATTTGTGCCGCGAAACTGAAGGAGAACCATGCCCGCAAAGATTGCCAAGACAGCTGACCGCAAGAAGGTAATGGACACCACCAAGAGCACCGATTGCCCCAAGTGTGGCAAGCCGACCCGGATCGTCAAGCGCGTGAAGGATCGCGAGCGGAATGTCCCCGGGGGAATTTTCATCTCGTGCTCGGCTTGTGAGTTCTTCGAGAAGCTGTAGCCGCCCTGTGTTGGGCCTCCCCTTTGATCGTTTGATCGGCAAACCTGATCAGGAGCATCGAATTTTCGGAATTGACTCGCTGGCTCAGGTCGCTTACTTTGAATGTTCCATGTTGACCTTGCACCATCACCACCACCATCACGCGCATAGCGCGACGGCGGGTGTGTGAGGCTCGGTTAGCAGCTAACACAAGTTCAAGCCCGCTGGAGCGCCAAGCTCAGCGGGCTTTTTGTTTGTAGCCCCCAACGATCAGCATGGATATGAACTTCACTCACAGTTTCGGGAATACAAGCAACCGCAAATTGCTGGCATGCGGATCGCCGAGATCTTTCGATGAGGATCGAAATGAAGATTGATTTTGAAAAAATGCAGGGCCTGGTGCCCGCAATTGTGCAGGATGCCGTGAAGGGCGACATCCTGATGCTTGGGTTTATGAACCAAGAAGCCTGGGACAAGACGGCTTCAGGCGGCTACGTGACGTTTTACAGTCGAACCCGCAACCAACTCTGGACCAAAGGCGAAACCTCGGGGAATCGTCTGAGGGTGGTGTCTGCCTCGACTGACTGCGACTTCGATTCACTACTGATCAAAGTGGAAGTGGAAGGAGAAGGCCTGGTTTGTCACGAAGGAACGCGATCGTGCTTCACCAAGGAACTTCGCGTGATGGGCGCGTCGAAAACCGCAAAGCAGCTCAACCAGCCGAGCGAGCTTAAGGGTGGGCCAGCTTCAGGGACGGCTGCTCAGGAGGTGCGATGAGGATACGGCTCGGCATTCCAAAAGGCAGCTTGCAAGAGGCAACGTTGCAGTTGTTCGCGCAAGCCGGCCTGCCGATTCATACCAATTCCCGCTCGTACTTCGCCTCCACCGGCGATCCGGAAATTGAATGCATGCTCATTCGCGCGCAGGAAATGGCGAGGTACGTCGAGCACGGCGCGCTCGATGCAGGGCTTACCGGGCTCGACTGGGTGATTGAAAGCGGGCTTGAGGTTGTCACCGTCACCGACTTGATCTACGCGAAGCAGAGCCGCGGTAAAGTTCGCTGGGTGCTTGCCGTACCGGAGAGTTCGTCGTATGAGAAGGCCGACGATCTTCGCGGAAAAATCATCGCGACCGAACTCGTAAACGTTACCAAGAATTACTTTTCCAGCCGCGGCGTGGATGTGCGAGTGGAATTCTCCTGGGGAGCTACCGAGGTAAAACCACCGATGTTGGCGGATGCGATTGTCGAGGTCACCGAGACCGGCAGCTCGCTACGAGCCAACCACCTTCGCATCATGGACACCGTGCTTGAAAGCAATACCCAGATCATCGCCAACAAGAACGCGTGGGCCGATGGGGAGAAGCGTCGCAAGATCGAAAATCTAGCGCTCATGCTCAAGGGTGCGATGGCAGCGAAGGATCGCGTCGGTCTGATGCTCAATGTCCGCAAGGAAGATCTGGAGCGAGTGCTCGGCGTTCTGCCAGCTCTGAAGCGTCCAACCATTTCGCAATTGAGCGACCCGGAGTGGCTGGCAGTCAATACCGTGATCGAGGAGTCGCTGGCGTGGCAGGTGATTCCGCGGCTCAAAGAAGCGCATGCACAAGGAATCGTGGAATATCCACTGAACAAGGTGGTCCTCTAATGCGGATTCTGCAGGGCAAATCCGCCGAAGCTTACGTGCGCTCGCTCGAGCGGCGTGGTTCGCAGCTGGGCGAAATCGAGCCTGTGGTGCAGAAGATTATTCAAGCCGTGCGGCGGAACGGCGACCGGGCGTTGCAGAAATATGCGCGCAGGTTCGATGGACTCTCCCCCAAGCAGAGTCTACGCGTGAGTGAATCCGAGTTGCGCGAGTCCGCGAAAGCCGCGTCCCAGCCGTTGCGTTCAGCACTGAAGATGGCTGAGAGAAACATCCGTCGTTTCTCTGAATGGCAGAAGCCGAGCGAATGGCGGCGGGCGAAAAATGGCACGGTTCTCGGACAACTAGTCCGGCCCATTGATTCGGTTGGCTGTTATGTGCCCGGGGGCAGGTTCCCTCTGGTTTCCACGCTGCTCATGACCGTCATTCCGGCACAGGTTGCGGGGGTCAGGAACATCCGGGTGGTCTCGCCCAGGCCGAGCCGCGAAGTACTGGCGGCGGCGGGAATGTTGGGCATCAAGGAGTTCTACCGTGTCGGGGGGGCGCAGGCGATCGCCGCCCTGGCATACGGAACCGAAACCATCGCCCGGGTGGATAAGATTGTTGGGCCTGGCAATCTTTACGTTACCTCTGCCAAGAAGCTGGTTTCATTCGATTGTGCGATCGACATGCTGGCTGGTCCGACGGAGGGAATGATCGTGAGCGACCGGGGTGAACCTGCGTTCATTGCAGCTGATCTGCTGGCCCAGGCGGAGCATGATCCCGAGACGTGGGTGAGCCTGGTGACTACTTCAAAGCAGCTGGCGGGGGCGGTGTCGCGAGAGATTGAGACTGGCGGGCGCGGGCGTCGGCCGCTCCGCGAGAATGCCATTGCGGCCAAGTCCATCTCTTCGCGAGGAGCGATCCTGCTCGCCCGCTCGAAATCTGAAGCCTTTGCTTGGGCGAACCGCATCGCTCCGGAGCACATCACCGTCGAAAGAAATTGTCTGCGGTTGGTCCAGAATGCCGGATCGATTTTCGTCGGCGACTACTCGGCGCAGGCGGCGGGAGATTATGCTTCCGGTCCGAACCACGTGCTGCCGACAGCGGGTGCCGCGCGGTTTCGCGGTGGACTGAGCGTGATGGACTTCCTAAAGCTCATGACCGTGCAGGATCTCTCTTCTCGCGGCCTGAAGCATATTGCCAAGTCGGTTGTCGCTCTCGCCGAAACCGAGGGTCTGAAGGCCCACGCCGATTCCATTCGCGTGAGGTGTGCCGGTGCTTAAAGCCCGCGAGCCGATCCGCACGCTGAAGCAGTATCACCCGCCGCTTGGGAACCGCGAGGGTCTGCGGCTCGATTTCAATGAAAACACCGTGGGCTGCTCTCCCCGCGTGCTCGAGCGTTTGCGGCGGATGGATGGCGAGACCCTTGCGCGTTATCCGGTCCGCGACCTCGGCGAATTGGCGGTTGCGGAGCATTTCGGGGTCTCTCCGCAAGAAGTGCTGCTGACGAACGGCACCGATGAAGCCATTCACCTTGTCTGTGAAACGTATCTCGCGCCGAGCGATGAAGCCATCATCGTGGTTCCCACCTTTGCCATGTTCGAGATTTACGCAGCGCAGACCGGGGGCAGGGTGATTTCGATTCCAGCGGCGAAGGACTTCGCTTTTCCGACAGACGCAGTCATGGCGGCCATCAACCCGCGCACCCGGTTTATCGCGGTGGCGAATCCGAATAATCCTACCGGCACATTCGCCGCGCTTTGCGATCTGGTCCGCATTGCCGAGGCTGCGCCTGATGCCGCCGTGTTGATCGATGAGGCTTATTTCCACTTTTCGGGGGAGACGGCGGCGCCGAACTGGAGAACGAACCCAAACCTCTTTGTCTCGCGCACTTTTTCGAAGGTCTACGGCATGGCGGGACTACGGATTGGAGTGCTGATGGGTAGCGTGGAGCAGATGAACATGTTGCGGCGGGCAAGTTCGCCGTACAACCTGAATTCAGTGGCCCTGGCATGCTTGCCGGAAGCGCTCGCCGACCAAGCCTACGTCAGCAGTTACGTGAGCGAGTGTCTGGAGGGGAGACGCCAGCTGCAGCTGGAGTTGGACGCTTGGAATGTGAAGCACTGGCCGAGCCGAGCGAACTTTGTTCTGATGTATCTGGGAGAAAACTGCAAGCCGTTTATCCGGCAAATGCGGGATCGCGGAATTCTGGTGAGAGATCGTTCGGCGGATTACGGGTGCCAAGACTGTGTGCGCATCACCTTGGGCATCCGGGAACACAATCAGCGTATGCTTACTGCCCTGCGCCAAGTCTTTGCCGATCTCGGAATTACCCAGCAGGTAACAAAATGAGAAAGGCTGCCCTAAACCGCACCACCAAAGAGACCACCATCAACCTGCGGCTTACCATCGAAGGTAAGGGCCGTTACAAGATCTCTACCGGGATCCGGTTTTTCGATCACATGTTGGAGTTGCTGACGCATCATGGCGGCTTCGATCTGGAGCTCACCGCCACGGGCGATCTCGATGTAGACCAGCATCACACCGTCGAAGACGTCGGGATTGCGCTCGGGCAGGCGTTCGCGAAAGCACTCGGAGATAAGAGAGGCATTTTGCGCGCGGGATATTTCATGATGCCGATGGATGAAACCCTGGGAGTGGCAGCGGTTGATTTTTCCGGAAGGGTGGCGGCGGTCATAGACACCAAGGTTCGCGTGCGGGTGGTCGGCGATTTGCAGTCGGAACTGGTGGATGATTTCTTCGAGGGGTTCGCGCGCGGGGCCAATGCGAATGTTCACATCAAGACTCTTTATGGGCGTTCGAGTCACCACAAGATCGAGGCATTGTTCAAAGCCTTTGCTCGGGCGCTGCGCGCTGCCTGCTGGCAAGACAAACAGATGAAGAGTCTGCTGCCGAGCACAAAGGGGTTGTTGTAGTGATCGCCATCATTGACTACCGGGCGGGCAATCTCACTTCGGTCAAGAAGGCCTTCGATCACGTGGGCGCCGAAACGCTGGTGACCGCGGATGCCGGGCAGGTGGCAAAAGCGGACAAGATCGTTCTGCCGGGTGTGGGACATTTTCAGGCCACAACCGCGCTCGATGGTGCCGGCCTTCGCGATGCGGTCATCACCGGAATCGAGCGGGGGGTGCCGTTTCTCGGAATTTGCGTCGGCATGCAATGGATGCTGGCGTCGAGCGAAGAAGCGCCCGCTGTCGAAGGCCTGGGGCTCTGGCCGGGTGAGTGTAGCCGGTTTCCTTCCCGGGTGAAGTCCCCCCACGTGGGGTGGAATAGCCTGGAGATTCTGAAACCCGCGTCGCGCCTGCTCGACGGAGTGACGAACGGCGCATTCGTTTATTTCACGCACTCCTACCGTGTGCCGCTGCTGGCCGCGACCTCGGCGGAATGCGAGTACGGTGGCGGATTTTCGGCGGCAGTCGAACAGGACAATTTGTTTGGCGTGCAATTTCACCCGGAAAAGTCGGGAACCGTGGGGCTCAAGATTCTGAAGAATTTTGTCAGCTTGTAATGGGAGCAGTTTTTAGCCGCGAGCATTGCAAGAGAATCCGCCAAGAAAAAAGAAAGTAGAGAGCAGACAATCGCAGATGCTGACGAAGCGAATCATCGCTTGCCTGGACGTGGATGCTGGACGCGTGGTGAAGGGGACGAAGTTCCTCAATCTGCGCGATGCGGGCGATCCCGCGGAATTGGCGAAAGCCCACAGCGAAGCCGGGGCTGACGAGGTTGTCTTGCTCGACATCACGGCTACGCATGAGAAGCGGAATACACTGATCGAGACGGTGCGGCGAACTGCCAAGGAACTGTTCGTCCCGTTCACGGTTGGCGGAGGAGTGCGTAAACTGGAAGATGCGGGAGCGATCTTCGACGCCGGCGCCGATAAGATCAGCATTAATTCGGCCGCGATTGCCGATCCTTCATTGATCACCTGCGTTGCCCAACGTTTTGGATCACAAGCCGTGATTGTCGCCATCGATGCCAAGCGGAATACCGACGGCTTCGAAGCCTTCGTGGCTGGAGGCCGGACCCCAACCGGGCGCGATGCAGTTCGGTGGGCACGGGAGGCGGAGGACCGCGGAGCGGGCGAAGTTCTTCTGACCTCAATGGACCGGGATGGTACGGGAAGAGGTTTTGATTGCGAACTCACGCGGGCGGTTGCGCAGGCGGTGAATATTCCGGTCATTGCGTCCGGGGGTGCAGGCGGCGCGGAGCATTTCGTGGAAGTGTTTCGTGCCGGAGAAGCGGATGCTGCTCTGGCGGCTTCCATTTTCCACTTTGGCTTGAGTTCCATTTCTGAGTTGAAGCTCCGACTCTACGCGGCCGGAGTTCCGGTAAGGCTGCTCTCATAAAATTCTTATGCTCATTCCTTCGATTGATCTGATGGGCGGCAAGGTCGTGCAACTGGTCCAGGGCGAGAAGAAAGCCCTCGAATTCGAAAATTTCACCGAGTGGGTGGCAAAATTCTCCAGCTTCCCCCTGGTGCAATTGATCGATCTTGATGCTGCGATGGGCAGGGCGCCAAATTCTGAGCTGATCAGGTTTTTCGTCAACCAGCTGCCTTGCCAGGTTGGCGGAGGCATCCGCACCCTGGAGGCGGCACGCGCGGCCCTGGACCTGGGCGCGAAACGGGTCATCCTGGGGTCGGCCTTGATTCAAAATGGCGCGATCAATGTTGCATTTGCCCAGGCCTTGGCAAAGGAATTTGGACCGGACAAACTGGTCTTCGCCATCGACGCGCGCGGCGGCAAGATTGCGATCCGCGGATGGAAAGAGGTGACAGCCGTTACCCCGCTTGAAGTCGTCAGGGCGCTGGAACGATATTGCGGTGCTTTTCTTTACACCCACATCGATGGCGAAGGCCTCATGAAAGGGCTGCCGCTTGAGCCAGTGCGGGAATTGCGCGCAGCCAGCGGCAAACAGCTGATTGCAGCCGGCGGGATCACGACCCACGAGGAGATCGACACGCTGCACAAAATGCGCGTGGATGCGGTGGTGGGGATGGCTTTGTATCTCGGGCGTCTCGACCTTCCTGATACTATTCCTCTTTCGAAGTAACTTATCTCAGCAGATCAGGACTCATCGTGGGTGATCCTACATTTGCTCCCGGGTGGCCCGGGATCCCACCCCGCTGGACTTCCAGCGCCAAAAGCGGCGTAGGCACCTCGCTCAGCCGCACCAGCAAAGTCTGGTTCACGCTGAGCCACGGGATTCTCAACGAAATTTATTTTCCTCGCGTGGACATGCCCTGCACCCGCGACTTCGGGCTGATCGTCACCAGTGGCTCGAATTTCTTTTCCGAAGAGAAACGGCATTGCCGCTTTGAAGTTGAACCATTCGAACACGGCGTGCCCGGCTATCGGTTGGTCAATACCGATCTAGAGAATCGGTATCGAATGGAAAAGGAGATCTTCGCCGATCCTTTTCGCAACGTGGTCGTGCAGAAGATTCGGTTCGTGCCGCTGATGGGCAGGCTGGCGGATTATCGGCTCTACGGATTGCTCGCTCCGCATCTGGGAAGTAATGGCACCAACAACACCGGATGGATCGGAGATTATAAGGGCATCCGCATGCTGCTGGCCGACAACCCGACTGGCTATTCGCTGGCGCTGGCCTCATCGACAGCCTGGAGGGCGGCATCGGTTGGGTTTGCCGGATACTCCGACGGCTGGCAGGACCTGTCGCGGAACTTCCAGCTTACACAGCAGTTTGAACGCGCGGAAAACGGCAATGTCGCGCTTACCGGCGAGATAGATCTGGGTGCTTGCGGCGGGGAATTTGTGCTAGCGCTCGGGTTCGGCGGAGTCTGGGCCGAAGCTGCCCAGCTGGCGCGCTGCACCTTGCTCGACGATTACGCGGTGCTGAAGCGCGAGTTCACCGCGCAGTGGTCGGGATGGCAGAAGACTCTTGCGCCCCTCGATCGCCAGGTGGATCACGACCTCTATCGCGCCAGTACAGCCATGCTGCGCACCCACGAATCGAAGGATTTTGCCGGCGGTGTAATCGCCAGCCTTTCCATTCCCTGGGGATTCAACAAAGGAGACGAAGACCTGGGTGGTTATCACCTGGTCTGGCCGCGAGACCTGGTTGAAACCGCGGGCGGCTTCCTCGCGGCAGGGGCGGTGAGCGATGCCATGAGGGTATTGCGCTACCTCGAAAGCACCCAGGAAGCGGACGGACGCTGGCCGCAGAACATGTGGCTCGACGGGCGAGCGTATTGGAGCGGGCTGCAACTGGACGAAGCTGGATTCCCCATTCTCTTGATCGACCTGCTCCGCCGTGAGGCCCCAAGGGCGCTCGGGGACCTGAAGCACTGGTGGTCGATGGTGGAACGCGCGGCGAGTTTTATCGCCTGCAACGGACCGGTCACGCAGCAGGATCGCTGGGAAGAGGATGCCGGTTATTCGCCGTTCACCTTGGCCGTCGAAGTGGCCGCACTTCTCGCCGCGGCCGATGTTGCCGAAGCTCTGGGACGCCTGGAGAGTGCGTCCTACTTGCGCGATCTGGCCGACAGCTGGAACGAGCACATTGAGGATTGGACCTATTCGTCGAACTCCGATTTATCGCGGCAGATCGGAGTGGAAGGCTATTACGTTCGCATTGCGCCGCCCATCACGGATGGCGCCGCGTCGCCGACCGAAGGGTTTGTTCCCATCAAGAACCGTCCACCTGGCCAGTCTTGGGAGCAGGCCTCGCACATCGTGAGTCCGGACGCGCTGGCCTTAGTGCGCTTCGGGTTGCGGGCGCCCGAGGACCCAAGAATTCTAAATACCATTCAGGTCATCGATGCCCTGTTGAAGGTCAAACTGCCGCAAGGTTCCTGCTGGTACCGCTACAACGATGACGGCTACGGCGAACACGCCGATGGCGGTCCTTTCGACGGGACCGGCATTGGCCGCCCATGGCCGTTGCTCTCAGGCGAACGGGCACACTACGAGCTGGCGGCAGGAAATATTCAGGGTGCCGAGGAACTGCTGCAATCGGTGGAACATTCGACCAATGGCAGCCGCTTGCTGCCCGAGCAGGTTTGGGATGCCGCCGACATTGCGGGAGGCGAATTGTTCCTAGGCAAACCTTCCGGATCGGCATGCCCGCTGGTGTGGGCGCACTCGGAGTACATCAAGCTGGTGCGTTCTCTCAAAGACGGAAAAATCTTCGACCAGCCGTCAGCAACCGTGCGCCGTTACCAAGTCGAGAAGCGCGCGGCTGGGATTCATGAGTGGCGCTACAACAATAAGTGCCGCTCCATTCCCGCTGGTAAGAATCTGCGCATTGCGTTGCTCTCTCCTGCCCTGGTGCACTGGAGCAAGGATGACTGGCAGACCACGAATGATGTGAACACGCGGAACACCGGTGTAGGCATCCATACCGCAGATCTGCCTGCGGACGCTCTCCCTCTCGGACGCACGGTTGTCTTCACGTTCTACTGGACCGGCACTGGCCAATGGGAGGGCGCGGACTTCTCGGTCACCATCAGCTCGAAATAAAGGCATAATATTGGGTTATGGCGGAGAGCCAGCCCATTCGCCACGACAGGGCCGCAGACAAGGCCAGTGTCATCCTGCAAGAATTGCTGCGCGGTTACCCCGCGCGTGACTTTGCCATAGAACTCTGGGACGGTACGCGCTTCGATCCGGACGCGGGAAGGCTCTGCCGCTTCACCTGGCACATCAAAAAACCCAGTGCCGTTCAAGCCCTATTCCGGTCCGATCGCCAGGCAAGGCTGGGAGAAGCCTACGTGTGCGGCGATTTCGACGTCAGCGGTGACCTTCTTGCGGTCTTCCCGGTTGCGGACTACCTGCTGGGGCAGCACCTCAGCGCCCGACAGAAGCTGCGGATGATTGCTTCAGCAAGCAGCCTGAGTTCAGCCGCACATCCCAAGGTCGAGCGGACCATGTTGCGTGGCACTCTGCATTCAAAATCGCGCGACCGGCAGGCCGTCAGCTTTCACTACGACGTTTCCAACGATTTCTATCAGCTTTTGTTGGACCAGCGAATGGTGTATTCCTGCGCCTATTTCAAGTCGGAGAACGACTCCATCGACCGGGCGCAGGAGCAAAAGCTTGATTACGTTTGCCGCAAGCTTCGCCTGAAACCAGGGGAACGTTTGCTCGATATCGGCTGCGGGTGGGGCGGGTTCATTCTGCACGCGACGCGGAACTACGGTGTACAAGCCCTGGGAATTACTTTGAGTGAACAGCAACTCGTGCTGGCGAGGGAGCGAATTGCGAAAGCTGGGTTAGCCTCTCGATGCGAGGTGCGTCTCGTGGATTATCGAGAAGCAGAGCAGTTCGGCATCTTCGATAAAGTCGTCAGCGTCGGCATGGTGGAGCATGTCGGGGAGAGCAACCTTGCCGACTATTTCGGCACGGCCTTTCGCCTGCTCAAGCCCGGGGGTATCTTCTTGAACCACGGCATTGGTCGTGCAGGCAGCCGGGCCAAGTCGTCTGCGCCTACCTTCACCGACGTTTATGTGTTTCCCGATGCGGATCTTGTCCCCATCGCATCCACTCTGAACGCGGCCGAACAGTACGGATTCGAGGTCCGCGACGTGGAAAATCTGCGCGAGCATTACTTTCTGACCCTGGTCGAATGGCTGCGGCGGCTGGAGAGGAACGAGGTCCGAGCAAAGCAACTCGTTGGCGAGATGAAATACCGGACCTGGCGGCTCTATCTTGCGGGATCAGCCTACTATTTCCGCACCGGGAAACTGGATCTGTACCAAACCCTGTTGCTGAAGCCCACCGGCGCCCCCAGTGGGTTGCCCTTGACCAGGTCAGATTGGTATCAGGGCAACGGAAAAGCGTGACCCGCCATATCCGAAGTCCCTGGTTACTCGTACCGTCACGCTCAAATTCTTGCTAAAATTAAGTTTTCCGTATATCAGCACCTTTCCAGGAGAAATCGCACTCATGGCCTACGTCATTGCAGAGCCGTGCATCGGCACCAAGGACAGCGCGTGTGTGGACGCCTGCCCGGTCGATTGCATCCATCCCAAGAAAGACGAAGCTCAACATGCCGATTCCGAAATGCTCTACATTGATCCGGTCGAGTGCATCGATTGCGGCGCCTGCGTCCCGGTCTGTCCCGTGTCGGCGATCTTTGCACTCGATGATCTTCCGGAAAAATGGAAGGACTACGCGGAGAAGAACGCAAAATACTTTGGCAGATAAGCCCTAGAACTCTCCGCGCTTGTAATCGACAACGACAAATTCCGGTTCTTCACAGCGTGTGCTGAGAGCACACGCTTTTTTGTGCCCGGCCGCGATGTGCATCCGAGAGAGAACACTTTTCGTTTCGAAATACCGACGTTGACGCCGTTGCGCTTGCAGCGTAGTCTTTGGCGCATTCCGTAGAAGCTTGAAAAAATTTTCGATCTAAGGAGGACCTGATGGTTCCAATCGCCACGTTGTGGTTGCCCATTCTGTTGTCGGCCGTGATTGTTTTTTTTGCAAGTTTCGTTCTTCACATGCTTCTTCCGATTCACCGCGGCGACTATCGCCAGCTGCCGGCGGAAGAAGAGATATCAGACGCGCTTCGCTCTGCGAACGTCACCCCTGGCCGGGCTTACCATTTCCCTTTCACCACGCACAAGGAAATGAAGTCTCCCTCGACGATTGAGAAGTTCAAGCGAGGTCCGGTGGGTATGCTCATCATTCGTCCAAGCGGAGCGCCCGGGCTTGGGAACTACCTGGCGCAGTGGTTTGTGTTCTGCCTGGCCGTGAGCTTCGTGACTGCCTATCTCACGGGCCGCACGCGGTATCCGGGTGCGCCCTACCTGGAAGTCTTCCGGGTCGCCGGATGCGCGGCGTTCCTGGCCTACGGCCTTGGCCAATTGCAGGACTCAATCTGGAAAGGCCAGACTTGGGGCGTAACCGCGAAGCATGTGATAGACGGTCTGATCTATGGCCTGCTGACCGCCGGCACATTTGGCTGGCTCTGGCCGAAATAGGTGCGGTCTGGTTATGGCGTACAATGCTTTGCGCTCGTGGGTACGACACCCAACATCGATAGAACACGGAGGGAGTCATGCATTTCACTCGAGTACTCGCAATCTGTTTCCTTGCAATGGCCTGTTCTGCAATCGCCGAGGACAAGCCCGCGGCAAAGCCTGCCACAAAGGCAGGTGGAGCGTCCGATGCCGCCTACATTGCCAAAGCCCTTTCCGCCGCTCCCGCTGGGATTTCGAAAGAAGCTGGGATCATGAAGCCGGACAAAGACGGCAACATGCAAATGCTTCGCGATAGCAAGAACGGCTTCACCTGCATGGTTGCGCTTGGGAGTCCGATGTGCGCAGACGAGAACAGCATGGCATTCTTTGGGGCATGGATGAAGAAAGAAAACCCGCCCGACAAAATCGGGATCACCTACATGCTTCGGGGCGACAACGGTGCCAGCAATACCGACCCGCACGCCACCAGCAAAACCGCCGACAATCATTGGGTGAAAACTGGGAGCCACATCATGGTGGTGGGACCGGCGGCAAAGTCGATGGGACTGCCTGACTCTCCGGACCCGGATCCCACGAAGCCTTATTTGATGTGGGCGAATACCCCGTACGCGCATGCCATGATCCCGGTCAGTTCGGGATCCCCACACTCCATGTCCTCCATGAAGTCCGAAGGCAAGGGCGACATGGGCGCGATGAAGTGCGGGAAGAAGTAGGGATCGATCATTTGAAATAGCCTGCCCCATCCCTCCGGGAAAACCGCGAGGGTGGGGCATTCTCGCGTCAACCGGTGTGCAATTCCTTGCAGGTCTATTGATTCCTTGGTAAACGCAGTTACTGTTACCAAAGTGCTTAGACTTTCACCGATCTCGATAGAAACCTTTCCGCATCATCTACTTACATTGAATCCACCTGGTTACCCAGATGAATAATTTTTGATTGCGCTCTTTGAAGGAACTCGCCTACTATCAAGCTATTGCGGAAACTTTCATAGACTTGGAAGCCCTGGCCTGGTTTTTGCAGTCTAAGTAGTACATGTGGGTCGCCGCTTCGAGGGAATGCCGTTTCGCAATGAATTCCGGAGACAGGACCAGGGAAGTGACCGTTCACGTGCGCCGTTCTTCTTGCCTCTTCGTCGTCGCCATTGTCATTTTGTTCGTGCAGTCTGCGATTGCCGCCACCATCAACACGCGGCCTTTGACGACCACCAGCCGATCGAAATCACGCAGCGTAAAAGAGAATCCCCGGGCAGGGAAGCACATGCGACACCTAGCCCGCAGCCGTCGCGCGGGGTCGCGCCGCGTGGTGGTCAACAGACGGCGCCGGCATTATGAGCGGTTCTCGGCCAGCTCATACGCCCGGGACGTCACCGATGGCGATAACACGGCGGGGGAAGATCCAGTCGTTCGCCAGGCCGCCATTGAAGCGCTCGGTAATATGAACGGCACCGTGCTGGCGATTCAGCCGACGAGCGGCCGCATTCTGGCGATGGTCAATCAGAAGATGGCGCTCTCAAGCGGCGCGCAGCCTTGCTCGACGATCAAGCTTTCGGTTGCTCTGGCAGCACTGAGCGAAGGAATCATCACCAAAGAAACGCAAGTACGACTTGGTGGCCGCAGCCATATGAATCTGACGCTGGCGCTCGCTCACTCGAACAACGCATACTTCGAGGCCCTGGGGCGCCAGCTCGGATTCGACAAAGTCGAACACTATGCCCGTACGTACGGGTTGGGAGAACTGGCGGGATATCACATTGCCGGAGAGAAGCCGGGTGTTTATCCCGAGGAAGAGATATCTGCCAGACTTGGCGGGGTTGGCAAGATGTGCTCGTTCGGAGAAGGCATTTCGATGACGCCGCTGCAGCTCGGGTCTTTGGTGACCGCCATCTCGAACGGTGGAACCATGTACTACCTGCAGCATCCGACGACCCCGGCCGAGGTTGCGAGCTTTCAGCCGATCGTGAAGCGGCATCTGGATATTGCTGGGTTGATTCCTGAAATTTCCGATGGCATGGCAGGCGCGGTCAATTACGGTACGGCGCGCCGACTGCTCGTGAATTTCAATCAGGAAGAGGTACTCGGCAAGACTGGAACCTGTTCTCACGCCGGTACTCGTTTCGGCTGGTTCGCCAGCTATGCGAACACCAGCTATGGCCGCGTCGTAGTGGTTGTGTTCCTCGAAGGCGGACGGCCGACGTTTGGTCCCAAAGCCGCTGAGATAGCCGGCCGCATGTATCGCAGCCTCTACGATCACGACTTCTTCGCGGAAAAACCGGTTGCCCCCGCAAATGTTCGCAACGCCAGCACCACCGATTAGATCTTCCTGATCTCCAGCAAGGCCGGACGGCGCATCGCGCCGAAGGCCCTGCTCCGCTGTAAGCAACGAGTGCGGGAGCTAACGCGCCGGACGCGGGGCATCAGTGTGGAACAGATGACGAAGGACTTGGCCAGCTACCTGCGTGGTTGGAAGAGCTACTTCGGCTACTGTGAAACACCCTCGGTGCTGCAGAGCCTTGATCAGTGGATCCGGCGCAGGCTGCGATCCGTGATCTGGAAGCATTGGAAGCGAGGCTCGGTACGGTTTGCTCGACTGCGCGAACGGAACATCGGAACTGACCTTGCGGCCCAGACCGCCGGTAGTTCCCATGGGCCTTGGCGGCTGGCGAGCAGCCCGGCATTGCAAGCGGCTCTTTCCCTGGCTTACTTCGACGCTCTCGGTCTTCCGCGATTGTTGGACTCGCTTCCAACTTAACCGAACTGAACCGCCGTATGCGGACCCGCATGTACGGTGGTGTGGCAGGGGCGAGTGGGTGACCACTCCCCCTATGCCGATTGGATCCCATACAATTCGACAAATGAGGTGCCCCCGGTTTTTGCCTGTCCGTGGTGACGAGGGTGTTGGTAGAGTCGAGAAGTTAAAATCATATTGTCTTCCGTCCTTATGAAATTCGAGTTCTTCATTGCATCGCGATATCTTCGGGCCAAGCGGAAGCAGGCTGTGATCGGGGTGATCACCGTGATTTCAATTGCCGGGGTCACGGCCGGGGTGGCTTCGCTCATCATCGCGCTCGCCATCAACAACGGCTTCCGTCAAGACCTGCAGGACCGGCTGGTCGGGTCAACTTCCCATATCAACTTGATGCGAACCATGGGCGATGGCATAGAGGACTGGCGACCATTGATGGCGCGGTTAGGGAAACAGCCGCATGTGGTGGCGACCGCACCCATCATCTATGAGCAGGTGCTCATCTCTGTCGGTCCGCGGGCACGGGGCGCGGTACTCAAGGGGATTATTCCACAGGATGAGCGCAAGGTGAGCGATCTGCTGAACAGCGTCAAGCAGGGGTCGGCAGATTTGGAGGAGGACTTAGTCAAGAGCGGTGCCGGGGGCGGAAATCAATCTTGGGACGAGTCAGAGAAGGCGGCTCCTCCCGGGCAACCAAGTCGAGCACCCGCCAATCCTGACTCAGTTGAGGGAGCCCGCGAGCGACGGGCCGCCATGCCTCCGATTCTTCTCGGAAAGGAAATGGCGGATGAACTCGGAGCGCGGGTCGGTACCCCAGTGCTGGTCACGAGCCCGCAGGGTGAATTGACCCCCTTCGGGCTGGTCCCGAAGTACAACCGGTTTCGCGTTGCCGGAATCTTCGATTCGGGATTTTATGACTACGACACGGCTTGGTCGTTCGTGCGTTTGTCGGATGCTCAAAAGCTGTTCTCCACCGGAGACGTAGTCCAGATCCTTGAGTTCAAGATTGACGACATCTATAGGGCGAACGAGATCGGGCAGGAACTCGAGAAGGCCGCTGGGGCGGGGTTTCAGACTACGAACTGGATGGAGCAGAATAAGACGATCTTCCATGCACTACGGCTGGAGCGCCTGGTCACCTTCATCACCGTTGGCCTGATTGTCTTCGTTGCCGGGCTGAACATTCTGATCTCCCTCACCATGATGGTGATGGAAAAGAACCGCGATATCGCGGTGCTGATGTCGATGGGTACGCGGAAATCGCAGGTGCGCAAGATTTTCATCGCACAAGGGGCGCTGATTGGAATCGTGGGAACCGTCCTTGGCTTGGCGCTCGGATATAGCCTCTCCTGGGTGGGGGGGCATTACCATGTGTTCTCGCTTGCACCTGAGGTCTACTCGATCGACTACGTTCCATTTGCTCCGCGTGCGCTCGATGGCGTCTGGGTGGCTCTTACCGCAATTGGAACCTCATTGATTGCAACTCTATATCCCTCGTGGTCGGCGGCGAAGATTTTGCCAGCCGAGGCGCTGCGGTATGAGTGAAGCTCGGGATTGCGGAAGACCCAATCAGTCGCCGGCGGCGGCGCTTTTGGCTTCGGAGCCGCTAAGAGTGCGTTCAGCGATGCCGGAGTAGTCGCGCAACTTTTTGAGTGAGGTTTGAATCTCTTCCACCTGCTGGCGATGCCCGCGTTGTCCAGCAAGATTGGCGACGCGATTTCCGTTCTCGGCGGCGTTGTCCCCGAGTACGAGCAAGGTAATCAAAGAATCAGCGTGCAACTTCCAAAGTGAAGGAGAATTGTGGGCGCGCTTGAGTTCTTCGAGTTCGGTGATAATTCGCGCCGTGACCGCAACTAATCGCAATAGTACGCGGGCAACCCCGGCGCGCAGGCTTTTCTCCTCCAAGAAGTCGGCGCAGTAGGCATCGGCTTCGGCGGGGGTGAGCGTCAGGTTGAAAAAGCGCATGGGGACCACCTGGCGAAACTTCGGATCGGCCACCCGCACAAAGATGCGCACCGACTCTTCCACTTTCAGCAACTTGGTTTCTTCGGCGGCTTCCTGCTGCGGTGTAACTGCCTTCCGCATGGCTTTGACGTTAATCACCGGCCGCGCGAGCACGACATTGCTGCTCGTTTTCACCGCCGGCCTTGCCGCCGGGGCAGATTTTCCTTTTCCGCCCTTCTTCATCGGAGGGTTCTGTTCAAGGGTCTGCTTGAGCTTGGACACGCGGCGGAATTTTTCGAGCGCCGTGCCGTAGTCAAGCCGCAGCAGCATGTTTTCGTCCATGGCCTTGACGTGGTCAACGGTAACGTCTAGACCATCGACACTGCCAAGAATCGTGCCGCCCTGCTCTTCCAGTTCGTCGGAAAAGACTTTGATTTCTTTCACCGCGGCGCGGAACAGATCGTCGAACTTCTGGCCGAAAGTCGCGTTGTACGGGGCGACCGTGGCAAGGACGCCGGGATGGAAGAATGATTCATCGAGGGTTTGCTTCAACTGCCGGACAGTCTGGATGATGCCGGATTCGAGCAGCGCATTCAAATCCTGGAAACGCAGCACTTGTTCTTCGAGGGAATCGAAGCGCCGCAGGGTTTGCAGGTGTTCTTCGGGAAGCGCGGGCAAATCGGAGTCGGCAAGAATTTCGATGAGTGCAATTTCAAAGGGCGAGAGAGGAAGCGAGCCGTCGAGGCCGTAACCACGCTGCTCCCACTGCCCGGGCACGCGGGGATGGCGGTAGAGAAACGTTGAGACAATATCGGTCTTATCCCGGTCGGAATCGACGTGGTCTTTCTTGCGAACGAAGTAGCGGAGCATTGCCTCGGCGATCTCAGGGTCGGTTTCATCGTTAAAGGCGCGCCGTAACATGGCCGGAGAAATCGCCATATCCAGCAAGCGCAACCAACGGCGCATGGCGCCCAGGGTCTCGCCTACATCGGCTTCCCCGTGTAGGGAAACTGTTTCGAGGCCAGCCGGGACAGGCACTTCGCCTTCGACGGAATCCTGCAGGAGCTTCTCATAGAAGCCCTGCACGGTGGCCAGGATGGCTAATTCCCATTTGGGATCTTCAGCCAAAGATAAACTTCCCCCTCAGCGCGGAGTTGGTCGAATCAATAGTGCCAGAGGCAATGGGTTACGAGGTAGTTACCTAAGTAAGAGGAGCAAAACGTTTGGCACCGGGCCCCCTGCGGGAGATCGTCAGGGCCGCTACAGGAAACGGCGCGCATGGTGTTGGTTACTCGAATACCACAGTTTTATTCCCGTAGACGAGAACCCGGTTTTCGATGTGCCAGCGGACGGCGCGGGAGAGGACGATCTTTTCGAGGTCGCGTCCTTTCTGGATAAGGCCCTCGATCGATTCCCGGTGCGATACGCGAACCACGTCCTGTTCAATGATGGGCCCGTCGTCAAGGACGTTAGTGACATAGTGGCTGGTGGCGCCAATGATCTTGACCCCGCGAAGAAAGGCCTGGTGATAAGGCCGGGCTCCAACAAACGCTGGCAGGAATGAGTGATGAATGTTGATGATCTTTTGAGGGTAAGCCTTCACGAACTGGTCAGAGAGGATCTGCATGTAGCGTGCGAGGACAATGAAATCCACCTGATGGCGCTCGAGCATGGCAAGCATCTGCTGCTCGGCCGCAGCCTTGTGGTCCTTCTCTACGGGGACGAGGAAAAACGGAATGTGGTAAAAGTCGGCGATGCGCTGGCTGTCCTGATGATTGGAAACGATGCAGGGAATCTCGCACGCCAGTTCCCCGCTCTGGTGCCGATAGAGCAGATCCACCAGACAGTGATCGTATTTCGAAACGAAAATCGCCATGCGCGGGCGGGCATCGGAGAGAGCAAGCCGCCAGTGAAGGTCGAGTTCTCTCGCAATGGGTGCGAACCCCAAACTGAAGGCGCCAAGCGAGTCGCTTAGTCCCGAGGGATCAAATTCCACCCGCATCAAAAACGTATTTGAGTCGTGATCGCCGTGCTCATCAGCGTGCAGAATATTTCCGCCGTGCTCGAAGATGAATCCCGCAACGCGGGCGACCACCCCCTTACGGTCGGGACAGCTGAGAAGGAGAATGGCGGATTTCTTCATTCGATCAGTTTTTTCCGAAGCTGAATCATAACTGATCGTGCGGAGGTCAGGGCGCGGACGACAGCGCAAGCAGCGGACCCGGACGCGCAAGCCCACCCGGCCCCGAACGGGGCGCACCCGTGTCCTCAACCGGGGCGCGGGAAATGAAAATTCCCTCCTCGCTACTCGCAAAGAGGGAATGACGCTCGACCGTCTGCCAAATCTACTTCATGTCTGCCTTCGAAGCCGGCTTTCTTCCCGGAGCTTTGAGTTTCGCCTTCAAAGCATCTTCCGCCGAGATTTCATGGCCGGTGGCATCGACGTAGTGAATGTCGAAGGCACCATCGGTTGCCAGGAAGAAGCTGCAGGCAGAGGAGCAGGTGAACTGGTGCACATTCTTTGAGGGCAGATTGATGTAGTCGCCGCTGTGCAGATGGGCCGGCGCTCCGTCCTTCATTTCGACTTTCGCCGTTCCAGTGACAAACATCAGCTGCTCGCGCGCGGTGTGCCAGTGCCACGGGATCACACAACCTGAAGATGCCTTTGCCATGACCATGGCAGCGCCTTGAGAGGGATCTCCACTGGCTACGGAAATCATTGCGCATTTGGGAAGAACCGGAAAGTTGCCGAATTTAGCTTTGGCCATCGAAGCCGTAGTCATGGCATCTTCCGCCATCGCCGGATTCAGTGTGATTCCTCCGGCAAAAAACAGCAGGAACGTGCAAGCAACAACACGCATAGTGCGCCCTCCTGAGTTGAGTTGCGCACGGGAGTATAGCAGGAAAGCCTTCCCCGTTCCTGCTCGCGAGCTCTGGCGAGCGATCCGCGGCGACGAGTGTTAAACCCCTACCGGCTGCTTGCTTCCGACCGCCACCGGGGTGAGCCAATTGAAGCGATCGGCCTTCTGGCCTTGCACGATGGCGAAGAATTCGCGCTGTAGCGCCCGGGTAAGCGGGCCTACATTTCCCTTGCCTACCATGATCCGGTCGACCGAGCGGATGGGGGTGAGTTCGGCTGCGGTGCCGGTGAAGAAAACTTCGTCGGCAATGTAAAGCATCTCTCGCGGAATTCCAGCCTCGAGTACCGGAATCCCCAGTTCTCGGGCCAGCTTCAGAACCGAATCGCGCGTGATTCCCGGCAACACCGAGTTCCCGAGAGGCGCCGTTTGCAGCACGCCATTACGAACCAGAAAGACGTTCTCGCCCGACCCCTCGCTCACATAGCCATTCATGTCGAGCGCGATACCTTCGGCGTAACCGTTGGCCGTAGCCTCCATGCGGATCAGCTGAGAGTTCATGTAGTTCGCACCGGACTTGGCGAGTGCGGGCAGTGTGTTGGGGGCGATGCGTGTCCAAGAAGAAACGCAGACGTCCACCCCAGAGTCATCCTGAGTCAGGTACTTGCCCCAGGGGTAGTTCACGACGTAGGTCTCGACCGGACACTTGTTGGGCGAAACGCCGGCGTCTCCATAGCCTCGGAAAATGACCGGCCGTACGTAGCAGGGCCATACGCCATTTTTGCCAATCAGATCGATCATCGCGTGCACGAGTTCGTCGCGCGTGTAACCGACGTCCATGCGGTAGATCTTCGCCGAGTCGAGCAAACGCTGTATGTGGTCGTCGGCGCGGAAAATCGCCGGGCTGCCGTTCGGGGCGTAACAGCGGATCCCCTCGAATACGGAGGAGCCGTAGTGGACCACATGCGACATTACGTGAAGGGTCGCGTCTTCCCAGCGAATAAGCTTGCCGTTGTGCCAGATCTTGTCGGTTTTCTCCAGGGCCATGGATGCTCCTATCGGCCCGTCGCATCTCCCCAGTGGGTCATGGAAATCGAAACGGGACTGTTTTGATTATAGCGTGGCCCGATGACGGTAATTTCGAGGAGGGGCCGTGAGAAAGGCGCGATTGCACAGAAACCGCGCCGCGCAGTGCGGGCCGGGAGCGATTCCGCAAGATTTCTCTCGATCCCGAAGATGCTGTCGGGTTTGACTACGCTAGCCGTTATTGGAAGAATGTCTTGCCCTTTCAGGAGAGACTATGCGTTCTTGCTGCGTCCTACTTCTCGCCGTAGTTACGATTTCTTCCTGTTTCGCTCAAGACGGCCAACAACGCGGGATTTACGTTGACGACTTGGACCGGAAGGCCGATCCTTGCACCGATTTTTTCGAATATTCCAATGGGACGTGGCGAAAGCAGAATCCCATCCCCTCGTATATGGATCGCTGGAGCCGCCGCTGGAAAGCCGGCGAGGACGCCAAAGATCAGCTCAAGACCATCTTGGAGGATGTGTCGAGCCGGACGGATTCGAAGCGGGGAACTGTAGAGCAATTGGTCGGCGATTATTACGGCGCATGCATGGATGAGAAGAAAGTCGACCAGCTCGGCTTCACACCTGCGGTGCCGCTGCTCAAAGAAATCGACGCGATCGATAGCCGACAGGATCTCCAGGCCATCCTTTTCAAACTGCATGAGCTCGGCATCTTTGCGCCCTTTGGAGCCGTATCCGCTCCCGACAATCACAATCCTTCGTTCACCATCACGGATCTGGTGGCGGCCGGGCTGGGATTGCCGGATCGCGATTACTATCTCAAACCGGAGCAGCGATTCAAAGAAGCCCGTGAAAAATACCTGGTACATGTGGCCAATATGTTCAAGCTGATCGGCTACGACGATGCGGCGGCGAAAAGCTCAGCCCAGACCGTCTTCACGATCGAGAAAAGCCTGGCGGAAAATTCGCTGGATAACGTGGCCCTGCGCGATCCAGCGAACACCGATCACAAGACCAGCCTTGCCGATCTGAGAAAGCTCATGCCCACCTTCGATTGGGGCCGATACCTCTCCGCCGCCGGGCTGCCGCAAGCTGACCTCAATGTGGACCAGCCAAAGTTTATGCAGGAAGTCGATCGCCAGCTGCACGAGACTTCGCTGGGAGATTGGAAGACTTATTTGAAGTGGCAGCTCTTGCACGCGCAGGCAGAGCTTCTCTCCCAGCCTTTCGTGGAGGAGAACTTTGCCTTTTACGGTGCGTATCTGAGCGGGGCCAAGGAGCTGAAACCACGCTGGAAACGTTGCGCCGAGTCCACGGATCAGCTGCTCGGTGAAGCTTTGGGACAGAAATACGTTGAGAAATACTTTCCCCCAGAAGCCAAGACTCGAGCCGTGGAAATGGTGACCAACATTCTCGCCGCCATGCATGACACCATCAACGGCCTCGAGTGGATGGGGCCGGAAACGAAGAAAAAGGCTCTAGCCAAATTGGCGGCGATCAATGTCAAGATCGGCTATCCCGACAAATGGAAGGACTACAGCAGCATCCCGGTCAGTCGGGATTCGTTCTGGGACAACCAGGTGGCGGCTTCGAAGTGGAACGTGGTCGAGGATACTTGGGCGCTGGCGGGGAAGCCGACAGACCGCAGCCGGTGGGGTATGACACCGCCAACGTCGAACGCCTACTACAATCCACTGCTCAATGAGATTGTGTTTCCGGCTGCGATCCTTCAGCCACCGGCATTCGATGTAAACGCGGTGGATGCCGTGAACTACGGTGCCATTGGAGTTGTCATCGGCCACGAGATCAGCCATGGCTTTGATGATCAGGGCGCAAAATTTGGTGCCGACGGAAAGCTTGAAAACTGGTGGACGACAGAAGACGAGAAGCGCTTCGAAGCCCGTACGATGTGCGTAGCCCGCCAATTCGATAATTACTTCATCGAGCCCCAAATTCATCACAATGGCAGGCTGGTGCTGGGGGAGAGTATCGGAGATCTTGCTGGCGCGAAGATCGCCTATCTGGCATTCCAGAAAGCCAAACAGCAGCATCCCGCACCGACGCTCGACGGTTTTTCGCCGGATCAGCAGTTCTTCCTGGCCTGGGGCCAATTCCGGGGCGATGAAATTCGACCGGAGACGCAGAGGAAAATGGTGCAGGGGGATCCGCACCCGATCGCCAAGTACCGGGTGATTGGTCCGATTTCAAATCTGCCGGCCTTCGGCAAAGCCTTCAGCTGCCAGGCGGGCTCGGCCATGGTGAGGCCCGAAAAAGAGCGGTGCGAGGTGTGGTGAGGAACATCAGGGAGAGGGCGAATTCACCCTATAAAGCAACCCCCACCCTTTCGGCCCGCAAAGGGTGGGGCGGGTTTTAAGCTCCGGGTGGTCACCGGCTGCGGATGCTACATCGCGTCTCCCCGCTTGCGCAGGAAGGCTGGGACGTCGAGATCCGCCTGCTCAAAGTTGCGGATCATCGCGTCTCGCATGCTGTCGAGCGCGATGACATCCGGGGACGCGGACGAGGCTTCCACCGCCTGCGTTCCGGCGAATGATGTGCTGGAGGTTAGCGCCGCTGCGACCGGCTCATGTTGCGATTGCATCACCATCGGTGGCGGCTCGGGGACAGAGTCAAAGTCGTCGGATGCGGCGTTGACGGTGAATCCTGTCGTGGTCTCATTGCGGCGGCGAGGGCGGTCTTCGTCCTTGAAGCCGGTTGCGATGACGGTGATCTTCACCGCATCCTTCATCTTCTCGTCCATGACCGCGCCGAAAATGATGTTGGCATTCTCGTCGGCGGCATTCTGGATGATGCTGCAGGCTTCCTGAACTTCCGCCAACTTTAGGGAAGACGATCCGGTGATGTTGATCAGAATGCCGCGAGCCCCATCGATCGCCCCGGCTTCGAGCAGGGGCGAGGCGATGGCCTTTTGCGCGGCTTCAATGGCGCGGCGGGATCCGTTGGCCGTAGCCGTCCCCATGACCGCGTAGCCCATACGAGCCATGATCGCCTTCACATCGGCGAAGTCGCGGTTGATGATGCCGGGGATGGTGATGATGTCGGAGATGCCTTGCACGCCCTGGCGGAGAATGTCATCGGCGACGCGGAAGGACTCGAAAAAGCCGGCATCCTGCGCAACCGCAAGCAGCTTCTCGTTGGGGATGACGATGGTTGTGTCCACCGAGTCCATCAGCTCTGCTATGCCGCGCTCGGCCTGCTGCATGCGGCGCTTGCCTTCGAAAGCGAAGGGCTTGGTCACCACCGCCACGGTAAGAGCGCCCATTTCGCTGGCGAGCGAAGCGATAATCGGAGCCGCGCCCGTACCGGTGCCGCCGCCGAGACCAGTGGTGACGAACACCATGTCGGCGCCCTCGAGCGCTTCGATAATCTTGTCGGAATCTTCGAGGGCGGCCTTGCGGCCGACTTCGGGGTTCGCACCTGCTCCGAGGCCGTTTGTCAGCTTCACGCCGAGCTGAATCTTCATAGGCGCCCGCGACATGCGCAGGGCCTGCAGGTCGGTGTTGGCAACGATGAACTCGATGCCGTCCATGCCGGCTTCGATCATGCGGTTGACGGCATTGCCGCCTCCGCCTCCGATGCCAATCACCTTGATGCGAGCGTCGTTACGGGAATCGTCTGTGTAGTTGATGCGGATTTCATTGGACTCTTTTTTCATGTACATCACCTCAAAGTGAATCGAACCTCAACAAGCAAGTATCAGAGGGGAACCTTCCCCCGTGGCGGAGAGAACCTGGAAGCTCTTCTGTTTGTTTCTGCCTTCCTGTCGGTTGCATGAGCAAACATCAAGCTCCTTTGCCTACCAACATGGCCTTTAAACGCGAACTCCAGCGCTCGTCCTGGATGCCCCGGGCAGTACGCGCGCGATGGCTGTAAGCCACCATGCCGATCACGGTGGCGAACTCGGGTTCGGCTAAAGCCGATGGCATCTTCGCGATGGGTACCGGCCAGGCCATGCGGATGGGTTTGCGCATCACCGAATCCGCGACGTCCATGATTCCCGGCAATCGCGCTCCGCCCCCGCTCAGTACAAGGCCGGCGGCACAAACCTCGAGCATTCCGGAATGGCGCAGGTTCTCGCGCAACATCTCAAAGAGTTCACGGGCGCGCGGCTCGAGAATTTCCCCGACCATGCGCTGCGAAACCAGGCGCGACGGGCGGTCGCCGACCGAGGGAACCTCGACCTCGTTGCCTTCAGGAATGAGGGTGACTACGGTGTTGCCAAAGGCCTTCTTGATTTTTTCTGCCTCAACGATCGGAGTGCATAGGCCAACTGAAAGATCACTGGTGAAGTGATCGCCGCCGACCGGCAGAACGGCGCTGTGTGCGACAGCGCCTTCCTGAATCACGAGCACACCGGTTGATCCCGCGCCGACATCGACCAGGCAGATCCCGAGTTCGCGCTCGTCTGAACGGAGCACGGCGTCGGCGCAGCCCAAGGGTTCAAAAACCGTGTCGTCGACGTGAACGCCGGCGCGATTCACCGCGCTCACGACGTTTTGCGTGGCGGAGGTGGCCGCCGTAATCATGTGCACGCGGACTTCAAGGCGGGTAGCGATCATGCCGAGAGGATCGTGCACGCCGGATTGCTCATCCAGGATGAATTCCTGCGGAAGCAGGTGCAGAACTTCGCGGTCGGGTGGCAGCGGAATGTTTTTTGCTTTCTCGACGGCCTGGCGAATTTCCTCGCGCCCGATCTCACGAGAGCGGCTGAAAACCAGTCCGCCGTGGGTATTGATGCCGCGCACGTGGGCGCCGGCAACCCCCAGCGTGGCATGCTCCACCGGAATCCCGGCTGCGTCCTCGGCGCGCTCGACCGCCTTCTGAATCGACGCCACCGACTTGTCCAGATCGACAATGATGCCCTTGCGCGAACCCCGCGACTCTACCAGGCCGTGTCCGCGATAGCGCAATCCGTTCTCCGTGATCTCCACTACGAGAACGCAGGTTTTTGCGCTGCCTACGTCGATAGCGGTCAAGAAATGTTCGGTCGGCCTGGGCATTAACGGCTGTCCTGTCCTTTCGCGATGGCGGGGCTAGGTTTCCCGGACCCGCTTGCAGTTACTGGTCGACTGGTGCCCGGACGTACGGGGGACCCGCCGGGATTTCCATGGGCCTTCGTCGATGCGGGCTTCGATTTCTTTGCCGGGGCCGGGAGGCTTCGATTGTGCGGGGAAGCATGGGGGCGCGCCGTGTGCGCGGCTGAGCTTTTCACAAGAGATTTGCCGGCAGCTGGCTTGCTTGTTTTTTGGGCATGCGCCGCTTCAGGATTCGGCTTTGCCTTGACCGGCTCATGTTGAACCAGTACCGCCGGCTTTACGCCAGCCTGAAGCGCGGCCTTCACGGCTTTTGCCGAGAGCTGGGGTTGGGCTGGGGTTCCGTGCAAATCCGGATTCACGATGATCTGCCGGTCGTAGCGGAGATCGACGGACTCGAGTCTGGGGAACTGCTGCCGCCATTCCCGCAGGTGTCCTACGTAAACCTTGTAGCGGTCCAGGTAGTTGGACGGACCAAGATGAACCAGAACTTCGCCGTCGGAATCGTTGGTGAGGACCTTCACGTCCTCAGGATCGGAAAGATCGACTTCGCTCAACTCTTGCGAGTAGTGCGCCCCTTCGGAATCAAGCTCGCGCACGAGTTGGTTGTAAATCGTCATTTGCGCCGAACGGGTCGACAGTGGCTGGGTGGAACTCATGCCCAGGATGACTGGGAACGAGTACTTCTTCTTGGTGGAGAGGTCCATCAGCACTCCGCCAGGATCCGCGAGCATGATCTTTGATCCGATCTGCGCGAAGGCAACCGGCGTGCGTTCCTTAATCTGGATCTGGATGCGGTCGGGCGCAAAGCGCATCACACTGGCCGATTCGATCCAGGGGATCTGCTCCAGCTGTTTTTGACGCTGGTCGAGCGGAATGAAAAAGACGTTGCGGCCAATGTCGCCCCCCATGACTTCCATCACCTGGGCGCGGGTGACATTGCTAAGCCCGCTCATTTCGATGTCGTCGCTCGAATTCAGACGGAAGCGCCAGGACTGTTGACCGTAGTGATAGGCAATGTTTGCGCCGATCCAAAACATTGCTGCGGCGGCAAGGACACCCATCGCCCACAAGATCTTGGTGGCAGTTTTCTTCGGTAAGGGACTGCGCCGCGCGGGAACGCGTTTTTGGACGCGCAGGAATGGGGATTCCTTCTCCGCGTCCAAGTCGAGCAGGCGAGCGTCGTCCACTTCTTCGCGCGCCGCCTCGTTGGGCGTGGAGTACAACTCTTCCTGGATGGTGGCAGAACCTCTTTTCGCCATCAACCGGTCAGTTGTCGAGGAAACCGCAGAGCCTTTTCACTATAACTTTAGTTGCATAGACATAGATAGACAAAAGTTGGTGCGTTTTGCACAGAGGGGCAAACGGTTCAGCACTCAGTGGGCGGCGAGAGCTGACGGCTGATGGCTCAAAGCTGTTATCATTCTCGGCTTCCGACGATGCATCCCATTCTCCTCAGTCTGTTGCTGGGCCTGACCGCCGCCGCCGCGAATATTTTTGGCGGCACGATCATCGTCCAGAAGCACTGGGACCGCTCCTACCTCAAGTACTTTGTTGCTCTGGGAGCCGGCTTCATGCTGGCTACGGCAATCGTCGAAATTGTGCCCGAAAGCTTGAAGCTCGGGGGAAAGACTGCAGCCTTGCTCGTACTAGGGGGCTATCTCATCATTCACTTTTTCGAACATACCATTACGCCTCACTTCCACTTCGGCGAGGAAACCCATGCGGATGAGTTTGTCGCCCGGCACAAGGGGTTTTCGGTTCTATTCGGCCTCGTGATCCATACCTTCTTCGATGGCATTGCCATTGCCTCCGGGTTCATCGTTTCCAGTTGGCTGGGATGGGTGATCTTCCTGGCTGTGTTCCTGCATAAAATTCCCGAGGGGTTCACGGTCGCCTCCGTGATGCTGGCCAGCGGACAAAGTAAGCGCATCGCCTGGGGAGCATCGGTACTGCTGGGTGGCGCGACGCTAGCGGGCGTCCTCAGTATGGCGGCTGTGCGCCGGCATATTGGAATCGGTTTGCCACTTGCCGGAGGTGTGACGATTTACGTCGCCGCCTCAGATCTCATGCCTGAGGTCAACCGCGAACCCGGCGTAAAGATGGCAACGGTGGTTTTGCTAGGCGTGGGAATCTTCTTCTTGCTCGATCAGCTGGTGCACGCGGCCTAGGGAATATCGAGACCAGTCGGGGGTCAAAGTCCAACCGGCGGAAGGTGTCGGCACCTGGGATTTGCTACTCGACCGTGTGCTTTGCCGTATATCCTTCCTTTGCGATGACCTGGTACTTCAGCGGCTTGCCCTTCTCGTCTTGCACCTTGAATGGCCCGCCATCCGCCGAGGTCACTTCAACCTTCAGCTTGCGGTAGGTGCCGTCGAGCTTTCCGTTGGTCGGATGGTAGGCGATGGTGTATTCGTGACGGATGTCCTGGCCGATATCCTTGAACGCATCCACCATATCGCCGGTGAATCGCGGCTGGTAGAACCGTCCGCCCGTCATCCTCGCGAACGTCTGCAGCTGGTTGTCGGCCTGCAGCCAGTCGATGCTACCGGAATTTCCATAACTTGCCATTCCATGGGACATGCCGCCGCAGTTGTGAGTTTCGCAGTAATTGCGAATCTGCCAGCCGATGCTCATGGAAAAGATGGTGACGTCCTGCGTCTTCTTAACTTTTTGAAGTATTTGATCGAGTTTCAGCTTGCTGAACGTGTCGAATCCGGTGCTGATGAGAACCACATACTTGTGACCTTCGATTCGGTCCAGCCGGTCCAGGGTGTCGTAGAGGGCATCGAAAAGGTTGGTTTCAGAGAATCCCGGGATCCGCAAGCTGTTGAGCGCCCCCTGAATGGCGTTTTTGTCTTGGGTGAAGTCAACCAGGATGTCGGGCTTCATGTCGTAGGAGATGACAGCGACATAGTCGTCCTTCTTGAGGGTGCTTGCAAAGATGTAGGAGGCCTGCAAGGTGTCGCTCATCAGCCAATAGTTCGTGGATGCAAACTCCACCAGAAGCACCGCAGTGATGGGTGCTTCTTCGACCCGGAAGTCGCTAATCGTTTGCTGGGTTCCGTCCTCAAAGACTCGGAAGTTCTCTTTCTTGAGATTCGAAATGAACTGACCGTTCTTGGTGGTGACCATCACCGGAACGGTCACAAGCGGCACATCCACATGGATGGAGTAATCCGGCATGCCCTCGATTTTTTTCGGCCGCTCGACCGGCGGGGGCGGCGGTTCCGTAGTTTTTTTGGGGATCGCATAGGGCCCGGTGTCGCTGTTCGGTCCACCCGCCTCAGGCGGTGCGTCTTGTTGGTTGGGGTTCCCTTGACCGTTCGAGCCTGATCCCGACTGCGCGGCGAGGCGTACGGGGAACGCAAACCAGAGGGCAATGGAAAAAACTAGGACGAGTGCGCACAATTGTGCGCTGCGAATGAATTTGTGAATGCAACCCATCGAAAACATTGGGGTCCTTCCGGCAACTCCCATGCTAGTATAGACGCACGGCTTCGTGATTGGGATGTTTTGTCCGTGCCTGACCTCCCCGGCGGGCAAAATCAACATACGAAGTGGAATCCAGTAGTTTGGGACCTCCCGGGTCCTGAGGGCAAAATGAGAAAAGCTGCTCTCGGCGTAGCAGTAGTGTACGGTCTTCTACTCTCCTCGCTGACGTTCGCGCAAGATAATAAACCAGTTAACACGTTTCCACTCGAGAAGATCACGGCCGGCATGCACGGGGTCGCCTACACCGTCTTCCAGGGAACCACTCCGGAACCGATGGACGTAGAGGTTCTCGGCATCCTTAAAAACGCCAACGGCCCTAAGGGCGACATCATTCTTGTGCGTCTCGGGGGAGAGAAGGCCAACTACACCGGCGTGGTCGCTGGCATGAGCGGCAGCCCTGTCTACTTCGACGGTAAGCTGGCGGGTGCAGTCGCGTTCCGGATCGGGGAGTTCTCGAAGGAACCGATCGCCGGAGTGACGCCCATATCCGAGATGCTCGAGATTAGCTCTCTCGATACCACTCCAACCAGCGTGCCCGTTCAGGCTAAGTCGCTACCCTCCTTAACTTCGAAGACCTCAGGTCCCGGCATGGCGAGCGTTCCCGTCCAAAGTTTTGCGAACTACCTGAGGCCGATCGAGACGCCGCTCGTATTCAGCGGGTTCTCCGAAGACGCCGTGCAGAAATTCGCACCGCAATTTGCATCCCAGGGGATTGTTCCCGTGATGGGGGTCGGCTCAGCGAGTCCGGTGAAACAGCCCGAGCCGTTGGTGCCTGGATCCGCGGTGAGCGCCGTACTCGTAAGCGGGGACATGAACATCGCGGCAACCTGTACGGTCACCTACATTGATCCTTCGCACCTGCTTGCTTGCGGCCATCCGCTGATGCAGTTCGGCATGGTGGATCTGCCGATGACCAAGGCGGAAGTGCTGGCCACGCTGCCTTCTCCTCTCAATGCTTTCAAGATCGTCAACGCTACCGAGACGGTCGGTTCCTTCGTACAGGACCGTCACAACGGGATTCTGGGAGAGTTTGGCAAAAAGGCCGAGATGATTCCGGTTACGCTGACCATTCATGGTGGCACCACTCCCAAGGCCTTCCATTTCCAAGTCCTGAACAACGCCCGGCTGAGCCCGGTCGCGATCTCGACGACCGTTTACAACGCCCTGCATGGGGTGAACGAATACGGCGATGAGACCACCTACGCAATGAAGGGTGTGATCAGCGTTGGCGGGTTCCCTGAGGTGAAGCTGGAAGACATGTTTGCTGCCAGCCCCGACGGTCTGCAACCAGCGGCGATGATGGCTGCCAGCGCCATCGGCGGCAGTTTCGGCCGCATCTACGACAATCCTTACAGCACGCCCGATATCAAAGGGCTGCAGCTCGATTTTGAAGTTACCAATGATCGTCGGTCGGCGCGGCTGGAGAGCGCACGCACCGATGTCAGCGAGGCCCGTCCTGGCGACGAGGTGATGGTCGAAGTTCTTCTGCGACCCTATCGCGGGGACGCCATCATCGAACACGTGCCGGTTCGGATTCCGACGTCAGCTTCCAAAGGTTCAACCATGCGCATCCTTGTCAGCGATGGCGATATGCTCGACCGGCTGCGCAGGAACCCATCGGGTTCGCAGAGGCTCGACCTTGCTTCGACCATCGGAGTCTTGAACAAACAGCATGTGAACAATCGGGTTTACGTTTCGGTGCTCGATCAGGATCCTGAAGCCATGGTCGCCGACAAGGTGATGCCAAGCCTGCCGCTTTCGGTGATGAATGTGATGGACGGGATGCGCGGGACTCAGGATATGACGGTGCTCGGTGAGTCATCGGTGAGCGAGACGTCGACCAAGCCGCTCGACTACGTGGTCTCCGGCGCACAGCTGCTGACGATCACGATTAAGTAAGAATTCGAGGCCGGTTATCTTTCGGAACCTTTGAAGGATGCCTGGCCTCGGCCAAGGGTATTCGTTCCCCGCGTGATACCCTGGTTTCAGCGTTGTCTTCCCCCATTTCACGAGGCTACAACTTAGTGCACAATCGAGTCCGTTTCTCTTCTTTCTTCCTGCTCACGACCCTTGTATTGACCGCTCTCTTGGTTTCTGGAGAAGGTACTCGTACCTGGGAACAAAATAAGTACGACGATTTCTCCAAGGGGACTTCGCACGGCGTCTCGATGTCGAGCAACGGATTCCTGCTGCTTGCGCCGGCTTTCAAACTTGTGGCCACCACCCCTTCGAGCGCCGTCTGGGCCACCGCCGTCGCTCCGAACGGCGATATTTTTCTGGCTACGGGAGCTCCGGCGCGCGTATACCGCGTGACCGGAGGCCAACCGGCAGCCATCTTTCAGCCGCAAGAGTTGCAAGTTCAGGCATTGGTCGTCGATAAGCATGGCGTGATCTATGCCGCCACAAATCCCGACGGAAAGGTTTACCGGCTGGAGAGAGCATCCTCAGCTCAAGCAAGCGCCTCCCCGTCTCAGAGAAGCCAAGAGGCTAAAGGCGAGAGCGAACCATCAAACCGTGAGACCGGCTGGAAGTCGTCGGCCTATTTTGATCCCGCTACCAAGTACATTTGGGCCCTGGCTCTCGATGATGCCGGCAACCTCTATGTAGCTACCGGAGACCACGGCGAAATCTTTCGCGTTACTCCCAATGGCGAGCATTCGGTTTTCTTCAAGAGCGATGAGCCGCATATTCGCGTACTCGCCTTTGACAAGCAAGGAAACTTGATCGCGGGATCGGATGGCAGTGGTCTGATTTATCGAATCACGCCGAAAGGCGAAGGCTTTGTTCTCTACAGCACGCCCAAGCGGGAAATCACCAGCTTAGCCATCGACGACAGCGGCAACATCTATGCCGCAGCAGCCGGGGAGAAGCGCTCGAGCGATAACAATAATCATGGAAACGTCAGCATTGTTGTCCCAAACCCGAATTCTAGTGCGGCCGGGCCTGCCGGAAATCCGAACGCGGGCCAGTCGTCGGAACCGCCGCTTACGCTGAACAGTTCCGGCTCAGCTGTACCCGGCGGTTCGGAAATTTACCGCATTTCTCCCGACGGTTCGCCTTCGCGCGTCTGGAGCTCGCGGGATGATCTCGTGTACTCCCTGGCCTTCGATTCTCGCGGGCGCCTGCTCGCAGGCACCGGCAATCGCGGTCAGATCTATCAAATCAGCGGGCGCGAAGATTACGTCGAGCTGATCAAGGCGGGCGCGAACCAGGTGACGGGCCTGGTTAAGGCTCCCACCGGAGGCCTTTACGTCTCGACCAGCAACCTCGGCAAGCTTTTTCTCCTAAGCAGCACCTCCGATGCTGAGGGAAGCTACGAGAGCGATGTCTTCGATGCGCGCGTGTTCTCAAAGTGGGGGCGGGCAGAATTTCGGGGCAAGGGAAATGTCGAACTCTTTGCCCGCAGCGGAAACGTTGATAATCCCGACCGCAACTGGAGCTCCTGGAAGAAGATCGATCTTCAAAAGGGCGCGGAGATTCCGGCGCCTCCTGCGCGCTTCATTCAATGGAAGGCCATTTTGCAGCCCGGCGATGTGCCCCCGCAGGTCGATAGCATCGTTGTCAACTACCTGCCAAAGAACGTGGCGCCCGAGTTCGACGATATCGCGGTCTCGGTCGGAACGCGCTATCAGTCTCCTCCTCGGCCGGCGAATCTTGACCCCGGGCAGCGCTTCGACGCGCAACCGATCGTTACGCGCGATCGCCAGTCGATCGGGGTGAAGTGGAACGTGCGCGACGATAACGATGACCAGATGGCTTATTCCATCTACTATCGTGGCGATGGCCAGAGCCGTTGGCTGTTGCTGAGAGGGAATTTGAGCGAAAGATTCTACTCGTTCGACGCGTCGTTATTACCGGACGGCGCCTATACCGTGAAGGTGGTCGCTTCCGATGCCCCGTCGCACTCGCCTCAAGACGCGCTCAGCTCGGAACGGGAGAGCGAACGCTTTGAGGTGGATACCACTCCTCCGCAAGTTCTTGATCTGAAGGCTTCGGCCGACGGGAACCTGCTTCGCGTGCAGTTCCGTGCCGTAGACAGTTTTTCGCCCATCAAGCGCGCCGAGTACTCCGTGGACGCTGGCGAGTGGCATTTCATCGAGCCAGTCGGCGGCCTTTCCGACTCGAAGGCGGAGAGCTACGACTTCACCGTGCCGCTGTCAGGCCAGGCAACGGTCGAAGAGCACCTGGTTGTTGTCCGCGCCTACGACCGCTTCGACAACATGAACTCCGCGAAGACGGTCGTTCCTGCCCGGTAGCGCTGGAGATCCGCTGGGCGGCCTTCATTCGAGATCGCGAAACCGCGTCCTCGTCTGCCAGGCGGAGACCCGTTTGGCGGCTGACTCGGGCCTAGTTGTCGATCCTTTGCACCACCGACAGAATCTTCCAATCGCCATTCACCTTCTCGAGCGTCATGTAATCCACCCAATGCGGGGTGACCAGCTTGGCGGAGGCGATCTCGCCGGAGACGTCCATTACGCTGACCTGCTCGGTCTTTTCCCCAGGCGGCAGGTCCGCGGGACCGTTCCTGCGCACCGACTGGACCATTTGCTCGCCGGTCCGCTCGCGCATAGGAATCGCGCCGTGAATCACGTGCTTCAGGTAGTGGGGATGCAGCGTGGCCTGGATGCGAGCGGCATCGCCCGCATAGTAAGCCTCAATGTAGTTGATGACGGTGGCTCGGATCGCGGCCGAGTCGCTGGTTTGGACTTGCGCGGGGGCTGAAGGTTGGAAAGCGAGTGAGAGGGCAAAGGCAACTAGGACGTGCTTCATGGCGATCGACTCCGGAGTAGGCTCGGACCAGTTGGATTATGGAACACTTCTCAGGCAGTGATCGGGCACCAAAGGTCAACTCCAGGCAGGAAACTGGAAGCTAGCCGAGGGACGGGCTTACTTCCAGAGACTCTGCCGGGGTCAGGCTCTCGGTTTTGCGCAGTCCCGGGAATAGCCAAGCCCAAAGTCCTACAATCACCAGGGTCCCGATGCCACCAAGCACCACGGCGGGTACCAGACCCAGCCACTGAGCTGTGACTCCAGACTCAAACTCGCCAAACTCGTTCGAAGCACCAATGAAGATCATTTCAACGGCATTGACTCGCCCGCGGACCGAGTCGGGTGTGGCGATCTGGACCAGGGTTCCGCGAATGACCACGCTCACCATATCGGTGGCTCCGACTAGGACGAGGGAGGCCATCGACAGCGTGAGGCTCTGCGAGAGGCCGAACACGATCGTGAAAAGACCGAACCCCGCCACGCACAAGAGCATGATCTTGCCCACCTGCCTGCGCAGGGGGCGATAGGCGAGCAAGACCGCCATGGCCGCAGCTCCCGCGCCAGGAGAGGCCCTGAGCAGCCCCAGTCCCCAGGGGCCGGTGCGCAGAATTTCGCGCGCGAAGACGGGCAGCAGTGCAACCGCCCCGCCGAGCAGCACGGCGAAAAGATCGAGCGAAATCGTTCCTAGGATTACTTTGTGCGTCCAGATGTAGTTCAGGCCCGCGAGCAGGGTTTTCACACTGACTTGTTCGTCCGGGCGGGACATCTGCTGCGGATGGATGCTCAGCAGAGCAACAATCGCGAGAACGCAACCGACAACGCTGATGGCATAAACTCCAGCCGGACCTCCAAAGAGGGCGTATAGAAAACCTCCCATCGCAGGTCCCAGGATCGTCGATCCCTGGAAGATGGTGGCATTCCATGCCACAGCATTGGGGAAGACCTTGATGGGTACAAGTTGCGGAAGCAGCGAGCGTCCAGCCGGGGCATTGAACGCACGCACGACCCCGAGAAGAACCAACACTGCATAGATCAGTTTCACGTCGCGAGGCTCGGAGCGCGCGATCGCGATCAGCAGCGCCGAGCAGAGTGCGAACCCAGCGTTGCAGAACAGCAGGATCTTCTTTCGATCGAACCGATCAGCGGTATGACCGGCGAGCAGAAACAAGAAGATGTTGGGCAAGAATTGGGCAAGCCCGACCAGACCAAGGTCCAAGGGGCGCCGGGTGATCTCATAGACCTGCCACCCGACGGCCACCGACTGCATCTCGAGCGCCGCCACAATAAGGAACCGCTCAACTTCGTAAAGAGAGAAGTCGGCATAGCGAAACGCGGCCAGGCCAGAGTGATGTTCAGGTGCAGGCATGTCTTACTAATTTGCCACAGGCGGGGGATGGAACGGGTAAAACTCACTCGAGACCTCGCCGCAAGGATGTTCTTTCGAAGTTGCATCAGGCCGCGGTGGGGCGATAGAAACTCAGCGCGGTGTCTCCCTGCTCCAACTTCCGCGTGCGCTCTAAGGCCGCGAACCTGCTGCCGGGATCAAATCGCTCTTCATGCTCGGCGATCACTTGTGCCCGGGCTGCCAACTTCGATCTCGCAAGAGCTTCCAGCGTGGTGCGATAGGTGTTCTCGAACTTGTAGGGCGGGTCCAAGAAGACGATGCTCGCGCGGACTTCCTCCTGATCGAGCTTGGCAAGAGCCAAACAGGCTTCCAGTTGAAGAATCCGGAAGCCTTGTTTTATGCCGAGGGATGCAAGATTTGCCCTGATCAACTCGACCGCGCGTGCTGAATGCTCGACAAAGTAGACCATCGAGGCTCCCCGGCTCAGCGCCTCGATTCCCACCGCACCCGTGCCAGCAAAAAGATCGAGCCACACCGATCCCTCCAGTGCCTGGGGATTTCCCGCGGTCAGAACATTGAACAGCGTCTCGCGCAACCGGTCCGAGGTGGGACGGATGTCCAACCCGCGAAGGGAACGCAAAGGCCGGCTGCGAAATTTTCCCGCGATGACTCGCATTCACTCTGGTAACGGTACCCGCAATCCCGCTCTCCACCAAGGTCGTATAAGATTACAGCAACCCATGAGAACCTGGTCGCTACCGATGGGCAGGATTTTCGGAGTTGAGCTCCGCATACACTTCCTTTTTCTGCTGCTTTTCCCGTTTATTTCCTTCAGCGAGCGGGCCGATCATCTGAACGTAAGCCCGGAGCGGTTGACTGCCTTGGTGGCCATTCTGCTCGCGAGTGCGGTTGCCCATGAGGTCGGGCACGCGCTGGTTGAGAAAATGTCAGGAGCGCCGCGTCGAGCGGTAGTGCTGTTCCCGATTGGCGGGATCACGGTTTTCGACGAGACCCAGCCTGAAATTTCTCCCGACTGGAAGCGAGATACCCGAATTGCGCTTTCTGGCCCAGCCACAAGTCTCCTGATCGCGGGGCTGGTCGCCTTAGCGTCGCGCATTGCCGTACCGGAAGCACCCTTGTGGCGGGATCCCGCCTTGACTTCCACAAATCTCCCGCACGCTGCCGTGTGGGCCAACCTGTGGCTAGCAGCCATCAATCTCTTGCCGGCGTATCCGCTCGACGGTGGCCGGGTATTACGCGCCTACTTTGGCCGTACGATGGACCCGGTGGTGGCCACCCGGCGGGCCGTGAGCATCGGCCGCGGGTTTGCTGCCGCATTCTTTCTTGCGGGCATTTGGAATAGCTGGTTCCTCCTGATCGGCTCATTCCTATTCATCGCCGCTCAGATCGAAGAGCGTTCCGCGGTGTTCCATTCGGTTCTTGAAACCGTGCGGCTGGAAGACATCATGCTGACCGATTTCGCGACCCTCTCGCCCGCCGACACGCTTGAAGACGCACTAGAGAAAGCGGTTCATTGCCTGCAAGACGATTTCCCCGTGATTCGCGGCTCGGACATGGTGGGCGTGGTTTCAAGACAAAAGATTCTGCAGACTCTGCGAAGCGAGGGCAACGGCTACGTGCAATCCGTGATGAGCCGTATGTTCGACGTTGCGCCCAGGTCGGAAACGCTGGCGGCGGCGTTCCGCAAACTCAGCGCCCGGAACACCAGCATTCTCCCTGTCGTCGACGAGCAGCAGCTGGTTGGAATCGTGACCCTGCAGAATCTAATGCACTCGATGGCGCTGCTGGCGGAAACCCGGAAACTGCGAAACGCCGCCCTCGAGCCCTGATCAGAATTTTGCTACCATACCGAACGCCGGTTCAGCCATATGTCCCCTTGCTCCGGTATAGAAAAGGCTAGGAAGGGTGAAGTCGGGCGCCCGGAAAATCAGGCCACGATACTGCAATCGCAGGCTTAAGTGTCCCGCAATTCGATAGTCGGTGCCCCCACCATAGAGAAGGGCGGGCCGGTCTTGGCGAATTTTTGCCAGCTGGATGGGGATGGTGTCGATGTCCACGGAATCGACCGAAAAGGCGAGCCCCCCGCCGCCCGCTAACAGGAAGGGTGTCCATCGCCCCTTGGTCATGGGGCTGAAAACGTAAGCCACGGTGTATTCGAAGATCCCGGTCTTCACCCGATAGGTATCGGGTAAAACCGTGAAAATTTGGGAATTATTCGTGTGGCCCAGATTCAGTTCGACTGCGTGGCGCTCGTTGAAGTGATAGCCAATCGACCCCAGCACCGCAACCGAATTCGTTGGATTGTTGCTGACGTTGCTCGTAGAAGAACTGGTGCTCTTACTGAAAACTCCTGCGCCCGACAGAGCTACGTCCAGGCCAATTTGCGCTTGAGCGGCCGTAGCAGCCAAGAAACATGCCGCTGCCACGGCCACAATCTGTCCCTTCTTCATCCTCTCCCCTTCGCATCGGCCTATTGCGGTAGGCGAACGGCTTTTGCCTGCTGCACGGCGGGAATGCCCTTCAGTTCACTGATGACTGCTTCCGGAACGGAGCCATCTACGTGCACGACCGCGATGGCTTCGCGAGAACTCCCGGCCACCGGTTCTTCGCTGCGCCGTCCCAGTGAGAAGTTGGCGATATTGATCCCATGCTTGCCGAGGATGGTCCCGACCTTGCCGACCACCCCAGGCACATCCTGATTTCGCATGTAGATCAGGTTCTGCTCCAAAGGAGCTTCGGCATCGATTCCGTCGACGTGCAGGAGGCGGGAGGTTTCTGCGTGCAGCACCGCACCCTTCACGACATGACTGCCCTTATGGGTTTTGATGGTGATGGAGATTACGCTTCCGGCGCCGCCACTCGAAGCTTTCGGCTTTTTCTCCTCCTGTACCTGCACTCCCCGTTCGGCTGCCAGGCTCACGGCGTTCACCAGGTTCACCTTCTCCTCGCCAGCCACGCTCAAGATGCCCTTTACGGCTGCGTTGCGGATCAGTTCCGTCTTCCACTCGGTGATATGCCCGGTGTAGCTGACGGAAATCGACTCGAGTCCAGTTTCGCTGATTTGGGCCAGGAATGAGCTGAGCCGCTCCGCCAAAGTAACGTACGGCTTCAGCAGAAGATACTCTTCATGCGTGACCGAAGGAACATTGACCGAGTTCTGAATCACCCCGTGCTTCAGGTACTCCTTGACCTGCAGGGCGATCTGCTGGCCCACGTTCTCCTGGGCTTCGTTGGTCGATCCGGCGATGTGCGGAGTCAAAACCACGTTCTCCATCTTTTGCAGCGGGGAATCCTTGAGTGGTTCCTTCGGAAAAACGTCGAGTGCCGCAGCCCCCACTTGTCCCTGCTCAAGGGCGGCTACAAGCGCTGCTTCCTCGATCAGTTCGCCGCGGGCGCAGTTCACGATGCGCACGCCTTTTTTCATCTTCTTCAAAGACTCGGCGTTAATCATGTTCTGGGTTTGCGGTGTCAATCCTACGTGAAGGCTCAGATAGTCTGATGCGGCGAACACCTCATCGAGTGAGCCCAGCTGGATTTGGTTTTCCTTGGCCATTTGGGCCGACACGAAGGGGTCGTGCGCAAGGATGTCCATGCCAAACGCACGGGCGCGCTTTGCCGTTTCCACGCCAATCTTGCCTAGACCGACGATGCCGAGCGTCTTGCCCTTCAGTTCCGTGCCTTGAAGCGACTTCTTCTCCCACTTGCCTTCATGCATCGTCTGATTCGCTTTGGGCAAGAAACGCGCCATCGACAACATCAGTCCAATGGTGTGCTCTGCGACCGCTACGGCGTTGCCGCCCGGGGTATTCATCACCGCGATACCCTTCCGGGTCGCCGGTTCCATCTCAATGTTGTCCACCCCGACACCAGCACGGCCAATCACGCGCAGTCTGCCCGCTTTTTCGAGCAGAGCAGCATTCACTTGTACCGCCGACCGCACCAGCAAGGCATCAGCGTCTTGCAATTCCTGGGGCAAGTTGCCGTTGATCTGGTCAGGGGTGACCACCGTCCAGCCCGGTTCGCGCAAAAGGTTGATGGCGGAGGAAGACATTTTTTCAGCAACGATGATCTTCATATGAATTCCTTTACAAGAAAGTGACAGATTCCAGACACCCCGAAAACCTTGTTTTCTTAGACTCCAGATAAATCCTTCGGACGGAGAAAATTATGAGATACGCGATCGTTGTACTGCTGTGTGCGTTGGCCTCCGGTTGCGGCTACGGTTCCAAATCCACTACCCCGCCCCAGCCGGCTAATACTCCATCGATCACTACCCTGAACCCTGCAGGCGTCATTGCGAACAGCGGAGCCTTCCAACTGGAAGTGGTTGGCACGAGTTTTGCCGCGAATGCAGTGATCAATTTCAATGGCGTGAAGCAAACCACGATGCTGGAAAGCGCAGGCAAGCTGGCGGCCCAAATCCCGAATAGCGCCATCGCCAGCGCGGGTCCGGTTCCGGTGACGGTCACAAATCCCGGCACCCCGGGCGGTACTTACGGTGGCGGCACCACCCCGGTTACCTCTCAACCCATGACGTTCAACGTGCAGTAAGATGAGGCGGCTTACTGCCGCCTCTCTAGCTCTTACCACCCGATACCCCGGCCAACTCGCGCGTTCGTGACCGCGCGAACACTTCCTGCGCGGCGCGAACACCGGCTCCAAACTCCACCGGCTTATCGGTCACAGTTGCCAGCACATGCTCGAGTGCGGCCAGAATCCCGACGGTGTCAATGAAGTCGTAATAGCCAATATGCGCGATACGGAACAGCTTGCCCTTCATGTCGCCCTGGCCGTTGGCAACCACCGCTGAGAACGATTCGCGGAACTCCTTCACAATCTTGCCGGAATCAAGCCCGGCGGGGGAAACCACCGGGGTCAGCGCCGCACCAGGGCTCGAGGTGAACAGTTTCAGCCCGAGTGCTCGAGTCCCCGCGCGAGTCATCTCCGCCGCGAGCTCGGCATTATCGACGAGAGCCTTGCGCCCAGCAGCGAGGTCGCCGCTGCCCATTTGCCGGACGAAATCGAGTGCCGCACCGAGGCCCGCCCACAAGGAAGTCGCCGGCGTGAATGCTGTTTCACCTTTGGCATTGGACTTCCGCTCCTTGCGGAAGTCGAAGTAATAGCGCGGGCTTTTGCTCGAGTCCATGCGTTTCCAGGCACGCTCGCTGACCGCCAAGTACGCCAATCCCGGGGGGATCATCAAGGCTTTTTGCGATCCGCCGATGATTACGTCGATGCCCCAGCCATCCACATCCAGATGGGTCGTGCCCAAGCCCGTAATGGCGTCGACCACCAGCAAGGTTTCATCGCCATTTGCGCGCACCAGCTTGGCGATTCCTTCGACGTCATGCCGCGCGCCGGTCGAGCTCTCTGTAGCCTGCAGGTAAACGGCTTTGGTCGCTGGTGTGAGTTTCTCCCTCACTTCATCGAGCGAGAAGGTTTCACCGTAAGGTTTTTCGACGAGATCTACCTGGCAGCCATAGGCCTTCGCCAGGTCGCGCCACCGTTCTCCGAACTTGCCAGCGGTGAGGACCAGCACTCGGTCCCCGGGGGATGTCAGATTCGAAACCGACCCTTCCATAGCTCCCGTGCCCGAAGATGCGATCACCAGCACGTCATTCGACGTGCCGATGAAATCCTTCATGTCGGTGAGCACGCGGGTGAATAGAGCCTTGAAATCAGCTGTGCGGTGATGGGCGGTAAAGGCCGCCATCGCGTTCTGCGCTGCCGGCAAGAGGGGGGTGGGGCCTGGGGTGAAAAGACGGTTCTTTAGCAACATAACGATGGTCCTCGGAGATGAATTCGGGAGAAACAGGAGGTACGGAATAGTGTATCGCGGAAGCGCCCGTTCAAACCGGCAGATTCGATTCGCATCTGCGATGGGGGGTATCAGGAAAAACGATAGGACCGGGTGCGCGAGGGGCCGCTCGTCTGCTACCATCCTCGAAAATGCCGCTTCGGAAAATCACCAGCAAAATCAGCGATGCCGCCCGAAAAGTTGTGCACAAAGCCGGCCCTCACGATGGCCGCCCGGCCGGTGAACTGGTCATCATTACGGGGATGAGCGGGTCTGGAAAGGCTTCAGTACTCAAAGCTTTCGAAGACCTTGGTTACTACTGCGTGGATAACCTGCCCATCGGCCTGATCCCACGCTTTGCGGAACTGGTTGGGCAATCCTCGGAAATCGAGCGCACGGCGCTGGTGGTGGACGTTCGCGAAGGAAGGCAGCTCGACGAATTACCGGAAATCGTGAAGTCGGTCCGCCGCATGATCTCGACCAAGGTGGTGTTTCTCGAAGCCTCGGACTCGGTGCTGCTGCGCCGCTATAGCGAAACCCGACGTCCCCATCCGTTGGGCACGAATACTACCGTCAAAGCATCGCTGGCCGCCGAAAGGCGCCATCTCCGTCACATTCGAGACCTGGCCGATCTTGTCATCGACACCTCGAAATTCAACGTGCATGAGCTGCGGGCGCACATTACCGCCCTATTTGAGAAAAAGGAGAATGGCCGCAACATCCTGGTCTCTTGCGTGAGTTTCGGATTCAAGCACGGGGTGCCCGACGATGCCGATCTCATGTTCGACGTCCGCTTCCTTCCCAATCCGCATTTCCTTCCCGAATTCCGGCCGCTCACCGGACGTCACCCCAAGGTGGCCAAGTACATCCGTTCGTTTCCGCAGACGACAGAGTTCATTCAGCGGATATCGGAACTGCTCGTGTATCTACTGCCGCACTACATTCACGAAGGAAAGAGCTATCTTACGATTAGCTTTGGCTGTACCGGGGGACAACACCGTTCCGTGATGATTGCCGAAGATGTTGCCAAGCGCCTGAAAACAGCAGGCTACAGAATCAAGGTGGTTCACCGCGACAGCCCGAAGTAGGACGTCGCTGCCTGCCGGTATCGGTGGGCCGAGCAGCAGGTACAGTAGAATAAAGCCTTCACTTTGGCCCCTTTGGACGAGCGACGTTCTAAACTGTTTTTCCCGCCACCGGGCGTGTCCCTGCGCCCTTGGTTAGGGCCGATTGGCTGGAGCACCTCATGCAGCAACTGAAGCGGTTGCTCCGCTACCTGGTTCCATATCTGTGGTTTTTCATTCCTTCGGTTTTATTGTTCGCCTGTGTTGGATTCCTGGACGCCTTCCGCCTGGTCTTGCTTGGTCCGGTGCTGGATCGCGTACTGAATCCCACCGCGGATTCGGGGAGCATTCTGCTTTTCAAAATTCCGCATACAGGTCGAACGGTGTACCTGCAACCGTTGGTTCCGTCCCACTTTCATAACGTGTGGGGGATCGTGGCCTACGCCTTCATCGTATCCACGGTTCTCAAGGGAGTGTTCGATTATGTAGGCACATATTTGGTCAACTACACGGGATACGGCCTGGTAACCGATTTCCGCAATAGCCTGTATCACTCGATCCTGCGCCGATCGAGCGCTTTCTTTCAGAAATACCCCACCGGGAAGCTGATCTCGACGATCGTGAACGACATTGAGCGGGTGCAGTTTGCCATGTCGAGCGTACTCGCCGAATTTCTGCAGCAGGTCTTCACCTTCCTTTTTACCGTTGCCGTAGTCATCATCATGGGCAAGCAACTGGCATGGCTGTTGCTGCTGTTCGTGCCCTTCATCATCGTTTCGGCATGGAAGATTGGCCATCGGGTTCGCAGGACGACGCGTCGCGGCCAGGATCAGCTGGCTGATATTCAGAACATTCTTCAGGAAACCATCACCGGCAACCGCATCGTAAAGGCCTTCGGGATGGAGGCGTGGGAATTTGCGCGCTTTAAGCGGGCGGCGCAGCGGCTGTTTGGCGCGAACCTCCGGTCGGTAGCTGCAGCGTCCATCAGTTCGCCTTTGATGGATATTTTTGGTGCGATTGCGATTGCTTTCCTGTTGGGTTTGGGAAGACACCAGATTGTTCGCGGCTGGATGAGCGCCGGAGGCTTCGTTGTGTTTATCTTTGCGGTCTTCCGGCTCTATGACCCGGTGCGTAAGTTTGCGCTCTTCTACAACAATTTCCAGCAGGCACTGGGGGCTTCTTCGGAAATTTTCAAATTCATGGACGTCGAGGACGAGGTTCAGGAGCGAAGTGGGGCGCTGATACTTCCGCCCTTCGCGCGCAGCATTGCATTTGAAGACGTGAACTTCTGCTACCAAACAGAGGAGACGACGCGCGAGGTTTTGCACGGTATTCATTTGACGGCGAATGCGGGGGAGATTTTGGCCCTGGTCGGCTCAAGCGGCGCGGGCAAAAGCACCCTGGTGTCCCTGTTGCCGCGCTTCTTCGATGTGACCTCCGGCTCCATCAAGGTTGACGGGCGTGACATTCGCGACGTTACGCTCGGGTCTTTACGCTCCCAGATCGGCGTGGTCACACAGGAAACCGTTCTCTTCAATGACACCCTGCGCAACAATATCGCCTACGGGCAGCCGGGCGTCTCACAGGCGGAGGTCGAATCGGCAGCCCGCGCCGCCCTCGCCCACGACTTCATCATGGAATTGGCCGCCGGCTATGACACCGTCATCGGCGAGAAGGGAGTGCGCCTCTCCGGAGGGGAACGCCAGCGTATCGCCATTGCCAGGGCTCTGTTGAAGAATGCGCCCATCCTTATCCTTGACGAAGCCACCTCGGCCCTGGACAGCGAGTCCGAAGCTCTGGTGCAATCGGCTTTGCAGAACCTGATGGCAGGGCGCACCGTGATCGTCATCGCCCACCGGCTTTCGACCGTGCGCCGCGCCGACCGCATCGTCGTACTCGAAAACGGGACCATCGCCGAGGTCGGCAAGCATGAAGAGCTGATGCAAAAAGCGGGCATCTATCGCAAGTTGTATGATCTTCAATTCATCGATGGAGACGCTCGCGCGCTCGCGCAGCTGGCCCATGGAGCGGAAACCTACTGATGCCGATTCGATCCATGACGGGTTTCGCGCAGGCGAAAGGGCAAATCAACAATCTTGCCTTCAGCGTCTCGGTCAAGTCCGTCAACCATCGCTTCCTCGACCTTCACTTCCGCCTGCCCTCGAACACCGATTCCCTGGAAATTTCCATGCGGCGGGTTCTCAAAGAAAAACTCGCACGCGGACATGTGGATGTGAATCTTTCCTTTGAGCAAGGGGGAGCCATTCCGCTCTCCCTGAACAAAACCCTGGTTTCCGGATACGTGCAGGCCTTTCGCGCGGCTGCCGTGGAAGCTGGGATTGCTGCCGAGCCGGACCTGAACGCCGTCCTGCGGCTCCCGGGAGCCCTTGATACCAACGCGGCTCCCGCCGATGAGGAACTCGCCCCCGCGGTTTTACCCAAGCTCGAGCAAGCTGTCGATCAGCTGAATCGCGTGCGCGAAGAGGAAGGCCGGGCGATGGACCGCGAACTCCGTGACCGCATGGAAAGCATTCGCAAGGCATGCGGCGGAGTCGCGAGCTTCCGCGATGCCGTATTAAGAACCTACAGCGAACGTCTGCAGGCCCGTATTCAGGAGTGGCTCGGAAGCTCGGTGGATCGGGAACGTATCCTCCAGGAAGCGGCGGTGCTCGCCGACCGCAGCGATATACAGGAGGAACTGGTCCGGCTCAACAGCCATGTCGAACATTTTCTCAGCTTACTTGACAGCCAGGGCGAGGTGGGCAAGAAAATGGACTTCCTATTGCAGGAGATGAACCGCGAGGCCAACACTCTACTTTCGAAGACGTCTGGGCTGGCCGGGGATGCGGCGAGCATTACCGAAGCCGGTCTGTCCATGAAATCAGACATCGAGAAGGCTCGCGAACAGGTGCAAAATATCGAATGATGACGAATGTATTCATCATCTCCGCGCCCTCCGGGTCAGGGAAGTCAACCCTGGTATCGAGAATTCGCCGCAGCCTGCCAAACCTCGAATTTTCCATCTCCTATACCACTCGCCCTAAGCGTGGGGTTGAACAAAATGGACGAGAATATTTCTTTGTCTCGCGCAACGAGTTCGAAGACATGATCCGAAAAGATGAGTTTCTGGAGCACGCCGATGTCTTCGGCAATTACTACGGTACGTCCCGCTCCTTTCTTCACAAGGCGGAACAGCAGGGGAAAGACCTGCTTCTCGATATCGACGTGCAGGGGGCGGCGCAGATCAAGGAGATGTTACCCGAGGCAATTAGCACCTTCATTCTGCCACCCAATCGAGCCGAACTTGAACAGCGCCTGCGCTCGCGTGGGCAAGATGCGATGGAGGTCATTCAAAAGCGGCTCGACGCCGCCACCCGCGAGATTGAGAATTACGATAAATACGACTATATTTTGGTGAACGATCATCTGGACGATTCTGTCAAGGCCCTGGAAGCGATTTTACTTTCCGAGCGACAGAAACGCGCCGGCAATCTGGATGTAAACTTAACTGCGTTAGCGGAACCCTGCCGGTTAGGGAACGTTCGCGATCGTCTTGAACCGATCTTGCAATCGTTTCGGGCAGTAGCGGCCGGTAGGAAGTAGGCAGGGAGAATTTTCATGAAGTTGATCGATGGTTTCGACAGCAATTATCGGTACATCCTGGTAGCCGCGCGCCGCGCGCGTCAGCTTCAGGGTGGAGCGCCTCCGGTGATCGAGACGCACTCCCGCAAACCTTGCCGCATCGCGCAGGACGAGATCAAGGCCGGCAAAGTGAAATGGGTGGTTCCGGAAATCGAAACTTCTCCGGTCGAAGCCGCCGGCGAAATGCTCGACAAGGCGCTAGGCCAGGAAAGCTGAGCAAGCTGCGAGCAATGAAATCGGGCCTTGCGGATTCACGGTTCGCGACCGATTGCTCCCCCAGCCTATGAAAGTAGCTCTCGGAGTCTGTGGCGGTATCGCTGCCTACAAAGCCGCTGAGATCGTTCGTCTGTTCCAGGATCGCGGTATCCGCGTTCAGGTCATCATGACAGACTCAGCCCAGGAGTTTGTTCGTCCTCTCACCTTCGCGGCCCTCTCCGGAGAAAAGGTCATTACCGGCATCTTCAGCCGCGAGGCTGGGGCTGAGCCCAATATCGATTCTGCTATCGAGCACATCGCGGTTGCGCAGTCAATCGACGCCCTGGTGGTCGCTCCGGCCACTGCCGACATTCTTGCCAAGTTCGCCCAGGGAATCGCGAACGACTTTCTGACCGCGCTCTATCTTGCCACCACCGCGCCGGTAGTGGTTGCGCCCGCGATGAACGTGAACATGTGGGAGCATCCCGCGACTCGGCAGAACCTCGAGACGCTGGCTAGCCGTGGCGTGAGAATCGTCGATCCCGGGAGCGGGTATCTGGCTTGCGGGATGACCGGCCCTGGCCGTCTCGCGGAAAACGAGGCCATCCTCGCCGCAGCGCTCGAAGCGCTCGGGAGCTCGCAGGATCTAGCCGGAGATACCGTGCTCATTACCGCTGGACCGACCCGCGAAAAAATCGATCCGGTTCGCTATCTCAGCAACCGCTCCAGCGGTCGCATGGGTCATGCCTTGGCGGAAGCGGCACTGCGCCGGGGCGCGCGGGTTTTGCTCGTCACCGGGCCGACCTCACTGAAGCCGCCCGCGGGCGCAGAAGTATCCGAGGTCCAATCGGCGGCAGACATGTCGAATGCAGTTCTGCGGCTTTTGCCCGAAGCTACCATCGTGATCAAAGCCGCGGCGGTGGCGGACTACACCATCGCCAGTCCGGCTGAGCAGAAGATCAAGCGGAAGGGCCCGCTCACCCTGGAGCTTGTGCCTACGACCGACATCCTTGGCGAAATCGCCCGAAGGAAACAGGCGCAGATCATCATCGGTTTTGCCGCGGAGACGGAGAATATTCTCGAAAATGCCCGCAAGAAGCTAGCCGGGAAATCGCTTGACGCAATCGTGGTGAATGACGTGTCCAAAGAAGGCATCGGTTTTGACGTGGATCGCAATGCGGTCAGGATCCTTACCGCAGCGGAGACCATCGTGGTCCCGGAAACCACGAAGTGGGAGGTCGCCGAGCGGGTGCTCGATTGCGCGGTGCAGCTGAAAAAGCGGGTTCCGGTCGGCTAGCTCTGGGCGTTGCTACCGAACTCCAGCGGTTTTCAAACCCTTCCTCGGTGAACACCGTAGTAGAATCCAACCCGATGGCAGTAGTACTCGATCCTCAAACGCGCAAGGCCCTTGCTGACCGGATTCGCTACTATCAGAACCTCGGCATCTACGACTTTTACCGCCGCGCCCAGCTAGACCCAGCCCTGCCAGTTGCCGAATCCAAGATCGCTGAAACGACGGAGACTGTTCTTCCCATGCCCCAAGCCAACGCGGCCCTCGAGCGGCCAACTCTCACCGACCGCACCTCTGCTCTTCGTTTGATCCGAGAAGATATCGGCGACTGTACGCGCTGCCGCCTGCACAAGCAGGGGCGAAAGCAGATTGTCTTCGGAGTCGGAAACCCGAATGCCGATCTGATGTTCATCGGAGAAGCTCCGGGTGCGGACGAAGACGAACAGGGTGAGCCGTTCGTCGGCCGTGCCGGGCAGTTATTGAACAACATGATCAAGGCCATGGGACTGCGTCGCGAGGACGTTTACATCGCGAACATCATCAAATGCCGTCCGCCAAGCAACCGCACCCCCGAGCGCGACGAATGCGAAACCTGTTCGCCATTTCTCATGCAGCAGATTAAGGTGATCTCGCCGAAGGCGATCGTGGCCCTGGGGGCCGTCGCCGCTAAGACACTTCTTGCCGTCAATGCCCCCATGTCCGAGCTTCGCGGCCACTGGTACGACTTCCGGGGAACCAAGCTTGCCGTGACCTACCACCCGGCGTTCCTCCTGCGCGATCCCCGCCAGAAGAAGGAAACCTGGAAAGACCTGCAGATGGTGATGAAGGAACTAGGACTGAAAGCCCCGGAGAAGCTGGCGGATTCCTAGTGCGTTCGTCGGTCCCGAACTTGGGGCCAGGCCCGAACTTGTCGCCTGCGGATCAGAGGCTGCTCAGAAAAGCATGAAGTGCGGCCGTTTCCAGCAGCACTTCCAGCGTAAAGCTCCTCTCTCTCAATCCGAGCACACCCGCGCATTCTTTGTCCCGGGATTTGCCACGACAAAATTGGACGAACCCGTATTTTGAGTCGTCCTGACCCCGCGAAAACCCCAAGCAGCCGAGAGCGGAGCTCTATAATTTCGAGCCTCGAACTATATCTGAAATGTTCTTTTCAAGGCTCACTTTTCTCGGATATTCCCTGCGCGAGCGCGCCGGTATTCGCCCGGCGGCTAGGACGACATAACTTCTGCTCCTGCCTTCCTGAAATTCAACTTGCGGAAATTTCCTACTGCGCTGTCTAGTCGCCGGGTCAACCCAAATCCGAAGTGCTCCTGTAGAACCAGCGCGACCGTCCCGCGCAGCCGCGCCACGCTTGGTTCGGCAGCCGCAGGTCTCACCAAAGGCGGTTTACCAACCAGCACGGCGTCCTTCACAGCTCGTTCGATGGTTAGGCGCACATGATCCCAGAGGCGGGTGAATTCGCCGACGAAGACGATCTCCTCGGGCGAGAGCGACGCGATGACCATGCGCATGCCTCTGCCGATTTGTTCCGCCATATGGTCCAAGGCGCGTAAGGCTTGCTGGTCGCCGGTCTCAGCCAGAGAAAGCAGATCCTGAAAGGTCGGTCCCTTTGCCGGATCGTTCGCACCGTAGGAGCGAAGCGAGGCCCAATTGGATGCGTAGACCTCCCAACACCCGCGCGCACCGCAGCCGCACACCGGCCCCGTCGGATCAAGCGACACATGTCCGAATTCACCCGCCATTCCGTTTGCCGAGTGCAGCAGGTGTCCGTCGATGAAAATGCCAACGCCCACGCCTTCTGAGATCGTCACCGCGAGAAGATTTCGAGTCGCGACCTGGGAGAACCAGACCTCGGCGAGTACGCAGGCATTCGCAGCGTTCTCCATCTTTACCGGGAGCCCTGTAGCCTTCTCGAGCGGGTCCTTGAGATTGAATTCGGGCCACTTCAGGTTTGGCGCGAACACGACCTTGCTGCGTTTCTCGTCGAAGCGGCCCGGAATCACCACCCCGATTCCTTCAAACAACAGTTCCGGATGGTCCGAGATCATCCGCAAGAAACGCTCCGAGAACACCTTTTCCGCGATCTCGGGAGTGGCTGGAGTCTGAATCGACTGCCGCTCGAGAAATCGGCCGTTTACATCGGCAACGGCGACCGTGCTTAGGGAGGGCCGAAGATCAAGCGCAAGCAGGGCGCGGCGTTCGTTCAGTTGCAGAAAGGTTGGCCGCCGCCCGCGTGGCAACCTGCCCACGGAGCCATAAATAACCCACTTCTCGCGGATCAGTTGTTCGGTAATCAGAGAAACCGTGCTGGGCTGCAAACCGGAAGCACGTGCCAAGTCGGCTCGAGAGATGGGTTGCCTCCGCCGAATCAGGTTCAGGATGATCCCGCGGTTAATTCCGCGAGCGGTTTCACTGGTGGCTCCCTGAATTCCATGAATGTTGGTGCGACGCATACGCTGAGAGTGGCTTCCGGGTACGCTTGCTTCCTAGGCAGCAACGGCTTTCGTTTGAGGCCCGAACTATAGGATTGCCCGCCCCTGGTTGTCAAGGCTGAATTTGCCGGTTTCCTTGCTTGCTATGGAGCGACCTGCTGCGGTGCCCTCAAAGCGATGGAGTAGAGCCGCACTCTAAAGATTCGATGTTCATGGGGATCAAGCATAAGTTGCCTTCCTTGATTAGTTTGGTCGCCATTCAAACGTCGCTCGACCTTCCATTGTCCATCGTTACGGGAGACCTGCTCGATGCTTTCAATGCCGGCGATTCCTGAATCCACATCCGGGTCGCGGATAAAGTTGACGGTTAATCCGCTGCCGGCAACACAGAACTCTCCAGGTCCGGTTTCGAGAATCAGCATGGCGCCGTCGTCGGCGATGATGGTCCGGGCCGGCCAGGAGCGGGAGAGCGTTGCCTCGAACAGATACCCACCCAAGGCAACTCTCTGCGTGGGGCGCAGGCTTGTCGTGTGCAGAACCAGCCCGCGTGTTCGACCCGCAATTTGCGCGGATGCGATCAGATCCCGAACGCTGTCCAGTGCGCCATAAACCTGTGCGATCGGCGGCTGGAGGGCGTCTTTCTCGGGCAGTTCGATCGAGTCGATGGCGAAAGGCGAAAACCCGAACGCTCTTGCCTCGCCGAAAGCGTAATAGGCATTGAATGGAGCGGACTCGAACCTGGCTTCGGGCACGAAAATGGGGTTGCCCTCAATTTGGTAGCGCTCGACCCAATACGCGAAATTCGGCCAATAAATGTCTGGCGAGTAGAAGTCGATGCTCGGAGCGGCCGCCCGATAGACCTCGAGGTAATACGGGTGTGGCCCGCCGCTCGGATAGTCCCCTGCATTCTCCATCGCTGCCGGCCGTTGCGCATTCACGTACATCGGCAATGCGTACTCTTGCTTGCCGGCGTGGGCGATCGCCTCCATATAGGTCGCGTAATTCCATGCCATGAAAACTTCGTTTGCGGCGTCACCGAACAGCTCCCTCCAGGTGTGACCGGCCGGGTTGAAATGGGAACTTAGCTCGGGCGAGAGATGAAGTCGCTTTTCCATGAGCCGCCGAATGAGCGATTCAGGCGCGGCGGAGCGAAACATGCGCTCCGCCTCAGGAGAGCGGTCGCGTCCATATCCGAGATATCCAACCTCGTTTTCGACCTGCACCATGAGCACGGTTTGCTGGCTGGAATCCTTCTCGCGGATGTGTCGCAACAGCTGGGCGTAGGCGCGGCTGTCAGAGCGGCGGTTTTCGGGAGACAACGTAGATAGAATTTCTAGCGGCTTCCCGTCGTTTGTCTGTGCGCGGGGGAAGCGCTTGCTGTCGGACTTCACCCAAGCCGGTGCATAATTCGAAAAAGCATTCTTCCAGCTGCCGAACCACAGCGGGACCAGGTGTAGTTCGTTTTCCCGGGCCACAGCGATCCAGTGGTCCAGAATGCTGAAGTCGAATTGGCCTTCTTGGGGCTCAATCTGCTCCCAGGCAACCGGCACCAGCAAGGTGTTGACGTGCATGCGTGCGGCTTTGGGAATAATCGTGTTCCGCCTGCGCTCGAGTGCCCGCGGAGGAGTTGCCGAGTTCGCCTCCCAGAATAAGAAACGGCTCGCCATGAACGATCAGCTGTCCGACGCCATTTTGTAATTTGATATGCGGCAGATCTTCTGCCAGCAAGACCTGTGCCGCCAAAAAAAGTGACAACAACAGCATCGTTCCTGAACGGACTCTCACGCGGCGCCTCCAAGCAAGCATCTTACGCGGTGCTTTCCCGAGCCGGTACGAAAACTCGTGGCCAAGTTCTGTTTCCGTTCGGTCGAGCTGGTGCGAGAATCGGTCGGCTGGAATACGGGACCAGGAAATTCCCTGCGGAGATTACAACGCCAACAAACGGATCGAAAAGGCTGCCGAAGTGACAATGGGCGTCTGCCGCATTCGGCGCACGACCACAAGTGTTTGCGGCCAAGTTCATCTATCCATCACAAGAGAGAACAACACGTATTCTCCCGACGAGATCGCCGTTCGGTTTCACCATCGACTAAAGGGATCATTTCGGGAACGCGCGCTGATGAGACGGTCCGTGACCTCCTGGACCTGCGGGTGACACGGTATCCCCATCTGTTTTGCTGCCTCGCATCTGGCAGCTCCGCCACAATTTCTCTGCCTACGCCGCCCCTTATATCGTGCTTTCTGAGAAGCTGGACGCCCCCCTGATTACCCGTGATGGTCGGCTCGCGTCCCTCTCGGGGCACGGAGCAACCATCGAGCTCTTTTGATTCGAGCTGATCTTCTGATTTACCTAGATATTCTTCACCGATTGGCGCTCGGGCGACCACACGGGCATGCCCTGTCTCTCTTTTTCAATCCTCTCCTCCATTTCGGAGTTTCGAAATTTGTTCGCCTGTACTTCCTACCCTGAAAATGGAGGATTTTTATTGAAGGTAAGTAGATGCATGTCTACCCTCACGGGGCAAGTCCATACAGTACTCACTGGAGAACTCTAGGAATGAAACTGTATTCCCTCGCACTGGCAGTGTTTATGGCAATTCTGTTGCCCGTATCCTTCGCTCAAAACACGTCGAGTCCCTACTACCACAAGTTCTACGACCTGGGATCCAAGACCACCTGGGGTCCGGGGTACGCATTGTTGTCGCCCAGCTGGGCTATCTGCAGCACCTGCTCTTCAACCGCAAGCAACGTTAATTGGAGCCGCTCTACCGGAATCGCTTCGCCCGCGCAGGATGGCAATGCAACAAAGCATCACATAGGGGGTACGCGCCCGTATTCCGATATTCTCTGGAACAACCATTTGATCGGTTCGTTCTCGACCGTGGGTCTTCCCGACTACAAAAACACTTTGACAAATGGGGCACGAAACTTCATCTACGACCTCTATTTCTATTCCAGCACGATTTCGTACTCTCAGGCCTTGGAGTTTGACATCAATCAGTTCACTGGCGGCAAAGGTTACATTTGGGGTCACGAATGTCGCATAGCGGGTGGGCACGAGTGGGACATTTACAGCAACGTTTCCAAAAAGTGGGTTCCGACCGGTGTGCCATGCTATCCGAAGAACAATGCTTGGAATCATCTGGTTATCCAGGTACAGCGGACTTCGGGAGGAAACTTGCTTTACAAGTCCATCACTCTGAACGGCGTAACTCACACGCTAAACATCACGAAAGCACCGGGCACCACCAGCTGGAGTGGGATTACGGTCAATTATCAGCAGGACGGCAACAAAGCGATGTGGGACTACAATGTGTACCTCGACAAAGTGAACTTTACGATGTGGTAGATTTCACCGCCAGAAACCCAGAAGTATGGCTCATTCCATCCTATGCCGCAAGAAGATGCGGCTTAGGATGGGTACGCTTGGGCTCGTCTTCAATCATGACGGTGTGCCGCCCCCGTTGAGGTCATGGCGGTCTAGGATTCGAATCTCGGGGGCTTAGACTCAGTGCCGCGGGTCTTTGTCCCTTGGGCCGATCATGTCGACCTAAGGACAAACTGGATGGTCTCGCAAATACTGGGAAAAATCCCTAGAGTGATAGCCAGTCCAAAAATGTGCTTTTGTGCCAACGTAGAACTGCTGGTACTCAACTGTGCAGCCTTTCGAATCGGTTGACGTTCCCGAACTACCGAAGGAGATCCCCACGTCTCTGTCATTGCTCAGATTCTGGGGGGTGGGCGGAGGGTCTGGAAGCGACCAGAGCTCGCAAATTCGTTTTAGTCGTCCTGTGTTCGTCACGTAGTAGTATTCATCTGTCGTCCACTCATGTAACACGGGCCCCGCACGCGCAGCACTCCGTCTTTTGGAATACGATAGGTAACGGCCCATCGCGTGCTGCTTACCGTCTCTCCATCCTGAACGCCGTAGGCGATGTATACGTCTCCCATGTAGCCATCTAGGATCAAGATTCGTTCCTCCGTAGTATCGATGAACAGCAACGTCAGGCAGAAGATGCTGAGTAGATAAAAAGTCAAAATCCCGCCATTGGCCCAGTAGCCGATATAACGCCACCTCCGTGAGGCAACATTTCTCGTGAATCTCATTCCGACAATGGATAAAGTTACTCCGATTAGCAGGGCAATATAGATTGACCGCTACATCGCAAAAAAATTTAAAGCAAGCCCAAGAACCAATAAGCATGCGAGTGCGGCACCTGCAAGCGTCAGGCCCCAGGCCAATTTTGTGCGGCCTTCCACGTTACCTGCCGCTTCCTGTGCTCGCGCGAGACTCATAGAGGGGAACCTAATAAGGGGAATCTTAGGCCGAGTAGTCAGGTGCCGCAACCGACTTGAGCGATAACCAACTTGCTCTTACGACACCTGAAACCCCTAGCTCAGTTGGCACACTCTCCGTCGGCGCACCCATTGCACATGCTCCAGCTCGCAGGCGGTTCGTCAAGGCTGCGCAGAAGCAGTTTGGGGGAACGCAAAGCACCCCGCAACTCCCTATCGCACAATTAAAGTGCTCTGTAGAACACGGGAGAGCTTTCACATTTCAAATGTGGCGACCAGTGGGAGGTGGTCCGAGGCAAGCAAGGCAGTGCGGCTGCGGTGAACGCGAACACTAGTGAGGCGAAGGTGACTGTCGTAGTAAAAATGATCAAGGTGCAGCACGGGGAAAACTCCAGGATAGGTACGAGGATACCGAAGTAGTCTGCGCCGCTGAGCCGCCTCAAATGCTTCTCCCATGAGGCGTGATGCGAGACCATGAGTCCACTCGTTGAAATCTCCGACCACAATTTTGGGTCCTGCGTATTCATGCCGATTCAGTACATCGACACCGAGAAGCAGTCGGGCTTGGTGACGCCGCTCGATGAAGCTCGTTCCAAGATGAACATTGAATACGTGCAGCACCGTGCCGCCGGGCAGCACTAAGTCAGAGCGCAAGCACCCGCGACGCTCGCGGTGTCGCCAGGTGATGTCGTAGTTCTCACACACTTTCACAGGAAAACGGCTCAATGTCAGATTGCCATAGCGGCCACCGTGAAGCGAGCGGTTCTCTCCGAAGCAGATTTCATGTCCATTCAGTAAAAATTGGATCCGGCGCACTTGATCGAATTCGGTGCGACCGTTGTGGACGTCTAAGACTTCCTGAATCGCAATGATGTCCGCATCGAGTTCCGCGATGACGCGGGCGATACGATCGGGACGGGTACGCTGGTCAAGACCACGGCACTTATGAATATTGTAGGTGGCAATCCGAAGTTGAAAGCTCATTGTTGACGTTCAAATATCCAACCGATGTCTTCCAGGCCGCGCTCGATGAGACCACGTTTCTTCCATTCCTCCAGCGTGATATGACGTGAATGGGCGACATCGTCTTCGAAAGCATGAGTCAGGGTTGCGGCAACCTCCGGATTGAACACCGCTAGATTGATTTCGTCGTTGATGCCAAAGGAGCGGTAGTCCAGGTTCGTTGAGCCCACAATGCTCCATTCCCCGTCAATGATAGCGATTTTGGCATGGATCATAGTTGGCTCGTACTCATAGATGTCGGCGCCTGCCTGCAGCAGGTCGCCATAGGCACTGCGTCCCGAGCTACGAGTAACTGTGTGGTCGGCGTGTTTGCCGGGAACAACAATCTTAACCTCGACCCCACGTCTCTTCGCATCGGCAAGTGCTGCACGCATACTGCGATCAGGAAGAAAATACGGAGTGTTGATGAAAATGGATTTACGTGCAGCTGCAAACATGATTTGGTAGAGCACTCGCGCGCGCGTTGATCCCCCCGATGATGGTGTGCTCGTCACGACTAATGCAGTGGCGTGACCGGCGTCATTAGGGAGGGGCGGAAAGTAGTCTGCACCGTTGAGGATTTGACCTGACGTCTCGAGCCAGTTCTCAAGAAACGTTCCTTGAATTCCGCGGACGGCGTCGCCGCGGACCCGCACCATGGTATCCCGCCAGCGAAGCGTGTCATGCAAGTTGTACTTCCACCAGTCTGCGTAACCGGCGCCACCCACGAAAGCGGTGGAACCATCGATGACTGTGATCTCGCGGTGGGTGCGGTTGTTGCCCCTGAACCAGTTGCGCAAACGCAGACGGTGATACCACTCCACCTTCCCGCCCGCTTGTTTCAATTTCTTGAAGCTGGCCTTGAGCGTTGATAGGCTCCCGAGGGAATCGATTACAAGATTGACGTGCACTCCCGCCCGCGCGCGCTCGGTAAGGAGGTCGATGACTTGATTAGTGATCTGGCCTTTGTGAAAGATGTACGCTTCGAGATTGATGCTGTGTTGAGCATGCTGGATGGCATCCAGCTCGGCCGCGTAGAAGTTTTCTCCATTTTCGAGAACCTCGATGCTGTTGTTGCGAGTGAGTTTGGAATTCACCAGCGGTTCAAGCTCCTCAAGAAACTGGGGAGCGTCAACAGGAAACCTGGGCGGAGTTGCTAGTGAGTACTTCGGCCCGGGAGCAAAAAGGCCAGCAATGATTAGGGAAGCGAAAGCGAGGATCGCAATGAGAGCGATGATGCGCAAGGCTTCATGCTGATCGAACTCCTTCTTGAGCACGTCCCCGTGCTGAGCCTCGGTTCGACTTCGACGGATCTTGGTTTTCGTGGCCAAAGCTGCTGGTTGTTACGTCGCCAAGACTCTGATGCGACTTGGCTAAGGAGAGGTCGCTTCAGGTGGGCCCAAAACATACGGGGTTCATGTGACGTTCAGCAGCGGAAGATTTCGCTCAAAAAGTCAGACAAGAACAATCCGACCCGGAAAGGGGAAACAGAATTGCCAAGAAGCGTCTATTCAGAACATGTCAAGAGAACTACATCACCTTGTGCCTTTTGTTCGTCTCTCCGCTCGACCCAAGCTCATTGACTCCGCAAATGAGTCGATTTATCTCGCCAAGGGTGCTCGGCACCCGAAGAATGGGACTACTCTGGTGCGCGTCGTCTGTTGTCAGGAAATAGTGGATCTCTTGGTGAAGACACCCTGCCTCCTCCATTTTGAGGGCAGGACGAAGGGTCAGCAGCTCCTGTGGCGGAAAGATTCTCAGCTCGCAACTACAAAGCCATCCGCCGATAAAACTGATCCGCACCTTCCATCGGAAGCGAACGTTCCCTTTCTTGATCGTTCCGGAATCCGTTCAGGTTTTACCCGCTAATCAGGTTCTGCACCTTGTCTTTGTACTGCCTACCTGTGGTGATTCGCACTCCGCCTTGCAGTTCCAGCGCATACGTTCCGCTGAAAAGGGGATGCATCCCCAAGAGTCTTTTGATGTTGACAATGCGGCCTCGATGGACGCGTGCAAATTTGCTGGGATCCAATCGTCCTTCCAAACTGGTCATTGCTTCCCCAAGCAAATGTTGCTTCGACCCACAGTGCAATAGCACGTAATTGTTTGCGGCTTCGATCCAATCAATGCTTTCAACCGGCACAAACTCGTAACGCTCACCACTGCGCACGACGATTCTATCCGGCCACTTAGGTCTTTGATTCTCGAGGAGCGTTTCCAGTTTTTGCCATAAGACAGCTTGACAATCCTTGGTGATCCTGTCGCGCGCTCTCTCGATGCTCTCGCGAAGTCGCGCTTCCTCAAACGGCTTAAGTACGTAGTCAATCGCGTTGCATTCGAATGCGCTGACGGCATACTCATCGTAAGCGGTAATGAAGATGACCGGCGGCATATTCTTGGGCCCGATTTCTCGCACCACATCGAGACCAGAGCAGTCCGGCATTTGGACGTCGAGTAATACCAGATCGGGGCAGCTACTTGAGATGGCCTGAATGGCTTCATTTCCCGCACTGCATTCACCAACAACTTCGAGATCGGGGATGCCGGCGAGCGCATGCCGTATGCCCTTTCGAATCAGGGGTTCGTCATCCACGAGTAGCAGGCGCAGTTTGTTCATCGGAAATCAGTCTGGTGCGGGAAGTAGGGAAGCGCAACGGAAGCACCAGGCGCACCTGTGTGCCTCCTTCGGGAAGAGCGCCTAAAGAGAACGAATGCTGGTCAGGGTACATCTTCTGCAGCCGTTCACAGGTGGATGCGAGTCCGACACCCAGCTGCATCTCGCTTGGATTTTTGGCGAGCAATCCGGCGCCATTGTCAGTGATGGCGATAATGAGACGATCTCCTTCGATTCCGCCCTGTACGGAAACCAGGCCCTTGTGGTCGACCCCTTGCAAACCATGCAGGATTGCGTTTTCCACCAAGGGTTGCAGAAGAAGCGAAGGCACGAGGGCCGCTTCGGCTTCAGTTGCGACGTCAAACAACACCGCTAGGCGATCAGAGAAACGGATCTTCTCGACCGAGACATAAGCTTTCGTGAGTTCAACTTCGTCGGCGAGGGTAGTTTCGGGGCTCCCATCACGGCGCAATGCGCGTCTCAACAACGTACCTAGCTGGGCGAGCATCTGGCTCGCCGCCTGCGGATCTTCGCGCGTCAGAACGGAAATGTTCTGAAGACAATTGAACAGAAAGTGCGGATTCAAGCGCGCACGCAATGTTTCCAGTTCCGCCTGCCGAAGGGTGGCCTCGAGTTGCGATTTTTCAAGCGCATGTCTCGCGGCCTGCTCCTCGTGCTGGTGTAATTGAATGAGCGTGCGAACGATGTAGGCGCCGCCTACGGTGGTCCAGTAGAGGGCGACCTGCACCGCTATCTCACGTATCGGCGGACGCCACCAGGGAGTGAGTACGAAAAGCGGGTCTCGAAACAGAATGTGAAGCCCTACGTACAGGACCTGCGCACTCAAAGCGCTCACATACGCAAAGGGCAATGAAGCTGAAAGCAACCAGCATAGATTTAGCAACCACCCAGCGGCGCCCAGCGGGAAGCGTCGTTCTAATCGAAAGATGAGCGGCGCAAAGGCAATCCATGGATAAAAACAAGTAAGCCAAATGAGGTAGTCATAAACCATCCTGGCCGGAGGCGCCGCACTGTAATCCTGCAGATAATGGCGAGCGTATGAGATCGAGCCGACTATCGTCCAAAGCACCAACAGCAATACTGGCCCGGGGTAGCTGATTCCACGCCTGACCTCCTCTTGATTGGCCATCAATCGGACCTCCACCCCAGGGGTATACCAGTGCTCAGTATTGTGGCATAGAAGCCTGCAAGCAAAGAAAAGCTGGTGAACTCATCGATTTGGATGGCGAACGCCGAGCCGGCTGTTTCTATGCCTTCTAGGTCGAGTCTAACCTCAACTGAACGTCCGACGATCTTTGCGCCTCTCGGTGCCCGGTCTACCAGCAAAACCGTGCAGTCCACCCATTCCGCATTGTGCAATTTGGTCCACGCCTTGAAATTTGCGGCATCGGCAAAACGTGGGTGGTGGTCATGCACTCTGGTTGCGATGTTTCCCCGAGCTTCGCTGAGTTCCTTTCCTTGCGCACGCTGGTTGTTGCTGCGACTTTTGGTTTTCTACCCTGCCTCCTGCTCGGGTCGGACGCTCAGCCTAGGGCCTTTAAGGCCATACGGAGGACAGAGTCATTGCAGATTCCGAGAATCGCCCGAGCGCCAAAGCTTGAAGAATTTCTGAACATGCAAGTGCCTCCTGAATGGGAAGGTAAACTGGCCCGGGTAAGCGGACTCATACAGCGGTCGCCGGATAATGGTTTACCCGCGACGGAGCGGACGGATGTCTTTCTGGGCTATGACCAACGAGCCCTACATATTATCTTCCTCGCTCATGACCATAATCCCGAAAAGATCCGCGCTCGAATGGAGCGCCGTGAATCCATCTTCGAACGAATGCAGACGATGGTTGCAGATGAAGACTTCGTTGGCATTTATTTGGACACTTTCCACGATGGTCGTCGTGCTTACGAGTTTGCCTGTAATCCGCTCGGCATTCAAAATGACTCACTTTATTCCGAGGACACGGATAGCGCGGATAATGCGTTTGACGCGGTTTGGTTTTCGCACGGAAAGCTGACCTCGGGCGGTTACGTAGTGTTAATGAGTATCCCCTTCAAGAGCTTGCGCTTCACTCATCAAGAATCGCAGACATGGAACATCGCAATCTGGAGAAATCTCGGGCGCCGCACAGAAGAGTCCTGGTGGCCGAGAGTCAGCTCAGAGAATCGGGGAATCCTCAGCCAAGCGGCATCCGCCCACGGTCTTGAGAACATCGCCCCCGGGCGCAACCTGCAGTTTGTTCCCTACTTTAGTTCGCGAACATTTCAGTCTGTGGACACTCGCGATCCGCAACATGCGGCATATCAGGGCAGCGCTGCTGAGATTGGAGCGGGTTTTGATGCCAAGGCGATTCTGAAGGACAGTCTGGTCTTAGACGTGACCGCGAGGCCAGACTTTAGCCAGGTTGAGTCCGATGATCCGCAATTTACTGTCAACCAGCGTTATCAAATCTTTTACCCTGACAAAAGACCATTTTTTACTGAAAACTCCAGCTACTTCGAAGTACCGATGGTTGTCCCAAGCCAGCACTTTCTGTTCACGCGGCTGGTGGAACAACCCGATTTTGGTGCACGGCTTACCGGGAAGCTGGACCATTACTCTGTTGGCGCATTTTTTGCTGATGACCGCTCTCCTGGTGAATTGGTTCCCGCAACCGACCCTTTGGCAGGTAAGCACGCTTACTTCGACATGTTTCGCATCACTCGGGACTTGCCCTCCCATTCCAACGCCGGCGTTAGTTTTGTCGAGCGTCGTTTTCAGGACTCCTTTAGTCGCATGATGGACTTGGACACAACCTTCGGAATTGGTCGAACGTGGAAAGGAACCCTCATGGGGGCCTACAACTGGAATGAGTCTCTCGATGGAACAAGCTACTCCGGAGGTGCAGTCGACGCTACGCTGACCCGGGTTAGCCGCGGATTTAACTACATTGGATACTTCTTGAATCGCGCACCCGGTTTCCAGCCGGAAATGTCCTACTACAATCACAGCGACTGGCGCGAAGTCGGGCAAACGTTCGCTTACCAGTTTTGGCCTCATAATGCCTGGATTACCCGCATTTGGACCGAACTCTATGCTGCACGAACCTGGCACTACAACGGAGACCTCAATTGGGAAGGCAGTAAACCGATGGTAAAAGTTGACGTAAAACATAACACGACCATCACCGGTTATGTATGGATGTGGAGAGATGCATTTGGCCCTCGCGACTTCAAGGTCTTGGACCGCGTTGTGAAGTTTCCGACGGTACCTGCGTATGGACTGGGCATTTCAAGCACGCAGTCGCACCTGGTGAGCTTGAATGTTCAAGCCGAATGGGGCGACGGGGCGAACCAAGTACCGGCCATCGGTACGACGCCGGTCCGCGTTAGCTACCAGAGAATTCAGGCCGATTGGTCCCTTTTCCCGTCTCGTGGGTTGAGCATTGCGAACACGTACCTCTTCAACCGTCAGATAAGCCTCAGTGATGGACGAGCCGTCTATAACTTAAATATTGCCCGTTCCAAATGGAACTGGCAGTTGACCCGGGAGTTGTCGCTTCGGTTCATTGGACAATACAACTCTCTTTTGTCTAACCCAGCGCTCACAGCGAATCCCACGGCGAGGTCACTGAACGGAGATTTTTTGATCACATACCTGATTCACCCTGGGACAGCTCTTTACGTGGGGTACGCCAGCAATCTGAGCAAGCCCGGCCCCGCCATTGGTCACGTCTCCCCAGAAGCCTTTGTCAATGACGGGCGGCAATTCTTTATAAAGCTCTCGTACATGCTCCGTTTTTAGCTACATCTGGATTTTTGCAAGCCCGGTACAGTTCGGGAAACTGCCCTACTCCTACACAGGAGTTAAGCAGGAACTGGCAAAGCGGCGGGAAGGGCACGTCTCATGCCCGCCACGCCTACCGCTGTTGGCTCGATGCCGCGCGGCCCCCCAATCTCCGTTCAGCAGAAGATGATGAGGCGCACGGACATCCGGACCACGCTGAACATCTACGTGGATGTGATGACGGATGAGATGAGTACGGCGAGTTTCAAGGTAGCCGGGCTTGCGTTTCGTCGAAACGGAGCGCAAACAGAACGCGAATCCGGCTAAGCCATTGAAAAATTGGTGGGCGCTATAGGATTCGAACCTATGACTTCCACCGTGTGAAGATGGCACTCTACCGCTGAGTTAAGCGCCCAATTTTCGCGGTAAAACCATCATAACACGCTAGTTCCCTCGCCTGTGTCGTTCACTGGATCTGTGGTGTTCGAGCGCAAACCGCAATTACGCTATTAGAGCTGTACCCATTTGAGGTACAATCGTACCCATTGATGAGCCCGTCGGCATCGGCCACAAGTGAGAGTCTGTTCGGCCACACCCGTAGTGCCGTGCTCAGCATGCTCTATGGCCACGCAGGTCAGGCATTCTATCTTCGTCAGCTTGTACGAGCTGTGGGCACCGGGCATGGCGCTATCCAGAGAGAACTAAAACGGTTAACAGACATGGGCCTGATAGTGCGCCGCTCCCAAGGCAATCAGGTACTGTTTCAGGCGAATACACAGAGCCCGATCTTCCCGGAAATCAAGAGCCTGATCACCAAGACGGTTGGTATTCACGATGTCATTCGTTCCTCGCTGGCATCTTTGGGAACTGAGATTCGAATCGCATTTATTTACGGCTCGGTCGCACGTCAACAGGAACGAGCGAACAGTGATGTCGATCTTATGGTCCTGGGCGATGCACCGTTTGGTGAGGTCGTCTCTGCTCTAGGACCCGCCCAGAGGATGCTGGGAAGAGAGATCAACCCTACTGTTTTTGCTGGGGACGAGTTTCGATCCAAGCTGGCATCTGGAAACCATTTTCTGCGCAGTGTAATGAAAGAGAAGAAACTGTTCGTCTTGGGAACTGAGAATGAGCTTGCAAAGTTGGCTTCAAAACAGCTGGCTGGTTCAACATACAAGCAGCGCTGATGAGATCAAGAACTTGTTGGCGATTTCGGACCGGGATCTCGCTGCCTGTCAGGTGAAGCAACTTCCAGCCGACTGGCGATGTGCGATCGCCTATAACGCCGCCCTTCAAGCCGCAACAGCTGCCCTGGCTGCCGCGGGCTTCTACGCGCGACCCTGTTCTGGTTTGGGCGAACGGTGGAATCGCGTTCAAACGGGCTGCGGTCATGCGCAGACAGACGCAGCGGTAGTGGCTATGACTCATCCATGACCTGGACGCAACATGCCATTCGCGTTGCCTGTGATGTCTCAGGTCTGCGCATTCGGCTAGCAAGCGATTCTCGGGCAGGATCCCGACGCTCCCGAATCAGAAGACAGTCGGCCGAAGCAGACATCGCAACGGTGAAAGCCTAAACAGCTCCGGTGCCTTCGTAATTGTTTTGTGATTTCTCGGGCTTAGCGACAGCGGGTCCTGAGTTGACTCGTATTCGGCTCCTATAATTTCCCTACCAGGAGGTGCTCCTTGCCTACAGTCACCGAGATTGCTCCCGATGTCTATCGAATCAGCGTCTTCTTTTCAGCCATCAATCTCCAGTTCAACCACTTCTTGGTCAAGGACGATGAGCCGCTGCTTTTTCATACCGGCCTGCGCGGAATGTTCCCTGAAGTCAAAGCAGGTTTGAGTAAGGTGATCGATCCAGCGCAGCTGCGCTGGATTAGTTGGAGCCACTTTGAGTCGGACGAGTGTGGGGCGTTGAAAGAGTGGATGGCCGTTGCCCCTAATGCCCAGCCGGCTTGTGGGGCGGTTGGCGCGCTGGTCAGCGTAAACGACTTCGTTGGCCAAGAGGTCCGGATCCTAGGCCCGCAAGAGCCGATCACGACTGGCCGTTATCGCTTCCGGTACTACCAGACACCGCAATTGCCGCACGGATGGGACGCGGGAGTGCTGTTTGAGGAAACCGAGAGGACGCTATTTAGTTCGGATCTCTTTCATCAGGATGGCGAGTGTGAGCCGCTTTCGCACACAAGCGTGATCGATCGCTGCCGAGAGACGTTGGCGAATTACCAGGCGGGGCCTCTGGCTGGATACGTTCCCTACACGCCAAATACGGAATTGATCCTCCAAGGACTGGCGTCTTTGAAGCCTAAGACAGTCGCTGCCATGCACGGATCTTGCTTTTCCGGAAACTGCAGCCAGTCGTTGCTTGATCTGGGGGTGGTTATGAAAGAACTGCTCTCGAAGCCGTTTTATAAATTTGGGGTCTGAGGAACACTGGAAGAGCCGACGATTGGGATCGACCCGAGGACGGACCGTCTTCAAGCACAGAGCTAGATCTGGTGTCCATCCAACCTGAGGTTTTGGCTCGATTCCCTCTGTTCGATCCTTTCTGACTGGCGCTTCCTTCAGCAACAGGCTAGAGTTACTGCCCAGGTGGATGGCAGTTGCAGTCACGGCCATGATCTTTGCCATCGGCAACATCGTCCTTGGCCATTTCGAAGAACGAACCCCCAAGTGGAGGAGAGTCACCAAGGTATTCTTGGTCACGGGCTTGGTGGCCCTCATTTCTCGGAGGTTCGGTGGGGACTCTTCCCGGTTGGGCTCATGCTGATGGCGTTTGTCGTTGTCCATCTGTGGTGGCTGCCCCGTCACGGCATCAACGGCTTGACCGGAGAGCCCAGAGACCGGTACTACGCACTCCGAGGCTGGAGCCGGCAGCCCTAAGGGCACTCGTCGCGCCGTCACCAGAAACCCCCACCTTTGCTTTTTAGCGTGATAGCCTTACTCGGGAAGCCGAAGGGGGCCTTGAGCAGGGTACGCAGCCCTTCTTGGTACATTTCCAACGATCGCTCACATGTGGAAGAAAAAGAAACCCTCGGCCCCGGATGTAACCCCTTCAAAAGAAAGGACATCTGAGGATGGCTTGGAGTCCGAGGAAACGCAACTTTCTGACTCCAATGGGGTTCCTTCTGATGTGAGCAGCGTGGCCATAAATCACGGATTGCTTGCAGTTGGGGGACGCGCGTCTGCTGCGGTGGACGCGAGTGCGGTCTCTGATGCTGAAGTGATGCTGCGGGTTAGAGCCGGGGACGACACTGCCTTCGATTACCTAGTGCAAAAATATCGTCGTCCGATCATCAGCTTTATGTATCGCATGGCACATAATCCCGCTATTGCTGAAGAGTTGGCGCAGGAGGTTTTTTTACGGGTGTATCGGTCACGCGCGAATTACGAGCCGAGCGCGAAGTTCAGCACCTGGCTGTATCGCATCGCGACCAATCTCGGGGTGAACCACGCGCGCGACACGCGCCACGAACGCGCCGAGAATACGGTGAACCTGGACGAGCCGGACACTGAAACGGGTCAGACCCCGGATCTGGCGGACAAGACGGCAACGGTGGAAGAGGAGATTCTACGCCGCGAACGGCTGGCCGCGATCCGTCAGAAGATTGAGGCTTTACCCGAGCGGCAGAGAATGGCGGTCCTGATGCACAAGTACCAGCAGATGGACTACCGCCAGATTGCAGAAGTTTTGAAGTTGAGTGAATCAGCCACGAAGTCTCTGTTGTTCCGCGCGTACGAAGCGTTGCGGACGCAGCTGAAAGAATTCGTATGACTTTGCTTTGCCAAGCCTCACCGATCTTTGCGCTAGGGTTTTCCTTCGCGAAGATGGGAAGGTTTTGCCAACACTGCAAAGATGAATTGCAGAAGGAACACCATTATGAAGTGCAATGAAATTCGCGAACTGCTTCCGGATCTGGCCGCAGGGCTGGTGAGGGCCGAACCTGACCTCAACCTTCATCTGCGTTCTTGCACCGAGTGTGCGGGAACACTGGAAGAATTGCGCAAGACCATGGCTCTGCTCGACGAGTGGCAGGCGCCTGAACCTTCACCCTATTTTGATGTGCGGCTTCAGGCGCGGTTGCGCGAGGAAGCCGCTAAGCAACATCGTCGTTGGTGGGCATGGCTGGGACGGCCGGTGGTGGCGGTTTCCACGGCGGTGGTTCTAGTAGCAGGCGTAAGCGCGGTCTGGATCGAACAGTATCGGGAGACGAAGCCGGTGCCGGTTATCGTCGGCAGTGCGGTGAGCGATCTAGAGGTCCTGGAAAACAACCATGACATGCTTTCCGATTCCGATCCGGATTCTGCTGCCAGCCTGCTTGACGATTTGCAGGTTCAGCAGAACGTAAATGCCAATCCGTAAGTGAGGCGATGCGGGCCACGTGTACTGAAACGCGGGTACCGCGAGTTGAGAGTTTCCGGGGATAGAGGATGCCGCCGCATGCAACAATTCGCAATTGGTGTAGCCCGGCAGGTTTGCTGCTGATCCTGCTTGCAACGCCGGCTCTGGCACAAAATCGCCGCGACCAGCAGTCCAATGTTCCCCGCCCAAACCGGCAGCAAGGACAGCAGAACCGCCAGCCGCGCTCGGAAGAACGCCGTGAGTCGCGTCCACAGCAAAACTTGAACCGGGATGCGGAGCGTTCGGCCCCCGAGTCTCAGCCGGCTCAGCCGTCGCACCTATATCCGCAGTTCCAGCCGCCGGCGCAAGGTCACCATTCCGGCCAGTGGCTCAATCAGCAACGCCAAAAGCCTGTCGACCAGCAGCGCAGAGCTCTTGAAAGCGACCCTGCCTTTCGACGACTCCCGCGTGAAACACAGCGCGAGTACGAGCAGCGCTTGCAACGGTTCAATAGCCTTCCCGCTGATCGACAGCATCAGGTGCTCCGCCGGATGGAAACCTGGGAACACCTTACGCCGCAGCAGAAGCAGAACTTCCTCGGCATGACGAACCAATTTAAGAGTCTGCCGCAGGATCGGCGCCGAGCGGTGCACAATGCCATTGATACCTTGCGGGCAATGCCGCCTGACGCCCGTCAGCGCGCCATCCAATCGGGACGTTTCAGTCAATTCTCGCCGCAGGAAAGACAGATTCTGGACGATGCCACCCGCTTGCCGTTGGCCTCCGCTCCCCAAGGGTCCCAAGGTCCAGCGCCAGAAGCGCAGTCCTCCGAGCAGGACAATGGACAGCATCGATATGTACCTCGTCCACCGCACTAAGCTGCAGAAAGTGAGTTTTCGAAGCTGCTGACGTTCAATCACTGAGCTGCTAGAATCCAGCGTTCAGGATGGCCCCTTCGACCATCTGCCGGCGGTCCCACAAGGATGCTATGTCGAGCGCCGCAAAAGCTCGGATTGCTTTCCTCATTGCCATTGGCCTACTCCTTGCCTGCGGTCTCGTGGTCTACGGGACAGCACGGGCGTTTACCGATAGCGAGCGCAGCTTGCTGAAGGTGGCACGAAACCAGGCACTGCTGGGGAATACCGAGGCTGAGGTAGCAGCCGCTGCCAAAGCTCGGTTTACCTATCTCCTGGGGGGTGGCGACGCGGCCCTCGACGAGTACAAGCGCTCTGCTGGCCTCATCGAGCAGTTGCTTTCGCAGTTACGCGAGGGGGTCCAGGACGATCCGCGAGAACTCGCTGAATATCAGAAATTACAAGCATTGATCTCGGAGCGGATGAAGTTCTGGGAAGCTTCGATTCGTGAAAAGCAGCTAGGCGCTCCGGCGAATGCAAGTTTCGCGCCGGATCTAGAGCGCCAGAGCAGTGCCTTTGCTGAAGCTCTAGTCACAGTGACCCAAGCGTTGCGGAAGGAGCAGGCTTCAGAACTCGCTGCAAGGCGCGAGGCTGCCCGCTTGCACTTTGCGGTCGCCGGGGTCTTCGTAGCCATCAGTTTTGCTACTTCGGTGCTGCTCTTGTTTTGGCATTACCGGCTGGTTCGGGAGGAACTCGAGGCCCGCGAGCGCGCCGAAGCACAGGCGCGAGAAGCGGCCGCAACCGCGAGCGCTGCCGAACATCGGGCGCGCGAGTCAGAAAGCGTCGCCCTGGCCAGCAACCAGGCGGCACGCCGGTTGAGCGCACGGCTCCTCTCCTTGCAGGACGAGGAACGCCGCCGACTATCGCGCGACCTGCACGACAGTACGGGCCAGTACCTTGCTGCCGCCAAGATGGTGCTTGCTCCACTTGCTGCGGCCCATCCCGAAGACCGCTCTCTCACCGAGAGTCTCGACCTCATCGATCGTTCCTTACGGGAGATCCGTACGATCTCTCACCTGCTGCATCCGACCGGGCTTGAGGAAGCCGGATTTTCCGTTGCCGCGCGCTGGTATGCAGAAGGATTCGCCAGCCGAAGTGGAATTCAGCTTAAAGTGGATGTTGCCGATATCCCCGAACGTTTGCCGCGTGAAGTCGAGATCACGCTTTTCCGAGTTTTGCAGGAAGCTCTCACGAATATCCATCGCCATTCTGGCAGCCATGTTGCTGAAATTACTTTTCGGAGTGAAGGCCAGAACCTGGTCCTTGCGGTCCGCGATTTTGGCAACGGAATTGGACCGGAAACCCTGGAGCGATTTCGTGCCGCCGGGGCTTCGGGCGTAGGACTTGCAGGAATGCGGGAGAGGATTCGCGAGGTCGACGGCACTCTGGAAATCGAATCGAACGCCGATGGAACCTGCTTGCGGGCGATCCTGCCAGGCAAGACTCCGACCGTGCAAGAAGCCAGTAGGAAAGCGACGGAATCTGCCTAACCGCGCAACATATTCTTGACGACAAAAGCCAGGTTTGCCGGTCTTTCCGCCAAGCGCCGCATCAGGTACGGATACCATTCGGTGCCAAAGGGCACATAGACTCGCAGACGCCAGCCGTCGCGGTTAAGCGCCTGTTGCAAATCGCGCCGGATTCCGTAGAGCATCTGGAACTCAAAGGAATCGCGAGGAATCTTCTCCCGGATTACGAAGGCCTGAGCCTCTCGCAGGATGTTTTCGTCGTGCGTGGCCAGCCCGTGGTATTCTCCGCTCTTCAATAGAGTCTTCATCAGGCGAAGGTAACTCGCATCCACCTCCCCCTTGGCTTGGTATGCGATTTCAGGAGGCTCTTTGTAGGCGCCCTTGCACAGTCGTATGCGGATTCCGTCATGCAACAAATCGGCGACATCGGCCTCTGAACGTCGCATGTAGCTCTGGATGACAGCCCCCACACAGCCGCGAGACTCAGGCCTGCGATGCTGTTCGCGCACGAGATCCAGTGTGCGCTGGGTGTAGGCAGATCCTTCCATATCCACTCGCACAAAGTTTTTCGGCTGAACCGACGCCGCCTGCATGACGAGTCCGCTCACCAGCTGGTGGGCCAGTGCGGGATCAACATCCAGCCCCATGTGCGTCAGCTTAAGGCTCACATTGGCATTCAAACCCCGCGCTGCCATTTCCTGAAGAAGCTGATGATAGAGAGCGGCGCTGTGGCGTGCTTCGTCGGCGTTGGTGACATTTTCGCCGAGGTTGTCTACTGACACAGCCAACCCGGAGGCATTGAGACCTTGGGTGACCCGCAGGGCATCTTGCAGTTGAGTGCCAGCGACAAAACGCCCAGAAACCTTGTGCCCTAAGGAAGATCTTTCAGCCAGGCCGCGTAAGGCGCGGCTTTCGGAAAGAGAAATGAGGAGGGTCCTTAACAAGCGCTTGCCGCGAAAGCGGCCTCCCGAAGGTTCCCAGTCCGCACGAGCACAGAACGTTGTATCACAAACCAGCCGCTCGGGCAGGGGACCCGCAAGGCTATCGAACCTAGGGCCTGAACTCGACTTCTACCCGTTCGGTGGTCTCGTGCTCTCCCTTTTCCCACTTCCAACCGCGAACGGCGCTCTCCGCAGCCTGCGAAAACACAGGGCTGCCTCCGATGACCTGAATTGATTTCACCGAACCGTTCGGGGCGACGACAACCTCGAGCTTGACCGATCCGCTCAAATTCATGCCACGCACCATCGAGGGATAGATGGGCGATACCCTGCGCAAAACCTTGCGGGATCCTTCGACTTCAACGTTATTGGTTTGTGCATTCGCGCTTGAGACGCTAACAATCGAAATTGTCAGAAGAAGCGCAAGAAACGAGGAGGAGACTTTCATGACAGGAGAATATTTTCCCGTCATGAACGTGAATAGATTACCGTCGTCTCTAGAAGCCAGAGACCCAAAGTAACGGCCCGCCCAGCGAGCCCTCAGTGGCCCTTATGTTCTAGAAATTTCTCGACTTCGAGCGCCGCCATGCAGCCGGATCCGGCGGCTGTGATGGCCTGGCGGTAACGGCGGTCCTGAACATCCCCGCAGGCAAATACACCCGGTACCTTCGTGAATACGTAGTTTGTGGTCGTCAGATACCCATCCTGGTCCATATCTAATTGCCCTTCAAAAGACTTGGCGTTAGGTATGTGCCCGATGCCTAGAAACATCGCGCTTACGGGTAGATCCCATTTTTTATGGTCGCGAACATGGCGTAAGCGGACGACGGTCACCTCTTTTTTCGATGGGTCCAGAACCTCATCCACGACGGCGTTGGTGATCATCTCAATTTTAGGGTGCTGCTGGGCGCGTTCCAGCATGATCTTGGACGCACGGAATTCTTCGCGCCGGTGGATAAGGCTAACCTTCGTCGCAAACCGTGTCAGGAATAGGGCTTCTTCCATCGCGGAGTCGCCGCCACCAATCACCGCGATCTCCTTCCCGGAGAAGAAAAACCCATCGCAGGTGGCGCACGATGACACACCATGTCCGATGAGCGCCTGTTCGCTTGGCAAGCCGAGCCACCGCGCCGAAGCTCCGCTCGCAATGATCAGCGTGCGCGTACGGACTTCATCTTTACCCACTTGCAGCGTAATGGGACTTGAAGATAAGTCCGCTTTGTCCACGTGCGCAAGTTTATATTCCGCCCCAAACCGTTCCGCTTGGCGGCGCATATTGGCGATCAACTCCGGCCCCTGAATACCTTCCGGGAACCCCGGAAAATTCTCGACTAGAGTGGTGAGGGAAAGCTGCCCCCCGGGTTCATGTCCTTCAAGAACCAACGGCTTCAGATTCGCTCGCGCCGTATAAAGAGCAGCCGTATGCCCGGCGCAACCCGAGCCCATGATCACGACGTTTCTAACATTTTCCATAGAAATTGGTTCGATGAAGTAAAGCCGGATTCGGTTTCAGACTGCAACTTTAGCTAGCGCTGAGCCGGACCGTTTTTCGCAGCCGGCTTCGATCGCCCGCGCAAGATTCGTGCTAACTCCTCCGGTACTAACGCTCTTACGCCCAGTAGATCCCGGTATCCCGTCAGCGCCGCGGTAGCCGACGCGAACAGGGGTTCGTACTTACTCTGATCGACCGGTTGACCGGTCTCCATGCTCGAACAGCGCGCCAATACGATCGAGGATTTGCCGAAGCGCTCCAATTTGATCCTCGATATTGGGGTCGTTGAACTCAGCATCGCTGCCGCGGTCGTCACGGTAGAGGCGCTGTCCTCTAATGAAAGTTGTAGAAGGTCCTTCGGGTCCCTCACCCGGAAGACCAATGTTTCCACCATCTGCTTTGGGTCCCGGCTGAAGGAATATTGCACGGTTGCGAACGGGGAATTTCCTCCCAAGTCGTGACGCATGCGAACGAAGTCGGCGATCGCCGTATCTCCCGGGGCGGCCATCGCCCCTGAGGCCATGAGAGGGTTCGAGCTTGGATCGAGCACCGATCGTCCGCGGTCTACCTCAAAATCAGCGCTGAACGCCGGTCGCTTGGGAATGGAGGCGAGCGCAGCGGCAATCTGTTGCTGCTCTTCCTGCGCAGGCGTACATACGTTCAGCACGTTCACCTTCACCGGAGGTGTCTTCTGAGAGGGGGTATCTTGCCCCAGCGCCCACACGCCACCTAGCAACAACCAGCTTGCAATCCAAAATGTTCGGGACACAGCCGCATTGTAGCAGCCGGACAGGTGGGGCGATCCTGAGGCACCCACCTTGGACGTTTCCCACCGTCTATAATGCAGGTCTCCCATGAGTTCTCGCCTGCTGCAGCTCCGAATCTGGTTGGAGAAGCACGCCCTCTACCCGCGCAGCAAGCTGGCGATTGTCACCTGTTATCTGCTCGCCATCGACATTTTCCTGTTCGCTTTGCAACAACTCTCCAGAACACTAGGGCGATCCTGGGGTGAGTCTCTCGGAGGCTGGGTTACTTTTCTCAGCGCCGTCGTCATCGCTTTCCTTCTGGTGCTGATCCTTCGCCGTATTTCTAGCGGTCTGCTCTGGCGGCTTCGCAATCGCCTGATCGTCACCTACATCTTTATTGGCGTCATTCCCTTCGTTTTGCTCTTCGCCCTCTTCGCGGGTTCGCTCTACCTCCTGGCTGGACAGTTCGCGACCTTTGTTGCTACCTCTCGCCTGAATCGAGCTGCCGCGGAACTTAAGGCCACCTCCGAGGCCATGGAGCGAGCCGTTGCGGGTGATGTCGAAAGCAGCCGGAAGTTCTCGGGCATCTCAGTGCCCCTAGGGACCGATACTCAGGTTTCGGTCTGGTTGAACGGCGAGCTTTTGCTGAACAGCCCCAATCAGCAACCCGCAATTCCCGTGCCGCACGGCATTGCCAGCGGCTTTTCGGGCCTGACTCGCGAAAACGAAAAAACCTTCCTGCGCGCTTTTACCCGGGCCTCCATACCTCAGGGACAACTCAGCGTGATCTCCAGCAAGCCTCTTGACCACCGCTTGCTCTCAATGATCGCCACCGACGTTGGCGAATTGAATATCGGAGACCTGGATCAGACAAATCGGCTCATCCCACCGCTCTCGAGCGCTGGCACTCTGGCTCCCCAGCGCAGCATCTCAGATATTCGCATCCGAGTTGCAACGCACCTGGAGACGATTCATTGGTCCGATGGGCGTCCCGCACAACCAGCCGGGATGGTTGGCTGGACCCGACTTTGGACGCTTTACGATTACTTGTTTTCCGCGCTTGGGGATGTAGGGATCACCGTGGAGGTGGTCCTGCTCATCATCATGATCGTGCTCGGTGTGTTCGAGGTGCTGGCGACCTGGGTCGGCGCCGAGCTAACTCGAACAGTCACTGGCAGCGTTGCCGAACTCTACCGCGCCACCACGTTTGTCAATCGAGGCGATTTCAGCCATCGCATTCCCATCACCTCAAACGATCAGCTTGCCGCTCTCGCCCGCTCTTTCAACTTGATGACCGAGTCCATCCAAAAACTGGTCCTCGAGCAGAAAGAAAAACAGCGCCTTCAAAATGAAATCTCGATTGCTCAAGAGGTTCAGAATCAGCTTTTCCCGCGCGAAATTACGCAGCTCGCCAATCTCGAAGTGCATGGTTTCTGCCGGCCCGCCCGCAGCGTGAGTGGCGATTACTACGATTTTCTTTCCCTGGGCTCTGATCGCATGATCCTCGCGGTTGGCGACGTGAGCGGAAAAGGGATCTCGGCTGCGCTGCTCATGGCCACCATTCACTCTGCCGTTCGAGCTTATGCAATTGAGGGCATTCCCGTGTTCCGGCAAGCGGAGGCAGTGGTGGCGGGCGAAACTTTGTCGGCTCGATACGAATCCATGGTCCAGGGAGCGGAGGTCTCTCCCGGCACCATGCTTTCGCTTTTGAACCATCAGCTCTATCACAGCACTCCGCTCGAGAAGTACGCCACCCTGTTTCTCGCAATGTATGACGGCGAAGCCCGCCGTCTGACTTACAGCAATGCCGGCCACCTGCCGCCCTTGCTGTTGAGCAATGATGGAAGGGTGAGCCGTTTGCGGTGTGGCGGCACAGTGGTGGGATTGTTCGATGAGATTCCCTATGACGAAGAAACCGTCCCCATGCGCTGCGGCGACATCTTTCTTGCCTATAGCGACGGCGTAACCGAACCCGAGAATGATTACGGAGAATTTGGCGAAGAGCGGCTTATTTCCATCGTTCACGAAAATCGGGATCTTCCTCTTGCCCGCATTTCCGAATGCGTCACCGCAGCTGTCGATGACTGGATCGGCGCCGCCGAACAACCGGATGACGTCACGCTGGTTCTAGCTCGGGTACGCTGAGAGGGTCCCGTCAGGAAGTCAGGGGGCCTATTTCCCCTTGGGTAATCCCCGTACCGCTGCGGTCACCTTCTGTCCTTTCGCCATTCCACCCACAACGATTAACCCATCGGAGGTGACGGCCATCCCGTGATGGTCCATGGTTGGGGTTGGGTCTTTATCGAGGATCGTCTCCCACGCATTGCGTTTCAAGCTGAAGTCAAATACTACTGGCGACGGTTCGGCACCTGTCCCATCCAATCCCACGCCCGCGTAGTCATAGATTATGTCGCTTCCGCCTGCGAAGTAGGCTTTTCCTTCTTTGTCACCCGCGCCTGCGGCAATTCGATATCGGGCTGTTCCCGGATGGGCTGGAAGCTTGCTCCAGGTGATCTTCTTTGGGTCTTTGCGGTCAATCTTGCCCATCCAGCATTCATCCGAGGGAACGTAGCGGGCCCCCTGCGTGGCGCCACTCGCCTTAGCTCCATCCACATAAATAATGGTGTCGCCGACGATTGTTCCAGCATGTCCAAAAACCGCTGGTCCCGGGTAAGCGGTAGCTTTTGACCATTCCTTGCTGGCCGTATCGTAAAGTTGCACGTCGTTGGTGGGGCCAGATTTTGAGAAGCCTCCCACTACATAGATATAGCGTTCACGATACTCGGCCGACATTGCGTCCCGTACCGGGGTGAGAAGATCTGGTCCTCGATACCACCGCAGGGCGAGCGGCGAGTACACCGAAACGTCCGCCAGAATGGCCTGCAATCCAGACTTGTCGGGCACGAATCCGCCGATCACAAAAATCTCCTCGCCCACCCCGGCCGCTGTGGCGCCCAGCCGCCCCGGTCCCTGGACCGAGCGGATTGTCGTCCATTTGTTGTACTTGAGATTAAGAGCGTAGGACGAGTTCTTCACCCCATCGGGCTTCTTGCTCGAATCCAGGCCCATGAAGGAGTACACGAGCGTCTGCCCTGAAACCTTCAGTGCGACGACAACGTTGTTGGTAAGAGGCACCGGAAGCGGTTCCAGGTTTTCCTGGGCGTGCCCCATGCCCAGGCCAGCTAAGCCCACGACAATCAAAAAACGAAGATTCCTCATTGGTGTTTCAAAATATCACGATTGCAGGCGCCTCGAAATGACCCCGCCAAGCTCCCTCCGGAAACAGGGGATCCCACCTCTTGCGGACATTCGAGAGAATGTTGATCCGCCAGCAACTCTTCTCCCCGGACGGTGTTCAAACATAAGGTAGAGATTCTGCCTAACGGAGAACCCCTTGCCGCGAAAACAAATGTACGCAAGATTCGCATTTGCTGGTTTGTTGATTGCGTCAGCGCTGCTACTCGCGGCCTGCCCTCCTCGCGAGACGATCGAATCCGTGAACCATGACCCCGGCCGTTTTCACGGAAAGGAAATCACTGTGGTAGGACGGGTGGTCAATTCCTTTGCCGTCATGGGTGAGGGGGCATTCCAATTAGATGACGGCACTGGTCGAATATGGGTTTATGGCGGCAGTTTTGGCGTCCCAGGACGCGAAGCTCGCCTTGGCGTCACCGGCAGGATCGAGCAAGGCTTCAGCATGCATGGTCGCAACTTTGCCACAATTCTCCGCGAGACCAGGCCGCGACATTACTAGACCAAACCTGGGTTTTCCGATGAAGCGGGCCAGCGCCAGCAGCAGACTGAACTGGCCGTTTTCGAGAAGCACACGGACCTTGGCCCTGTAGGTCTGGTGCTTGGAATTGCTATAATCTCGTTACGGGGCGCTATCGTCTAGGGGTTAGGACGGAAGATTCTCAATCTTCAAACCCGGGTTCGATTCCCGGTAGCGCTACCAGATCTCTCATCTCATCTTCTGTACTTACCATCAGCGCCTGTTTTCGTCGAAACAACGCCTTATAACTTCGTGGGTGGCAGTGCCAATCTGGTGATGAACCCCTGCTTCGTATTCCAG